>Ga0180218_1000520_pt1 | contig 33906 bp, 31 predicted proteins | sample eDN3rd37CKraftBY_FD_151334 | JGI IMG/M metagenome (GOLD analysis project Ga0180218, IMG submission 151334) | Enriched backyard soil microbial communities from Emeryville, California, USA - eDNA 3rd pass 37_C Kraft BY (version 2) (version 2) | ecosystem: Environmental > Terrestrial > Soil >... | reverse complement strand
ATCGACGGTGAGAACATCGCCGAGGCGACCCGCGAGAGCCTGGCCGACATGATCGCCGTGGTGCCGCAGGATGTCTCGCTGTTCCACCGCTCGGTGATGGAGAACATCCGCTACGCCCGGCCCGACGCCACCGACGAGGAGGTGCTGGCCGCCGCCGAGGCCGCCCGCTGCCGCGACTTCATCGAGGCACTGCCGGAGGGCTTCGACACCATCGTGGGCGACCGCGGCGCCAAGCTTTCGGGCGGCCAGCGCCAGCGCCTCGCCATTGCCCGCGCGCTGCTGAAGGACGCGCCGATCCTGCTGCTGGACGAGGCGACCTCCGCCCTGGACAGCGAGTCGGAGGCCGAGGTGCAGGCGGCGCTGGACCGGCTGATGGTGGGCCGCACGGTGATCGCCATCGCCCACCGCCTGGCCACTCTGACGAACTTCGACCGCATCGTGGTGATGGAGAGCGGCCAGATCGTGCAGGATGGCGCGCCCGACCTGCTGATGCGCCGCCCCGGCCCTTACCAGGAGATGGTGCGTCGCCAATCCGAGGCGCTGCAGATCGCGGCCTGAGGCCTTGCAGGCTTCGGGGTTCGAAGGGGGGCGAAAGCCCCCCTTTTCCATTGGGGATGTGTGACGGCTGAAAAAGGTCGGGGGGAAGGAATTCCCCCCGAGCCCCCATCTTCTTTCTGTCAGCTTGGGGCTGCGCAGGCCGCCAGCACGGGAAATTCGAAGGAGGCCCGGGGGAATTCATTCCCCCGGCCTTTCCTCCACCTCATGGATGTCCAGCCCCGCCGCGGCTGGCAGGCTGCCCAGCCGCCGCAGGGCGGCGCGCATGGTGGCCTCGCCGCGCTTCCATCGTTGTTCCAGTGTCGTGCGGGAGAAGTCGAAGGGCTTGTCGGCCTCGGTCTCGTCCGACGCGGCGCGATAGCCGAGGCAGAGGATGGTGGCAGGTGCGGAAGGCCGCTCGGCCAGCAGGGCTGCGATCTCCGGATCCTTCCGCAGCTCCGCGGGCAGGCGATGGGCGAGCCTGGCAAGGGCCGAGCGCAGGTGGTGCTCGCGCCGGCGCGCCTCCACCATTTGGCGGCTCTGGTTGCCGAAAAGGAGGTCGAGCGCGCGGGCGGCCCCGGCGGAAAGACCCTGCGGGCGGCTGCCCTGCCGCGCGAAGAGTTCCACCGCGAAGCAGAGCAGGGCCTCCTCCCGCGGTGCGTCAAGGACGATGTCCAGCGGCAGGTTACCGCTAAGGCCGCCGTCGCCGAGCAGCCGGCCGCCGAGCTCCATGGGCGGGAAGAGCGGCAGCAGCGCGCCCGAGGCCAGAAGATGCTCCGGCCCGATGCGGTCGCCCCGGGCGGTGTCGAAGGTGACGCGCTCGCCGGAGAGGATGTCGGTCGCGGCGAGGCTGAAGCGGGGCTCGCCGCTGTTGAGCCGGTCGAAGTCCACCAGCGCCGTGAGCCGCGCCCGCAAGGGCGAAAGATCGTAGAGGGCCGGCACGTCAAGGGCGCCGGCACCCGGCAGCCCCAGGCGCGGCCGGAAGATGCCCGGACAGCCGAAGAAATGGGCCTGCAACGCCCCGAGCGCGCTTTCCATGCGCCGGAATGGGCCGGTGAGGGGGGAGCCGAGCCAGAAGGCGGTGAGCGGCATCGGCTCGCGTTCCGCCCCCGCCCAGAACTGCCGCAGCCGCTCCACCCGGCGCTCGGGCGGGTTGCCGGCGATCAGCGCGGCGTTGACGGCGCCGCTCGAGACGCCGACCAGCCAGCTGGGCTCCCGCCCCGCCGCGTGCAAGGCCGCATAGGCGCCGGCCTGGAAGGCGCCCAGCGCGATGCCGCCGGACAGCGCCAGGGCACAGGTGGGTGCTTCGGCAGGGGTGGTCATGGCGGCAGGCCTCCTGGGTTCGGCAGGTGCGGCGAGGCCGTGCCCCTCGGCCGGTTCAGCCGAGCGCCGGTGGCGCGCGGACGATGGATGCACCGGAAGGAAGTGTGGGCGGACCCTTCCCCAGGCGCGGCGCGCCAGGACATGCAGTGCCTGCGGCCCAAACCCGCCATGCCGCCCGGGGTTGCCGGGAAGGGGACTACTCCTCGAGCTGCCGCGCGAGGCGCCGGGCCAGGAGATAGCCGATGCCGCCGCCAATTGGTGCCGCCGGCAGTACCAGAACCCAGCCGGCATGGACATTGTTGACCACCAGGCCCAGGCCGATGCCGAGCATCAGTCCGCCGACCAGGCTGCCTATCACCCCGGCCGTCAGCCCCAGCACCAGGATTTCCGCGCGCGTCGCCATGGGGAAGCGGAGTAGGGGCAGGCGGAGGGGTTTGACAAGCCGTGTTGCAGGGCGGTAAAGGCGCGCCTCCTTCCGGGAAAGCGGACGCACGCCCGTCGTGCGCCCCGCCCTTGGCATGCTCGCCTCGGGACTACCGGGACAACAGCGACATCGTCGCGCAAGCAAAAGGAGCCCGCCGCATGACGAAGCGCGCGGAAAGCAAGTACAAGATCAATCGCCGCCTGGGCGTGAACCTGTGGGGCCGTGCCAAGTCCCCGGTCGCCAAGCGCGAGTATGGCCCGGGCCAGCACGGCCAGCGCCGCAAGTCGAAGCCGACTGACTTCGGTGTGCAGCTGATGGCCAAGCAGAAGCTGAAGGGCTATTACGGCAATATCGGCGAGAAGCAGTTCCGCAAGTATTATGAGGAGGCCGTGCGCCGCAAGGGCGACACCTCCGAGAACCTGATCGAGCTGCTGGAGCGCCGCCTGGACGCCGTGGTCTATCGTATGAAGCTGGCGATGACCCCCTTCGCCGCCCGCCAGTTCATCAACCATGGCCATATCACCGTGAACGGCAAGCGGGTGAACATCCCCTCCTACCTCGTGCGCGATGATGACGTGATCGAGGTGAAGGAGAAGTCGAAGCAGCTGGTCGTCGTGCTCGACGCCGCGCAGAGCGGCGAGCGCGACGTGCCCGAGTACATCGAGGTCGACCACCGCCAGATGAAGGGCCGCTTCCTGCGGGCCCCGAAGCTCTCGGATGTGCCCTATCCCGTGCAGATGGAGCCGAACCTGGTCGTCGAGTTCTACTCGCGCTAAGGATGACAAGGCGGGGCCGAAAGGCCCCGCTTTCTTTTTCAGGACTCCGCCGGGCCGGGTTCACCGGCGGCGCGACGGGTTACCCGCCCGCGAGCCCTTTGATCACCTTGCCGGTGCCGCCGCAATTCTCGCAGGCCCGGTTCTCGATGCGGCCGCTGCCCTGGCATTTCGGGCAGACCGCCTCCCCCGTTCCTGGCGTGCCCGGAGCGGCGTCGTCCCCCGGGTTCAGGCCGGCTGCATTCGGCGTCTGCGGGGCGGCGTCACCGCCCGCCGTTTCCTCTGCCATCGTGGCCTCCTGTTCTGCGGTCCCCAAGGCGGCGCCAGAACAACGCGCGCTTCCGCCCTGCGTTTCGGGAAATACCGCCTCTCGCGGGAGGAGTTGCCGGTATGGAACTGGGGCGGCCGGACCGAGGCCAGCCCTCGCGGTCCGTCTGGATCGCGGCCTCGTACCCATCCCATTCGCGCCAGACCTGAGATGGGTGAGCGGAATATCCCGCCTCGCCTGCATATCGCGGGCCAGGATCGCGACTTCCGGGCAATCAGCCGACCTTGGGCAACCGGCATTTTACGAAGGCCGGCAACCCGGGACTGCTTTGTGGGTTCTTGGGTTCCCTCCTGAAGAAGCCTGCATGACCGCCGACCAGATCATCGTCACCGCCCTCTCCCTCCTGGCGCTGGCGGGTTTCGTGCTGCAGCCCGTGCGCTACGACGTGGTGGCCCTGCTGCTCCTGCTGGGCCTCGTTCTCCTAGGCCAGGTGGCACCGGAGAAGGCCTTCCTGGGTTTCGCCGAGCCGGCGGTGACCACCGTCGCCGCCGTGCTGGCCATCAGCAAGGCGCTGCAGTCCGCCGGCACGGTGGATCTGCTGTTGCGCCGCCTGGGCGGTATGCGCGGGCGGCCAAAGTTGCAGGTGACGGTCCAGACCGCGCTCTGCGCCAGTTTTTCCGCCTTCATGAACAATGTGGGCGCGCTCGCCCTCTTCATGCCGGTGGCGCTGCGCAATGCCTACCGGGACAAGTATTCCCCCTCCCGCTCGCTGATGCCGCTGGCCTTCGGCTCGGTGCTCGGCGGGCTGGTCACGCTGATCGGCACGCCGCCCAATCTGATCATCTCGGCCATCCGCGCGGAACGGACCGATCTGGGCCGCTACGCGCTGTTTGACTTCGCCTGGGTTGGCCTGCCGATCGCGGTGGCAGGCGTCGCCTATCTGGTGCTGGCCAGCCGCCTGCTGCGTGACAAGCAGGGCGCCAAGCCCGCCGGCGTCGATGCGGGCGACTACGTGGCCGAGGCGCGCATCGGCCAGGGCAGCCGCGCCGTCGGCATCTCGATCCGGGCGCTGGAAGACATGGCCGATGAGGACGTCACGGTGGTGGGCCTGTTCCGCGGCCCCAACCGCACCCTGGCCCCGCCCGGGGAGGCGCGACTGCGGGCGGATGACGTGCTGCTGCTGGAGGGCCCGCCTGAGGCGCTGCGGAACCTGGTGGAGGTAGCCTCCCTCTCTCTGGCCGTGCCGACCGGCGAGACCGCCGCCGGAGCGGAGGGCGAAGGTGGCATCCGAGCCCTGGTGGCGGAGGATGTCAACGCGGTGGAGGCCATCCTGCGTCCCGGTTCGCCACTGATCGGCCGCTCCCCCGCCGCGCTGCGGCTGCGCAGCCAGTACGGGATCAACCTGCTGGCCGTCTCCCGCCAGGGGCGCCGCGTCACCGACCGCATGGGCGACATTGTGCTGCGCGGCGGGGATGTGCTGCTGGTGCAGGCTTTGCCCGACAAGCAGGCCGAGGCGTTCCAGGCGCTGTCGCTGCTGCCGCTGGCCGAGCGTGGCGTGACGCTGGGCCGGCCGCAGCATGCCTGGCTGGCGGGCGGGCTGTTCCTGGCCGGCATCCTGGTCGTGCTCTTCGATCTGGCGCCGGCGCATATCGCCTTTACCGCCGTGCTGGCGGCGATGTTCGTCTGCCGCATCCTGCGGCCGGATGAGGCTTATGCGGCGATCGACTGGCCGGTGATCGTGCTGCTCGGCGCCTTGTTCCCGCTCGGCGAGGCAATGGAATCCTCCGGCACCATGGCGCTGCTGGTGCAGGTACTATCCGGGCCGGCGGCGGCGCTGCCGGGCTGGGCGCTGGTCGCCTTGGTCATGCTGGCCTGCATGCTGCTCTCCGAGATCATGGCCAACAACGCCACCGTGCTGCTGATGGCGCCGATCGCCATCGGGCTGGCGCAGGGCTCCGGGGTTTCTACCGATGGCATGCTGATGGCAGTGGCCATCGGCACCTCCTGTACCTTCCTCAGCCCCATCGGGCACCAGTCCAATACCGTGGTGATGGAGCCGGGCGGCTACCGCTTCCAGGATTACCCGCGGCTCGGCGCGCCACTGGCGGTGTTGTGCCTGGCGATGGGAACGCCGTTGATCCTGTATTTCTGGGGCTGAGGAAGGCCGAGGGAAGGAATTCCCCCGGACCCTCCCCATCTTCTTTTTGTCAGTTGGGTGCTGTGCTTTCCGGTAGCTCGGAAAATTCGAAGAAAAAAGAAGGGAGTCTGGGGGAATTCATTCTCCCAGACTCCTGGCCCCCATCATCTCCGTCGATGCGGACAAAGAACGCTCTTCGTGCTAGCGCCTGGCCGGCCCCGCCGCCTGGCTGCTCGCGGCTTCGACCCGGCTGGCCTGTAGATGCGGCTCCAGCCGGCCGCAGAGCCAGAGCCCAAGCATGCGGTAGTCGCTGATGAGGGACCAGAAGGGGTGGCCGAAGGTTTCCGGCCGATTGCCCTCCAATGCGAGATGCGCCGCCCAGGCGAAGCCATAGCCGACGATCGGGGCTGCGATCAGGTAGCGCCAGTCGAGCTGCACGAGGCCCGTCAGTAGCAGGCCGAGCGCCAGAAGGCTGCCGGCATAGTGCAGAAGGCGCGTGGAGGGTTTGCCGTGAGCCCGGAGATAACGAGCCCAGAATTCAGCGTAAGTCATGACGCTGCCTCCTCTCCGCCGGCGGCCAGCTTACCGGAGAGGCTGTCGTTCTGGCCAGCTCTACCGGGTACCGGCCGCCGGGACGGTTACCTCAGGGCGGAGGCGGCAGCAGCATGACCAGCTTGTGGCCCGGTTGCGCCGCCGGCAGCAGCGTGACCTGCTCATAATGCAGCAGGCCATCCCGTGGGTGGTTGAAGCTGCGGGCGCCGCCCTCGCGCGCCAGAACGGCATGCTCGTTCCAGAAGCGGGCGAAGGCGGCGCTGCCCTGCAGGAGCCCGCGGACCAGGGCCTGCATGCCGGGGTCGTCCGGGTCATGGGCCGTATCGGCGCGGAACTCGGCGAGCAGCCGCCGGGCGCGGTTCTCCCAGTCGCAGATGAAGCGGGGCGCCGTGGGGTCGAGAAAGACGTAGCGCAACAGACAGGCTTCCCCGCTATCGAGCCAGGGCGCGAAGAGATGGCCGGCGGCCTCGTTCCAGGCCCGCGCCCGCCAGAGCGGGTCGAGCAGGTAGGCCGGCGCCGCCATGGCCCGTAACGCGGCGACCAGCTCGGGCGGCGGTGCGCCGGGGGGCGTGCCGGGAGGGGGTGGGGCCGGGTCGCGTCGCCGGGCCAGCTCGAAGAGATAGGCCCGTTCGGCGGGCGTCAGCCGCAGCGCCTGGGCCAGGCGTGCCAGCGCCTCAGCGGAGAGGGCGATGTCCCGGCCCTGCTCGACCCAGGTGTACCAGGTCGTGCTGAGACCGCAGAGCAGCGCGACCTCCTCCCGCCGCAGGCCCGGCGTGCGGCGGCGAGAGGCGGGTGCGGCCACGGGCAGCCCGGCGGCCTCGGGCGCGAGCGCTTCCCGGTGCCTGCGGAGGAAGGCGCCGAGCAGGCGCCGCTGGTCGGCGGGCAGCAGCATGATGGCAGGATTCATACCAGGATAACTGCCCAGCTTATACCAGGGTACGCGGTGTGGAAGGATGCGACTCCCACCAACAGGAGAGCGGGCCATGACGTCCTCCCAGCCGAATTTCGCCGCCGCGCACTACGCGCCCCGCGCACAGGACTACGTGACCAGTGCGGTGCACAGCAGTGGTGACGACCTGGACCAGCTCGAGGCCGAGCTGCGCGGGCAGGGCGGGGCGCGCGTGCTCGACCTCGGCTGCGGCGGGGGACATGTGAGCTACCGCGCGGCGCCGCATGTCGCCGAGGTCGTCGCCTGCGACGTGACGCGCAGCATGCTGGAGGCGGTGGCCGCCACGGCGGCCGAGCGCGGCCTCCGCAACATCGTCGTGCAGCAGGCGGCAGCGGAGAACCTGCCTTTCGCCGAGGCTGCCTTCGACATGGTGTTGTGCCGCTTCACGGCGCATCACTGGCAGGACATGGAGGCCGGCCTGCGCGAGGCGCGCCGTGTGCTGAAGCCGGGTGGCCGCGCCCTGTTCATCGACACCATCGCACCCGCCGGCGCGGCGCTGGACACCCATCTCCAGAGCGTCGAGCTGCTGCGCGACGTCTCGCATGTGCGCAGCTACAGCCTCGCGGAGTGGGCGGCGGCCCTGGCCCGCTCGGGATTCATGCTGGAAGGCGTGACCATCCGCCGGCTGCGGATGGAGTTCGCCTCCTGGATCGCCCGCACGCGCACGCTGCCACAGCATGCTGCGGCGATCCGCTCGCTACAGGACGGGGCGCCCGAGGCCGTGCGGACCTACTTCGCCATCAGCGAGGATGGCAGCTTCGACCTGGAGGCGGCGACGATGCTGGCGCGCTGAGGCGGGCGCCGCTCAGCCCTTGCCCTTTCGGGCGCGGGGCGTCGGTGCCGTTTCCTCCGGTTCGGGGCCGGCCATCTTGCGGGCGACGGTCAGCAGGGCCGCCTTGTGCGAGAAGTCGAGCCGGCGGTAGGCGCGCAGCAGGCCCTCCTCGTCGCCCGCCAGCAGGCCGAGCGAGCCCTGCGCATCCTCCAGCAGTTCGTTCGGCGGCGGCGTATCGGGGTCCAGCCCGACGAGGTAGGAGATCGAGGTCGCCAGCACGTCGGCCAGCTTGATGAGCGGTTGGCCGCGCGGCATCAGCGCCTTCCCGGCGCGGACGCGGTCGAGATAATCGGCGGGCAGGCCGGCGCGCCGGCAGGCCTCGTCGGCGGCCAGCCCAACGCGCTCCAACCGGCTTTCCACGCGGCCCAGGAAGGCCTCCATCTCTGTCGCCGACATCGCCGCTGGCCCTTTCCGTCACCCCAGAGCGTGGGAGGATGCGCGGTGCGCGCCCTTCCGGTGCCCTCCCGTTCGGCATGAACGCATCCTGGCCGGGTCGGCTGCAAGCGGTGTCAGTGTCCTGCCCGCGAAGTTCGCTGCACTTGCGGCGGACGAAGCGGATCAGCAGACCACTGAAAAACAAAGGCGAGTGTCCGGAGGGCGAAATCCGCAGGGCTTCGTCGTCCGGACACTAGCGGCGGGCGAGGGCCTGCTGCACCTCGCGCACCAGCCGGCGGCCGAGCTCCGCCAGCGGCCGGCGCGCGGACCAGAAGGCCCAGGCCGTACAGGGAATGGCTGGCTCAAAGCGGCGTATGGTCAAATGCGGGCGGCCCGGGAAGGCGGCGGAATAGGGGTCCACCACCGCGGCGCCCATGCCCGCCTCCACCAGCACGCAGGCGGTGTTGCAGTAGCGGACCTCGACCGAGAAATTGAAGGGCTGCCGGCAGGCCTGGAAGGCCTCGCGCAGCGCGATGCCCATGCGCGCCTGGCCGTCCAGGGAGATGAAGCCCTGGGCAGGTAGGTCAGCGGGGGTGATCACCGTGCGCTGCGCCAGACTGTGGTCGGTATGGCAGACGCAGACCATGCGCGAGCGCTGCAGCTCCTCCGCTTCCAGCGTCGGCTGGGTGCCCAGGTTGAGGCCGAAGCCGAGATCGGTCTGGCCGCTCTCGACGCCGCGGATCACCTCGTCCAGGTCGCGCACATCGAAGAAGGTGCGCAGGCTCGGGTGGCGCCGGGTGAAGCTGGCGAGCACCTGCGGTAGCACGCCATGGCCAAGGGGCGGAGTGCTCAGGATGCGTAGGCGGCTGATCTTGGCCTCGCGCAGATCCTGCACACGTTCCTCCAGGGCTGCGTGCATGATGAAAAGGGGCTCGGATTCTTCGTGGATGATGCGGGCCGCGTCGGTCGGATAGAGTCGGTTGTTGACGCGCTCGAAAAGCGGGAAGCCGAGTTGGCCCTCGATCTGCCGGATGGCGCTGCTCACCGCGGGCTGCGACATGGCGAGGAGCTTCGCGGCGGCCATGGTGGTCTGGCCGCGGATCACCGCGCGGAGGATCTCAAGCTGGCGAAGGGTCATGCGGTGGGCAGCGTATTAGCGCAGCCTATAATCGGGCGCAATTTTGTATAAACTGCCCCGTTGATAGGGGCAAATTTTGGGCGCTTACTAGCCAATACCTCCTTCTGAACGAGAGAGTCCCATGCCTCGCCTGCTTCGCGTCGCCGCTGCCCAGATGGGTCCCACCCAGCGCGCCGAGCCACGCGCCGTCACGCTGCAGCGCATGATCCGCTTGCTGGAGCAGGCGGCCGCCCAAGGGGCGCAGCTCGTCGTCTTTCCCGAGCTGGCCTTCACCACCTTCTTCCCGCGCTGGCTGCTGCAGGGGGCGGAGCTGGAGGCCTATTTCGAGCGCGCCATGCCCAATCCGCAGGTACAGCCGCTGTTCGACCGGGCGCGGGACCTCGGCGTGGGCTTCTATGTCGGCTATGCGGAGCTGACGCCGGAGGGCAAGCATTTCAACAGCGCCATCACGGTTGGGCCGGATGGCGCGATCCTCGGCAAGTACCGCAAGGTGCACCTGCCCGGCAGCGTCGAGCCGCGCGAGGGCGCGCGCTTCCAGCAGCTGGAGAAGCGCTATTTCGAATATGGCGATCTCGGCTTCCCCGCCTTCCGCGGCGCGGAGTCATGGCATCGGCCGGTGATGGGCATGCTGGTCTGCAACGACCGCCGCTGGCCCGAGGGCTGGCGCGTCTATGGACTGCAGGACGTCGAGCTGATGGTCATGGGCTACAACTCCGCCGCCTATGACCCGAATGGCGGCAGCACCGAGAACGAGGAGATCCGCACCTTCCACTCCAACCTCGCCGTGCAGGCCAACGCCTATATGAACGCCACCTGGGCGATCAGCGTGGCCAAGGCCGGCAATGAGGACGGCTCCGGCCTGATCGGCAGCTCCATCATCGTCGATCCGAATGGTGTCATCATCGCCCAGGCGAAGACGCTGGAGGACGAGACGCTGGTCGCCGAGATCGACCTCGATGCCGTGCGCCAGGGGAAGGACAAGATGTTCCACTTCGCCAGCCATCGCCGGCCGCAGCATTATCGCCGCATCGTTGAGCAGGTCGGCGCCCAGGCCCCCGCCTGACTCCGACCGCAGCCGCCGGAGATCCCCGTCATGACGCAGGCTTCCCCGAGCCAGGCCGCCCTGCCGGACATCTCCGGCTATACCGTGGTGCCGCAGCGGCACTGGAAGCGCTGGCTGGCCGTCGCGGTGATCGCCGTGCTGCTGGCTGGCCTGGTGCGCGCCTTCGCCCAGGGGCAGATCGAGTGGCGCTATGTCGGCCAGTTCCTGACGGCGCAGAGCATCCTGAGCGGGCTGGTCAACACCGTGCTGATGTCGATCGGTGCCATGGCGCTGGGCATCGCGCTCGGCATCACCGCCGCCGTCATGCGCATGTCGCCCAACCCCGTGCTGCAGGGCGTGGCGATGGGCTACGCCTGGCTGTTCCGCGGCACCCCGGTGATCCTGCAGCTGCTGCTGTGGTTCAACCTGGCGCTGGTCTTCCCGACCATCGGCTTCGGCGACTGGTCCTGGCGCACGGTGGATGTGATGACCCCCGCTGTGGCGGCGCTGCTCGGCCTCGGCATCAACCAGGGCGCCTATACCTCCGAGGTGATGCGCGCCGGCATGTTGTCGGTGGACCAGGGACAGTACGAGGCGGCGAAGGCGATCGGCATGACGCGCATGATGTCGCTGCGCCGCATCGTCTTCCCGCAGGCCATGCGCGTCATCATTCCGCCGCTCGGCAACGAATTCATCGGCATGATCAAGCTGACCTCGCTGGCCAGCGTCATCCAGTTCGCCGAGATCCTGCACAATGCGCAGAACATCTACTACGCCAATTCGCGGGTGATCGAGCTGCTGATCGTCGCCGGCATCTGGTATCTGGTGGTCGTCTCCATCCTGACGCCGGGGCAGATGCTGCTGGAGCGCCACTTCGCGCGCGGCACGCAGGGCGGCCGATGAAGGCGGCGGAAATGGGGAGGCCGCTCGTCTCCATCGCCGGTGTGCACAAGCATTTCGGCAGCTTCCACGCGCTGAAGGGCGTCTCGCTCGACGTGCATGCCGGCGAGGTGATGTGCATCATCGGCGCCTCCGGCTCGGGCAAGACGACGCTGCTGCGCTGTATCAACCAGCTTGTCGAGATCGACAGGGGCGCCATCTGGGTGGATGGCGAGCTGACCGGCTACCGCATCGAGGGCACCCGGTTGCACCGCCTGCCGGAGAAGGAGATCGCGCGGCAGCGGCTGGCCACCGGCATGGTGTTCCAGCGATTCAATCTCTTTCCGCACATGACGGCGCTGGAGAACATCATCGAGGGGCCGGTGCGGGTGCAGCGCCGCCCGCGCGCCGAGGTGGTGGCGGAGGCCCGGGCGCTGCTCGCCCGCGTCGGGCTGGAGAGCAAGGCGGATGCTTATCCGGCCGCCCTCTCCGGCGGCCAGCAGCAGCGTGTCGCCATCGCCCGCGCCCTCGCCATGAAGCCGAAGCTGATGCTGTTCGACGAACCGACCAGCGCGTTGGACCCCGAGCTGGTGGGCGAGGTGCTGGCCGCCATGAAGGAGCTCGCGGCCTCCGGCATGACCATGATCGTGGTGACGCACGAGCTGGGCTTCGCGCGCGAGGTGGCCGACCGCGTCGTCTACATGGATGCCGGGATGATCGTCGAGTCCGGCACGGCGGCCGAGGTCCTCGGCAGCCCAAAGGAGGCCCGGACCAGGGCCTTCCTGTCCGCCGTCCTGTCCTGAGAGAGGGGAAACCGTGCTGAAGACAAAGCTGCTGGCGGCGATGGCCGCCTTTCTGCCGCTCTCCGCCATGGCGGCGGAGCTGCCCTCGCGCATCGCCTCGCGCGGCACCATCATCGCCGCCATCGTGCCGAATTACCCGCCGCTGGAGCTGCGCGACCCGGCGACGGGCCAGCTCACCGGCTTCGACGTGGAGCTTGGCGAGGCGCTGGCGAAGAAGCTCGGCGTCAAGATGCAGTGGCAGGAGACCAGCTTCGACCAGATGCTGGCCTCGGTGCGCACCGGCCGCGTGGACATCATCCTCTCCGGGATGTCCGACCTGAAGTCGCGGCAGGAGGCGGCAAGCTTCATCGACTATCTCCGCTCCGGCTCGCAGTTCTTCACCCAGGCCAGCCGCGCCGACGAGTTCAAAGTGCCGGACGCGCTCTGCGGCAAGAAGGTCGGCGCCAGCCGCCGCACGGCGCTGCCGAATGACATCAAGGCCTTCAGCGAGGCCGAATGCGTCGGCAAGGGCAAGCCGGCGATCGAATACGTGCCAACCGAGGGCTCGGCCGATGCCCGCACCCAGCTGCGTCAGGGCCGCATCGACGCGGCGATGCAGGGCGGCGAGACGCTGCCCTACATCATGGGGCTGGAGCCCAACACCTACGCCCTCGTGGGCGAGCCGGTGCGCTACACGCTGATGGGCATCGCCACCGGCAAGGACGAGACGCAGCTGCAGCAGGCGCTGGCCGAGGGGCTGAAGGGCCTGATGGCCGACGGCACCTACGCGAAGCTGGCCGAGAAGTGGCAGCTTTCCCCGAGCAAGATTCCGGAGGTCCAGATCAATGGCGGCAACTGAACGGGTCCCGCTGGCGCCGGCCAACCGCGCGCCGCTCGCCCCCGAATATCCCTGGCCGCAGGGCTACAAGGCGGCCATGTTCCTCTCCTTCGACGTGGATGCGGAGACCGCCTGGACCGCCAAGGACCCGGCGCGCTACGAGGAGCTGGTCACCATGTCCTTCGGCGGCTTCGAGGCGCGTGTCGGCGTGCCCAAGCTGCTGGAACTGCTGCGGCAGCAGGAGCTGAAGGCGACCTTCTTCATCACCGGCTGGTCCGTCGAGGCGCATCCGGCGATGTGCGAGGCGATTCTCAAGGATGGCCACGAGGTCGGCCATCACGGCTTCCACCATCTGATGCCGATGCCAGGCGACCCGATGCTGGTCGAGGAGGTGGACCGCGGGCTGGAGGTGCTGAAGCGCCGCCTCGGTGTCGTGCCGAAGGGCTACCGCGCCCCCTCCGGCGAAAGCTGCGAGGAGCTGCGCGTGCTGCTGAAGGAGCGTGGGTTGGTCTATTCCTCCTCCTGGCGCGACGATGTGCGGCCTTACCGGCATGTGCTGGCCGATGGCAGGCCGGGGCTGATCGAGCTGCCGGTGACGATGACCTATGACGACTGGCTCTTCGGCCTGTCGCAGCGCTACAGCCCGCGCCCGATGTTCCCGAAGGAGCATGTCCTCTCCATCTGGAAGGACGAGCTGGAGGAAACGCGCGACTGGGGCGGCATGGTCACCACCGTACTGCACCCGCAGTGCAGCGGGCGGCCGATGCGCCTCAAGCTGCTGCGCGAATTCCTGACGCATGCGCGCGACTACGGCGATGTCTGGATCACGACCGGCGAAGAGATCGCCGCGCATTTCGCCGCCTGCGAGGCGGCCGGCTGACACACTGCACACGGAAGGGGGTTGGATTCATGAAGACGCATCGTCGCAGCATCCTCGCCGCCGCCATGGTTCTCATGGCTCCCGCCCTCGCCGTGGCGCAGGAGGTGCCGGAGGCGATCCGCAGGCAGGGCTTCCTCCGCGTGGGCATCGAGGCGACCTATCCGCCCATGGCCTACAAGGACCCGGCCACCAATGAGCGGCGCGGCGTGAACGTGGACCTGGTGGAGGCGATCGGCAAGGAGCTGAAGCTGGAGATCCGCTGGGAGGAAATGGCCTTCGCCCAGCTCATCCCGGCCATCACCACCGGGCGCGTGGACTTCAGCGGCTCCTCCATGACGGACCTGCCTTCGCGCCGGGAGAAGCTGAGCTTCGTGGACTACATCTCGACGGGGGCGCAGATCTTCACCACGACGGCGCAGCAGAAAGGCGCGACCCGGCCGGCCGACTTCTGCGGCCGCAGCCTGGCGACGCCGCGCACCACCAACTACTTCCCGCAGGCACAGGCCTGGAGCGAGGCGAACTGCGTCGCCGCCGGCAAGCCGCCGCTGCGGGTGATTGGCACCGAGGGCGCCGCCGCCGCCCGCACCGACCTGCAGCAGGGCCGCGCCGACTCCGCCATCCTCGGCGCCGAGTATGTCGTCTATCTGCAGCAGCAGAACCCCGGTACCTTCGTTGCGGTCGGCGATCCGATCTCGCGCAACCTGTCCGGTATGGCCTTCGCCCGAGACAAGACCGAGCTGCGTGACGCGGTGGCCGGCGCCCTGTCCCGCATGATTGCCGATGGTCGCTACGCCGCCATTCTGAAGAAGCACGGGCTGGAGAAGCAGACGCTCTCCGCCATCACCGTCGACGCCGGCGAGTAGGCCCGGCATGCCGGGGCGGCTCCGCGCCGCCCCGGCCTTTCTCTGAGGATACCACCATGCATCGCCGTACCCTGCTGCGCGCCGCCGCGGCCGCCCCCGCACTCGCCCTTCCGGCCTTCGCCCGCGCGGCTTCCGCCACCACGCTGCGCTTCATCCCGGTCATCGACCTGGCCTTCACCGATCCTGTCTTTTCGGGGGCTTTCGTCTCGCGCAACCACGGCTTCATGGTCTTCGACACGCTCTACGGCATCGGCAGCAAGCTGCAGGTCTCGCCGCAGATGCTCGAAGGCGATCGCGTGGAGGATGACGGCAAGCGCTGGGACCTGACGCTGCGCCCTGGCCTGACCTGGCATGACGGCGAGAGGGTGACGGCGCGCGACTGTGTGGCCTCGATCCGCCGCTGGGCAAAGCGTGACGCGCTGGGCACTGCGCTGATGGCCGCGACCGACGAGCTTTCCGCGCCGGATGACCGCACCATCCGCTTCCGCCTGAAGCGGCCTTTCCCCATGCTGCCGATGGCGCTGGGCAAGGCGGCCGTGCCTGCCTGTTTCATGATGCCGGAGCGGCTGGCCGAGACCGACCCCTTCAAGCAGATCCCCGAGGTCATCGGCAGCGGCCCGTTCCGCTTCGTCGCCGATGAGCGCGTGCCGGGTGCCCGCAACGTCTACCAGCGCTTCGAAGGCTACAAGCCGCGCGAGAGCGGAACCAGCGACTGGACCGCGGGCCCGAAGGTGGTGCACTACGACCGCGTCGAATGGACCACCATGCCGGATGCCGCGACCGGCGCCTCCGCCATCCAGTCGGGCGAGCAGGACTGGCAGGAAACCACGCCGCATGATCTGCTGCCGCTGCTGAAGCGCAACCGGCAGGTGGTGATCGAGGTGCTCGATCCGCTCGGCTTCTGCTGCAACATGCGCGTCAATACGCTGCAGCCGCCCTTCAACAACCCGGCCATCCGCCGGGCGCTGATGGGGGCCATTGATCAGCAGGCGGTGATGACGGCGGTGGCCGGCGACGACCCGGCCTATCAGCAGACACCGATCGGCTTCTTCACGCCCGGCACGCCGATGGCGAGCGATGTCGGGATGGAAGTGTTCAAAGGGCCGCGCGATTACGACAAGGTCCGGCGTGATCTCGCCGCGGCCGGCTACAATGGCGAGAAGGTGGTCATCCTGGTGCCGGCGGATTCCCTGGCACAGAAGCCGCTGGGCGATGTCGCCGCTGGGCTGATGCAGCAGGTCGGCATGAACGTGGACTATCAGGCGATGGATTTCGGCGCCCTGCTGACACGCCGCAACCGCAAGACCCCGGTGGAAGAGGGTGGCTGGAGCGCCTTCGTCACCAACTGGCAGGGCATCGACTGGCTGAACCCGGCCAGCCACATGCTCCTCCGGGGTGATGCCGGCTATCCCGGCTGGTTCGAAAGCGAGCGGATCGAACACTTGCGGGCGCAATGGCTGGAGGCGCCGGACCTCGCCGCGCAGAAGCACATCGCCGCCGAGATCCAGCGTGCCGCCTTCGATGAGGTGCCCTACTACCCGCTGGGCCTCTACCGGCAGCCGACGGCCTATCGGACGTCGATCACCGGCGTGAACCGTGGCACCGTGACCTTCTGGAACGTGCGGCCCGCCTGAGCAGGAGAAGTGCCATGACCGGACAGCGATCCACCGCCATTTTCGGCAGCTACGTCCTGGCCGAGCAGGATGGCGCACCCACCGTTCTGCGCGACCGCTGGGTGGTGACGGAAGGCGACCGCATCGCCGCCATCGCCACCGGCAAGCCACAGGCCGATGTCGTGCTGGATTCGCCAGGGCGCTTCGTGTTGCCCGGCCTGCTGAACCTGCACAACCACTGTTTCAGCGAGGCTGTCGCCCGAACCCACAGCGAGGATGGCGGCGGCCGCAAGAGCAGCGGTAGCATCGTCTATACCGTGCTGCTGCCGCTGACCAAGAAGGGGCTCGACATCTTCACCCCCGAGGAGCGGATGGCGGTGGCCCGCATGGGCGTGCTGCAACTGCTGAAGGGCGGCGCGACGACGGTGATGGAGCCCTTCCGCGCTGGCCTCGTGGAGATGTTCGACGCCGCGCTGGAGATGGGCCTGCGCTTCTATGGCGCGCCCTATCTGTTCTCCACCGCCGACGCCAAGGCTGACGCGAACGGCCAGGTGATCTACCGGGGCGATGACGGCGCCGCCGATCTCGCGGCCTGGAATGCTCTGCACGCGCGCTGGGAAGGGGCGGGCGAGGGGCGCATCCGCCTGGCGATGAGTCCGCATGCCACCGACACCTGCGGCCCTGACCTGCTGCGCGCCTGTGCGGCGCGGGCGCGGGAACTGGGCGTGCCCATCACCACGCATGTCGCGCAAAGCCAGCGCGAGGTGGAGGTCATCGGCCAGCGCTATGACGGCCGCACGCCGGCCGAGTATCTCGACTGGCTCGGCATTATGGCGCCGGACCTGCTGGCGGCGCATTGCATCGCCAGTTCCGATTCCGATCTCGCCCTGATGGCCGCACGAGGCGCCACGGTGCTGAACTGCCCGCGCGTCTTCGCCCGCGGGGGCACGGCCGCCTCCTATGCCCGTTTCGCCGGGCACGGGGTGCGCACCGTCATCGGCACGGACGGCTACAACATGGACCTGCTGGGCGAGGTGAATGCCGCCGCCATCATCAGCAAGGTGACCGCTGGCCGCGCGGATGTGGCGACGGCGCCGGAACTGGTCGGCGCCGTGACGCGGCAGGCGGCGGCGGCGATCGGCCGCGATGATCTCGGCGTGATCCGTGCCGGCGCCAAGGCCGATCTGACAGTGGTGGATCTCTCCCACCCGCATCTGCAGCCTCTGCACGATCCGATGCGGGCGCTGGTCTGGCTGGCCAACCGCGCGAACATCGACGGTGTCATGGTCGACGGGCGCCTTCTGATCGGGGAGGGGCGCTATCTCGGCGGCGACGAGCAGGCCATCACCACCGCGGGCGTCGCGGCGATCGAGAAGCTGTGGGCCCTGCCGGAGGCCCAGGCCGCCTTCAACAGCTAGGCCGGAAGTCCAGGCGCCCGGCTGGTCTGCTCCAGCCGGTGCTCCTCGATTCGGGACTCCGCTTTCTGGATGGCGCCGCGCCTTCCAGGAAGCTGGCCGACGCGAGGGCCTGCCGAACCTTGATAGCGGCCCTCCGGAAAACATTTCAGCCGGTATGCACACCGGCCTCCTGCGCCATCCTGGCCATGTCCTGCCGCGCCTTCAGCATGTCCGCCAGCGTGCCGAAGGCGTTCATGTAGTGACCTTTGAAGCCCTTGCGCTCCACCAGCGCGAACATGCCGCCGAAATCGAAGTCACCCTGGCCAGGAAGCAGGTGCTGCTCATGCCCGTTGCGGAAGCAATCCGCCAGCCGCACCTCCGCCACACGATCCCACGGGATGGCATCGGCAAAGCCTTCCACGCCGTCCGGCAGCAGATGCGCATGGTTGGCGGTGAAGGAGAGGGCGAAGGCGGGCGAGTGGATGCGCTCGTAATAGTAGCGCCATTCCTCGATCGTATGCGCGAGGTAGTGCACCTCGGCGTCCTTCGGCTCCTTGTTCAGGTTCTCCAGCAGCAGCAGCGCGCCATGCTTCTCGGCGTGCTCGACCATGCGCTGCAGCCGCGCCAGGCCCGCTTCCATGCGGAGCTTCACGTCGGCCGTGAAGTGATAGCCCGCATGCACGACGATCCACTCGGCTCCCAGCTTCGGCGCCAGTTCGATATAGGCGCGCAGATAGGCATCCACCGCCTCCGAGAGGAAGGGTGAGTACTCCGCGACATTGACGGCGGAGAGCGTGTGCAGGCCGAGCACCACGCCACGCCGCTTGGCCTGCTCGCGGATCGCCGCGGCCCGGGCGTCGTCGAAGCTGTCCACCTTGTTCGGCCCGGTGTCGAGCTGGATGTCGATGTAGCGGACCTGATTCTCCGCAGCCCAGTCGATGGCATCCTCCAGCCGCAGCCTTCGGCCGATATCGACGCCGATCCTGTCAATCAGCGACATGGTATGTCCTCCCCTCCGGCATTTCTTGATCCTCCGCCGCGTTGCCGTGCGCGATGGCGGCGAGATAGCGGGCCCGTCCGGCGCGCGTGTGCGCCTCGGCCTGGTGCCGCGCCTGTTCAGCCTTGCCAGACAGAATGGCCGCCAGCAGGCGATGGTGCTCGTTGTTCGCTGTACGCATATTGCCGGCCGCATCGAAGGAGCGGCGGCGCAACAGGAACAGCTTGCGCGTGTGATCGAGATAGACATCGCGCAGCGGGCGATTGCCGCAGAACTCCACGATCTGCTGGTGGAACAGAACATTGGCGTCGAAGAAGGCTTCGCGCCCGCCAGCGGCGATGGCGTCGTCCATATGTGCCAAGGTGGCCTGCAACTGCTCGGCCTGGGCCGGTCCGATCGTGCCGGCCAGCAGCGCCGCGGCATGGCCGAACAGCACGGCGTTCATCTCGTAGGTCTGTAGCACCTCCTCGATATTGAGACTCCGCACGAAGGCACCGCGATTGAGGATGACGGTGACCAGCCCGGTCCGCTCCAGCGCCCGCGCCGCCTCCCGCACCGGGCCACGGCTGACGCCCAGTCGTGCGGCCAGTTCCACTTCGTTCAGCCGTGCCCCCGGCTTCAGGGTTCCGCTCTCGATCATCTGCTCGAGCGCCGCCTGCACGCTGCGGCCGAGTGACTCCCGGGCCGCCAGGCGCTGCCGCAGTGCGGCCACGGCCTCCGCTTCGGACGGGGCGCTTTTCGCCGCGGGAGTGCTGCACTGGTGCCGCTGCTGCATGGGTGAGCCGCCTCCGGGGAGCAAGGTGTTTATTGTTTACATTGTGCATGCCCGGTGACAAGCTTCCTACCAGGAGAGAAACGAACCGGCAGCGCGACCAGGAGGAACCGGGCGTGCGCACACGGTGCTTGTCATGTGCTGCACAGCACAACGACCGTGCGGGCCGTGCCCCTCTCCAGTGACGCGCGTGACCGTATCTCGCACTGCAGCAAGGCCGGGCCCTTATGGACATCTCTCCCCCTCCTGACGTCGCCGCGAAAATCCTGGTCCGAAAGCAGGATGGCATCGGATGGCTGACCATCAATCAGCCTGAGAAGCGCAATGCCATCTCCCTGGCGATGTGGGACGCCATCGCGGCTGCGGCGGACGACTTCGCGGCGGATGACACGGTGCGCGTCGTGGTGATGCATGGCGCCGGCGGCAAGGCCTTCGCCTCCGGCGCCGATATCAGCGAATTCGACCGCCTTCGCGCCGATGCCGCCGCGCAGGAGGAGTACGGCCGGCGCAGCGGCGCCGCGCGGCGCAAGCTGGAAGCGCTACGCAAGCCGCTGATCGCCATGATCCAGGGCTTCTGCATCGGCGGCGGCTATGCGGTCGCGCTGATGGCCGATCTGCGCATCGCCTCCGCCGACAGCCGCTTCGGCATCCCCGCCGCCCGGCTCGGCATCGCCTATGGACAGGAGAGCCTGGCGCGGCTGGTGGCGTTGGCCGGGCCCGCCATGGCCAAGGAGATCCTGTTCACCGGCCGCCAGCTCGACGCCGCCGAGGCGCTGGCCTGCCGGCTGGTCAACCGCGTGGTGCCGGCGGAGCAGCTCCAGGAGACTGTCACGGCCCTCGCGCTGGAGATCGCGCGCAATGCGCCGCTGTCGATCGAAGCCTCAAAGGTCGCCATCGACCAGATCGCTGGCGACCCGGCAGCTCGCGATCCGGCGCTGGTCGCGCGGTTGAACCGCGCCTGCTTCGACAGTGCCGACTATGCCGAGGGCCGTCGTGCCTTCAAGGAGAAGCGGCCCCCGGTCTTTGCCGGCTGCTGAGTCGGCGCACCATCAGCAGGGGGAAGGACGGACGCCAGAGCCGCCACCCCGCACCACAGAGGGAGGAGATGGAGATGCTGATCATCAACAGGCGCCTGCTGCTGGGTCTGGCGGCCGGAGGCGCGGCGGCGCGCTTCGGCGTCGCGCGCGCCGCCGAACTGCAGCCGCATGAGAAGGAGCTCTACGAGGCCGCGAAGCGGGAAGGGCAGATCACCTGGTACACCGGCCAGTACCAGGCGGAGCCCTCCCAGGCCATTGGCCGCGGCTTCACCGAGCGCTTCCCCGGCATCACCGTCAATGTCGTGCGCAGCACCTCGCAGGTGGCCTTCCAGCGACTGTCGCAGGATATGCGCGCCGGCGTCGCGCAATGCGACGTGTTCAGCTCCACCGACCACAGCCACGCGGCCTTCCTGAAGCAGCAGGGGCGGCTGATGCCCTACAAGCCGAAGAACGCCGACGGGCTGATCAAGGCGGCAAAGCAGGCGGGCGATCCCGATGGCTATTTTCAGGTCACCTATCTCGGCCTCTTCCTGATGGGGCGGCGCAGCGACACGGTGCCGGAGGCCGAGGCGCCGAAGAGCTGGAAGGACCTGTTGGACCCGAAATGGCGCGGCAAGATCGCCGTCGGCCATCCCGGCTACAGCGGCGCCATCACCTCCTGGTGCCTGGCCATGCGCAAGCTCTATGGCTGGGACTACTTCAAGGCTCTGGAGAAGAACCAGCCACAGATCGGCCGTTCCAGCGCCGACCCCGTGACCATGCTGAATGCCGGCGAGCGGACCATCGGGGCCGCTATTCCCTCCGCCACCACCCTGCTCTCGATCTCGCGCGGCAACCCGATCACGCTGATCTATCCGACCGATGGTACGCTGATGGTGCCGGCGCCCAGTGGTGCGCTGAAGGACGCACCGCACCCGAATGCGGCGAAGCTGTTCATGGAGTTCATGACCAGCCCGACCTACTACGAGGTTACGCGTCCCTTCTTCAGCGAGTCGCTGCGCCCGGAGGTGCCGCCGCCCCCGGGCTCCCGCCCGCTCGACGAGGTGACGATGATCACCGCCGACCCGGATGAGTTGGAGCGCGACGGCCAGGAGGTGAAGGAGCTCTGGCGCGATACGTTCGGCGTCTGATCGAAGGGGCCCCCGGCGCAACGACGCCGGGGCGTACAGGGGAGGAATAAACATGCGAGGGATCAGCCGGCGCGGCCTGTTGGCCAGCGCCGCCATCATCGGCAGTGGCGGTGTCACGATGCGCGCCGCCGCGCAGGACCTGCCGGCGCATGAGCGCGAGCTCTACGAGGCCGCCCGGCGTGAAGGCGAGATCACCTGGTACTCCGGCCAGCAGAGTGCCGAAACCTCCGAGGCCGTGGGTCGTGCCTTCGGTGCGCGCTATCCGGGGGTGCATGTCAATGTCGTGCGCAGCACCTCGCAGGTGGCCTTCCAGCGGCTGTCGCAGGACATGCGCGCGGGGGTCGCGCAATGTGACGTGTTCAGCTCCACCGACTACAGCCATTCGACCTTCCTGAAGCGGGAAGGGCGGCTGATGACCTACCGGCCGCAGAACGCGGCGGGATTGCTGGACTTCGCGCGCGAGGCGGGCGATCCGGACGGGCAGTTCCACATCTTCTACATCGGCGTGCACCTGATCTCGCGCCACACCGACCAGGTGCCCGAGGCCGAGGCGCCGCGAAGTTGGCAGGACCTGCTGGACCCGAAATGGCGCGGCAAGCTGGCAGTCGGGCACCCCGGCTTCAGCGGTGCCATCGGCGCCTGGGCGGTGCTGATGCGCAAGCTCTATGGCTGGGACTACTTCACCAAGCTGGAGAAGAACCGGCCGCAGATCGGCCGCTCCAGCATCGACCCGGTGACGATGTTGAGCGCCGGCGAGCGGCAGGTCGGCATCGCGGTGCCTTCGGCCACGGCGCTGCTCGCCATCTCCCGCGGCAACCCGCAGGCCCTGATCTATCCGACCGACGGCACGGTGGTGGTGCCCTCGCCGAGCTGCATCCAGAAGAACGCACCGCATCCGAACGCGGCGAAGCTGTTCATGGAGTTCGCCACCGGACCGGAATACTTCCGCGTCACGCGGCAGTACTTTTCGGAATCGCTGCGCGCCGACGTGCCACCACCGGAGGGCGCGAAGCCGCTCAATTCCATCAAGCTGATCCTGCCCACCCCGCAGGAAATCGAGACCGGCGTGCCGGAGGTGAAGGAACAATGGCGCGACACCTTCGGCATCTGATCCCATCCCGCCGCCGCGAGAAGGGCGCTCCCGCATGACCGACGACGCTGCGATCCTGCCGAAGGCCGCAGCCCAGGAGACGCAGCGGCCGGGGCTGCTGCGCCGCCTGCGCTACCTCGAACCCTCCAGCCTGATCTGGATCGTGCTGATCGCGGTGCTGCTGTTCCTCGTGGCGGTGCCGATCGGCAAGCTGCTGGTCGTCAGTTTCGAGCAGCAGGGCACTGGCGCTTTCACCCTTTCCAACTACGCCACAGCCTATGGCCGGGCCCGCTACCTGGAGGCGCTCGTCAACTCGCTGCTGCTGGGCTCCCTGACCTCCCTCCTGGCGGTGATCTTCGCCGTGCCCATGGCCTGGGCCGTCTCGCGCACCGACATGCCGGGCAAGGGCTTCACCTGGGCGATGGTGATGGGTGCCTTCATCATGCCGCCCTATCTGGGCGCGGTGGGCTGGATCCTGCTGGCCGGCCCGAACTCCGGCTTCATCAATCAGGCCTGGACTTGGCTCACCGGCCTGCAGGAGCCGCTTGTCAACGTCTACAGCTTCTTCGGCCTGGCACTGGTGATCGCGCTGCATTCCTTCCCGTTGATCTTCATCTTCGTGAAGAGCGCGCTGGATCTGATCTCCTCCGAAATGGAGGATGCCGCGAACATCCTGGGCGCTGGAACCTGGACGGCAACGCGCAAGGTGACGCTGCCGCTGGTCTGGCCGGCCGTGCTGGGCGGCATCATCGTGGTCTTCCTGGAGACGGTGGCCCTGTTCGGCACGCCTGCCATCATTGGCATCCCGGCGCGCATCAACGTCGTCACCACGCAGCTCTGGCAGTTCTTCGAGTATCCCGTGCGGGTCGAGGTCGCCGCCGCCTATGCCATGCCGCTCCTGCTGATCACCATTGGCATGATCGCGGTGCAGCGGCTTCTTCTTGCCCGCAAGGGCTTCGTCTCGCAGACCGGCAAGGGCGGTGAGCGGCGGCCGATCAAGCTCGGCCGCTGGCGCTGGGCGATGCTGGGCTACTGCGGCTTTGTCGGTCTGCTCGCGGTGCTGATGCCGCTCGTCGTGCTGCTGCAGGCCTCCTTCGCCAAGGCCTGGGGACGGGGGTTCGCCTGGGACAACCTGACCCTGGGGAACTATGCCTATCTGCTGTTCCGGCACGAGATGGCCTTGCCCTCCATCTGGAATACGCTCTGGTTCTCCGCCGCATCGGCAACGGCGGCGGTCGTCATCGCCGTGCTGATCGCCTATATCGTCGCCCGGAAGCTGGTCCCCTTCGGTTCGGCGCTGGCCTTCCTGGCGATGGCGCCCTTCGTCATCCCGGGCATCATCATGGCGATCGGCTTCTACGCGGCCTATGCGGCGCCGCCCATCGCGCTCTACGGAACGGCGCTGATCATCATCCTCGCCTTCACCGCCCGCTTCCTGCCGATCGCCTTCGCCAATTCCGCCGCCGCTGTCCGCGCCGTGCACCCGGAGATGGAGGAGGCCGCGCGCATCCTGGGTGGCGGGCGGCTGCTGACCATCCGCCGCATCACCGCGCCGCTGATCATCCGGAGCCTGATCGGTGGCTGGCTGATCGTCTTCATCGTCGCCTCGCGCGAGCTTTCGGCCGCGGTCTTCCTGGTTGGGCCGCGCACCCGCACCATGTCCGTGCTGCTCTATGACCTTAGCGAGGCCGGCAATTTCGAGGTGCTGGCCGCCTTTGGCGGGCTGCTGCTGGCCATCACCCTGATCCTGGTCGCCATTGGCATGAAGCTGGCCGGGCGCGACTTCATGCTGCGGAGGAGTTGAGATCATGCCCCGTCTGACGCTGAAGGGTCTCGGCAAGGCCTATGGGCCCCTTAAGGTGGTGGATAATGTCGACCTGACATTGCAGGAGGGTGAGTTCGTCTGCCTGCTCGGCCCCTCCGGCTGCGGCAAGACGACGACGTTGCGCATGATCGCCGGCTTCATCGAGCCGACGGAGGGCAGCATCAGCATGGATGGCGAGGTGCTCTCTGCCCCCGGCGCGGTGCTGCCGCCAGAGCGCCGCCGGATGTCGATGATCTTCCAGAGCTATGCCATCTGGCCGAACATGACGGTGGCGGAGAATGTCGGCTTCGGGCTGAAGCTGAAGAAGCTTCCCTCGGCCGAGGTCCGCGCGCGCACGGCCCAGATCCTGGAGGTGGTGAAGATGAGCCACCTGGCCGACCGCTACCCATCGGAACTCTCCGGTGGCCAGCAGCAGCGCGTGGCGCTGGCGAGGGCTATCGTCGTCAAGCCTGCCGTTCTGCTGCTGGACGAGCCGCTGTCCAACCTTGATGCCAATCTCCGCGAGGAAATGCGCTTCGAGATCCGCCGCCTGCACGACGAGTTCCGTATCACCACCGTCTATGTCACGCATGACCAGGCTGAGGCCATGGCAACCGCCGACCGGATCGCCGTGATGAATGCCGGCCGTATCGAGCAGGTGGACGCGCCGCACATGATCTACACCCGGCCGCGCACGCGCTTCGTCGCGGCCTTCATCGGCCGCACGAACCTGCTGGCGGGCCGGCTCGCGAATGGCGAGATCGGCCTCGATGGCTTTGCCCTGCAGGCGGCGCAGCTCGGCGGTGCCGTGCCCGATGCGGGGCAGCCGATTCTGCTCTCGGTGCGCCCGCAAAGCATGGCCTTGCATCGCAGCCAGCCGCAGGCCCGCGAGGGGCGGCCGATTTTGCCGGCCACCGTGGCGCAACGCACCTATCTCGGCGAGTCCTGGGATTATGTGGTTCATCCGCAGCAGAGCGGCCTGCAACTGCGCGTCACCGCGCCGCCCCTGCAGGTGCACGAGATCGGCGAGGCGGTCTGGCTGGAGATCGATCCGCAGCAGATCGCCGTCGTCGCCTGAGGATCAGGCCTTCCCCTGCCTGGCGGTTGGGCCGGCGAGCCTGAAGGAGGCGCGTGGGTGAGGCTTACGCTCTCTCCCTTTCGCCCATGAGATGCAGCACCAGTTGCCGGTGGTGGGGTTGGGTACGGTGTTCGTAGAGCCAGATCCCCTGCCAGGACCCCAGCACCGGCCGTCCGTCTGCCACCGGAATCGAAAGCTGCGTCTGGGTGAGGGCCGCGCGGATATGCGCCGGCATGTCATCCGGGCCTTCGTCCTCGTGCCGGTACCGGCCATTTCCCCCGTCGGGCACCAGCCGCCGGAAGAAGTCCTCGAGGTCCGCCTTCACCTCCGGTGAGGCATTCTCCTGGACCAGGAGGGAGGCGGAGGTATGGCGGCACCAGACCACCAGCAATCCCGTCCTGATGGCCTGGCTTGCCACCCAGCGGCAGATCTGGTCCGTGATCTCGACCAGCCCCCGCCCGGGCGTCGTGAGGGTGAAACTGTGCTGCGCTTGTTCCATATTCCGCCCCTTCCGATCCTGCTGCGGCGCACGCTGCTGATCTGAGCCATCGAGCCCCTCCCGTCACGGCCTCCCGGCGACCCTTTTCCTGCCAGGGGTGGGCAGAGGATGGCAGAGCCTGCCTCTGCCTTCTGCACGACGTTGTCAAAGCCCTTGGGTGGTCAATGCCTCGCTTCGTGCATCAAAACTTCTGCTTTCCGGTCGAGAAGCGAGCAAATGCGTCTCTAGGACAAATAGTGGAGTAATGGAATCCCCAGGTATTTCTGGAGAATGATCAAATTGGATTTCCGCCTTCCATCTTCCGGCCCCAAGTGCGGCATTGAAGTGGGGTAGCCAGTTACAGCGAGGGCTGCCGAGGGGGATTGGAGAAACCAAACCATATCTTCCTGAATTATTCCTCCTGGAAACCGCGCTTCTTGTGGCCGGATCATGCAAGGGAATGGCGTCGGATGATCATTGCATCCTGGGTCCGGATGCCTGGCTTGCCGGGCGGCTGCATCGAGTAGCGCAACGTGACCAGCAAACGAAGCGCACGCGGCCTGGACTGGCTGACCTTCTTCGCGGCGGATGTGCAGACGGGCTTCGGCCCCTTCATCGCTGTCTACCTGGCCATGCACGACTGGAGCGATGCGCAGGTCGGCCTGGCGCTCAGCATCGGCAGCCTGACCATGCTGCTGAGCCAGGTGCCGGCCGGCGCGTTGGTTGATGTCCTGCCCCGCAAGCGCCTGGCCGCCCTGGCGGCCCTGCTCGCCATCGCTGGCAGTGCCGTGCTGCTGGCGCTCTGGCCCGACCCTGTGCCGGTCTATGCGGCCGAGCTGCTGCACGGCTTCGCGAGTTGCGTCCTGGTGCCGGCCCTGGCGGCCATCAGCCTGGCGCTGGTGGGGCGGAAGGCGCTGAGCGACCGGCTGGGCCGCAACGGGCGCTTCTCCGCGCTGGGCAATGCCGCGGCAGCCGGGATGCTGGGCCTGGCCGGCGCCTATGTCTCCATCGCCTCGGTCTTCTGGCTGACCGCCGCGCTGACGGTTCCGGCGATGCTGGCCTTGTACAGCATCCGCGCCGAAGATCTCAGGGACCGGGTCAGCGCCATGCGCAAGCGCGGCAGCGGCGAGCATGGACTGCGGCGCTTGCTGCTGAACAAGGCTGTGCTGGTCTTTGCCGCCTGCGTGGCGCTGTTCACCCTGGCCAATGCGGCCATGCTGCCGCTCGCCAGCACCGCCATCACGCGAACGAGCGGGGCCATGTCCAATCTGCCAGTCGCCGGCGGCATCGTCGTCTCGCAATGCGTGGTCGCCGGGCTCTCGCCCTGGATGGCGCGGCTGTCGGACCAGCGCGGGCGCCGCTTCGTGCTGCTGCTGGGCATCCTCGCCCTGCCGCTCCGCGGCCTCTGGCTGGCCCTGATCACCAGCCCCTCGGCCCTGCTCCTGGCCCAGATGCTGGACGGCATCAGCGCGGCGATGCTGGCAGTCCTGGTGCCGCTCGTCGCGGCGGATCTGACGCGCGGTACCAACCGCTTCAATCTCTGCATGGGGATCTTCGGGCTGGCGGTGGGCATCGGGGCCACGGTCAGCACCACCGCTGCCGGCGCCATCGCCTCCCATTTCGGCACGCCGCTCGCCCTGGGCGGTCTCGCCGTGGTGGGCCTGCTGTGCTTCCTCCTGGCGCTCTTCGCCATGCCGGAGACGAAGCCGCAGAAGGCCGCCCGGGAATTGGCCATCGCCTGAGCCTGCGGCGGGCAGGCAGCCGCGGGAGCGTGCCCTGGCTTCCGCAAGAGGATGTTGGCGGTTTGTTCGATACGGCGGCTTACGGGCTGTGGGAGGCGCAGAGCGGGCCGTTCTGATCATCATCCCCTGTACCGCAGTGCATCGACCAGCAAGGCGAAGGCTGGCGTGGGCTGGCGGCGGCTGGGGTAGTAGAGGTGGTACCCTGGGAAGGGCGGGCACCAGTCGGCGAGCACCCGGACGAGCCGTCCGTCGTCCAGGTGGGCCTGCACCTGGTCCTCGAACACGCACGCCAGGCCGAACCCGGCCAGGGCCGCCTTGAGGAGCAGGGGGGTGACGTTGAACACGAGCTGCCCCTCGACCCGCACCCTCAGCTCGTGCCTGCCCTTCTCGAGCTCCCAGGCATAAATCGAGCCGAGGGTCGGCAGGCGCAGGTTGATGCAGGTGTGCTCGGTGAGATCCTGCGGCCTCTTCGGCCACGGGTGGCTCTCGAAGTAGGGCGGCGCGCCGACGATCGCCATGCGCATCTCCGGTCCGATGCGCACCGCGACCATGTCCTTCGCCACCTGCTCACCCAGGCGCACGCCCGCGTCGTAACGTCCGGCCACGATGTCGGTCAGGGTGTTGTCGACATCGATCTCGACCTTGATGTCCGGATAGTCCGGCAGGAACCGCTCCAGGGCGGGCCAAAGGATGGTGTCGGCTGCGTGCTCGCCGGCGGTGATGCGAATGGTGCCGGAGGGCTTCTCGCGGAACTCGCTGAGCGCGGCCAGGGTAGCGCCGATCTCGTCGAAAGCCGGGCCGAGGGTGCGGAGCAGGCGCTCGCCTGCCTCGGTCGGCGCGACGCTGCGGGTGGTGCGGGTCAGGAGCCGCAGGCCAAGCCGCGTCTCGAGGCCGCGGAGGGTCTGGCTCAACGCCGAGGGCGAGACCCCGAGCTGCGCGGCGGCCCGGGTGAAGCTGCCTTCCTCCGCAACGGCGCGGAAGGCCTGGAGGTCGTTGAGGTCCATCCGGGGCATTATGAAGTTCCGCTTCAAGGTTTATGCGGAATTTACCGCCTAATCTCCGGCAACCACATCCCTTACCTCTCCACCCTAGACCTCGGGGCCGCTGGACGGTCCGGGGGGTCAGGAGGAGAGGGCCGTGGCGATCAGGCGATCAGGATCCCAGCCCTCTGGCAAAGACCCCGCGGACATGCGCGCTGACCGCGCCGTTTGCGGCCGCACCTGACGTTTCTGCAGCCTCAAGGCCATTGATGAGCGGACAAACCATCTCGGGAGCCGACGCGCTTCCTTCCCGTTCCCCCATGTCGGGAGCGGTTCTCGCGATGACGCTGTGCGCCGCTGCGCTCATCGCGTCGGAGTTCATGCCGGTCAGTCTGCTGACGCCGCTGGCTTCGGACCTCCACATGACGGAAGGGCAGGCCGGGCAGGCGATCTCGGTGTCGGGCATCTTCGCCGTCCTGACCAGCCTCTTCGTCTCGGCGGCGGCGGGGCGGCTCGACCGCCGCACCGTGCTGCTCGGCTTCACGCTGCTCATGGTCCTCTCCGGTGCGGTCGTGGCCTTCGCGCCGAACTACGCCGTCCTGATGGCGGGGAGGGCGCTGCTCGGCATGTCCATCGGCGGCTTCTGGTCGATGTCGACCGCAACCGTGATGCGCCTCGTGCGCCGCGACGAGGTGCCGAAAGCGCTGGCGATCCTGAACGGTGGTAATGCCTTGGCCGCGACGGTGGCGGCGCCTCTCGGGAGCTTCCTGGGGGCCTATGTCGGGTGGCGCGGTGCCTTCTTCTGCGTGGTCCCCCTGGCCGCCCTGACCTTTGTCTGGCAACTGGTGACCATCCCGCCCTTGCCCGCCGAGCGACAATCCGGTGCCGGGGCCGCCTTCAGGCTGCTGGGCCGACCTCAGGTGGCCTCGGGCATGCTCGCGATCTTGTTCCTGTTCATGGGGCAGTTCGCGCTCTTCACCTACCTGCGGCCGTTCCTTGAGACGGTCACGCGTGTGGATGTCTCGACCCTGTCGCTCATCCTTCTGGTCGTGGGCGTCACCGGCCTCGTTGGCACCTACCTGGTTAGCCGGTTCCTGAGGGCGAGCCTGCACGGCGTCCTGGTCGCCATCCCGCTTGGAATGGCGGCAATCGCCATCGCCCTGGTGGCGATGGGGCACTGGCCAGTGACAACCACGGCACTGCTGGCCGGATGGGGACTGATCGGTACGCCAGCGCCCGTGGGATGGGGAACCTGGCTGAGCAAGACTCTGCCGGAGGATGCCGAAGCGGGCGGCGGGCTGATGGTCGCGACCATCCAGCTGGCCATCACCATGGGAGCATCGGTCGGCGGCGTGCTGCTCGACATGAGTGGCTACCGGAGCACCTTCGGCACCAGTGCGGCCATGCTGTCCGCATCTGCCCTGCTGGCCTTCGTGACCTGGCGTATCGGCCTGGCGAAGCGCGGGTGAGCGAGTCCCTGCTGCCCGCCTGGGGCCGGGACGCCGTTCTGCTGGCCAGCGCGAGGGACAGACAGGTCCTGTGGGAATGAGAGGAACGAGGATTGGAGGACGACATGCGAAGCCCTGATCTCGCGGCGACCCGCCGTGATCTGATGATCGGCGCCGCCGCTTCCGCCGCCGTCGTGGCGGCGCCCTGCGCGGCGAGCGCCCAAACTGCCGCCACCACTGGCCTGGCCAATGCCCCAGGAGCAGCTACCATGTCGAAGGTTTCCTTCACCGTGAATGGCGAAGCTCGTGCCCTTGAGCTCGACACGCGGACAAGCCTGCTCGATGCCTTGCGCGAGCACCTGCATCTCACCGGCACCAAGAAAGGCTGCGACCACGGCCAGTGCGGCGCCTGCACCGCGATGATCAACGGGCGCCGGATCAACACCTGCCTGACGTTGGCGGTGATGCACGAGGGCGACAGCATCACCACTGTCGAGGGCCTGGGTTCGCCGGACAACCTGCATCCGATGCAGGCCGCCTTCGTCAGGCACGATGGCTATCAGTGCGGCTACTGCACCCCGGGGCAGATCTGCTCCTCGGTCGCCGTGCTGGAGGAGATCAAGGCGGGCATCCCGAGCCACGTCACGGCGGATCTCACCGCCGTACCGCAAGCAACGGCTGAGGAAATCCGCGAGCGGATGAGCGGCAATATCTGCCGATGCGGTGCCTACTCGAACATCATCGACGCGATCACTGAAGTAGCGGGGAGGCAGGCATGAAGCCCTTCACCTACGAGCGCGCGACGTCTCCTGCCGAAGCGGCGGCGGCCGTGGCGCGCACCCCCGGCGCCAAGTTCATCGCGGGTGGGACCAACCTGCTCGACCTGATGAAGCTGCAGATCGAAGCGCCGACCCATCTGATCGACGTCAACGGCCTCGCGCTGGATCGGATCGAGCCGACCCCCGAGGGTGGTCTGCGCATCGGCGCGCTGGTGCGCAACACCGACCTCGCGGCGGATACGCGCATCCGCCGCGATTACGGCGTGCTCGCGCGCGCGCTGCTCGCGGGCGCCTCGGGCCAGCTGCGGAATAAGGCGACGACGGCGGGCAACCTGCTCCAGCGCACCCGCTGCCCCTACTTCTACGACACCAACATGCCCTGCAACAAACGCCAGCCCGGCAGCGGCTGCGCGGCGATCGGCGGCATCACGCGCCAGCTCGCCGTGATCGGCGCCAGTGAGGCCTGCATCGCGACCAATCCCTCCGACATGGCGGTGGCGATGCGGGTGCTGGACGCGGTGGTGGAGACGGTGAAGGCAGACGGCACAACGCGCGGCATCCCCATCGCCGCGTTCCACCGCTTGCCCGGCGCCACGCCGCAGATCGAGACGGTTCTGGAGCCTGGCGAGCTGATCACCGCCGTGACGCTGCCACCGCCGGTCGGCGGCACCCAGATCTACCGCAAGGTCCGCGACCGGGCCTCCTACGCTTTCGCGCTGGTTTCGGTCGGCGCCATCGTGCAGCGCGACGGCACGGCCCGCCTGGCGCTGGGCGGCGTGGCGCACAAGCCCTGGCGCGTGGAGGCGGCCGAGGCCGAGATCCCGCGCGGTGCCAAGGCGGCCGCCGAAGCCATGCTCGCCGATGCCCGCCCGACGCAGGACAACGCATTCAAGATCCCGCTGGTCGAGCGCACCCTCGGCGCCGTGCTGGCGGAGGCAAGGGGCTGAGCCATGAAATTCGACACCCCCGCCACGGCCAACCCCATCGATCAGCTCAAGGTCGTCGGCAAGCCTCTCGACCGCATCGACGGGCCGCTCAAGACCACCGGCCGCGCGCCCTATGCCTATGAGCACCATGATGCGGTCAGGGACCCGGCCTATGGCTATGTGATCGGCGCAGGCATCGCCAAGGGCCGCATCACCGGCATGGATCTCTCCGCCGCCAGGGCAGCGCCCGGCGTGCTGGCCATCGTCACGGCCGAGAATGCGGGCCCGCTTGGGAAGGGCCAGTGGAACACCGCGAAGCTGCTGGGCGGGCCGGAGATCGATCACTATCACCAGGCCATCGGCGTCGTGGTGGCCGAGACCTTCGAGCAGGCCCGCGCCGCCGCATCGCTAGTCCGCGTGGACTATACCCCGACCGAAGGCGCTTTCGATCTCGCCGCCGCCCAGGATTCCGCGAAGAAGGTGGACCAATCCGCGACCGCGGTGGGCAACTTCGAAGGGGCCTTCGCCGCGGCGCCGGTGCAACTCGACGCCACCTACACCACGCCCGACCAGTCGCACGCGATGATGGAGCCACACGCCTCCATCGCCGCCTGGGACGGGGACCGGCTGGTCGTCTGGACTTCCAACCAGATGGTCAACTGGAGCACGGGCGATCTGGCCAGGACGCTGAACATGCCAAAGGAGAAGGTGCGCCTCATCTCGCCCTTCGTCGGCGGCGGCTTTGGCGGCAAGTTGTTCCTGCGCGCCGACGCGCTGCTGGCGGCGCTCGGTGCCCGCGCGGCGAGGCGCCCGGTGAAGATCGCGCTGGCCCGGCCGCTGATGATGAACAACACCACGCATCGGCCTGCGACCATCCAGCGCATCCGCATCGGTGCAAGGCAGGATGGCAGGATCACCGCCATCGCGCATGAAAGCTGGTCGGGGGACCAACCGGGCGGCCAGCCCGAGATCGCCGCCGATCAGACGCGACTGCTCTATGCGGGCGCAAACCGGCTGACGCAGCTTCGCCTTGCCGTGCTGGACCTGCCGGAAGGCAATGCCATGCGCGCGCCGGGTGAGGCGCCGGGCCTGATGGCGCTGGAGATCGCCATGGACGAGATGGCGGAGAAGCTGGGTATCGATCCCATCGAGTTCCGCATCAGCAACGACACCCAGGTGGACCCGAACAATCCGGACCGCCCCTTCTCCAAGCGCCAGTTCGTGGAATGCCTGCGCATCGGGGCTGAGCGATTTGGCTGGGATAGGCGGAACGCGCGGCCTGGGCAGGCCCGCAATGGACGCTGGCTGACCGGAATGGGCGTGGCTGCGGCATTCCGGAACAATCTGGTGATGAAATCGGGGGCGCGGGTGCGGCTCGACAGCCGCGGCGAGGTCACGGTCGAGACGGACATGACCGACATCGGCACGGGGAGCTATACCATCATCGCCCAGACCGCCGCCGAGATGATGGGCGTGGGCATGGACAAGGTCACGGTCCGCCTGGGCGATTCGAGCTTTCCGGTTTCGGCCGGCTCGGGCGGGCAGTGGGGCGCCAACAGTTCCACGGCGGGTGTCTATGCGGCCTGCGTGAAGCTGCGGGATGCCGTGGCGCAGAAGGTGGGCTTCAACTCCGCGGATGCGGTGTTCGCGGACGGGCAGGTCCGGGCGGGTAACCGGAGCGTGCCGCTGGCCCAGGCTGCGGGCCAGAACGGCCTGGTCGCGGAGGACACCATCGAGTTCGGCGACCTCGACAAGCGCTATCAGCAGTCCACCTTCGGGGCGCATTTCGTGGAGGTCGGCGTGGACGCCGCGACGGGCGAGGTCCGGATCCGGCGCATGCTGGCCGTTTGTGCCGCCGGGCGCATCCTGAACCCCATGACCGCACGCAGTCAGGTCATCGGCGCCATGGCCATGGGCGTCGGTGGAGCGCTGATGGAGGAACTGGCGGTCGACAAGCGCCACGGCTTCTTCGTCAACCATGACCTCGCGGGCTACGAGGTGCCGGTGCATGCCGACATCCCGCACCAGGAGGTGATCTTCCTGGAC
>Ga0180218_1000519_pt1 | contig 33933 bp, 27 predicted proteins | sample eDN3rd37CKraftBY_FD_151334 | JGI IMG/M metagenome (GOLD analysis project Ga0180218, IMG submission 151334) | Enriched backyard soil microbial communities from Emeryville, California, USA - eDNA 3rd pass 37_C Kraft BY (version 2) (version 2) | ecosystem: Environmental > Terrestrial > Soil >... | reverse complement strand
GGTGTAGTGGTCGGAAAGGATGCGCGGTCGCACCGTCTCGTAGTCCGCGAGGGCCGCGAGCACCCGCTCGGGAGCCGCCGCGAGCTGAATCGAACTGCTTGCGCTGACCTGCGCCATGGGGGTCCTCCTGGTGTCGTATCTCGGCCGTCTGCGGTCGCACCGACCGGCAACTCGTCGAGTCCGCGCGGTAACCGGACGTACTCGACACTCCGGTCTATTGTGGATTGCGCCCGCAGACGCCGAGCCCGCAGGGGGAGCCGAATGCCGAGTACGCCACGTCAGATCGTTCCGACCGGTGTGCCGGCGCACCGTGAAGGCGTGGACCGCCTGCTTCGTTCCTACCGCAACATCCCCGGCGACGCACCGGTTCGGCTCGCGAAGAAGACCTCGAATCTGTTCCGCGCCCGCGCAAAGATTTCCGCACCCGGCCTGGACGTCTCCGGTCTCGGCGGGGTGATCTCCGTGGATCCGAAGGCGCGCACCGCCGATGTGGCGGGAATGTGCACCTACGAGGACCTCGTGGACGCCACGCTCCCCTACGGTCTTGTGCCGCTCGTGGTGCCGCAGCTCAAGACCATCACGCTCGGCGGTGCCGTCACCGGGCTCGGGATCGAGTCCACGTCGTTCCGCAACGGCCTTCCGCACGAGTCGGTCCTGGAGATGGACATCCTCACCGGTGCCGGTGAGATCGTCACCGCCACCCCGGACAACGAGCACGCCGACCTGTTCCGGGGCTTTCCCAACTCCTACGGTTCGCTCGGCTACGCAACGAGGCTGCGCATCGAACTCGAGCCGGTGAAACCCTATGTTGCGCTGCGGCACCTGCGGTTCGATTCGCTCGGCGCGCTGCAGGCCGCACTGGACCGCATCGTCAACGAACGCAGCCATGCGGGCGTGCCGGTCGACTATCTCGACGGCACCGTGTTCTCGGCGACCGAGAGCTACCTGACTCTCGGTACACAGACCGACGAGCCGGGTCCGGTCAGCGACTACACCGGCGAACACATCTACTACCGCTCGATCCAGCACGCTTCGGTCAACCATCCCAAGACCGACCGCCTCACGATCCGCGACTACCTGTGGCGGTGGGACACCGACTGGTTCTGGTGCTCACGCGCATTCGGCGCCCAGAACCCGCGGATCCGGCGCTGGTGGCCGAAGAGTCTGCTGCGCAGCAGCTTCTACTGGAAGCTCATCGCACTCGACCACAAGTACGGCATCGCCGACCGGATCGAGGCCCGCAAGGGGAACCCGCCCCGCGAGCGCGTCGTCCAGGACGTCGAGGTGCCCATCGAGCGCACCGCAGAGTTCATGCGGTGGTTCCTCGCCGAGATCCCGATCGAACCGGTGTGGCTGTGCCCGCTGCGGTTGCGTGATCGCAGCGCCCCGTCCGATGCGTTGTCGTTCGACGCGCAGCGGCCGTGGCCGATGTACCCGCTCGAGCCGAAGCGCACCTACGTGAACGTCGGATTCTGGTCGTCGGTTCCGGTCGTCCCCGGCAACATCGAAGGAGCCGCAAACCGGACGATCGAGCGGAAGGTCGCCGAACTCGACGGCCACAAGTCGCTGTACTCGGATTCCTACTATTCGCGGGAAGAATTCGAAAAGCTCTACTACGGCGGGGGCGAATACCCGGCGCTGAAACAGAAGTACGACCCCAGGTCCCGTCTGCTGGACCTCTTCGCGAAGGCGGTGCATCGAAAGTGACCACATTCAAATCGGCGCCGACAACCCGCAGAGCGGGTGGACACGACGACAAGCTGAATCTGGCGGAGATCGTCGAGATCGTGACCGGCGGCGACATGCCGCTGCGATTCACCGCGTACGACGGGTCCGCCGCCGGACCGGAGGACTCCCCGTTCGGCCTGGCCCTGAAGTCCCCGCGCGGTGCCACCTACATCGCGACCGCCCCCGGCGACCTCGGGATGGCCCGCGCCTACGTCGCCGGCGATCTCGAACCCGAAGGGGTGCATCCCGGCAACCCCTACGAACTGCTGAAATCGCTGGGCGACCTGCACTTCGAACGCCCGCCGGCGCTGGTCCTCGCCCAGATCGCACGGTCGCTGGGTCGTGACCTGCTGCGGCCGATCGCCCCGCCGCCGCAGGAACACCTGCCGCGCTGGCGCCGGATCGCGGAGGGCCTGAGGCATTCCCGCAGCCGCGACGCCGAGGTCATCCACCACCACTACGACGTGTCGAACGAGTTCTACGAAATGGTGCTCGGCCCGTCCATGACCTACACGTGCGCCCTGTTCGAGTCCGAGGACCAGACGCTCGAGGAGGCGCAGGAGAACAAGTACCGGATCGTCTTCGAGAAGCTGAACCTGAAGCCCGGCGACCGCCTGCTCGACATCGGTTGCGGCTGGGGCGGAATGGTCCGGTACGCGGCGCGCCGCGGCGTCAAGGCGATCGGCGCGACGCTGTCGCGCGAGCAGGCGGAGTGGGCGCAGAAGGCGATCGCCGCGGAGGGACTGAGCGATCTGGCCGAGGTGCGGTTCTCCGACTACCGGGACGTACCCGAGACCGGCTTCGACGCCATCTCCTCGATCGGGTTGACCGAGCACATCGGCGTCAGCAACTACCCTGCGTACTTCGGGTTGCTGCACAGCAAACTCCGCGAGGGTGGCCTGCTCCTCAACCACTGCATCACCCGTCCCCGCAACAACGGGAAGGTGAAGGCCGGCGGGTTCATCGACCGCTACGTCTTCCCCGACGGCGAGCTGACCGGTTCCGGCCGGATCATCACCGAGGCGCAGGACGTCGGCTTCGAGGTGCTCCACGAGGAGAACCTGCGTCAGCACTACGCCCTGACGCTCAAGGGCTGGTGCGAGTACCTCGAGGCCAACTGGGATGCGTGCGTCGCCGAGGTCGGTGAGGGCACGGCCCGCGTATGGGGCCTGTACATGGCCGGATCCCGGCTCGGATTCGAGCGCAATATCGTTCAGCTGCACCATGTTCTGGCGGTCAAGCTCGGCGCCGACCAGCGGCCCCTGACCCCGCTGCGTCCCTGGTGGAAGCCGTAGGCGGCTCCGCCGCCCGTGCGTGGTTTCGGTAGCACCCACTACCGAAACCACGCACGACACTCGCAGGGGCCGGGAGCGTCGCGCACCCACCCCAGCCTGGTCAGCACCGCTTCGACCTCCCGCGCGACCTCGCACGGCGCCGACGCGACCTCCTGATAGCCGAAGACCAGCCGCGCCCGTCCGGCCAGTTCGGCGGCGTTGTCGCGACGCCGGTCCCGGAATGCGACCTCGACCATCGAATGCGCCCACCGGCCGTCCAGCCGAACCGTGAGCGGGCATCCGGCGGCGTCGTAGGTGCAGTCCTCGTACAACGTCCGGCCGTCGACGACCGTCGGGGCCTGCCGGGTCGCGACGGGCAGTGCGTGCGCCCGCTCGACGTCGATCGCGTAGTGATATTCGAGGACGGACTGCACACCGTCCGCCAGCAACGTCAGGGCCTCGGTGATCGGACCGCGGTAGCGGTACGGTGGCCGTTCCTCGATCCGCCGGCGCACATCGTGCAGTCGCAGCCCGGCGTTCGTGACCGTGGAGATCAGCGACATGTACGCCTCCCGCGGAGATGCTTGCGCCGTCGCCAGATCCAGTGCCGTGTCGACCTTCGTCGTGCGCGGCAACCGTGCGTCGACACCGATGTAGGCGTGCGCGCGGGACCGGTGCACGACGACCCCGGGATGCAGCGAGGCGGACGGTTTCGACACCGGCAGTTTCGCCTTCGGCCCGGCTGCCCGGACGGTTGCGCGTTGTGGCAGTGCGGATCTGCCGACCGGGACCGTGATGTGGACGGGTGCGGTGTCGTCGACGGGCAGCATGCCCCACACCTCCGCCGCCGTGCGATGACTGAGCATCGCCGGACCACCTCCGTACAACAGCGCAGCTTCGAGCACCATCGTCCGGGTGAGCGGTCCGCTGCTGACCGCGTAGACACCCTGCAGCACCCGTTGCCATCGCCCGGTGTCGAGCAGGTGCCGGACCGCTCCCCTGCCGATACCCGCCTCCGTCAGCTCGGCCTGGGTGACCAGACCGGTGCGGTCGTCGAACAGCCTCTGTACGTTGCTTTTTCCGAAATCGTCCCCCATGCGGTCGATGATGACCGACGCGGAGACGGGAAAGGCTCCCGACCGGGGTCGGGAGCCCTTTCCTGTGGATAACTCGTGCGTGGTTTTGGTAGCTGCTGCTACCAAAACCACGCACGGGCGCGCTAGCGCAGGGAGGCCGGCGGGGTGAAGCGCTCGCCGTACTTGGCGGCGAGTTCCTCGGCCCGCTTGACGAAGCCTTCCTTGCCACCCGGGTAGCCGACGATGAACTGCGCGACACCACCGGTCCAGGCCGGGAAGCCGATGCCGAGGATCGAACCGATGTTGGCGTCGGCGGTCGTCTCCAGAACGCCCTCGTCGAAGCACTTCTGGGTCTCGATCGCCTCGGCGAACAGCATGCGGTCGATCAGGTCCTGCAGCGGCACGTCGAGCGTCGCCTCGGTCTGGTAGTGGTCACGCAGACCCTGCCAGATGCCGAGACGCTTGCCGGTCTCGTCGTACTCGTAGAAGCCGGCCTTCTCGAGGCGTCCCGGACGACCCTGCTCGACCATCCAGTCGACGACGTCGAGCGCGGGGTGACGGGTGGCGCCCATCTTGGTGTCGCCCTTGGCCGCGGCCTCGGCCGTCTCCTTCGCGATCTTCTGCATGAGCTTCATGTTCAGCTCGTCGGTCAGCTGCAGCGGCGGAGCCGGATAACCGGCCTGCGAGCCGGCCTGCTCGATCGTCGCGGGCTCGATGCCCTCGCCGAGCATCGCGATGGCCTCGTTCACGAACGTGCCGATCACCCGCGAGGTGAAGAAGCCGCGGCTGTCGTTCACGACGATCGGGGTCTTGCGGATCGCGAGCGTGTAGTCGAACACGCGGGCCAGCGCCTCGTCGGAGGTCTTCTCGCCCTTGATGATCTCGACCAGCGGCATCTTGTCGACCGGGGAGAAGAAGTGGATGCCGATGAAGTCCTCGGGGCGCTTCACACCGGTCGCGAGACCCGTGATCGGCAGCGTCGAGGTGTTCGAGCCGAGCAGCGCGTCGGGATCGACGATGTCCTCGATCTCCTGGAACACCTTGTGCTTGAGCTCGGTGCTCTCGAAGACGGCCTCGATGACGAAGTCGACGCCCGCGAAGTCGGCGACATCGGCGGTCGGCTTGATGCGATCGAGCAGAGCCTTCGACTTCTCCTCGGTGGTCTTGCCACGCGAGAGGGCCTTGGCCTCGATCTTCTCCGAGTAGCTCTTGCCACGCTCGGCGGCCTCGAGGGTGACGTCCTTGAGGACGACCTCGAAACCGGCCTTGGCGGAGACGTACGCGATGCCGGCGCCCATCATGCCCGCGCCGAGCACGCCGACCTTCTTGATCTCACGCTTGGGCACGTCCTTCGGACGCGAGGCGCCCGAGTTGATGGCCTGCATGTCGAAGAAGAACGCCTGGATCATGTTCTTCGCGACCTGGCCCGTGGCCAGCTCCACGAAGTAGCGGGACTCGATGGTCGACGCGTTGTCGAAGTCGACCTGCGAGCCCTCGACCGCCGCGGCCATGATGGCGCGCGGAGCCGGCATCGGAGCACCCTTGAGCTGCTTGCGCAGGTTCGCAGGGAACGCAGGGAGGTTCGCGGCGAAGGCCGGCGACGACGGGGTGCCACCGGGGATCTTGTAGCCCTTGACATCCCACGGCTGCACGCCGCCCTCGGGGTTGGCCTTGATCCACGCCTTCGCGGCCGGGACGAGTTCCTCGATGCTGCCGACGACCTCGTCGATCAGGCCGAGCTCCTTGGCCTTGACCGCGTTGTACTTGTTGCCCTGCAACAGAACCGAGAGCAGGGCGGTCTGGATGCCGAGCAGGCGGACGGTGCGGGTGACGCCACCGCCACCGGGCAGCAGGCCGAGGCTCGCCTCGGGCAGACCGATCTGCACGCCCTTGACGTCGGCGGCGATGCGGTGGTGGGTCGCGAGGGCGATCTCGAGGCCGCCACCGAGCGCGGCACCGTTGATCGCGGCGACGACGGGCTTGCCGAGGGTCTCGAGGCGACGCAGGTCCGCCTTGATGTCCTGCACCTCGTCGAACGTCGCCTGCGCGTCGTCGGGTCCGATGGCGATGAGGTTGCGCAGGTCGCCGCCGGCGAAGAAGGTCTTCTTCGCGGAGGTGATCACGACACCGGTGATCGAATCCTTCTCGGCGACGAGACGATCCACGGTCGCCTTCATCGAGGACTTGTAGAGCGCGTTCATCGTGTTCGCGCCCTGGTTGGGGTCGTCGAGGGTCAGCACGACGATGCCGTCGGCGTCCTTATCCCAGGAAATCATGTTGTCGCTCACTGTTTTTCAGATTCCTTCCGGTGTCAGACGCGCTCGATGATGGTGGCCACACCCATACCGCCACCGATGCACAGGGTGACGAGGGCGCGCTTGGCTCCGCGACGCTCGAGCTCGTCGACCATCGTGCCGGTGATCATGGCGCCCGTGGCGCCGAGCGGGTGGCCCATCGCGATGGCGCCGCCGTTGACGTTGAGCTTCTCGTCCGGGATGTTCAGATCCTTCTGGAACTTCAGGACGACGGAGGCGAAGGCCTCGTTGATCTCGAACAGGTCGATGTCGTCGACCGTCAGGCCCGCCGCGGCGAGAACCTTGTGCGCGGCCGGGGTGGGGCCGGTGAGCATGATCGTCGAGTCGGCACCGGAGGTGGCGGTCGCGACGACGCGGGCACGCGGGGTCAGGCCCAGGTCCTTGCCGGCCTGCTCGGAACCGACGAGCACCAGCGCGGCACCGTCGACGATGCCGGAGCTGTTGCCACCGTGGTGGACGTGGTTGATCTTCTCGACGAAGTGGTACTTCTGCATCGCGACGGCGTCGAAGCCGCCCATCTCACCGATCGTCGCGAACGACGGAGCGAGCTTGCCGAGGCCCTCGAGGGTGGTGTCGGGGCGCATGTGCTCGTCGTGGTCGAGGATGGTCAGGCCGTTCTGGTCCTTGACCGGCACGACCGACTTGGAGAAGTAGCCACCGGACCACGCGGCAGCGGCGAGCTGCTGCGAACGCAGGGCGTAGGCATCGACGTCCTCGCGGCTGAAGCCCTCGATGGTCGCGATGAGGTCGGCGGAGATGCCCTGGGGCACGAGGTAGCTGTCGTAGTTGGTGGCGGGATCGAGCATCCACGCGCCACCGTCGGAGCCCATCGGGACGCGCGACATGGACTCGACACCGCCGGCGATGACCAGCTCGTCCCAGCCGGAGCGCACCTTCTGCGCAGCCAGGTTCACGGCCTCGAGGCCGGAGGCACAGAAGCGGTTGAGCTGGAAGCCGCCGGTGGTCACGGGCAGGCCGGACACGGTGACCGCGGTGCGCGCGATGTCGGCACCCTGGTCGCCGACCGGGCCGACGACGCCGAGGATCAGGTCGGAGATGCGGTTCTCGTCCAGGTCGGGGAAGCGAACACGCAGCTCGTCGATCAGGCCCGTAACCAGGGAGATCGGCTTGACGGAGTGCAGCGACCCGGTCTTCTTGCCGCGGCCGCGCGGAGTTCGGATGGCTTCATAGATGAATGCCTCTGTGGTCACAGTGCGGGGTTCCTTCCCGTGCTTTCGAATGTGACGGGCGTTGTCCGCTGTGACAGCAGCCACGCCCAACCTCCACCACCCTAGGAGCGTCCGGTCCGGCTTTTAAGGACCGAACCGATCGGAGTCCGTGACCGAAGCGAGCGAGCGCTCGGGTACGGGACGGACGGATGGAGTCAGATGCCGAGACCGGCCTCGCGGGCCCGCACGATCGCGGTCGCGCGGTCGACGGCACCGAGTTTGCCCAGCACGTTCGACACGTGGTTGCGCACCGTCTTCTGGCTCAGGACCAGCCGCCGCGAGATCGTGGCGTTGTCGTAGCCGCGCGCGACCAGGTCCAGCACCTCGCGTTCACGCTCGGTCAGTTCGGGGAACGCACCGCGCGCGACCGTGCGGGACGTGGCCATCACACCCAGCGCCTTCTCCGCGACCGCGGCACCGACGATCAGTTCCCCGCCCGCGACCGCCCGGATCGCGCGTTCCACCCCGGACGGATCGGCACCTTTGACGAGGTAGCCGCGCGCCCCGGCCCGCATCGCCGCGACGAGCAGATCCGCGTCCTCGTGCATGGTCACCATCAGCACCCGGAGTGCGGGATGTTTCGCGACGAGGCCGGCGGTCGCTTCGATGCCGGAACCGTCACCGAGTTCGATGTCCATCAGCACGACGTCGACGTCCGCGGTCACCACGTCGAGGGCCTGGCTCACCGAGCTGGCCTCGGCGACCACGTCGATTCCGTCGAGGGTGCCGAGCAGCGCGACCATCCCGAGCCGGAAGACCGGATGATCGTCGACGACGGCGACGCGGATGCTCATGACTCTCCTGCCGGAACTGCCGGTGACGTGGCCGTCCACGGCAGACGAGCGCGCACGACGGTGCCGTGCGGGTGTGCTTCGGTGATGTCGACGACGCCGCCGACGTCGCGGGCACGTTCGCGCATGCTGTGGGTGCCGACGCCGGCGCGGGCGTCCGGTCCCCTGCCGCGACCGTCGTCGCTGACCTCGACGGTGAGCAGGTCTCCGGTGGTGTGAATGCGGACCGTGCATCCGCGAGCACCGGAATGCCTGCGCGCGTTCGTGACCGCTTCGACGGTGATGCCGTACGCCGCGGCGGCCACCGCCCGGGACAGTCCGGCCGGGGCGTCGGCGTCGACGTCGATCGTGAACCCGCTGTTCGAATGGATGCCGGCGAGTTCGTCGACCGCGGCGACGAGTCCCAGCTCGTCGAGCACGGGCGGGAGCAGTCCCCGCGACAGTTCGCGCACGCCCTCCACCTGGTGGTCGAGTTCGCGCAGCAGCGCGTCGATCAGCTCCAGCGCGCCCTTCGGGTCGGTGCCGGCGAGGTTGCGAGCCCCCTGCAGCCCGAGCCGGATTCCGGCGAGGGACGGGCCCAGCCCGTCGTGCAGTTCCCGGCGGATGGTGCGCCGCTCCTCGAGGCGTGCCTCCCGGAGCTGGTGCCGCGCCGCGTCGAGTTCCTCCGCGGACCGCAGCACGACGAGTCCGGCTTCGACGACGGTGGCGAGCTCACCGAGCGCGCGCAGACTGCGGGGCCCGAGGGCCTCCCCGGGTGGCGCGGTCACCGTGAGGGTTCCGGAGTCGAGGATCATCTCCTCGGCGCGGCTGGTGGGTTCGCCCCAGCGCGCGAGGATCTCGCCGTCCCGGCTCACCGTGACCGATTCGAGCCGCAGCGCGGTGCCGATGCCGGCGGTGAGGTCGCCGAGGAGCCGGCGGGGCGTGCCGGCACCCGCGAAGTGCCGGCCGAGGTTCTGCACCGCGCGGACGGAGTCGATGCCGTCGCCGTACACGAGGCGGTGCACGCGTCGTGTCAGGCTGCTCCGCACCGGCTGCACGGCCAGCGCGACCGCGGTCGCGGCGATGGCCTGGGCGGCGACCGAGCCGTCCGTCGGCAACATCAGCGACGCGGTCACCGCGACCACGAGATACCCGGCGGCGAGCACCGCGACGAGACTGCCGGCGAGCGCGGCGCGGCTGACCGCGAAATCCAGCCCCCACAGTCGTTGCCGCAGCACCACGACGAGGATCGCGACGGGGTAGAACGCCTGGGTCGCCAGGTGGATCAGCGGAGTGAGCATCCACGGCAGCCCGGGGACGGCGAGCGGAATGTAGGAGGCCGTCATCAGCGCCGCGCCGAGCGCGAGCCAGCCGAGCCCGGCGGACTCCGCCGCCGGGGCGGTGCGGCGCCGCCACAGCACGTGCGCGGCGGCGAGGAACCCGACCACCACGACGGGTAGCACCAGCCACAGGTCGGCGGTGTCGGTGTACGTGCGGGCCCACCAGAACCATACGGTCGCAACAGTTCCGGCGGCCACGCCGATCCGCTCGAGCTGCCCGAGCGTGCCGTCCCGGACCAGCCACGGCACCACCAGGAACAACGCGAGCGTTCCCGGGATCCACGCCGAATTCTGCAGGGGCGCGAGCGCGCCGACGAACGGCAACTCGGGTCGCACGAGCGCGAGCCGCGACCACGCGTAGGACAGCGCCGCGATACCCGGGCCGATCGCGGCGACCGCCGTGATGATCGGCACCGGATGCACGCGACGTGCGAGCACCACCCCCGTGACCGTTCCGTACACGGCGGCACCGACGACGTCGACGAGGAAGAACAACTGATCGGCGTCCAGCGTCGGCCGGGCGGCGGCGAACACCACGACCGAAACGACTGCGAGTGCCCAGGCCAGGACGGCGACGACTGCGGCGGGCACCTGTGTTCCACCGGTGCCCGCCGACCCCTCGTTCTCGTGCGCGACTGTCATGGTGCGCCGAGTATCCCCGATTCCCCCCGTATTTCGTGATTCACCGCGTCCGCGCGGCGACCGCGAAGCCGACCCCGGCCACGAGAACCCACACCGGGCCGACAAATCCGGCCAGGTACTGCAGCGGCGAGATGCCGGTCAGCAGCGTGAGGCCCCCCAGCACCACGCTCGCCCAGCCCAGCCAGCGCGGGACGGCGCCGTGCCGCAGCGACGCGACCGCGACCGCGAGACCGCTCACCCCGGCGCCGACCCACAGCCACGGAATGGTGCCCATCCAGTGCGAGGCGACCACCGCGACCTCGGGAACCATCTGTCCCGGCTCGCTGAGCCCGAACAGCAACTCGGTGTCGAGGCCGGTCCCGAGCAGGGTGGCCACGGACGTCAGCACCAGTCCGAACGCCGCGACGGCCGGCAGGATGCTGAACTCGGGCAGCGCGATGCGGAGGCGTCGCTGCAGGCCCGCCGCGAACACGAGCAACAGCACGGTGCTGACCATCAGCGTCAGGTGCATGACGAGCATCGCCGTGCGCTGCTCCGCGAACTCGGCGGTGATGGCGACCGCGTTGCCCGCGGTGTCCTCGTTGTAGGCGGCACTCATCGCCATGCTGGCCTGGATTCCGACCACCCCGGCCAGGCCCGCAACGGCGCCTGCCCAGGCCCACAGGGATCCTCCCGGGTGCAGGGAACCGTCGGTGGTGTCGTGTTGTGTGACGCTGTCGATGCTCATGTCCGCCCCTCCGCTCGGACGCACGGTGCGCCCGTCGACAAGGACAGTGCTGCGCTCGGTGTCCCGGGCACGAGGGACAGCCGTCCCGATTTCCCGGGACGGGACGGCAACCCGAGGTGATGTGCGCCACAGCGCGACTCGCGGTTCGGGGCTCCGACGTGCGCGAATGCGGTGAGGTGCCACCGATGTGGAAAATCCCCGGGGCAAGCGGGAACTTTTCGGCGGGGCCGCCCCTCTCATCCTCGACACACGGAAACGACGCGAAAGCGAGGTCGGGATGAGCAGCGGGCACCTTTCCGGTCTCGCCCGGCCGGGTCGACATGACCATCACACCGTAAGGGGAGAACGATGAGCTGGGTCCTTGCCGTCGACTTCGGCACCTCGAACACCTCGGCCGCTCACCGCATCGGACCGGACCGGGTCGAGTCGCTGCCGCTGACCCACACCAGCAACCTGATGTCGTCGTCCGTGTTCATCGACCCGGCCCACGCGATCTCGACCGGCGACGTCGCGGTGAACCAGGCGTCCGTCGACCCCGCCGGCTTCGTCGTCGCCCCGAAGGCACACGTGTCCGACCGGTCGGTGCTGGTGCGCGGTCAGGAAGTTCCGGTCGCCGCGATGATCGCGGCCGTGCTGCGCACCGTGTACGGACAGTCGCTGCAACGGCACAACAACCACCCGCCCGCGGAGGTCGTGCTCACGCACCCCGAAGCGTGGTCGGAGCGGGAACTGTCGGTCCTGCGCGAAGCGGCGTCGATCGCCGGGCTCGGCGGCAACGTGTCGCTGATCTCCGAACCCCGCGCCGCCGCGTTCTACTACTCACGCCGGCACGACGCCAAGATCGTCAAGGGCTCGACCATCGCGGTGTTCGACTTCGGCGGCGGCACCCTCGACGTCGCGGTGCTCACCGCGACGAACGAGTGGACGTTCGAGGTGCTGCGCGCGGGCGGCGACAACGCCCTCGGCGGAAAGAACCTGGACGCCACGATCTCCCGCTGGGTGGACCGGCAGCTCGCCGACGAGAACCCCGATCTGGCGGCATGGTTGCGCCGACCGGAAGGTCTCGACGCCCGCCGCAACCTCGACGATCAGATCCGACGAGCCAAAGAGCTTCTCTCCCAAGCTCCTTCGGCGACCATTCGGATCACCGGCAACGGCGCCGACATGACGTTCACGCTGACCCGCGACGAGTTCGAGCAGCTGATCGAACCGCAGATCACGCGCGGTGTGCAGCTGGCCGCGTCGGTCCTGCGCGATGCCGGTGTGGACCGCGGTGGTCTGCAGGCGCTGTATCTGACCGGCGGCTCGTCGCGCATCCCCTACGTGCACCGGCGCCTGGCCGAACTCGGCCCGATCGCCACCCTCGACGACCCGAAAACCGTGGTGGCCAAGGGCGCGGCCGGGTTCGTCGCCGGTGGTCGCGACACCGAACCGCCGGCGGACCGGCAGACCGTGGCGCTGGCGCGCGATCACGGACCCGGCCCCCGCCATGCGGCGCCGGCCGGCCGGCCGCAGCCCGCACCCGCCGTCTTCGCCGACGCCGCGGCCCCGGAGACCGCCCCGGCCGGGAAGCGCAAGCCGCTGCTGATCGGCGCCGGTGTTCTCGTCGCGGCCGCGATCGCCGCCGGCGGTGTCTATGCCTTCGCCCAGAGCGGCGGAGCCGGTGGAACTTCCACCGCCTCTGCGGAGACCGTCGAAACGACGACGGTGCTCGCCGCGGAGGGCGGTCTGCCGCCCGCCACGTCGGATTCCGCCTACATCAGCGAATCCACCGACGATGTCACCTCGATCCTGCCTGCCAAACTGATCACGTCGTCCACGTCGTGCGAGAAGGCCGGGTTCAGCATGGAGAACGCACTGCGCGTCGACTGCGACATCGATCCCGCTTCGTCCCTGGGCAAGACGATCGGCATGGGAGAGCACGACTACGTGACGGTGTCCGCGTACCGCGACGATCAGTACGCCCGGTCGACGCTGATCCGCATGCGCGACCAGCCGATCACCGACTATGTCTCGGTTCTCTCCGACGACGGCAACCGCATCATCGAGTACCTGCCGTCCGATCCGTACAGCACTTTCTTCAACGGCATCGACAAGACGAAAGGGCTCGTGATCAACTTCTCGATCGCACCCGTCGACAAGGGACTGACGCTCATGCGAGAGCTCGGATTCCCTTCTTCGTGAACAAGTTTCATCCCAGAGGTCTTGCCGCAGCGCGGCAGAGAACGACGGCACACCAGAACGACAGGAGTTTCAGATCATGCGTACGTCACGCATCCTCACCGCCGCCGCAGCGGCAGCCGCTCTCACCCTCGCCGGGTGCAGCAGCGACGTCGAGGGCACCGCCGTCGACAGCGAAACCGCCGCGCTCGCCGCAGATTCCGGCGCCGAGCGGCAGGCGGACTTCGACATCGAGTCCCTCGACACCGGCGGATACAACACCGTCCCGAAGGACTTCGAGGCAGAGGGCCGGCTCGCCGGGGATTTCGGGCCCGCCGTCGAAGGCCAGCGCATGGCCGAATTCGTGGTCGCCCCGTACACGATCGACCCGAAGCTCGTCTCGGGCGGCGGCATGAACCAGGGCGTCGGCGTCGGGGGCCTCGCGAAACTCGGGCTCCTGAGCGAATCCGTCTCCGCGATCTCCGAGAAGTACGAAGTCATCACCACATTCAGCGACTTCCAGGACTACGCCGACGGCTCCCACGGCCTCGGGATCTCTGTCGTTCGGCTCCCGGACGAAGCGTCCGCGGCCGCCATCGCCGACGAGCTCTACGCCGACGAACTCACCGACGGCAGCGGCGGGGACGACATCTTCGCGTCGGGTGCTGCCACTCCGATCACGCTGCCCGGCCTGCCCGATACCCAGGCCGTGACCTACCGGTGGGAAACCGGCTCCGACACGGTGTCCTCGTACACCGTCAACGGCCCTCACTTCATCTACACCTACGCCACCACCACCCCCGACGACCCCGAGTGGGCGAAAGACATCACCACGCGCGCGCTCGAGAAGCAGATTCCGCTGCTCGCCGGCTTCCCGTACACGCCGACGCCGGAGATCCCCGAGCTGGTGGTCGACATGGACAAGGTCCTCGCCCGCGCTGTCGGCTACACCGAGGACGAGACGACGCGGAACTCCGAACTCGCGGTGTACGGTCCGCTGGGCTGGCTGCACTTCGACAGCAACCCGGCACAGACGGCCGAGCTCTTCGAGAAGACCGGCACCGACCGGGTCGCCATGGCGAACTCCACCGTGTACCGCACGGCAAGCCCGGAGGGTGCCGAGACCGTTCGGGACGCATTCCTGGCCCAGACCCGGAGGAACTACTCCGAGGTCACCGAGGACGCGTCGGCGCCGCAGAACGTTCCCGACACGACGTGCATGAGCGGTGACGTCGCCGAGGGCCGGATGTCGGTGTGCTACATGACCTATGGCCCGTACGTCGCCGAGATCACCGGCTTCCGGCCGATCGGCAACACCGACCCCGAGCGGGACTCCTTGCGCACGATGTCGCAGCGCGTCGCGACCCAGTACGTCAAGTTCGTCGAGGCCGAGGAAATGGGCCTGGGCAAGAACTGATTCCGTTCCCGCCTGTGCCCCCTGCCGCCGACCGCGGCAGGGGGCACAGCACCGGGTTCGTCAGAACACGAGCACCGCGAAGACTGTCGAGAGAACGAGACCGGCCATCACCGGAAGGAAGCACTTCCGGGCGAGATCGAGGACCGGCACCCGGGCGAAACCGGCCACCGCGACGAGCGACGACCATGCGACGAGCACCCCGCCACCCGACCAGATGTTGCCCATCTGACCGATCGCGGCGAGTGTCGCCGGATCGATGTCGACGGCGGGTCCGAGCGCACCCGAGAGCGCTCCCGTGAGGGGCAGGCCGCTGAAGCCCGACCCGTCGAGACCCGCGACGACACCGATGAGCAGGATTCCGAACGCGGTGACGAATGCGTTCTGCGGCAGATGCGTCTGAATCGCGGTGACGAGGTCGAACAGGATCGACGGTCCCGTCGCGTCCGACGGGAGACCGAGGATCGGCCCCACGAAGTCCGGGTTGCCGATGAAGAAGAACCCGGCGATGGGCAGCACGCATCCCATTGCCTTGAACGCGAACACCAGACCGTCGACGAGGTGCTCCGACGTCGTCTCGAGGAAGCCACCCCGGTCGGTCGATGCGGCGGCTGCGAACAGGATCAGTGCCGCGAGACCTCCGACGATCGCGGCGGCGTCGCCGCCCTTCAGCGGCGGTACGACCTCGGTGAACTTGCCGAGCATCAGATAGACGATGAACGCCAGGTAGACCAGCGGCACCAGCATCGCGAACGCCTTGGCGGTGCCACGACGTTCCTTCTCCACAGCGGCGACCTCATCGTCGGACGGGTCGGCGTCGACCACCGGGTCCGAGGCGCGCACCAGCACTGCGGTCGCCGCGGCCGGCTGCCCACCGTCGCTGGTCGGTCCGCCCACCGGCTCCGGGTGCACCGGGCGAGCAGAGCCGCCGCCCGCCGAACCGCCGGGCCGGTCCTCCTCCCGGGGGAGGTCGCCGATTCCCCGGTCGGCTTCCGCCTCCCACTCGACGAGCAGGTCCGGCGACGGCGCACGCCAGGTTCGCTTCTGCGTCAGGTAGGTGATCACCAGGGCGGTGACACCCACGATGAGCGACAGGACGAGAGACTTGTCGGCCACTGAATCGGTGTCCGCCCCTGCCGCGACCGCCGAGATGCCCGGCGCGACCTTGATGATGTAGTCCGACGACAGTGCCATGCCCTGGCCACAGATCGCGATGACCATACCCGCCGAGAGCGGCGACAGTCCGGCGCGGATGGCCACCGGAATGAGCACCGCGCCGACCAGGGGGACGGCCGGGGTGGGCCAGAAGAACAGCGAGATCACGTAGGTCACGGCGGCGAGGACGAGGAAGCTGCTCGCGCCCACGCGCATCACGCGACGGAACGGCGCGACCATCATCCGGTCGGCGCCGAGCTGGCGCAGCGCTCCGAGCATCGCCGTGACCATCGCGATGATGAGGAAGATGTTGAACAGTTCCTTCGCCGCGACGAGGCTCGCGTTGAAGATGGACGACAGCCCCGTGACGATGCTGCCGGAGAAGACCAATGCGGTCAGGAACGTTGCGACGACTGCGGGAACGACGATGTTCTTCCGCAGGGCCATGGTGGCCAGGATGACGAGTATGCCGGCCAGATAGACCCAGTGGGCGGCAGTGAGTTGTACGTCCAAAGCATGTCCTTCGGCGGGAGGGCGGAACGGATCGGGCTTGATTGGTGGAACTTTCCGCGTTCGGTCACACCGGGTCAACGAGAACCCTGCACACCGGCCCGGACGCTACCTGTGCACTGTGTTCCACTTTTGCGATTTCGTGTCGCCGAGTCGCTCGAATGTGAAAGATTGCTACGAGCGTGTTTCGCCAAGGGACAAAGCGCACTTTCCGGCGATACCTGTGCAGGGTGCCCTGATCAGGGGTCCACACGTGTGCACTCCGACCGCGCGCTGCCGAGCCACTCACCCGCCCCACGATGGGACAGTGGGATCGCGGCACGAACGGGGCCGCGCAGTTCCACGGTTCCAGGGAGTTCGATGAGCACACGCACAGAGGTGGCAGGCACACCGTCGGAAGCAACCGGCACGGGCACCCCACTCGCGTTGTCCGCCCTCCTCGCCGGCACGCTCATCGGCACCCTCAGCAACAACATCATCAATGTTCCCCTTCCCCTGATCCTTTCGGATTTCGACGCGTCCCTCGAGGACGGTGCGCTGCTCGCCGTCGGATTCCTCCTCACGTTCGCCGCGTCGATGCCACTCGCCGGATACATCGGCGACCGCTTCGGTCGCCGTCGCGTCTACAGCGCGGCCCTGCTGGGTACCGCGGTGTGTGCGCTCGGCGCCGCAACCGCACCGTCCCTCGAGATCCTTGTCGTGTGGCGTGCACTCGGCGGCGTCGCGGCCGCGGCGTTCGCCCCCGCCGTCATGGGGCTGATCGCGTGGTTGTTCGACGCGCAACGCCGCGCCCGTGCCGTAGGCGCGTGGGCGACCGTCAACGGTATCGGGCAGGCGATCGGCCCGACCCTCGGCGGATTCGTGGCCGGGAACTGGGGCTGGCGGTGGGTGTTCGTCCCGCTCGTCCCGATCGCACTGCTCGGGTTCGCCGGGACGATCCGCTGGATTCCCGCGTTCCCCGGGCGCCGCATGAACCTCGACGCGCTCGGTGCGGCAACGCTTACCGCCGGATCCGCCGGAATCGTGTTGGGACTGAGCATGTTCGGGCAGTCCGGCGTCGATGCTGCGATGCCACCGGTCGTACTCGCCGCGTCCGCGGGAGTGCTCGGCTGGTTCGTCGCACACTGCCTGCGCGCCCGAACGTCGTTCGTCGACGTGCGACTGCTGGCCGAAAGTCGTTTCGCCCGAAGTGCTGTCGCAGCCTTCGCGCAGATGTTCTGTCTCGGTACCGCGCTGCTGGCGGTTCCGTTGCGGCTGACGGAGACGGGTGCGTCCACCGCGACCGCCGGCACGATCCTGTTCGCGCTGCCCGCGGTCATGGCTGTCTTCGCGCCCCTGGTGGGGCGCACGACGGACCGGATCGGTGCCCGGCGCGTGCTCCGCACCGGGCTGGCGATCCTGATCGTCGCCCAGTGCGCTCTCGCGGTCGTTCTCTCCGCAGGAGAGCCCGATCCTCGGCTCGTCGCAGGCGTTCTCGCGGTGACCGGGGCCGGGATCGCCGCCGTTCAGACGCCGGCTGCGGCCGGATCGACACGCTCACCCGCGGGCGCCCAGGGCACCGGACTCGGGGTGTTCAACCTCATCCGTTTCGGCGGCTCCGCGGTCGGCGCGGCATGGGTGACGATCGCGCTCGCTCCCTGGTCCGTGAGCGTCGTCTTCGCGGTCTGTGCGGTGACGGTATGTGTCGCCTTCGCCGCCTCGTTCCTCGGTCGCGACCCCGAGGATGTCGAGAGCGTGGCGAAAGCGCTCAGCGATAGTTGATTTCGTGTTCGACCGAGGTGTGGAGACGATCGAGCAATTCGAGCCGGACCGCGAGCCACGCGGTGAACTGATTCTCCGGGGTCCGCACGTCCATCGCCATGGCCCGCGAGATCCGGTCGAGTTTCGACAGCATCGTGTTGCGGTGCACGTTGAGTTCGCGCGCGGCCGCGTTGACGTTGCCGCCGGAACCGAGATAGGCGACGAGTGTGTCGTAGAGGTCGCTGCCGGGCCGGAGGGAGCCGAGCACGTCGCCGACGAACCGTCTGCTCCGGTCGGTCTCCGCGACGAGCTCGAGAACCCCGTACCCACGTAGGTCGTAGTAGGACACCGACCCCGACATCCCCATCCTCTGCCCGATACCGAGAGCAACACGCGCCTGGCGGTAGCTCTCGCGGATCTGGTCGGCGCCCACGGCCGGTGCTCCGTGCGCGACGGGGACGGGACGGCCGCGCCGCCGCGACAGGTCCTCCGACACGGCCTCCGCGAACTCGGTGATCTCCGCCTCGACGTCACGGGCATCGCGGTATCGCAGTGACCGCACCACAACCAGCACATCACCGATCACGGTGACGTACGAGCGGATGGAAGGATGCGGCAGGACGCTCGCCGCGTAGCGGGCGAGACGCAGCAGCCCACCGGCCGCCTCACCGGCCGGCACGTTCGGGTTCTCCACGTATCCGGGAGCGACGAACACCGCGAACGTCGAGGTCAGATCGATGTCGTGGTATTCGGCACGGGCCTGCATGTCGTGCCGGCTGGAGAAATCCCCGTGCACCAGGGCCTGAACGAAGTCGCCGCGCGCACGTTCCTCGGCCTCGTCGACACTGCGCTGGCGCAGCATCTCGGATCCGATGATCGCGGTCGCCTGCTCGGTGACCACCGCGTGTTGCGCGAGATCGTGCGGATTCGGCGTCTCACCGGAAGCGAGGACCACCACCCACCCTTCGAAGCGTTTGCCGAGCCGGATCGTGCTCGCGGTGCAGGTCCAGTGCACGTCCCCCGCGGTCACGTCGATCACCCGGGTGTCGTGGTGACCCCGACCGGCGGCCGACGCACCGGTGAGCGAGTCGTGAAGCCGCTCCGAGATTTCCCGGACCGCGGTCCGCTCGATGCCGTGATATGCCACTGCCTGACCGCGGGCGTCCAGCGCCACCGCCGGATGCTGCGCGAGCGACGACACCTCCTTGATCAGGAGCGTGAGCCCGGCCCCTCGGTGGAGCAGCCCCGCGAGCGTCGAGTGCACGTGCGCGGAATACCGCATGACATGCACTTCCTGCATCAGGGACCGCTCGGCGAGCAGCCTGTTGAGTGCCGCGAACCCCACCGGGAGGTCGAGTTCGACGACGGGCAGGCCGGGTGGCCACGAGGTGATCGCGGCGGGCAGAGCACCGTCGACGACGAGCGCCGCCGCACCGCGCGCCGCGACGGCCGGCATCGCGTGTGCGTTTGCAGCCAGTGCCTCGGGCCGGACGTAGACCGCCACTCCGGCGAGGTCGTCGTAGCGACCCACGACCTCACCGAGCGGCAGTATCCAGCTCAGGACGCGGTCGAGGTCGGCACCGTCCGGTGCGACGCGTGCGCCGGCCATGAGCGGTTCCTCCAGCAGTCCGCGGACAGTCAGACGCGGGCTCGGTTCCATGGAGACCTACTTCCGTCGAGGGGCTGTAACGCCACACGGGGCCGGTGACGTCGTGCACTCCCTAAATCAGCTACCAGAGACGTACAGGCTCCGCACATGTGCATGTTATCCACATACTGCTCGCGTATCGGGGTCATTTTGACCGTCCCAACGGCCGCGCGGTGCTGTTAGAAATGAGCCACGCCCGACCACGAGCCTCCCGGCCGGGCAACAATCCGCCCGCTCGGGCAGCCGTCCCGGCAAGAACCGAACCGGCCCCGACTCAGAAAGTGGAGACCGATGCATCGCATTTACCGAATCACTCTCGACGACGCACTCCCCCTCCTCGCCGCCGGCCGAGCGAAGGCCGAGGAGATCGGCGTCAAGCAGACCCTCTGCGTGTGCGACGAAAGCGGGAATGTCATTGCCCTGCACAGGTTGCCGGGCGCACGACTGACCGGGGTCGACATCTCGATCGCCAAGGCGTTCACCGCCGCCGGCCACGAACGCGCTACACACCTGTTCAACGAACCGCCCAACGGGCCGGCACTCCCCGGGAACGAGGCATTCGGCATCAGCCACATGCTCCCCGGCAAGTTTGCGATCTTCGTCGGCGGCTTCCCCCTCGTCTACGACGGCCAGATCGTCGGCGCGGTGGGGATCAGCGGCGGAAACGGCGAGCAGGACAAGGCTGTCGGTGCCGCGATGCTCGCCGAGTTCGAGGCTCTCGTGTCCGCGACCGCGCACTGACACGTGCACTTCGACCCGACTACGCGGCGATTCCCGGTCATTGTGGCCCTGGCAGCGCCGATCCCACCCACCTAGGCTCGAACTCACCGAAACAAGCTGCACACCAGAACATTCGGACCCGCAATGTCGCGGAGCTCTCCACAACGGCATCGACCGCACGACAACCCGGAAAGGCACATCTCATGACCGAACTGCTCGGACGCGACGAGTTCCGCACCGCACTGGAAAACGCCATCAAGGGACGTGAAGCGAAGGACGCCTCCTTCAGCAAGGCATGGGCCGAAGGCAAGCTCGAGAAGCACCACTTCGCCCGGTGGGCGGAGAACCACTACCACTACGTGGGCCCCTTCGCCGACTACCTCGCGAACATCTACTCCAATACCCCCGACCACTACACCGACGCGAAGGACTTCACGCTCCAGAACATGTACGAGGAGGAACTCGCCGACATCCGGCACACCGACCTCCTCATCAAGTTCGCCGAAGCGTGTGGCACCACCAAGGAACGCGTCGAGGACCCGAACAACATGAACGCCGTGACCCGGGGACTCCAGGCCTGGTGCTACGCGGTGTCGCAGCGTGAGCACTTCGTGGTCGCCACGGCCGCGCTCGTCGTCGGACTCGAGTCCCAGGTCCCGAGCATCTACAAGAAGCAGATCGTCCCGCTCCGCGAGGTCTACGGCTTCACAGAGGACGAGATCGAGTTCTTCGACCTGCACATCACCTCCGACGTCGTGCACGGGGAACGTGGCTACCAGATCGTGCTGGACTGCGCCGACACGCCGCAGCTGCAGCAGCGGTGCCTGCAACTCGTCCGCTGGGGCGCCGAGATGCGCTACTCGTACACCAAGGGCCTGTACGACACCTACGTCGCTCCCGACCTGGAGCTGGCGTCGGCCTGATTCAAGACTCGCGGGGAGCGGTTGCTGCACAGCGGTTTCCGATACACAGCGGTTTCCGCTCCCCGCGTAGCAGACCAGCGAAGGAGAACGATGTCCACCGACGCCACCAGCGCCCCGACCTGGGTTGCTGTCGCCACCGTGAAGGAACTGACCCGCCGCCGCAAGCTCCGAGTGGAAGTCGACGGCGTTGCAATCGCACTGTTCCACGCGAACGACCGCTTCTACGCCTTCGCCGACCTGTGCGTCCATCAGGACCGTTCGCTCGCGAAAGGCACTCTGCTCCACGGCCGTGTCATCTGCCCCGGTCACCAGTGGCGGTTCGACCTCGAAACCGGGTACGAGGAGGACCAGGACCTCTGCCAGCCGACGTACCCCGTCTCCGTCGTCGACGACATCGTCCACATCGATCCCACCCCGCGACGCACTACCGGGGAATCCGGAAAGGACTGCACGGCATGACCGTTCGCACAGTAGTCACAGTCGGTGCCGGCCAGGTCGCCGCGGTCGCCGCCCGCACGCTCCGCCGCCGCGGATTCGACGGCCGCATCGTCCTGCTCGGCGACGAGCCGCACGAACCCTACCAGCGGCCGCCGCTCTCGAAGGAGTTCCTCGCGGGCCGCGAGGGCGGGGAGTCCCTCGCCCTGATGACGCGGAAATGGCTCGACGCCAACGACATCGACATCCGCACCGGGGTCGCGGTGCAGCGGGTCGACACCGCCACGCGCACCGTCGAATTCGACGGCGGGTCGCTCGCGGCCGATGCCGTGATCCTCGCGACCGGAGGCCGACCCCGCACGCTCGCCTCCACCGGCTCCCGGCCCGACCTGGTCCACTACCTCCGCACGCTCGACGACGCGACCGCCCTCGCGGCCCGGCTCACGCCCGGCTCGACGCTCGCCGTCGTGGGTGGCGGATTCATCGGGCTCGAGATCGCCGCGACCGCACGCTCGCTCGGCGTGAGCGTGACGGTGCTCGAACAATCCGACCAGCTCCTCGGCACCGTTCTCGGCGCCCGGGTCGGCTCCTACTGCGCCGATCTGCACCGTCGCAACGGCGTCGACCTGCGCACCGGAACCGGCGTCACGTCGCTGACGACATCCGACGCGGGCGTCCGGATCACGACGACCACCGGCGACACGATCGAGGCCGACGCGGTCGTGGTCGGCATCGGAATCGTGCCCAACACGGAGGTGGCCGCCGCGAGCGGGCTCGCCGTCGACGGGGGCATCGTGGTCGACGCCGTCGGACGTACGTCGGCCGAGCACGTCTACGCGGCCGGCGACGTCGCGAGCCGCTTCTCACCCCGGGCCGGCCGGCACATCCGCGTCGAGCACTTCGACAATGCGAACCGGCAGGCCGCCGTCGTCGCGGACACGATCGTCGGGCGCCAGTCGCTCTCCGACGACCCGCACTGGTTCTGGTCCGACCAGTACGACTCCAACATCCAGTTCGCCGGAACAGCGAGCGGAGCAACGGAATACATCGTCCGCGGCGACATCGACTCAGGCGAGTTCTCCGTCTTCTACCTGACCGGCGACGTTCTCTCCGCCGCATTCGCGATGGACCGCGGCGAAGACATCATGGCCGCACGCGAACTCCTCGGCCACCGGGTCGACGCCGTTCGGCTCGCCGACGAGGACGTCGATCTGTGGGACATGTACGAGGAGGTCGAATCCGCATGACGATCACGGGCCTGAACCACATCGACGGCAGCTGGGTACCGGCGGCGTCCGGCGCCGTCTTCGAACGCCGCAACCCCGCCGACGACACCGACCTGATCGGCACGTTTCCCGATTCCGATGCCATCGACGTGCGCAACGCCGTCGACGCACTCGACAAGGCCGCGCCCGAATGGGCTGCCACGCCGCCCGAACGGCGGGCCGCGATCCTCGAGGCCGCCGCCGAACATCTCGTCTCGCAGGCCGGCACGCTGGTCGAAGAACTGATCCGCGAAGAGGGCAAGACCCGCGCCGAGGCGTCGATGGAGGTGAGCCGGACGCCGCTGAACCTGCGGTTCTATGCCGGTGAGGCGCTCCGTGCCACGGGCACGACGTTTCCCGCGCCGGGTTCGACCACGGTGTACACCGTGCGCGAGCCGATCGGGGTCGTCGGTGCCATCACGCCATGGAACTTCCCGCTCAACATTCCGTCCCGCAAGCTCGGGCCGGCACTCGCGGCGGGCAACACCGTCCTGTTCAAGCCGTCCGAGATCACCCCGCTCATGGGGCAGCGCCTCGTCGAGGCGCTGCTCGCCGGAGGCCTGCCGCCGGGCGCTATCGCCCTCGTCCACGGCGACGGCAGGGCCGGGACGGCTGTGGCCGGCGACGAGCGAGTCGCGGCCGTGACGTTCACCGGTTCCACCGAGGTCGGCCGCGCCATCCACCGCAGCATCGGCCCGGACCGGCGGGTGCAGCTCGAGATGGGCGGGAAGAACCCTGTGGTCGTGCTGGCGGACGCCGATCTCGACGCGGCCGCCGCGCTGATCGTCAAGGGTGCGTTCGGGTTGTCCGGCCAGGCCTGCACCGGAACCAGCCGGGTGGTGGCCGTGGACGAGATCCACGACGCACTGCTGGAGAAGGTCGTCGCACGCGCCGAGGCACTCACCGTCGGGGCGGGGTCCGCTCCAGGCGTCTCGATGGGGCCGCTCGCGAGCCGGGGCCAGCTCGACAAGTTCCTCGCGTACGTCACGATCGGATCCGATGAAGGCGCACGTCTCGTGTGCGGCGGGACGCGGTGCGGCGACGAGACCGGTTTCTTCGTGCGGCCCACGGTGTTCGCGGACACCACCCCGGGCATGCGACTGCTGACCGACGAGATCTTCGGACCCGTCCTCGCATTCCAGCGCGCCTCGTCGTTCGACGACGCACTCGCCCTCGCGAACGACACCGCGTTCGGTCTCAGCGCCTCGATCGTCACGAACAGCCTCGCCGACGCGCACCGGTTCGTCGCCGGTTCGCGGACCGGTCTGGTGAAGGTCAACCAGCCCACTACCGGCATGGCCGGCAATGCGCCCTTCGGTGGCTACAAGCAGTCGAGCACACAGACCTTCAAGGAACAGGCCGGCCCCACGCTCATGCAGTTCTACCAGTCCGAAAAGACCGTGTACCTCTCCCCCGAAGCCTGACCGTCGTCCGGCTTTCACCCACAGATGCCTGGAGGAAGACCATGGAGTTCAAGCGAGTGGCCCGTTCCGGGCAGGTGACCGAAGGTATCGTCCGCCGGTTCTACGCCGGCGAATACGAATTCGCCATCTCCCGGCTGGACGGGAAGGCATACGCGACATCCAACTACTGCTCCCACCTGGACTGTCTGCTCTCGTCCGGCAAGCTGGTCCAGGACGGTATCGGATGTTCCTGCCACGGAAGCGCTTTCGACCTCGAAACCGGGGAGCCGATCTGCCCGCCGGCAACCGAGCCGATCAAGACCTACCCGTGCGAGGAGCGCGACGGCGAGATCTTCGTGGGCATCGACCCGAACGAACCCCCGGAGGGTCCGCGCCGGCGCCGGAAGAGGTCGGCATGAACCGCCGGCCGCCGACGCTCGCGACCGGAGGGATGGTCGCGTCGAGCCATCCCCTCGCGAGCCAGGAAGGAGCGCGCGTACTCGCCGACGGCGGCAACGCGGTCGACGCGGCGCTCGCGATGGCCGCGGTCACGTGGCTGACGCTGCCCGGGCAATGTGGACTCGGCGGTGATGCGTTCGCGGTGGTGCGCGAACCCGACGGCGCCGTTTGGACGGTCAACGGCAGCGGCTACGGACCGGACGGCGGCACAACCGGTTTCTACCGGGACCGGGGCTTCGATGCGATTCCCCTCGACGGGGCGCTGGCCGTGGCGGTGCCGGGTGCACCGGCCGCCCTGGCCGCACTGCACGCGCAGGGGGCGAGCAGAGCGCTGCCGGAGCTGTGGGAACCCGCCGCGCGTATCGCCGAACGCGGCCTCCCGTGCTCGGCGAAGACCCGCGCCGACGTACTGGCCGCGTTCGACGCGATCCGCGGCGACGCCGGACTCGCGGACGTTTACACGAAGCGCGGTGCGGTTCCGCGTGTCGGCGACCGGCTTCCGCAAGCCGACCTCGCGCGCACGATTCGTGCACTTGCCCACGATCCCGCTTCCTTCTACACCGGCAGCCTCGCCGAACGATGCGTCGATGCGGTGCGGGCGGCCGGTGCCCCGTTCACGGGCGACGAATGGCAGCAGTGTGCAACGGTTCCCGTGGAGAACGCACTGACCGGAACCTATGCGGGGGCAACCGTCCACCAGACCCCATTGCCGACTCCGGGATGGATGGTGCTGCAACAGGCCGCGTTGTGCGACGGGGCATTGGGATCCGAAGACCTGCTCGGCTCCGAGGCGATCGATCGCATGGCCCGGGCCGCCGCGATCGCGTTCGAGGACCGATTGCGCTGGTGCTCGTCCGACAACGACGGGGCGGCACGCGCTCTCGACCCCGGCAACATCGCCGCTGGCCGGACGCGTCTCGAATCACGCGAACCTGTAGGATCTTTCGCTGTGGCGGGTGGGGATACGACGTCGCTGGTCGCCGTCGATGCGGACGGTCGCGCCGTCTCGTTCATCCATTCCCTCGCCTTCACGTTCGGCGCGAAGTTCACCGTGCCCGGCACCGGCATCGTGCTCAACAACCGGCTCGGACGCGGCGCGTACCTGATCGACGGGCACCCCAACGAGGTCGCGCCGCGACGCAAACCCCTGCACACGCTCAACGCGTGGATCGTCACCGACGCGGCCGGCGAACTGCGGCACGTCGGCAACACCCCGGGCGGCGACGGTCAGGTGCAGTGGAACATGCAGTTGCTCTCGCACCTGCTCGACCACGGACTCGATCCGCAGGAGGCCGTGTCGGCGCCGCGCTTCACGGTTTACCCCGGCTCCGACGCGAACACCCTCAGGGCACCGACGGAGTTGCGCATCGAAGCAACTGTTCCGGAGTCCGTGCGCCGAGCGCTGTCCGACAAGGGTCATCGGGTATCGGTGCTCGACGCGTTCGGCGCCGAAGGCAGCGCACAGATCGTCTCGCTCGACGAGCGCGGAGTGATGCTCGGCGGTAGCGATCCTCGGCAGGAAGGAGTGGCTCTCGGTGTCGAATAACGATGCTGTTCTGTCCGTTTCGGCTCCGGCACCCCAGGGGCGCTATGTCGCCGCGGTGGTCGCGGGCGATACCGTCCGCACCGCCGGAATGACACCCCGCCGCGACGGTGCCCTGGTGATCACCGGTCGCGTCGGTGCGGAGGTGTCCCCGGAGGACGCGCAGGCTGCCGCGGCTCTCGCCGTCCGCAACGCGCTCGCCGCCGTGCGCTCGGCGCTGCCTACCGGCACACGCTTTCGTCCCGTCGAGATGGTGGTGTATGTCGCGGCAGCGCCGGGCTTCACCGCGCTGTCCACGGTCGCGGACGGCGCGTCGGAGGTCGTCGAGCAGGAACTCGGAGCCGAGAACCTGCCCGCCCGCAGCGCCATCGGGGTGTACTCGCTGCCCGGAGGTGCACCCGTCGAGATCGCGCTCACCGCCGTGATCGTGCCCTGAGCGGGTCGCTACTTCTCCTCGATCCGCTTGGCGCCGAGGATGTCCTTCAGCAGTTCGAGGGCAACGTCCTCGGGGTCGCGACGAGTCGACGGATCGCCCGGGGTCGCGGCCTCGGCGAACATCTCCTCGACGTCGGCCTCCGTCACCGCCGACGGGTCCGGAGGCGGAGCGTCGTACGCCCCTTCCGGCCCGGGATCGTCCGGAAGATCCGGTGCTTCCGGAGGCGGAATGTCGTCGTAGTTCGGCCCCGGCTGCTCAGGGCGGGCCGGACCCGGACCCTTCTGCTCGTCGGGACGCGGCTGGGCCGCGGCACGATTGGCCTGGCTCGGCCTCGAGAACCTCGGCTGCCCGTTCGGCCGCGACTGTTGCTGCACGGGAGCGGCTTTCACGGGCGCCGGAGCGGCCGACCCGTGCACACACGTGACCTCGAAATCGACGCCGAACACCTCACGCAACGCATCGGCGACGACACCGGCATTGCGCGGTTCCGCGAGACGCTTCACGAGCGGCATCGAATCGTGGACGAGGACCACGCGCGTGCCCTCCACGTCGCGCACCGACGCGCCGGACAGCATGACCTCGACCGTGCGGCTGCGGGCACGCACCTTCGCGCGCACCTCCGACCACACCGCGCGCAGGCCCGCGGCGTCGGGACCCGACGCCGGCTGCGGCGGCGCGGCGGGCTGGGGTTTCGGCGTGGGTTCCGGCTCCGGTTCGCCGCGGTCGGCGACGGCGCGGGCCGGCTGTGGCGGCGAAACCGGCGCGGGCTCGGGAGTTTTCGATTCGATCGGACGCGCAGCCGGTTCGGGGACCGGCGCCGGTTCGGGTGTCACCGGTTCCGGAGGTGTCACCGCGGCAGACTCTGCCTGCGGTGCCGGATTGGCAGGCTCCGCCTGCGGCGCCGGATTGGCAGGCTCCGCCTGCGGTGCCGGACGTGCAGGCTCCGCCTGCGGTGCGGGCGCTGCCTGTTCCATCGCACGCCGCTGCGACGGCCGCTGGAACCGGGCGGCGGGTTCGTCGGGTGCGATCGGCGCGACCGCCGGTTCCGGCACCGGGCGCGGCGCGGCCGCCGGGGCCGCAGCACCGGCCGGGGCCGCAGCACCCGCCGCCGGGACGAATCCCTGCTCGAGTCGTTCGAGCCGTTGCAGCACAGCGGTTTCCGCGTCGGACACGGCCGGCAGCAGCATCCGCGCGCACATCACCTCGAGCAGCAGGCGCGGCGCGGTCGCGCCGCGCATCTCCCCGAGACCCGCGTGCACGATCTCGGCGTATCGCGTGAGGGTGGCCGGGCCGATCCGGTCGGCCTCGTCGCGCATCCGGTCCAGGATGTCGCCCGGCGCGTCGACGAGACCGCGGTCGGCGGCGTCGGGCACCGAGCGGAGCAGGATCAGGTCCCGCAGGCGCTCGAGCAGGTCCACCGCGAAGCGCCGCGGATCGTGCCCCGCGTCCATCACCTTCTCGACGGTGCCGAACAGTGCCGCCCCGTCCCCGACCGCGAGCGCGTCGACGGCCTCGTCGATGAGCGCGACGTCGGTGACACCGAGCAGCGCGAGCGCGCGCGAGTAGGTCACGCCTTCGGGCCCGGATCCGGCGAGCAACTGGTCCATCACCGACAGCGAGTCGCGCGGCGACCCCCCGCCGGCCCGGATGACCAGCGGGTACACGGCGTCCTCGACGGGCACGTTCTCCTGCGTGCAGATCCGCTCGAGCAACCCGCGCATCGCGGTCGGCGCGAGCAGCCGGAACGGGTAGTGATGGGTGCGCGACCGGATGGTCGGCAACACCTTCTCCGGTTCGGTCGTCGCGAACACGAAGATCAGGTGCTCCGGCGGTTCCTCCACGATCTTGAGCAGGGCGTTGAAGCCCTGCGTGGTGACCATGTGCGCCTCGTCGACGATGAAGATGCGATACCGGGACTCGGCCGGGGCGTAGAACGCGCGGTCGCGCAGTTCGCGGGTGTCGTCGACACCGCCGTGGCTGGCCGCGTCGAGTTCGATGACGTCGAGGTTGCCGCCTCCGCCGGGGCCGAGCGCGACACACGAGGCGCAGACCCCGCACGGCGTCGACGTCGGACCTTCCACGCAGTTCAGGGACCGCGCGAGGATGCGCGCCGACGAGGTCTTGCCGCAACCGCGCGGCCCGGAGAACAGGTACGCGTGATTGATACGTCCCGTGTCGAGGGCGGTGCTGAGGGGCTCGGTGACGTGCTCCTGCCCCACCACCTCGGCGAAGGTCGCCGGTCGATACTTCCGGTACAGGGCCACGCGCCGAGACTACCGGCGCACTCCGACACGAGGGCCGAGTGGTCGCCACCGGGCGGTCCGGGCAGGTGGAGACGGTCCGTGATCGAGACCACACACTCTCGACGCTTGCTTTAACGATATATCGCGTTCTATCTTGATGGTGTCGAACAAACAGAAAGGGCGTACACAATGCGCAACGAACCACACTTCGGCGGACAGCGCCGACACAGCACCCCGGATGGCGAATTCCACCGCGGCCGGCGCCGCGGCGACGGACCCCGGCGCGGCGAGCATCCCTTCGGCGGACCCCGCCCGCATCGCGGCGGCGGAGAGGCCCGGGGCGGCCGACGCCATCGCGGGCGCGCCCAGCGCGGCGACGTCCGCGCCGCCACCCTGATCCTGCTGGCCGAGCAGCCCATGCACGGCTACCAGCTGATGCAGGCCATCACCGAGCGCACGGGCGGAACCTGGCGTCCCAGCCCGGGTGCGATCTACCCGACCATCTCCCAGCTCGAGGACGAAGGCCTCGTCCACGTCGAGGTCGACGGCGGACGCAAGCTCGCCTCGCTCACCGACGCCGGACGCCGCTACCTCGAAGACCCGGCCTCCGCGGTCACCGACCCGTTCGCGGGATTCGCGACCTCGGCGGACACGCCCGATCTGCGGAGCGCGCTGGCCGAGGTCCATCACGCCGCACGCTCGGTCGCCGTCAGCGGCACCGACGAACAGATCGCCGCGGCCCGCGACATCCTGGCCGACGCGCGACGCGCGCTCTACCTGCTCCTCGCCGAAGGCCCCGCTCCGAAAGCGTCGGACGACGCATAACGGACATAAATACGGCGGGTGAGATTTCCGTAACGCGTTCGCAACACCACTGCCCCTCGGAGGAAACGCCACGGTCGGATCGTCGAATCCCGGTGCATTGAGATTCAGTGCCCGTGAGGAGATTCGCTCGTGCCCTCGACAATCGATGCCGGTGCCACCGCGTGGTTGCTGGCAAGCACCGCCCTCGTCCTGCTGATGACCCCGGGTCTCGCGCTGTTCTACGGCGGCATGGTGCGGTCCACCGGCGTGCTCAACATGATCATGATGAGTTTCGTCTCGATCCCGCTGGTGACGGTGACCTGGCTGATCGCCGGCTACAGCCTCACCTTCGACGACGACCTCGGCGGCGGCCTGCTCGGCGGGCTCTCCCATCTCGGCATGAGCGGCATCTCCCCGACCACCGTCCACGGTCAGATCCCGGAGATCCTGTTCGCCACGTTCCAGCTCACCTTCGCGATCCTCACCGCGGCACTCGTCAGCGGCGCGATCGCCGACCGCGCCAAGTTCTCCGCGTGGATGCTGTTCGTGCCGGTCTGGTCCCTGCTCGTATATGTGCCGGTGGCGCACTGGGTCTGGGGACCGGACGGCTGGATCGCGCGGCTCGGCGCACTGGACTACGCGGGCGGGCTCGTCGTCGAAATCGTCTCCGGCGCATCCGGCCTGGCACTGGCCATGGTTCTCGGCCCGCGTCTCGGTTTCAAACTCGATTCGATGCGACCACACAATCTTCCGCTGGTGCTGCTCGGCGTCGGCCTGCTGTGGTTCGGCTGGTTCGGATTCAATGCGGGCTCGGCGCTGGCAGCAGACGGCAAGGCCGCCGCGATCTTCCTCAACACGCTCGTCGCGGGCTGCACCGGCATGCTCGGCTGGCTGTTCGTCGAACAGCGCCGCGACGGACACCCCACCACGTTCGGTGCGGCCTCCGGCGTCGTCGCCGGTCTGGTCGCGATCACCCCGGCGTGCGGCACCGTCGGGGTGATGGGCGCGGTCGTCGTCGGCGCGGTTGCGGGCGTGGTCTGCTCGTTCGCGGTGGGCTGGAAGTTCAGGCTCGGCTACGACGACTCGCTCGACGTCGTCGGCGTGCACCTCATGGGTGGCATCGTGGGCACCATCCTCATCGGACTGCTCGCGACCGCGGTGATGACCGACGGCCCGACCGGCCTGTTCTACGGCGGCGGCCTCGCCCAGCTCGGCAAGCAGATCCTCGCGGTCGCGGTGGTCGGCCTCTATGCGTTCGGGGTCACCTACATCCTGGGCAAGACGATCGACCGGTTCTTCGGGTTCCGGGTGGACAAGGAGGCCGAGTCGACGGGTATCGACCTCGCCCTGCACGCCGAATCCGCGTACGAGCACGGCGTCGTCGGACACGGACCGATCGGTGGGGGCGCCGCGGCACACTCCCCGTTCTCGATCCCGCCCCGCGACCTTCGCCGGGAAAAACAGGACGAACAGCCCCAGCAGTGACCGGCTTCCGGCCGGACCCGGAACGACGATCGCCCCACCGCTGTGTGCGGTGGGGCGATCGTCGTCGCGCGCGGTGAGCGCGGTCGTCGGATCAGAGTGCGTCCTTGTCGACCGGCATGTGACGGATGGACGGTCCACCCTTGTGGTTGCCGGAACGACCGAGCCGGGAGTCGAGCTGCTTCTGCAGGCGGCCGACGGCACCGTCGAAGGCTTCCTTCACCGAACCGGCGTGGTGGGTGACCGCGATCGGCTGCTGACCTGCGACGCGGGCCTCGAGCACGCAGCGCTTGTCGTCGACGCCGGTCTTCGCGGCGTTCTCGTCGCCGAGATGGACCTCGACGCGGGTGATCCGATCGCCGAAGCGCTCGAGAGCGGACTCCACTTCACCTTCCAGCCTGCGGACGATGTCCTCGTCGACCTGGATATTGCCGTCCTTGTTGAGCTGGACCTGCATGGTTATCCCTCCTTTTCGGGCGCGCCGCGACGGTGACCCGCCTCGGCGTAGTACCCACTTCGATCACACCCGATACGAGGGGGTTCGGCAAATCTCCGGCCGGGCGTGTCCGGTCCACCGGCGCCGGACGTCCCGAACCGGACAGCGTCACGCCCGGGAACCCAGCTCGATCGCCAGGGTGCGCACGGATTCCTCTGCGGCGGAGCGGCTTTCCTTCGCCTGCCCGGCAAGCGGAGCGAGCGGTGCCAGCCGGTCGGCGAGAGTGAGTTCGGCGGTGACCACCTCGACGGCCATTCCCAGCGACACACCGAGAACCTGCTGCAGCGGCGGAACCGTGTGGTCGGTGCCCTCCCCCGGCGTGCCGGGCGCGTACGTGTTGCCCCGGCTCGACACGATCACGACGGGCTTGCCTGCGAACGGGCGGTCCGGGTTGTCGAACGGAACCGTGGTTCCGAGAACGTGGATGTAGTCGATCCACGCCTTCAGCGTCGACGGCAGCGACCAGTTGTACATCGGTGCACCGATCACGACGACGTCCGCGGCCGCGACCTCCGCGATCAGCTCGGCCTGCAGTTTCTCCGCCGCGGCGTCGGGGGCTTCGCCGTCCACGCGCAGACGCGCCGCGTAGTGCAGGCCCGCGTCGGTCAGATGCGGCAGCGGCTCGCGGTGCAGATCTCGGCGGACGACGGTGTGGTCGTCGCCGAGACCCCGCCACGTCTCGGCGAACAGCCCGGTGAGCGCGCGCGAGACCGACGTGTTCACATCGGCCGAGGAATCGATGTGCAGCAGTTGAGGCACCGGATCTCCCTTTCGAATGGTCCTGTACCCGGCACGCTACCGAGTGAGGGCAGAAACACTTCGCATATCCGCTCGGCCTCCAGCCATCCTTCCCCTCGATCGTCTCAGCGGATGACTGAGCCCCACGCGGATACGATTCCGCCGCATCGGTATCCGTGATCACAGCGGTGCTGTGGCACGCTGACCGGATGAATCCGGCACACACGCAACGCGACTTCGGCGTCCGATTCGAGTGGGGCCTGCCGGGAGCCGCGGCCGTCGCGGGCGGTGTCGACATCACAAGCAGCGCCGACATCGCGGTGGTCGTCGACGTGCTGTCGTTCACCACGACCCTGTCCGTCGCACTCGACCGAGGCGTGGAGGTGTTCCCGTACCGCTGGAACGACGACGGTGCCGCCGCTTATGCGGCCGAACGCGACGCGGCGCTCGCCATCGGTCGTCGAGCAACCGGTCCGGGCGCGGTCAGCCTGTCCCCGCCACGATTCGCGCGGCCATCGGGCTCGAGCGGCTCGTGCTGCCGTCCCCGAACGGATCGTCGATCGCGTACGAACTCGGATCGGTGGTCGCGGTCGTCGCCGGCGGGGAGAAGTGGCCCGATGGATCCCTCCGTCCGGCTATCGGGGACCTGTGGGGCGCCGGAGCCGTGATCGCCGGGCTCTCCGTTCACGGCCCGCGGTCGCCGGAGGCGCAGGTCGCGGCGGACGCCTGGGCGACGGTGTCGGAGCGGGTCGCCGATGCGCTGCACGACTGCGCGTCGGGGCGCGAGCTGATCGCCGCCGGTTACGCCGGCGACGTCGCGGTCGCGGCGAAGGTTGGGCGGAGCGAGTCCGTCCCGGTCCTGCGCGACGAGCGATTCGTCGACGCAGCGCGAACCTGAGACCTGCGGATGCAGGCCCTCAACCCACGACAGCCTCCCAGACGTAACCGTCCGGATCGACGAATCCTTCTGCGGTGCAGCCGATGACGATGCGGTGCGAACCGGTTCCGTCGACCGGAATCCCGAGATCTTTTGCCAGCGCGCGGCGCTTGTACAGTGCGAGTGTGACGGGACTCGATGCCTCGGAGGTGAATTCGGCGTACTTGCCACCGAAACTCCTACCGGCCACGAGCCCCCGCTCGACGTAGAACTTCTTGGTGGCCTTCACGTCGTCGACACCGAGCAGCAGGACGAACTCGTCGATGTTGCGGGTGGCGGGACCGGTGTCCTTCTTCGCCGACGTCGCGACCTTCCAGATCG
>Ga0180218_1000518_pt1 | contig 33951 bp, 35 predicted proteins | sample eDN3rd37CKraftBY_FD_151334 | JGI IMG/M metagenome (GOLD analysis project Ga0180218, IMG submission 151334) | Enriched backyard soil microbial communities from Emeryville, California, USA - eDNA 3rd pass 37_C Kraft BY (version 2) (version 2) | ecosystem: Environmental > Terrestrial > Soil >... | reverse complement strand
GCAGCATATTTCTTCGCGATCCTGCCATTGCTGTCGTGCAGGACGATGTCGGCATCGCCCGGCCTCGCCTGAGGCGACGACCGGCTGATGCGGATGGTGACGACGGGAATGTTCGCCTGACGAGCAGCCGCAAGCAGGCGAGGCAGTTCCTGATCCTCGGCTCCGCCCTCGCTGAAGCAGATGAGATGAAATCCCGCCCGCATGTGACTGAGCAGATAGCTGCCGTCATCCAGCTTCACATTGCATGCTGACTGCCCGCATGCGACGCCGCCGTCGAAGCGCGCATCGTCCTCAGGGAAGCTGTTGAGAGGCGAGCCCGTGTAAACGTGCGGCCGTGATGTGCGCCAGTGCAGAAGGTCGCGGGGAAAATCCTGGCTGAGGCTCAACGATAGCACCGCGTCGCGCATCAGCCGGAAGCCGAACGACGGCGGCGTCATGAACCTTGTGGTCTTGCCGGCTTCGTCGCAGATCTCACGCGCCGCGCGCACCCGTTCGCTGGAATAGGTTTCGAGCAGCGATCTGTTGGCGATGCCCTTTTCGACGAGGGCGAGCTTCCAGGCGAGGTTCTCGCAATCCTGAAAGCCGGTATTGGCGCCGCGGACGCCGAAGATCGGCAGCACGTGCGCGGCATCGCCGACGAAGATCACGCGATCATGGATGTATTCGCCGAGCGTCAGTGCGCTCGCCGAATAGACGGTGGCCCAGTCCAGCTCCCACGGGACGGGATGCCCGATCATCTCGAGGATCCGCTCGATCTTGTCGTGCAGATAGGCGGGCACGAGAGCCTGCTCCGCCGTCGTGCCTTCGGGCAGCCGGAAGTCAAATCGCCAGATATTGTCCGGCGCGCGATGGATCAGCGCATTGTTGCCGGGACTCCATTCCGGATCGAAGTAGCACAGCCGCTCCGTCGGCAACGGGAGATCGGCCTTGATGTCGGCGATGACGAAATTGCCGACATAGGACGTCCCCTCCATTCGCAAGTTCAGAGCCTTGCGAATGGCCGACCTGCCGCCGTCTGCAGCGATCAGCCAGCCGGTCGTGAGCGTGTATTCTCCAAAGGGCGTGTCGACGCGCAGGCGCACCTTGTCCGGCTGCTGTTCCATCGACGTGACCTTGCAGCCCCATCGGAGTTCAATCAGCGGATTGTCTTTAATCGCGTCGGCCAGATATTCCTCGATATATTGCTGCTGCAGGTTCGTGACTGGAAAGAATCGTTCGTCGTCATCGTGCGGCAATTCCATCCGGTAGACCTGCTTGTCCCGATAGAACGAGTTGCCGCTGCGCCAGGGCAGCGCCTTGGACAGAAAGCGATCCACCACGCCGGCCTGCTCGAGAATTTCGTATGAGCGGCGCGTCAGGGCGAGCGCCCGGCTGCCGTGTGAGACCTGCAGCTCCTGCTCCAGCACGACCGACGGAATGCCGAACCGCGCGAGGTGAAGCGCCGTCGTCATTCCGATGGGGCCGGCCCCGACAATGACCACCTTCGCTGAGTCATCGCCCTTGATGGAGGCGGGATTGAACGGATCGTGAATCGCGTAGGTGTAGAAAACCGATGCTCTCGGTTCGGAGACGGGGTTGTGCATTCATCGACTCATGTTCTGCCGCGAGAGCGAACGAAGGGTCGCACAGCCCTGCGCATCGTGGCGCGGCGCATGGCGCGGTTCCCGGTTCCGCTTTCGGCAAACCAGTGTGGCGGGCAAAAGCGCGCAGCGCCAGAGCTTCCGCGCTGAGGCGGCTGGGGATTGCGGGCTGGACGTGTCTGGAAACTTACGCGCGCGACAACGCCACCGCGACCGGGGGGCCGGACTTGATGGTCTGGTAGACCACGCAATAGCGTTCGGTGAGCTTCAGCAACTGATCGAGCTTGTCCTGCGGCGCGTCGGTCTCGACCTCGAAGGTGAGACGGATTTCGCGGAAGCCGACCGGCGCATCCTTCGCAACGCCGAGCGTGCCACGGAAATCGAGATCGCCTTCCGCAAACACGCGGCCGGCCTTCAGCGGAATTTCCAGCGCGGTCGAGACCGCCTTCAGCGTTACGCCGGCGCAGGCGACCAGGGCTTCCAGCAACATGTCGCCGGAGCACAATTCGAGACCCGAGCCGCCGGTTGCGGGATGCAGACCTGCCGCAGCGATCGCACGGCCGGTTTCGACCTTGCAGGCGATATTGGTGTCGTCGAGCGTGCCCTTCGCCTTCAGCGTGATGAGCGCCGCATCCGCATCGGACTTGTAGCGCTCCTTGATCGGAGCCTGCAGCGCACGCAATTCGGCCGCGTCCATTTTGCGATCCTTTCAGATGCCGCCGGGAATGGGCGGGCGTTTACCACCACATCGCGGCGCCTTTTTCGGCGCTGGTCTCGCGCTCGTCAACGCTGATATTGCGCCCGAGCGAACGATCGAGTGCGGCCAGAACCTGCCGCTTCACATGATCGAAGCCCGCCGATTGCCGGTCGCGGGGACGTGGCAGATCGTTCCCGATCTCGTCGAACAGGCGGCCGGGGCGCGGGCGCATCACGATGATGCGGTCGGCCAGCACGATCGCCTCCTCGACGTCATGGGTGACGAGGAGCAGCGTCGGCTTCGAATCCGCCCAGAGATCGAGAAGATGATCCTGCAGGTCTGTGCGCGTGAACGCATCGAGCGCGGAGAACGGCTCGTCGAGCAGCAGCACTTCCGGCCGCGGTACGAGGGCCCGTGCAATCGACACGCGCTGCGCCTGGCCGCCGGACAATTCGCGCGGCCACACACCGGCCTTGTCGGCGAGGCCGACACGATCGATCGCGCGCGCGACGCGTTCTTTTCTTTCGGATGCGGGAAGATGCGCGAGGCCGAAGCCGACATTCTCCGCCACCGTCAGCCATGGCAGCAGCCGCGGTTCCTGAAACACGATGCCGATCTTCTCATGCGGCTGCGTGATGACTTCGTCGTCGAGATGAATGATGCCCTTGCTCGGCCGGTCGAGGCCTGAGATGGCCCGCAGCAGCGTGGACTTGCCGCAGCCCGATCCGCCGACGATGGCGACGATCTCGCCCGGCGCGACGTCGAGCGTCACGCCTTCCAGCGCGCGGACATTGTTCGGATAGGTTTTGGAGACGTTGGCGATCGCGAGCATGTCAGGCCCCGGCGCGCGCGTGGAAACGATCTTCCCAGCGCAGGAACGGCGCCGTTCCGCTGGTCAGGATCCAGTCGGTGGTCTTGCCGAGAACCGCAAAGGTGATGATCGCGGCGACGATCTGGACCGGCTTGCCGAGCTGCTGGCCGTCAATGAGGAGATAGCCGAGGCCTTCCGATGCGCCCATGAATTCGGCGGCTACAACGAACATCCAGCCGAGCCCGAGCCCGGAGCGCAGCGACACGACATAGGCCGGCAGCACCGCGGGCAGAAGAATGCGACGGACCAGAGCCGGCCCCGAGAGACGGAAGGCGCGCCCGACTTCAACGATCTTGCGATCGACCGACAGGATCGCGCCCATCACTCCGAGGTAAACCGGAAAGAACACGCCGACCGCGATCAGCGTGATCTTGGATGCTTCGAAAATGCCGAGCCACAGAATGAACAGCGGCACCCATGCGATCGACGGAATGGCGCGCAGCGCCTGCAGGGTCGGATCGATGATGGTGCGGGTGAGCGCGGAATAGCCTGCGATAGCACCGAACAGCGTGCCGGCGGCGACGCCGAGACCGAAGCCTGCAACGACGCGGAGGAGCGTCGCGCGGGTGTGCTGCCAGAGCTCCCCGGTGCGCGCGAGTTCCCACAATGTCGTGCCGATAACGGAGGGCGGTGGCACGAGGCGCCCGTCCGACCAGCCGAGCCGCACCACGATTTCCCAGGTGACCGCGAGCGCGACCGGAAGCGCAAGGCCAAGAAGCGGCCGCCACAAACGCGCGCTGCGCGGAGGCTGCGCCTCGGCCGCTTCAGCCTTGTCGGCTACGGAAATTGTCATCTCGACAGAAGACATCGCGAGCCCGGACTTTGCAACGCCTCAAGCACCAGAGACTGGAGCACCAAAGAGATTGCGCCGTTCCCGAACGGGATGGGAGGGTTACCGCCCGGGAACGGCAAACCTGACGATCAGTTCGTCAGGGCGACGCTGGTGTCGATCAGCGCGTCGACAGTCGCTTTCACATCGACACTGGGTTGAATCACGCCGGCCTGCTGAAGCGCGAGCCCGGCGGCAAGAATCGAGTCGCGTTGCGGCGCCCCGATCTTGGAATGCGTCAGTTCGGTGCGCTCCTTGAGCTGGCGATCGACGACCGCTTCCGGAAGCTTCGTCACGGCGATGAAGGTCTTCTTCACCTGATCCGGATTTGCGAGCGAATATTTGCGCGCGTCTTCGTAAACCTTCAGCACGCGCTGCACGAGGTCCGGATGCTGCTTCAGGAACTGCTCGCGCACATTCAGGATGCCCCAGGTGTTGGCGTCCTTGTTGCGATAGAACAGCTTCGCGCCATCTTCGATTTCGGCCGCAGCCATCATCGGATCGAGGCCGGCCCAGGCATCGACGTCGCCGCGAATGAGCGCAGCCTTGCCGTCGGCATGCTGCAGCAGAACCGGCGTGATGTCCTTGTCGGTGAGCTTCACGCTATGCAAGGCGCGTACGAGGAAGATATGCGGATCGGTGCCGCGTGTGACCGCGACGCGCTTGCCCTTCAGATCCTCGATCTTGCTGATTTTGGAATTCTTGCCGGTGACGAGGGCCGTCCATTCCGGACGCGAATAGACATAGATCGACTTGATCGGATTGCCGTTAATCCGCGCGACCAGCGCTGCGGAGCCGGCGGTCGAACCGAAATCGAGCGAAGAGGCGTTCAGGAATTCCAGCGCCTTATTGGAGCCTGCGCTCTGCACCCAGCGGATCGCAATGCCATCCTTGGCGAATTCCTTTTCGAGCAGGCCCTGCTCCTTCAGCACGAGCGAGACCGGATTATAAGTCGCCCAATCGATACGGATTTCCTTTGGCTTGTCCTGCGCGAGCAGGGCGGTGCTCGGCATCAGGCCGACCAGCAATGCCGAAGCCAGGATCGAGCGACGAGAAAAGAAAGACATGGCAACCTCCAGACATGCGACCGCGTTCGCCCGGACAGGGCGCTTGGCCGCGTTGATGAAAAGCAGAAGGTTTTTGGAACCACCTGCCCGTCAGCTCGTGGGCGACGGGGCGATTACCCCGACCGCTTTAGCTGCATTTTTAAAGCGCCCGCAAGCTGCTCGTTCAAATCGGCGCTGCAGTAAGGTTAGAGCGATCTGGGCTCTGGTCAATGAAATGCTATGGCAAAGTTTCACTGCCCGCATGAGGATCATTTTGCGGCCGGGCAAGATTGTGAAATAAAATTTGGTTGCGGATGTTACGCCCGACGCCTCCCCCAAAGAGGGGAGGCGTGGATAGCGGAAGAGCTCAAGCGGCCTTGTCAAACACGCTCTTTACGCTGGCCTGTAACGGCTTCATCGCTTCAGCTGTCGATTTCTGCGCGAGACCGGCGAGCTGCTGGACCTGTTGAGCGAAGGTTTCGAGTTGCTGGCGCGAGTGAGTGGCAGACAGTTCCAGGAACTCGGACGGCGATCTTACCGCGAGCGCCTGACGGACAAAGTCGAGAGAGGCGTTAGTGTTTACGCGGACCATCTCGATCCACTGCGCGTTAAAATTCGCCGCTTCGGTGACGGCAGCCGCATAGGACTTCTGGATCGACTTGCTCGTTTCATCGGCCACCGCTTCGGACTTCTCAACGAGGTTCTTGCTGTATTCGGTGCCCTGCTGGGCGAACTCTTTGGCCGTTTGCGCCGGCCGGTCGGTGTTCCCGGCTTTGATCTTGGTTTCGGACATCACATCTCTCCTTGCGTTGAAATCCACAGATGGGAGTGACGATGTTGCATCGCAACAACAGCAACTTATGAATTGCAAAAGATATTGAAATAACTGATAAATATAATGCTGCGATGCAGCAACCTTCGCCTTTCTCGATCGTTGTCTTGGTTCGACGCAGACAGCGGGAGTTCCGATGCGAAAGACTTTTGGCGAGTTCGCCGAGCAGCGTCGTCAGTGGGCAAAGTTGCTGCAAGCAACGGAGCGAGCGAATGCAACGGGTTCGCCCGGCCGCTCGTTGCAAACTCACCTGACGGAAATTCGATCCTTCGGTTCCAACCCGGGCGCGTTGCGCATGTTTGCGCATGTTCCGCGACAGACATCAGAACAACGTGCGCTCGTTGTCGTGTTGCACGGATGCACACAGAGTGCAGCCGCTTACGATCTCGGTGCAGGCTGGTCGACCCTGGCGGACCGTTTTGGATTTTGCCTGCTGCTTCCGGAGCAGCAAGTCTCCAACAATCCGAACCGCTGTTTCAATTGGTTTCAGCCGGACGACAGCACCCGCGGGAGCGGCGAAGCACAGTCCATTCGGCAAATGATCGACAAGATGATGTCCGATCACGACATCGACCCAAAGCGGGTGTTTGTGACCGGCCTTTCAGCCGGCGGCGCAATGGCTTCGGTTATGCTTGCGACCTATCCCGACGTCTTCGCGGGCGGCGCGATTGTTGCGGGCTTGCCCTATGGTGCCGCGAACAACGTCCAGCAAGCGTTCCAGACCATGTTTCAATCGCCACCGCGGCCCGCACGCGCATGGGGCGATGTCGTCAGAGGCGCGTCGCCGCATCGCGGGCCCTGGCCACGCATATCGGTCTGGCATGGTGGGGTCGACGCGACGGTCATCCCGTCCAATGCCGCGGAAATCATCAAGCAATGGACCGATGTCCACGGTCTGCCGCTCGCGCCGTCTTCAAAAGCGATTGTTGACGGCTATCCCCGCCGGGTCTGGCTGAATGCGGCTGGAGAAGAGATCATAGAGTCTTATACCATCACCAACATGGCGCACGGAACTCCGCTTGCGACCGGCGATGCCGATCATGAGTGCGGCGCTGCCGGGCCGTTCTTGCTGGAGGTTGGAATTTCGTCGTCGTACCACATCGCCAAGTTCTTCGGCCTTGCCACCGCGTCGGCGCCCAGCCACGCCTCGGCGCAATACGACCAGTACGAAAGTACGGTCCCTGCAGGGCGTTTGCAGGACGAGCGGTTGGAGGCGACGCGTCCTGAAACGCACGTCCTGGAAGGGGAGGTGCTTGGGCCGGAGTCGGATGGCTGGCCTGAGCGCAGGCAACATCCGCACACTCGATTTGATGTGGGTGCGGTCATCAATAATGCCTTGAAAGCGGCTGGATTGATGAAGTGAGATCGCGCGTGCCCGCCGCCCTGTTGGGCCCGGCGAAACTCGGATAGAACGGGGCGGCTGCCAGTCCTGCCACCTGGTGTGATCGCGGATGTGCCGGCGTCCGGTTGTCATCGCCTCGATCTGTCGCGCGATCTTCGGGCTCGTGCTTATCGCGCTCGCCGCGTGCAGCAGCGCCGTTGTCGATTCCGTCACTCAGCCTGTGCCCCGCGCGTCCGCCGGCAGCGTGCCGGGCCACGTTTACCTTTTGCGCGGTCTTGTCGGTGAGGTCTTTTCGCTCGGCTTTTACGATCTAGCGGAGCGCATCAGGGAGCGCGGCGTGTATGCGAGCGTGCATAGCATGTACGCGCCGGGAAATCTCGCGGGCGAGATCATCGCGAAGCACCGCCAGGCGCCGGCGCCCATCGTTCTGATCGGGCACTCGTCGGGTGCTGACGTGGCGATCGCGATCGCGGAGCGGCTCAGGGCCGCGAATATTCCGGTCGCGATCATGTTCGGATTTGATCCGACGCCGATTGCAGGCCGTATCCCGGACAATGTCGAACTCTTCATCAACCTCTATCAGAAGACCAATCTGATTGGCGGCGGCGAGGCGCGCGCGGCCAGCGGCTTCCGCGGCCGCATCGTCAATGTCGATCTGCGCGAGCGGCGCGAGATCATTCACATCACGCTGGACAAGTCGCCGGTGATCCACGTGCTGGTCGCGGACAAGATCGGCGCGATCCTGCGGGCGCGCGTGCAGGCGTCGCCTGTGCGCTCCCGCAGGGAGGCACCTGTCGCGTATGTCACGCCGCTGACGATGCGTTATGTCGTGCCGCCCAATGTTCCGATCGTGCTGTGGGACAGCGCCATGCGCGGCACGCTCGGTGCGGACGAAACGCTTGAGGCTTTTGCGTCGCGCATGGACGCGACCGCATGGGCGATCGCAAGCGTCAACAATGTCAGGCTCGAAGATCCGCCGCCACCAGGGACGAGCCTTCTTGTGCCGCGCAGCATATACGCGACTGCTCGGTGACGAGCGGGGAATATCAGCGGGAAAACACGGGCACGCAATCCGTCGCCTTGGCTGGCCGGAAGGGCATGTGCAGCGGATTGCGCGAGCCGTGGCAGTGCTGCGTGGAGAATTTGCCAAGCCGGTTCCGGTCGAGAGGCTCGCGGCCGTGGCCGGAATGAGCCTGTCCTCGTTCCATCACCATTTCCGCGCGGTGACATCGCTGTCGCCGCTGCAGTTCCAGAAACAGCTGCGTCTGATCGAGGCGCGCCGTCTGATGATGTCGGATGGCGCGTCGGCCAGCAGCGCGGCCTTTGCCGTCGGCTACGAAAGCGTGTCGCAGTTCACGCGGGAATATGGCCGCATGTTCGGCCTGCCGCCGGCGAAGGACATGAAGGCGGCGCGGACGATGATGGAGGCGGCGGAGTAGCCGTCACCCCATCATCAGGGCGCGTACGACCAGCGTCGTGCCAGTCACGATCAGCACCATGCTCAGCACGCGGATGAACTGTTCGCGCGACATCTTAAGCGTGATGCGGTGGCCGGCATACAGTCCGAGCAGCATGGCCGGCACGAGGCACAATGCCATGAGCGGAAGCTCCAGCGTCGTATACAGTCCTGCAAGCGCGAAGATGACAAGACGCGTGAGAGCCGCGAGTGCGATCAGCACGCTCACCGTCGCGCGCAACGCATCCTTGTCTTCCAGTCGGCGGCTCAGATAGATCGCATAGATGAAGCCGCCGCTGCCGAACATGGCGCTGAAGATACCGCCGATCGCTCCGAACGGTATGACCCAGAGCTGATTGAGACGGCCCTTGAATGTCGGGCTGACGAGCGACCAGATCGCATAGGCGACGACGAATATGCCGAGCGCCAGCATCATTGGCCGGGCCGGGATGATCAGCAGCAGATAACCGCCGACAAGTGAGCCCGCGATCAGCAGCGGTACGAGCCACATCATCTCGCGCCGCGCGATCTTGTCGTTCAGCTTGACGCCATTGATGATCGCGGCCGTGCAGTCGAGAAGCGCGAGCATCGGGACGATGCTGGCGACCGGCATCACCTGTGCGAGCACAGGCGCTGCGATCAGTGCTGTCCCGAACCCGGCAATTCCGAAGATGATGTAGGCGATCGCGATCGTTGGAAGCGCGACCGCGAGCGTGGTCAGCAGCGTCGGGACATCGAAGGGCATGCGTTATGCGCCGCCCGATTTCTCCACGCGTTCCAGTGCCGTTTCGACGCTGGAGACGTAGTGCACCGAGCGCCCTCGCAGGCCCGGCAAGCCAAATGAGCGTCGAAGCTGTGGCCGAACGCCGGCAAAATAGACCTTCGTTCCGGCCTTGTGCAGCCGCTGTACAAATCGCTCCAGTGCCGCGGATGCGGTGATGTCGACGAAGGGGACGTCGGTGAAGTCGAGGATGAAGACACGCGGCGGATTGACTACGCGATCGAGGATCAGGTTCACGCGTGCCGTCGCGCCGAAGAAGAACGCGCCGCTGATCCGGTAGACCATGACGTCGCGCGGCATAGCATGGTCGCGATAGCTCGGCCGGTTGTTCTCGGCATCGGCCACATCGCCGCGCACCAGCTTGGCTCCTCCCTGCACGTCGATGGCTTCCGCCATGCGATGCATGAACAGGAACGATCCGAGCAGCACGCCGACCGAGATGCCGGTGAGCAGGTCGACGAACACCGTGAGCAGGAAGGTCGCGACCAGAATGACCGCGTCGGCGAGCGAGGTGCGAAGCAGCAGCGCGAACTCGGCCTTGTCGGCCATCGCCCAGGCGACGACCACCAGCACGCCGGCGAGCGATGCCAGCGGCACATAGGCGACGAGCGGCATCGCCACCATGACGAAGATCAGGAGATAAACCGCGTGCAGCATGCCCGCGACCGGTCCGCGTGCGCCGGCGCGGATATTGGTCGCGGTGCGCGCGATGGTGCCGGTGACCGGCGTGCCGCCCGTCAGCGCGGCCGACATGTTGGCGATGCCCTGCGCGACGAGTTCGCTGTTCGAGCGATGACGCCGGCCCGACATGCTGTCCGCGACTACGGCCGAGAGCAGCGATTCGATCGCACCGAGGAGCGCAATGGCGAGCGCATCCGGCGCCACGGCGCGGATCTTCTCCAGGCTGAATGGCGGGATCGCGGGTGTGGGCATGCCGGACGGGATGGCGCCGAAGCGCGATCCGATGGTCTCGACATTTAAGCCGAGGAAAAAGGTCAGCACCGTCGCACCGGCAACCGCAATCAGCAGTGCCGGCCAGTTCGGCCGCAGCCGCCGCACGACCAGGATTGCGCCGATCGAGAAGACGGACAGCGCCACGGTGACAGGGTTGACGGTTGCGACAGCGGCCCAGAGGGCCTTCAGTTTCGGGACAGTGTCGGCCGGGTCGTTGACGAGCGTCAGCCCGAACAGGTCGCGGGCCTGCGATATCAGGATGATGACGGCTATGCCGGCGGTGAAGCCGACCGTCACCGGATAGGGGATGTACTTGATGTATGTCCCAAGCCGCAGGAACCCAATCACGATCAGCAGCGCGCCGGCCATCAGCGTCGCCAGCATCAGGCCGTCATAGCCGTGCCGCTGCACGGTCAGCGCGACAAGGCCGATAAAGGCGGCGGCCGGTCCGCCGATCTGGAAGCGGCTGCCGCCCAGGAGCGAAATAAGAAAGCCGCCTACGATGGCGGCGTAGAGACCCCGCTCGGGACTAAGTCCCGCCCCGATCGCGATCGCCATGGACAGTGGGAGCGCAACAATGGCGACGGTCAGTCCGGCCAGCGCATCGGCGCGCAGGCCGTCGAGCCCATAGCCCTCGCGCAGCACTGTGATCAGCTTGGGCGTAAAAAGGTCGGAAAAAGTAGGATCGCCGCGGTGGCCCGCATGCGAAGTCGCGTCCATCTCCATCCCCGAAAGTCGAAAATTCCGGGAGCAATATAGCCGATTTGCCCGCGATCCCGATCTGCGTCTTTGCGGCGGCTCAAATGCGCCGGTGTGTGGACGGCTCTATTCTACGCAACGAGCTTCAGTCCGATGATGCCGGCGACGATCAGCGCAACGCAGCCGAGGCGCGCGGCGGTCGCGGGCTCACCGAACAGGACGATGCCGAGAATAACCGTGCCCATGGCGCCGATCCCGGTCCAGACCGCGTAAGCAGTGCCAACGGGGAGCGATTTCAGCGCGAGGCCCAGGAAAGCGAGGCTCACGACCATGGCGGCGGCGGTGCCGACCGATGGCCAGAGCCGTGAGAATCCGTCCGTGTATTTGAGCCCGATCGCCCAGCAGACCTCGAACAGTCCGGCGATCAGGAGATAAAGCCAGGGAAGTTGAGCGGACATGACCGCGTCTCCATTCAGGGGCAGGGTCGTCCCTGCCGCGTGGGGGGCGCGGTTCTCGCGGAGGTCGTCCTCGCCGCCTTAAATAGGACAGCTTCGGGAAGAGGCAATCTGCTCGCTTGCGACGAAAGGCACCCGGAAAACCCGGCGTTTTCGACGAATTCCGGGCTTCCCCTATGTTGCACCGCCGTGTCTGCCGTGTTAGCAACCGCCTCGATTTTGCAGGGGCTCCGGGTCTTCCGTGATGTCCGGCGAGGTCGGAATTCCCCTTGAATTCCAATGGTTTGGGGCGCCGCTGCAGCGAAGGCCCCGGGCTTGCGGACAGCACGCGCGCTAAAGGTCAATGGCAAGCGAACAACCGATTGTTGCCGGTGTGGCGGGGCGATATGCCACCGCGCTTTTCGAACTCGCGCTCGAGGACAAGGTTCTCGACAAGGTCCGGGCTGACCTCGATCGTTTCGATCAATTGGTATCCGGCAGTGATGACCTGAAGCGGCTGGTCCGCAGTCCGGTTTTCACGTCCGAGGAACAGGTGAAGGCGCTGACGGCGATCCTGAAGCAGGCTGGCATCGACGGCATCGCGGCGAACTTCGTGAAGCTCGTCGCCTCCAACCGCCGCCTGTTCGCGCTGCCGCAGATCATCCGGGCGTTTCGCTCGCTGGTCGCCAAGCACAAGGGCGAGGTCTCGGCCAGCGTGACCGTCGCTGAACAACTCTCCGATGCGCATCTGAAGTCGCTGAAGGATGCGCTCAACGCGGTGACCGGCAAGGATGTCGACCTTCAGGTCAATGTCGATCCGGCGATCATCGGCGGGCTTGTCGTCAAGCTCGGCAGCCGCATGGTCGACACCTCGCTCCGCACCAAACTCAATTCGATCAAGACTGCCATGAAAGAGGCTCGCTGATGGACATCCGCGCCGCAGAAATTTCCGCGATCCTGAAGGATCAGATCAAGAATTTCGGCCAGGAGGCGGAAGTCTCCGAAGTCGGCCAGGTGCTGTCTGTCGGTGACGGTATCGCCCGCGTTTTCGGCCTCGATAACGTCCAGGCCGGCGAGATGGTCGAGTTCGAGAACGGCACGCGCGGCATGGCGCTGAACCTCGAAAGCGACAACGTCGGTATCGTTATTTTCGGCGCCGACCGTGAAATTAAGGAAGGCCAGACCGTCAAGCGCACCCGCGCCATCGTGGACGCGCCGGTCGGCAAGGGCCTGCTTGGCCGCGTGGTCGATGCGCTCGGCAATCCGATCGACGGCAAGGGCCCGATCAAGGCCGACAAGCGCATGCGCGTGGACGTGAAGGCGCCCGGCATCATCCCGCGCAAGTCGGTGCATGAGCCGATGGCGACCGGCCTGAAGGCGATCGACGCGCTGATCCCGATCGGCCGCGGCCAGCGCGAGCTGATCATCGGCGACCGTCAGACCGGCAAGACCGCAATCGCGCTCGACACCATCCTGAACCAGAAGCCGCTCAACGCTGCCGGTCAGCCTGAATCCACGAAGCTGTACTGCGTTTACGTCGCGGTCGGTCAGAAGCGTTCGACCGTCGCGCAGTTCGTGAAGGTCCTGGAAGAGCAGGGCGCGCTTGAATATTCGATCGTGATCGCGGCCACCGCGTCCGATCCGGCGCCGATGCAGTTCCTTGCGCCGTTCACCGGCTGCACCATGGGCGAGTATTTCCGCGACAACGGCATGCACGCCGTGATCATTTACGACGATCTGTCCAAGCAGGCCGTCGCCTATCGTCAGATGTCGCTCCTGCTGCGTCGTCCGCCCGGCCGTGAAGCCTATCCGGGTGACGTGTTCTATCTCCACTCGCGCCTGCTCGAGCGCGCTGCGAAGATGAACGACGAGAACGGCGCCGGTTCGCTCACCGCCCTGCCGGTGATCGAAACCCAGGCGAACGACGTGTCGGCCTACATTCCGACCAACGTGATCTCGATCACCGACGGCCAGATCTTCCTTGAGACGGACCTGTTCTATCAGGGCATTCGTCCGGCGGTGAACGTCGGTCTGTCGGTGTCGCGCGTGGGTTCGTCCGCGCAGACCAAGGCGATGAAAAAGGTCGCTGGCAAGATCAAGGGCGAGCTCGCGCAGTACCGCGAAATGGCGGCCTTCGCGCAGTTCGGCTCCGACCTCGACGCTACCACCCAGCGTCTGCTGAATCGCGGTGCGCGCCTGACCGAACTCCTCAAGCAGGCGCAGTTCTCGCCGCTGAAGATGGAAGAGCAGGTCGCGGTGATCTGGGCCGGTACCAACGGCTATCTCGATCCGCTGCCGCTCAACAAGGTGAAGGAGTTTGAGTCCGGGCTGCTCGGCCTGCTGCGCAGCAAGCACTCCGATCTCCTGAACAAGATCCGCGATACCCGCGATCTCGACGACGCAGCCGCCGACCAGCTCAAGGGCATCGTCGACGGTTACGCCAAGTCGTTCGCGTAAGTCTTTTCTTCCCTCCCCCCTTGCGGGGGAGGTCGACCGGCCGAAGGCCGGTCGGGAGGGGGGTAAGCCGCAGGTCCTGCGTTTGCTGCTTACCCCCCTCCCTAATCGGCCGGAGCAAGGTTTTTAGGTTCGAAACGATATGGCCAGCCTCAAAGATATGCGCGTGCGTATCGCCGCGACCAAGGCGACGCAGAAGATCACCAAGGCCATGCAGATGGTTGCGGCATCCAAGCTGCGCCGGGCGCAGGCTGCAGCCGAGGCGGCGCGGCCGTTCGCCGAGAAGATGGAAGCAGTCCTGCAGAATATCGCGGCCGGCATGGCCGGCTCGGGCAGCGCGCCCAGGCTGCTCAGCGGCACCGGCAGCGACAAGGTTCATCTCCTGATCGTCGCCACCGGCGAGCGCGGTCTCGCAGGCGCTTTCAACTCCTCGATCGTTCGTCTTGCGCGTGAGCACATCAACCGGCTGCAGGCCGAGGGCAAGGACGTCAAGATCCTGACCGTCGGCAAGAAGGGCTACGAGCAGCTCCGCCGCAATTACGAGAAGAACATCGTGGACCGTATCGAGCTGCGTAATGTGCGCGTGCTCGGCTACGGCAACGCCGCCGAAATCGCCAACAAGGTGATCGAAATGTACGATCGCGGCGAGTTCGATGTTGCGACGCTGTTCTATGCACAGTTCAAGTCGGTGATCTCGCAGATCCCGACGGCGCAGCAGATCGTGCCGCCGAAATTCGAGGCGCCCGCCGAAGCCGCCGCTGCCGCGGTCTACGAATACGAGCCCGAGGAAGACGAACTCCTCGCGGAACTGCTGCCGCGCTATGTGGCGACCCAGATTTTCCGTGCCCTGCTCGAGAACAACGCCTCGTTCTACGGCTCGCAGATGTCGGCGATGGACAACGCGACCCGCAACGCCGGCGACATGATCCGCAAGCAGACCATCACCTATAACCGTACCCGCCAGGCGATGATCACGAAGGAACTGATCGAGATCATCTCCGGCGCGGAGGCTCTGTAAGGAGATCGGCGCATGGCTTATTCGGTATCCGCGACGACCAAAGGCGGCCGCAACGGCCGCGCCATTCTCGACAACAATGGCCTCGCGCTGGCCATGGGCCTGCAGAAGGAATTCGGCGGCAATGGTGAGGGGCACAATCCCGAGCAGCTTTTCGTGCTCGGCTGGTCGTCCTGTTTCGGTCAGGCGATTCTCGCTCTGGCCAAGAAGCATGGCCTCGACGGCCAGGATGCGCGGGTGACCGTCGCGCTGTCGATGGACAAGGATGACATCAGCTTCGGCTTCAAGGCCGAAATCAAGGTCGCACTGCCGGGCGCCGACAAGGCCAAGCTGCAGGCGCTGATCGAGGATGCCCACAAGATCTGCCCGTATTCGCGCGCGACGCGCAACAACGTGCCGGTCACGCTGACCGCCGTTTGAGATTCAAGGAGACCGACATGGCCACAGCCACCGAAGGCAAACCCAACAAGACCGGCAAGATCACGCAGGTCATCGGCGCCGTCGTCGACGTGCAGTTCGACGGGCACCTGCCGGCGATTCTGAACTCACTCGAGACCAACAACGGCGGCAACCGCCTCGTGCTCGAGGTCGCCCAGCATCTCGGCGAGTCGACGGTTCGCACCATCGCGATGGACGTGACCGAAGGCCTCGTGCGCGGTCAGGAGGTCACCGACACCGGCCTGCCGATCGCCGTGCCGGTCGGCCCGGGACTGCTTGGCCGCATCATCAACGTCGTCGGTGAGCCGATAGACGAAGCCGGCCCGGTCAAGGCGACGGACAAGCGTCCGATCCACGCGGAAGCGCCGAAATACACCGATCAGTCGACCGAGGCGGAAATTCTCGTCACCGGCATCAAGGTCGTGGACCTGCTCGCGCCGTATGCGAAGGGCGGCAAGATCGGCCTGTTCGGCGGCGCCGGCGTCGGCAAGACGGTGCTGATTCAGGAACTGATCAACAACGTCGCGAAGGCCCACGGTGGTTATTCCGTGTTCGCCGGCGTCGGCGAGCGTACCCGCGAGGGCAACGACCTCTATCACGAGTTCATCGAGTCCGGCGTCAACAAGAAGGGCGGCGGCGAAGGCTCCAAGTGCGCCCTCGTGTTCGGCCAGATGAACGAGCCGCCCGGAGCGCGCGCCCGCGTCGGTCTGACCGGTCTGACCGTTTCGGAATATTTCCGCGATCAGGGCCAGGACGTGCTGTTCTTCGTCGACAACATCTTCCGCTTCACCCAGGCGGGTTCGGAAGTGTCGGCGCTGCTCGGCCGTATTCCTTCGGCGGTGGGTTATCAGCCGACGCTCGCGACCGACATGGGCGCGCTGCAGGAGCGCATCACCACCACGACCAAGGGTTCGATCACCTCGGTGCAGGCGATTTACGTCCCGGCCGACGACTTGACCGACCCCGCGCCGGCCACCTCGTTCGCCCACCTTGACGCGACCACCGTGCTGTCGCGCGACATCGCGGCGAAGGGCATCTATCCGGCGGTGGACCCGCTCGACTCGACCTCGCGCATGCTGTCGCCGCTGGTCGTCGGCGAGGAGCACTACAACGTTGCGCGTTCGGTGCAGCAGGTGCTGCAGCGCTACAAGGCGCTGCAGGACATCATCGCCATTCTGGGCATGGACGAACTGTCCGAAGAGGACAAGCTGACGGTGGCTCGCGCCCGCAAGATCGAGCGCTTCCTGTCGCAGCCGTTCCACGTCGCGGAAGTGTTCACCGGTTCGCCTGGCAAGCTCGTCGACCTGCAGGACACCATCAAGGGCTTCAAGGGCCTGGTTGAAGGCAAGTACGACTACCTGCCGGAAGCTGCCTTCTACATGGTCGGCACGATCGAAGAGGCCGTCGAGAAGGGCAAGAAGCTCGCGGCCGAAGCGGCGTAACGCGCCTAGCACTCAACGCTGCGCCGTCACCCTGAGGTGCGAGCGCAGCGAGCCTCGAAGGGCGACGGCTTGAGCCGCCATCCTTCGGGGGCCGCCTGCGGCGGCTACCTCAGGATGACGGTTTGAGAACGCGGTTAGAACCCATGGCCACCTTCCATTTCGATCTCGTCTCTCCCGAGAAGGTTCTTCTCTCCGGTGAAGTCGAGCAGGTCGACGTCCCCGGTTCGGATGGCTATTTCGGTGTGCTCGCGGGTCATGCACCGATGGTGACATCGCTGCGTCCCGGCATCCTGACGATCAAGCACAACGGCGGCGAGACGAAGATCGTTGTGCTCGGTGGATTCGCCGAAGTGTCGCCGACGGGCCTGACCGTCCTCGCCGACAACGCCGCCGAGCTGGAGAATTTCGATCTCTCGGTACTGGCGGAGCACATCAAGGCGTCGGAAGAGAAGCTCGTGAAGCTGAGTGCGAGCGCCGCGGTCGACAAGGAGATCGCGCGGCTCGATCACTTCAAGTCGCTCGACTACGATTTGCACGGCACTGCGATGCATTGAGCGCGTGGCGCTTATCTGAATTCAAAAAAAGCCGGGCAGCGATGCCCGGCTTTTTTGTTCGGCCATCGAGCCGGCCTGTCAGAGGAAGCGCGAGAATTCCCGCACCACGGTCTCGTAGACCGGGCGCTTGAACGGGATGATCAGGCCGGGAAGATTGCGCATCGGCTCCCAGCGCCATTCGACGAATTCCGGTTTGTGGCCGCCGACCGGATGCAGAATGTTGATCTCGTTCTCGTTGCCGGTGAAGCGAAACGCGAACCATTTCTGCTTCTGGCCGCGATACTTGCCCTTCCAGGCGCGGCCGGCAATCTGGCGCGGAATGTCGTAGGTCAACCACTCATCGATCTCGCCGAGCTTTGCGATCGAGCGAATGCTGGTTTCTTCCAGCAATTCGCGCAGCGCGGCCTCGTACAGATCCTCGCCGTCGTCGACGCCTCCCTGCGGCATCTGCCAGCTGTGAATCGCGTCGACATGCTCCGGACCGTTCGCACGACGTCCGATGAACACATGCCCGTCGCGATTGAGCACCATCATCCCGACGCAGGCGCGATAGGGGAGATCGTCGTATTTGTCGTGTGCCATGTCGGATTGTGTGCCCGGTCGCACGGACTTTGCAAGATGGCGGCGCAGTTGCGTGAGATTAGCTGGAGCGCGCCCTGACCGCCGCAGCGGTAATGGGAACAAGCACGAAGCCGCGGCCCTGCGCGGCTTTCGCCCATTTGGCGATGCGGTCGATGCTGGCGGGGAGTGCGGATGAATAGCCAACCACGACATTGCCGCCGCGCGCGAGTGTTTCAAGACGCTTCAGCGCATTGTCGATCTCGACGGCGCTCGGCGTTGCGTCGATCACGACGTCGGCCTTCGCATAGGGCAGCTTGTTGGCGCCTGCGATCTGCCCGGCCTGACTGCGCTGCGATGACCCGTCGTCGACATAGATCAGGCCGCGCTTCGACAATTCACGCAAGACCGGCGCCAGCGCATGCTCGGACGTGGTGAAACGTGCGCCCATGAAATTGGATACGCCGACATAACCCTGCATGCGGCTGAACAACCAGTGCAGGCGATCGATATTCTGTTCGGCCGAAAGCGAAGACAGCAGCGTCTGAGGGCCGGGATCGTTGTCGGGATAATCGTGCGGCTCCATCGGCACCTGCAGCAGCACCTCGTGACCTTTCTCGCGCGCCTGCGCCACCAGCGTGTCGAGGTCGCTTCCGTAGGGCGTGAAGGCCAGCGTCACGGCGCCGGGCAGTTTGGACAGCGCATTCGCGCTCGCCGTCGAGCTGACGCCGAGGCCGCCGACCACGATCGCGATCTGCGGGGCGTCGGAGTTGCGCTCGCCCGCGGCCTTGCGCGCATAGACTTCGGAAGGCCGAAGCCCGTCCGAAGCGATCCGCGGAATCGGTCCATGACGCGAGTTTTCGAGCAAGCGCGGATCGCCGGCATTGCGCTTGCTGTCGGACGACGACCCGATCACGACCTCCTGCCGCTTGCCCGTCGAGCCGTCGATGATGTTGATGGTCTGCGCGCCCTTCGGCAGTGCCGGTGTTTCAGGCGGTTCGGCCTGGACCGGCGCTTCCGCCGTCTGCACCGGAGTTATTGCGCTCTGCGCGGTCGGCTCGCCGCCCATCGGGTCACGCACGACGGCGGCCCAAAGCACGAAACCGGCCAACGTCAAGCCCAGCAATCCCGCAACGCCCTGCGCAGCGAGTTTTGCGAACGGATATCGGGGCTTCGGGGAAGGACCTTGGCCGAGCGGTGCGTTCAGTTCATCCACGGCGGCTGTGCCCGGGATTCGCGAATCATCGGGTCAGTCTAGCACGGAGAGTATGATCAGACCGACCGCGCCAAACGAAACGGGGCGGCCCAAGGGCCGCCCCGTTCGCGATTACCGTTGTCGCCGCGATTACTGCTTCGGCGCTTCCGCCCGCTTGCCGCTCGGCGGGAAGGCCGAGTTGGTCACGGTGCCGCGGAGCAGATCGACCGCCATCTTCAGCGCCTTGTCGTCCTTGACGTCCGGCGGGATGTAGGACTGCGAGCCGGTCTGCTCGTCGCCGTCGGCCTTCAGGTGGCCACGCAGCGAGGATTCGCCCTTGGAGTCGGCCCGCGCCTTCATGTCTTCCGGCACGTCCTGCAGGACTTCGATGTCCGGCGTGATGCCCTTGGCCTGGATCGACTTGCCCGACGGCGTGTAGTAGCGCGCCGTGGTCAGCCGCAGTGCGCCATTACCGGCGCCGAGCGGGATGATGGTCTGCACTGATCCCTTGCCGAACGAGCGCGTGCCGAGCACGGTCGCCCGCTTGTGGTCCTGCAGCGCGCCGGCCACGATTTCCGAGGCCGAAGCCGAGCCGCCATTGATCAGAACGATGATCGGCTTGCCCTTGGTCAGGTCGCCCGCGCGCGCATTGAAGCGCTGGGTTTCCTCGACATTGCGTCCGCGGGTCGAAACGATCTCGCCACGATCAAGGAACACATCGGACACCGAGATCGCCTGATCGAGCAGGCCGCCCGGATTGTTGCGCAGGTCGATGATGAAGCCTTTCAGCTTGTCCGCCGGAATCTGAGCGGTCAGATCGCCGATCATCTTCTTCACGCCTTCGGTGGTCTGTTCGTTGAACTGCGTCACGCGGATATAGGCGACGTCATCGCCCTCCGTGCGCGAGCGCACCGAACGCACACGAATGATGTCGCGGGTGATCGCGATTTCGAGCGGCTTGTCGGCACCCTTGCGCATCACGCGCAGCTTGATCTTGGTGTTCACCGGTCCACGCATCTTCTCGACCGCCTGGTTCAGGGTCAGGCCCTGAACCGCTTCGTCGTCGAGATGGGTGATGATGTCGTTCGCCAGAATGCCGGCCTTCGCGGCGGGCGTTTCGTCGATCGGTGCGACGACCTTCACGAGGCCGTCTTCCATCGTGACTTCGATGCCAAGCCCGCCGAATTCACCGCGGGTCTGGATCTGCATGTCACGGAAGCTCTTGCCGTCCATGTAGCTCGAATGCGGATCGAGCCCGGCCAGCATGCCGTTGATCGCAGTCTCGACGAGCTTTGCATCGTCGGGCTTCTCGACATAGTCGGAGCGAACGCGCTCGAACACGTCACCGAACAGGTTGAGATTGCGATAGGTGTCGGCGGAAGCGGCTGCCTTCGCGCTCATGCCCGAAAATACGAGGCGTGGCTGCACCGCGACCAGAGTGAGTGCGGCGCCCGTGGCGGCACCCACCAAAACGAGGAATGTCTTGCGCATCATCCGCGGACCTTCTCACTTTCCTTCTTGGCCCACCACGGGCCGGAATCGACGGGCGTACCGTCCTTTCGAAATTCGACGTAAAGCACCGGCTGACTGGTTCCCACCTGGCCCGTCCCTTTGGACGAAGCGGTCGCCACCTGTGTTGCCCCACTTCCCATTGCCGCAACGGGTTCGCCGGTTAGCACGAACTGGCCGATTTCGACGGAAATCCGATCCATTCCCGCAAGCACGACATGATACCCACCGCCCGCATTCAGGATCAAGAGTTGCCCGAAGGAACGGAAGGGGCCGGCATACACCACCCAGCCGTCGCAGGGCGACGTAACCTGTGCGCCCGGCCGCGTGGCAACCGATATCCCGCGTTCCGAGCCGCCAATACCGTCGGCAGCCCCGAAATCGCGAATTTTGATGCCGTTGACAGGCATCGGCAGGGTTCCACGCGCTGAGGCAAAGGCTATGGCGGGCGACAGCCGGCCGGGATCGTTAAGCGCGACCAGCGCCGGCTTGGTCGCAGGCTTGTGATCGGGTTCGGGGCCCGTGCGTGCGGCGCGGGCGGCATTGTCGAGGCCCTGTTCGAGCCGCGTGACAAGGTCCTGCAGGGTCTCTACCTGACGCGCCAGTGTGCCGGCCTGGGCGCGCTGCTGTTCCAGCGCGCGCTCGGACTCGGCCTGCTGCTTCTGACGTTGTTCGACCAGCAGGGTCATGCGCTGCTGCTCGCTCGTGAGCGTTGCAAGATCGGACGAAAGCCTGGCGCGCTCGGCCGCAATGTCGGTGCGCAGTTTTTGCAACGCGCCGAGATCGGCGGCGACTTTTTCCGCGCGGTCGCGCAATTCGGGTACGACGGCACCGAGGACGATGGCCCCGCGCAATGTTTTTGCGGCGTCCTCCGGATTGACGAGGAGCGCCGGCGGCGGCCGCCGTCCGATCCGCTGCAGCACCGCCAGCACGTCCGCAATTGTTCCGCGCCGATCGTTCAGGGATTGGCGCAAGGCCTGTTCCTGGCCCTCAAGCGGCGCAAGGCGACCTTCGGTCGCCGACATGCGTGCTTCGACGTCGCGAAGCCGCGCGGCGGTTGCGATCAGGTCGGTGTTGAGTTTGCGGCGATCGTTGCCGAAGGCTTCGATTTCGGTGCGCAGGCGCGCTTCATTCTCCGCCGCGCGCTGTTGCTCGGCCCGGATCGCCGCGAGTTCCTGTTCGCGGGCCTTCAGGATGTCGTTGTCGATGCCGCCCTTGAGCTCCGGTTTCGTCGGTGCATCCTGGGCGAATGTGGCCGGAGAGCCGAGAATTGCCGCGGCAAAAAAGGCACCCCCCGCCACAATCGGGCGGACGCCAGCGATTTGCCTGCGATTTGTGTTCATTCAGCTCGTCTGTGCAGCCGAATCACGGCCATCTTATGCCTTCGGCTGCCCGACGGGCGCCTTTAGTCACGGTGATATGGGTGGCCGGACATGATTGTGATAGCCCGGTACAACTGCTCCAGAAGCATGATACGCACCAATTGATGCGGCCATGTGGCCTGTCCGAAATTTAATGTGATCCTGGCTTTGTCGCGCAGCGTTTCGGACAACCCGTCAGCGCCGCCGATTACGAAAGCTGTCACCGCCTGTCCGCCGTCCCGCCACCGTCCGAGCTGGTCGGCGAACGCCGCGCTCGAGAACCCTTCGCCCCGCTCGTCGAGCAGGACGACCAGCGCGCCGTCCGGAATCACGTTGGCAATGGCAATCGCTTCCTCAAGCTTGCGACGGTCTGCATCCGCCGCGCGGCTCTCGCGAATTTCGACAATTTCAATGGAGCGGATGCCGATGGCGCGGCCCGCTTGCACGGCGCGTTTCAGATAGCGGTCGGCGAGCTCCGCCTCCGCGCCTTTCTTCATGCGGCCGACCGCGAGCACCAGCACGCGCATCGGCGTGATAGTCCCGTCAGCTCGACTTGCGCTGTGCGGCGTCGGCCTTCTGGCCTTTGCCGCCGGACCACATCTTTTCGATAGCGTAGAATTCGCGAACTTCCGGACGGAAGACGTGAACGATCACGTCACCCGCATCGATGAGGACCCAGTCGCAATGCGGCTGTCCCTCGACGCGAATGTCCTTCACGCCGGCCTTCTTGAGATGCTCAACGACATCGTCCGCCGCGGAACCGACATGGCGGTTTGATCGGCCGGAGGCCACTACCATGCTGTCAGCGATCGAGGATTTGCCGGTGAGGTCTATGGTGACGATGTCCTCGGCCTTCATCTCATCAAGGCGCTCAAGGACAATATTCAGGGCCTGAGAGGCGTCACGCACCTCCGAGACTGTTCGCGGTAGGGCACTGGTCTTTGCACGACTCCGCGCGATGACTTGTGTGCTCAGGGGGTCCTTTCCTTCTACGGTTACGCCCGGCAGATGTGGGGACTCAACACTCACAAATGTAGGCACGTTGCGTAAATACTTTCAACTCTCATGGTGTTCCCGGCGATCCTTTGCCTCCCGGATCTTCGTCGAAGAGAGGTCGGATTTCACGCCGTGAAGGTAAACCCAGGCCGGCGGGGGCAGGTCGGGCAGGGTGGACGCACGGCTTTCGGGAAGACGGGCCTTGGCGAAACTGATGGCGGCGGGACCGGAGGCGGCGCGCAGGCTGAGGCCGCCGCGATCGACCACGGCGATCGGCAGCATCAGGAAGATGTCGCGCCAGTTCTTCCAGCGATGGAAGTCCTTCAGATTGTCGGCGCCCATGATCCAGACGAAATGCGTGCCGGGCGCTTCGGTCTTGAGCCAGCGGATCGTATCGCAGGAATATTTCGTGCTGATGACCGACTCGAAGCCGGTCACATCAATGCGGGGATGATCTGCAAGCGCCGCAGCCTGCGCTATCCGCGCGTCGAGCGAAGGCAGCTCGCGCGTGTCCTTCAACGGATTACCAGGCGTCACCAACCACCAGATCCGATCGAGCCCCAGCTTTTTCATCGCAAGCAGACTGACCGCGCGATGAGCCTCATGCGCCGGATTGAACGATCCGCCGAACAATCCGATGCGCATGCCGGGAGCGTGAAGCGGCAGCGTCACGCGCTGTTTGGTGACGCTCCTGACCAGCGTGCGCGGTGGAGAGTTGCCGGGCTTCATTGCGGACGCGACGTCACGGCCGCGTCTGCCCGTTGCCGCGCACGCGATATTTGAACGAGGTGAGTTGCTCGACGCCGACCGGGCCGCGCGCATGCATGCGACCGGTGGCGATACCGATTTCGGCGCCGAAGCCGAATTCGCCGCCATCGGCAAACTGTGTCGATGCGTTGTGCAGGACGATCGCGGAATCGACTTCATTCAGGAAGCGCTCCGCTGCGGCCTTGTCCTGCGTCACGATCGCATCGGTATGCTGCGATCCGTATTTTGCGATGTGTTCCATCGCGCCATCGACGCCGTCGACGACCTTCGCTGCGATGATCGCGTCGAGGAATTCCTTGCCGAAATCCTCATTGCTCGCAGGTTTGACACGCGGATCGAGCGCCTGCACGCCAGCGTCGCCACGCACTTCGCAGCCGGCATCGAGCAGGGCCGCGACAACGGGCGCCGACACCTTTTCCGGCGCAGACTTGTCGAGCAGCAGCGTTTCCGCTGCGCCGCAGACGCCGGTGCGGCGGAGCTTGGCATTCAGCGCGATGTCCTTCGCCATGGCAGGCTTCGCCGCCTTGTCGATGTAGACGTGACAGATGCCTTCGAGATGAGCGAAGACCGGCACGCGCGCCTCGTCCTGCACGCGCGCGACCAGACTCTTGCCGCCGCGCGGCACGATCACATCGATGTTGCCGCCGAGACCTGCGAGCATCTCACCGACAGCCGCGCGGTCGCGGACCGGCACGAGCTGGATCGCATCCTCCGGCAGCTTGGCGGCGCGTAGTCCCTCCAGCATCGCGGCATGGATCGCGCGCGAGGAACGATGCGAGTCCGAACCGCCGCGCAGGATCGCGGCATTGCCGGCCTTCAGGCACAATGCGCCGGCATCCGCGGTGACATTCGGACGGCTTTCGTAGATGACGCCGATCACGCCGATCGGCGTGCGAACGCGCTCGATCGACATGCCGTTCGGGCGCTTCCATTTCGAGACGACCTGGCCGACCGGATCGGCGAGTTTCGCTACCACTTCGAGCCCCTCGGCCATCGCCGCGACGCGCTTCTTGTCCAGCGTGAGCCGGTCGAGAAACGAGCCGGTGACGCCGGCGGCCCTTGCCTCGGCGACGTCGCCTTCGTTGGCGGCGAGGATTTCGGGCGTGGCCGCGCGGATCGCCTTCGCCATGGCACGCAGCGCCTTGTCCTTCTGCGCCGCCGGCGCGAGCGCCAGTGCGCGCGCGGCCTTGCGGGCGCGCAGCCCGATGTCCTGCATCAGGGTCGCTACGGAGGCGGCGGAATCGACGGTCTTGAGGGGCGCGGTCATTTTGTCTGTCGTGTGTCTGTTGGATGCAGTTCTATCATGTAACGCTTGCGCGGCGCGAGCGCAGGGACGTCGAAAAGTGCCCTTTCGCCGATCAGGATTATATATGGATGTCATTGTAAAAATTGAAGAATCGGCAGCGACTGGGCAGTTTTGCGGAGCGCCGCGCGCGATTCGGATGGCCTTGTGTTTCGCACTGCTGACGGGGATTTTTTGGGGGACGCCGGTGACCGCACAGATCAGTTCGCCTGCCAGTACGGTTTCCACTTCGCCTGCCAGGCCGCCTGCCTTTGTCGATGCCGCGACCGTCATTCCAGGCCTCGTGGTCGACATGCGCTATTTCGGTACGCACAACTTTGTCGGCGCCCGTGTCGATGGCTACGAGGCGCCCGTCTGCGTGCTGAGCCGGCAGGCCGCGACCGCGCTCGCCGCCGTGCAACGCGATCTCAGCCCACGCGGTCTCGGACTGAAGGTGTTCGACTGTTACCGCCCCGCGCGCGGCGTACGTCACTTCGTGCGCTGGGCCCGTGACCGGGACAACAGCACCAAGGCCGAATTCTATCCGCATGTCGCCAAGGGCAATCTGTTTCGCGACGGTTACATCGCCTCGCGCTCCGGCCATTCGCGCGGTTCGACGGTGGACCTGACGCTGGTGAAGCTTCCGGGCGATGAAGAACTCGACATGGGCACGCCGTTCGATTTCCTGTCGCCGCAATCCGGACAGCATGGCAAGGTCAGTTCGGAGGCGCGCGTCAACCGCAAGATCCTCGCGGATGCGATGCGTGCGCGGGGCTTCATTCCCTATGACAAGGAATGGTGGCACTTCACGCTGCGTAACGAACCGTTCCCCAACTCCTATTTCGATTTCCCGGTGCGTTGATGTGGACTTGCGCGAAGTGGATGCCGGTGCGCGTGAAGCCAACGCATCAACCAAAAAAATAACGAGACATCCCGGGAGGCACCGGAATGTCTCGTTATCATCGACGTAGTGGCGGCATACCGGACGAAGAATCGCCCCCAGCCTCTCGACGATCCCGAGGGCAGGTACGGTTAGGGGGAGTACCTACCCAAACAACAGATCGGCGAACCGTCCGTCGAAACGCATACGCTACTGACACATTCCGACCGGAGGACAGCCGGCATTCCAGCGACCCCGTACGCCACTCACCGCCGATGAGCCTACAAATATCGCGCGTCGTGCGTGCGGTATCATTCAGTCCCGCCACATTTAATCAACATGTGGCTGAGCAACACCCGCGGCAGTTTTGCAACATGCTTCGGTATGACCGTAACAAACAAAAAAGGCCCGGATGCCCGGGCCTTTTTGCACGTACCGCAGTACGCGATGGCTTACTTCAGCGCGCCTTCGACGCTGGTGAAGGTCGACACCAGCTTGGTGCCGAGACCCTGCACGGCTGCGATGATGGCAACCGCGATGCCTGCCGCAATCAGGCCATATTCGATAGCGGTGGCACCGGACTCGTCGCGAACGAACTGCTTGAAATAGGTCATCGTGACCTCCGTTGATGAACACGCGAGGATCATCCGCTAACTGGTTACCCGCCGCGTTAACGCGATCGCCGAAAAATAGGGGTATTGGACCCTCGGGGTTCCAGTTCCTACGAATTGGTTATCAATGACTATCCGGCATTACGGAAAGACGGGGTGCAGCAGCAAATTTTGCGGCTGATTTACGCGTCAACGACCGGACAACACCAGGTCGTCGCGGTGGATCATCTCGGTCCGTCCGGAAAATCCGAGGATCGTCAGGATATCCGCCGACGAGCGACCGACGATCTTCATCGCATCTTCGGCGTCGTAAGCGACGAGACCGCGAGCGATTTCGGCGCCGTCGAGATCGCGCACCGTCACCGCGTCGCCGCGCTGAAATGTACCTTCGAAGCGCTTCACGCCGGCGGGGAGCAGGCTCGCGCCGCGGCGAAGCGCTGCGACCGCGCCCGCATCGATATGCAGCGTGCCCTTCGGTTCAAGTGCGCCGGCAATCCATTTCTTGCGCGCCGTGACAGGATTGGCCGGCGTGAGAAACCACGTGCAGCGTCCGCCGTCCGCGATCGCGCGCAGCGGATGCATCGTCTTGCCGGATGCGATCACCATATGTGTGCCCGCGGTGGTCGCGATCTTGCCAGCCTCGATCTTGGTGACCATGCCGCCGCGTGACAATTCCGATCCGGATGCGCCCGCCATCGATTCGATCTCGGGCGTGATGCGTTCGACCACGGGGATGAGATTGGCTGCAACACCGCTCCCAGGCGGCGCGTCGTAAAGTCCGTCGATATCGGAGAGCAGCACCAGAAGATCGGCACTCACCATGGTGGCGACGCGCGCAGCGAGTCTGTCATTGTCGCCGTAGCGGATCTCCGTGGTTGCGACCGTGTCGTTCTCGTTGATGACCGGGACGCTCTTCCATTCAAGCAGCCGATCGATGGTGGAGCGCGCATTGAGATAGCGGCGCCGCTCCTCGGTGTCGCCGAGCGTGACGAGAATCTGTCCGGCGGTGATGCCACGCGTGCCGAGGTTTTCCGCCCAGATGCGCGCGAGCGCGATCTGCCCGACCGCAGCGGCAGCCTGCGAATCCTCGAGGGCGAGCGCGCCGCGCGGCAGCTTCAGCACCGAACGCCCGAGCGCGATGGAGCCGGAGGACACGGCGAGGAGATCGCGCTTGCCGCCATGCAGCCACGCGATGTCCTCGCACAGCGCGCGCAGCCATTCCTCGCGCAGCCGCCCGGCAGAGGAATCGACGAGCAGCGACGAGCCGACCTTGACGACGATGCGGCGGAAATCAGGGAGGGCAGGAACGCGCGTGGACATGTGTTTGATCTGGGTTCTTACCCTCTCCGCTAGAGGGAGGGGGTGGTCCTCCGGGCGAAGCGAGGATGACCGGGTGAGGGGTTCTACCAGAAACCGCGCAGAAGCAACCCCTCACCCGGCTCATGGCTTCGCCATTCGCCACGCTCTCCCCCAGGGGAGAGGGCAGGGGCGCAACACGCTCTAGGGCTGCCAGGCGGCGGCTTTCTCCGGCGCGGGTTCTTCCGCCGCGCGGGCCTTGTCGATCACGTCGAGCAACGCGCGCAGGGCCTCGGGTACGCCCTGCCGGGATTGGGCCGACAGCACCAGCGGGGTTTTTCTGGCGGCTTTCTTGAGGGCCTTCACCTGCGCCTTGATCTCGTCGTCGGTCAAGGCATCGGACTTCGAGAGAGCGACGATCTCGGTCTTCTGCGCGAGCTCCTCGTCATACGCCTCGAGTTCGCCGCGCACGGTCTTGTAGGCCGCAGCCACGTCCTCGCTGGTGCCGTCGACCAGATGCAGCAGCACCCTGCAGCGCTCGACATGGCCAAGGAAGCGGTCGCCGAGGCCGGCGCCTTCATGCGCGCCTTCGATCAGACCAGGTATGTCGGCCAGCACGAATTCGCGTCCGCCGACGGCCACGACGCCAAGCTGGGGATGCAGCGTGGTGAAGGGGTAATCCGCGATCTTCGGCTTGGCCGCGCTCACCGCGGCAAGGAAGGTCGACTTGCCGGCATTCGGCAGACCGACGAGACCGGCATCCGCGATCAGCTTGAGCCGAAGCCGGATGGTGCGCTCTTCGCCGGGCTGGCCGGGATTGGCGTGGCGCGGCGCGCGGTTGGTCGATGACTTGAAGTGCGCGTTGCCGAAGCCGCCATTGCCGCCCTTCGCGAGCACGACCTCGTCGCCGACATGATCGAGATCGGCCAGCAGCGTCTCGCCGTCCTCTTCATAGATCTGGGTGCCGACCGGCACCTTGATGATCATGTCCTTGCCGTTGGCGCCGTGGCGGTCATTGCCCATGCCGTTGCCGCCGCGCTGCGCCTTGTGATGCTGCATGTAGCGGTAATCGATCAGCGTATTCAGCCCTTCGACCGCGCGCGCGATCACGTCGCCGCCGCGCCCGCCGTCGCCGCCATTCGGGCCGCCGAATTCGATGAATTTCTCGCGCCGGAACGACACGCAGCCGTTTCCGCCGTCGCCGGACTGGATGTAGATCTTTGCTTCGTCGAGGAATTTCATACGCGGCAATATAGGTGAGGATGCGGCTCAGTACCCGCGAATTCTCACGGATATAGGGCGCCCCCGGCCGAAATGACGAGCCCTGCCGGGCAGAACCGCGCGGTGGTGCCGGGAGCCGGTATTTGCTATCGCAAGCCGCATGATGGGTCTTTTCAGAGGCGGGCGCCTTGCCGCCGCGATCGGTTTGATCGCGGCCTATGCGATTGCGCTGCAGGCCGTGTTCACGACGCTTGCGCCGATGCAGGTGCAGGCCGACGGCACGGTCGCGGTCTATTGCAGCGGCAGCTCGCTTTCGGCTGACGGCGAGCACGGCACACCTGCGCCCGCGACGGGCAAGATGCAGTGTGTGTTCTGCGGCGCCTGCGCGTCCGGGGCGGTCGTCCTGCCTGGCGACACTGCGCTCGCCGACCTCCCCGTGGAGCGGCCACTCGCGCTTTCCCGTCCGGCGCATGACAGCCGGACAGCTGCGACCCATGTCCGCGACGGGCCTGCGCGCGCGCCTCCGCTCTCCGTGTGATCGCATGCCGCGCCTCGCGCGGCATACCCACACACGCATACACGGAGAGAAATCATGTCCCGCGGGGCAATCCTGACGTCATCCATCATCATCGGCGCTCTGGCGCTGTCGGCAGGCATGGCGCCTGCCCATGTCACCCTCGAAACGCGCGAAGCGCGCGCCGGCACGAGCTACAAGGCGGTGCTGCGCGTCGGACACGGCTGCAGTGGCGCGGCAACCACGAAAATCCGGGCGCAAATTCCGGAGGGTGTGATCGCCGTAAAGCCTATGCCGAAAGCAGGCTGGCAACTTGAAACGACACGCGGCGCCTATGAGCGGACCTATCCTCACCTTCACGGACAGCAGCTGTCCGAGGGTGTGAAGGAGATCGTCTGGACCGGCGGCAAGCTTTCGGATGACCATTACGACGAGTTTGTCTTCGCCAGCTTCCTCGCGCGCGACCTCAACCCGGGCCCGCTCTACATCCCCGTGACGCAGGAATGCGAGAAGGGTGAATGGCGCTGGGTCGAGATTCCGGCGCAGGGACAGGACGCGCATGCGCTGAAAGCGCCTGCACCGGCGCTCGTGGTCCTCGCGCAGCAGTCCGCCGGACAGCATGCCGGTCACGGCGCCGCGGCCACGACCTACAAGGCCGGATCGCTCACCATCGAAGCGCCATGGGCGCGGGCGACGCCGGGCGGCGCGAAGGTTGCGGGCGGCTTCATGAAGATCACCAATACCGGCAAGGAGCCGGATCGCCTCATCGGCGGCTCGGTGCCGATCGCCGGCCGCTTCGAAATGCACGAGATGGCGGTGGACGGCGGCGTGATGAAGATGCGCCCCCTGTCAAAGGGGCTTGAGATCAAGCCGGGCGAAACGGTCGAGCTCAAGCCCGGCGGTTACCACCTGATGTTCCTGGATCTCAAATCCGGCCTCAAGGAAGGCGAGACCGTGAAGGGCACGCTGGTGTTCGAGAAGGCCGGCAAGGTCGAGGTCGAATACAAGGTCGGGCCGATCGGCGGAGGCGCTCCGAACGCCGGTTCTGGCGGCGGACATTCGCACCATTGACGTGAGCGGATCCGGGGCGTCCGCGTCCCGGATCACGCTTGCAGATCGTCCGGACGTTTTTGCACGGGTGCGCCCGGGCGTTGTTTGTCATTGCCCAACCGCAAATCCGGTGGCTTATCGCCGGACCTCCGCGACAAGCGGACGATCACCGTTTCCAACCTGAACGCACGGACGTGCGAGGCTGTTCAAGTTTCGCGAAGGGGCGAAATAACATTCCAGTTTGCCGCAACTTGGCGACAGGATCTTCCTGACGGATTCGGGGCTCGAAACGACGTTCGTGTTTCACGAAGGCGTCGAGCGGCCGCACATGGCCGCGATCACGCTGCATGCGAGCGATGAGGGCGAGCGATTGCTACGCGACCATTTCGTGCGGCATATCGGGATCGCAAAAGCGCGCAACGCAGGCTTCGTGCTGGAAAAGCGCATCATGGCGCGCCAGGCTTGGATACACCCCGTCGCAAATCACGCTCAATCGCAAGAGCATCGCGCTTCTGGTTGCGCTTCGTGCGGAGCACGAGATGCCGCAAAGCCCGATGCCGTTCAATATCATGGGCGGCTGCTGCGGCACCGATCATCGGCTGTCGCGGCAATCGCAGACGCCTGTCTTCCGTTGCGCGCGGCGGCCTGGTCCCTGCATCGGAACCGCACTCGCAAAAAAGGAAAAAGCCCGGCGGCGAGCCGGGCTTTTTCGATCTTGATGTTGCGAAAGCGGCGAGTCCCTAGCCCGGCCGCTTTCGAAACATGTTAGCGAACCTTCAGATTCTCTGCCGACTCGCGTCCGCGATTGGACACGATCTCGTATTCGATCTGCTGGCCTTCATTCAGACCGGTCAGGCCCGCCCGCTGCACTGCGGAAATGTGCACGAACACATCCTTGCCGCCGCCGCCAGGTTGAATAAAGCCGTAACCCTTGGTCGCGTTGAACCACTTAACGGTACCTGTAGCCACGTGTATTTCCCCAATTACCGAGATGTCCGCCGACACGAGCGTCCGGTAGAACATCTCGCAGGCTTCGCGTTCATAGCCGAAAAACCGGAAAATTTCCATATCCTATTCGCCGGTCCGGACGGGGAGCCCGTCCGGAATTCAAACTCGGCGAATTGAATATGTTTTTACGCAACCCGCTTCACGTCGCTCCAGCGGCGGAGCGAGGTCCACAGACCACGATCGAGCCGGAAGCGGTCGATTGGTGCTGACGAATTGAGCGCAAGAATCCGGCACAGACCGACGCCGGTCCACTGGAATCCGCATTTCTCCAGGATCCGGCGCGAGGCCGGATTGGTAACGCGGGCGCCTGCACACAGGCTGTCATGGGCCAGTTCGGTGAAGGCGAAGTCGATGATCGCGCGCACGGCCTCGGTGGCATAGCCCTTGCCCCAATGCTTGACCCCGATCCAGTAACCGATCTCGGGGGCGGCTTCGTCATGGGCAGCGATGCCGCAGGCTCCAATCGGAAGACCGGCATGGGTCGTGATCAGAAAAGTAACGTCTCCCTTCGGCGTGTTGGCGGCCGCGATGAAATCCTCAGCATCGTTACGTGAATAAGGATGCGGGATGCGTCGCGTGTTCTCGGCAATACGCTTGTCATTGGCCAGCGCTGCTACGTGCTTAGCGTCCTCGAGTTTCGGCGCGCGCAGCATCAGCCGCTCGGTCTCGAGGACGGGGATACAGCCTTCCCGGTAGGTCCGGGTCTCAAGGTCCAGGCAGGTCATGGTCAGGCTCCTTTGCAAAAACGAAGAGGGGGAGCCGGTTCACCCGTCTCCCCCTCTAATCTGGAGCCCGTCTCTGGGTCCCCCGGGTTCGACGTGAACCGGCGGACCTCATGTGAGATTCGCCGTCTACTCTGCCGCAGCTTCCGTCATCGGTACGACGGAGATGAGCGTGCGGCCGTTACCTTTGGTCGTGAAGGCGACGCGGCCTTCGGTCAGTGCGAACAGGGTATGATCCTTGCCGATCCCGACATTGGCGCCGGGATGCCAGGTGGTGCCGCGCTGACGCGCAATGATGTTGCCGGGGACCGCGATCTGCCCGCCGAACAGCTTGATACCGAGCCGGCGACCCTTCGAGTCGCGGCCGTTACGGGATGAACCGCCTGCCTTTTTGTGAGCCATGGCTCAAAATCCTTCTGTCGAAAGTCTCTTAACCCGATTCCGTGACGGAATCATCTCATTTCGTGGGCAACCTTGCGGCGTCGCGCAGATTCTGCGCGCCGCCTGAAGTCGCCGGAAGCGTCCAAACCGCGATCAGGCGGCGTCGGCCTGCTCGCTCTTGGCCGGCTTGGCCTTGGGAGCGGGCTTCGGCTTCGGGCCCTTGGTCGGCTTGGCGCCGCCGGTGAGGATCTCGGAGACCCGCACCACGGTATAATCCTGCCGATGGCCGCGCTTGCGACGCGAATTCTTGCGCCGGCGCTTCTTGAAGGCGATGACCTTCGGGCCACGGCTCTGTTCCACGATCTCGACCGCAACCGAAGCGCCCGCCACCGTGGGGGTGCCCAGTTCCGGCTTGTCGCCGCCCAGCATCAGCACGGTGTCGAGCTGGACGATCTGCCCCGGCTCGCCTTCGATGCGGCCGATGCGGACCACCTGGTCCTCGGCGACCGAATATTGCAGGCCGCCGGTCTTGATGACTGCGAACATCGTTGTTCCTTCGTGTTCATTCCCCGGTGCTCGGACAGGCCGGACCGGCTTCTTTCAGTCTGAATTTGGGTGTCCGGAACGTGCTGAAGCAGCACGAAAAGGGCCCCAGAGGGGCCCACCGTTGGCCGGGGTTATGGGGGGAAAGGCCCCTGGAGTCAAGGAAATGGGGTCAAAAGAGCCGGAAAGTGGCGCCATCGGAGCGGCATTGCGCAGGATTTCCCGGCCTTTGAGGGCCGGGACGCCAGCAGAAACAGCGTGGCGTCCCGGAATTCAGCTGCGCAGCGATGTCAGGAATTCCTTCGTCGCGGCGATGCAGGCCTGCGGACAGGCGGTCATCACGTTGAACGGCATGCCCTCCATCAGAACCAGCCGGCAGTCGCCCATCAATTCCTGCGCCTGCCGCATGCCATCCGCCGTCGCCTGCTGCGCCTTGGTGCCGCACATCAGAAGCGCAGGCGCCTTGAAGTGCTGCAGGCGGTCGGTCTGATCGAGATGCGCCGACTGGTCGAACATCTTGATCAGGAGTTCGACCGGCATTCTCGATTGCTCGCCGATGTACCACGCGCGCAACGCGGGATCGGCATCTGCCGGAAGCCGGTGCTTGTTGGTTTCCTGCGCCCAGGCGGCCG
>Ga0180218_1000516_pt1 | contig 34078 bp, 26 predicted proteins | sample eDN3rd37CKraftBY_FD_151334 | JGI IMG/M metagenome (GOLD analysis project Ga0180218, IMG submission 151334) | Enriched backyard soil microbial communities from Emeryville, California, USA - eDNA 3rd pass 37_C Kraft BY (version 2) (version 2) | ecosystem: Environmental > Terrestrial > Soil >... | reverse complement strand
AGGCAGGCTGCCTGCAGGACCTACTGCTGGCTGGCATAGTAGCGCGCCTCGGCCTCGTCGGGAGGAACGTTCCCGATCGGCTCGAGGAGGCGCTGCGTGTTGATCCGGGCGACCCACTCGAGAGTAGCGAACTCCACAGCTTCAAGAGAGCGCCGGGGGTCATGACGGCGGATCACCTCCGTCCTGAGCAGCTCAATCACCGTCTCAGCGAGGGCGTTGTTAACCGTGATTCCCTCGCGGCCGAGTAGCCGCCAGACCTTCCGGGCGCCGTAGACCCCGAAGTTTGCCGCGTGCACGCGACGGATCTCGGCGCGGAGGACCTCATCGCGGCGACACCGGAAGCTCGTCCTCTCCGGACGACGCCGCTCCGCGACGTGCGCGCGAAAGATGGACGGGGCGATCGGCAGCATACGGCAGATCGGCTCGACCCCGTACTTACCCAGCTGACTATCGACGAAGGCGATCAACTCTTGGACGGACGGTCGAGCTCCGCCTGCGCGAAATACGCCGACGCCTTCCGCAGGATCTCATTGGCCTGGCGTAGTTCGCGGTCCTCCCGCTCCAAAGCCTTGATCCGTTCTCGCTTGTCGGCCCGGGCCGCTTTCCCCCGTCACGCTCGGCTTGGCGCACCCAATTCCGGAGCGTCTCCGTCGTGCAGCCGATCTTGGCTGCGACCGAGCTAATCGCTGCCCATTGCGTCGGGTGATCCCCGCCGCCGTCCAGCACCAGCCGGACCGCCCGCTCCCGCACCTCCGGCGAGTAGCTCGCCGCCGTCTTCCTCTTCGTCGTCATGGCTCCATCCTCTCAAGAGTCAGAGCCTCCGGGAAAGCTGGGGCGGTTCACACCGCCCAGCGGCGGCTGATGGTGTTCTTCTGGCCTATTCGAGCCTCGTCGGCGAACCAGATCTCTACCGGGGTGTCCGGCGGCCTTGCCCGGGCAACCTCTGCCAGACGGGCGACGAAGTTTTCTTTTTTAAAAGCCTCTGCCTGCTCCGGATCCTGGGCATGGTGCTGGGGTCGGGCAGAGATCTTGCGCAGACGAAGTGCCCGCATCTCCCGGCTGAGGGTTTGCTTGGCGATCGAGAGGCCGTACTCCTCATAGAATCACGGGGCCAGGTCGAGCAGGCGCCAGCGGACCACGCCGTGGATCGCGGGTGTCGGGCCAGTCTCCGCCATGCGCAGGAGCTGCTGACGCCGCTCGTCGTTGAGCTTCGAAGGCTGACCGGACGCCGTGCCGTCGACCAGCCCGGCAGGGCCCGTGGCGTTGAAACGCAGAACCCAGTCGCGCAAGGTTTGCAGACCGACACCGCCGACCCTGGCCGCCTCGCCGCGGCTGCGGCCTCGTAGATCTCGGCCATAGCCAGCAGGCGCCGGATCGGGCCGCCAATACCGCCATTGCCGAAAAGAGCCATTTCGCCCTAAATGTCGCAATGGATCGCCACGGGACTCGGCCATGAAAACCATGTCGGCGCGCGAAGCGAAGAACGGCTTTGGGCTGATGATCGACACCGCGCGCGCAGAGCCGGTGTTAATCGAAAAGCACGGGCGCGGCGTGGTGGTGGTGGTCTCGGTGGAAGAATATGAACGGCTTTCCATGCAATCTGGACGCATGGATGGGGAAACAGGGATCAGGGGGGCGTCAAAAGGCGGCCAATGAAGCGTTCGCGCGTGGTCTTTGAACGTGTCGTCGCCACGGCCATCGGGCGCCATTGAATGAGGAGTAGGCATGAAAACGGGACGATCGGGCATCAGGGATAACCGGAGCAGGGGGGCGGTCCACGAGTTCATCACTGAGCGCGCGGTTCCTGACAGCCGTCTGTCCGTTGTCTCCGCCTACTTCACGACCTTCGCTTACGATCGCCTCCGCACGACGTTGGACAGCGTCGAACATATGCGTTTCCTCTTCGGCGAGCCGAGGTTTTTGAAGGACGCGGATAATGCCGGTCTCGTGCCGACCGCTTTCTCGTTCGATGAGTCCGGGCTGCGCCTCACCGAGCAAATCCGACAGCGGGCCGCCGCGTTGCGGTGCGCCCAATGGATCAAAGATCGCGTCGAAATACGGTCGGTCAAGCGCTCCGGCCTGCTGCACGGAAAGCTCATCCATATCGACGATGGACGCCGTCCGCACGCCGTGCTCGGCAGTTCGAACTTCACGATGAACGGGCTCGGACTGGGCGATTCGCCGAACATCGAACTCAATCTGATCGTCGATAGCGATCGCGATCGGGAGGACCTACTCGCCTGGTTCGACGAGCTATGGAACGACGCCGACTTGACCGAGGACGTGCGAGAGGAAGTGCTGCACGCACTCCAAGCCAGCTACGCCCACGCCGCGCCCGAGTTCGTCTATTTCAAGACTCTGCTGCATCTGTTTGGCGACTTCCTGACCGACCAAGCAGCAGAAGAGGCGCTGCTCCAACAGACGGCGTTCGAGCAGACCGCGATCTGGCGCACGTTGTTCGATTTCCAGCGCGACGGCCTACGTGCCGTGCTCGCCAAGATCGAAAAATATGGTGGCTGCATCCTCGCCGACAGCGTCGGTTTGGGCAAAACCTTCACCGCGCTGGCCGTCATCAAGTGGTTCGAGAAGCGCAACAAGAACGTGCTCGTGCTGTGCCCGAAAAAGCTGCGCGAGAACTGGACCGACTACCTAGCCACGAACAACAGCGAGATGAATCCGCTGCGCGAAGACAGGTTCGGCTACACCGTCTTGTCTCATACCGATCTTTCGCGTGAGAAGGGCAAGGTTGGCGACATCGACCTCGCGCGGATCGAATGGGGCAACTACGATCTCGTCGTCATCGATGAGTCCCATAATTTCCGAAGCGCATCCCGGAACAGGACCGCAGGCGGACGCCGCAGCCGGTACGAGCGGTTGATGGACGAAGTCATCAAGGTGGGTCTCCCCACCAAGGTTCTGCTGCTCTCGGCTACGCCGGTGAATAACGATCTGAGCGATCTCAAAGCCCAACTCGACCTGATTTCCGCCGACAGGGGAGATGGCTTCACGAACCTCGGCGTGCCCAACCTGGGCACGCTGATCGGCGGCGCACGACGATGCTTCTCCGATTGGGCGAAGAGCGGCAGCCGCGATGCCGGAGAGCTGCTGAACAAGCTGCCGCCCGCTTTGTTCGGCCTGCTCGACGGCGTGACCATCGCGCGCTCACGAAAGCACGTCGAGCGCCACTACGCTGCTTCGATGGAAAAGATCGGCGGGTTTCCGAAACGGGCCACGCCCGAATCCGTTTTTGCCAGCATCGACAGCAAAGGCGGTTTTCCCGCATTCGAGGATGTGGACGCCGCGATTGGCAAGCTGGAATTGGCGCTTTACGGCCCGTTGACCTTCGTGCTTCCCGAGTATCGTGCCTTCTACGACAAGGGAGGGAATTTCGACCAGGCCAATCGCGAAAAATACCTGATCGCGATGATGAAGGTCGGCTTCCTCAAGCGGCTGGAAAGCTCGGTAAGCTCCTTCCGCCAAACGATGGATCGCATGATCGCCCGCATCGACCAGCGGCTTGGCGATCTTGACAGCTTCGACGCGACGGCGGCCATCGACGCGCTGGCGCCGGACGAGATTGAGCTGGATGACGAGTTGGAGGAAGCCTTCGAGGTCGGTGGCGCGCTGAAATACAACCTCGCTCACATCGACCGGTCGGCGTGGAAGTCGGCGCTGACGCGCGACCGCGACCGCATCGCGGCATTGACCGATGAAGCGCGCAAAGTCACGCCGGATCGCGATGCCAAGCTGGGCCGGCTCAAGGACATCATCCGCGCCAAGGCGAGTAAGCCTACCGCCAACCGCGACGGCGAGCCCAACCGCAAGGTCATCCTTTTCACGGCCTTCACCGATACCGCCCGCTATCTCTATGAAGAGTTGCTGCCCCTCGCGCGCGAATGCGGGCTGCAAGCGGCGCTGGTGACAGGCGACGGCTGCAAGGCGACCTTCGGCCGGGCGCGCTTTCAGGACGTTCTGGTCAACTTCGCGCCGCGTGCCAAACGCCGGTCCTTGATGCGAGGCGCCGAAACCAGCGGCGAAATCGATCTACTGATTGCCACCGATTGTATCTCCGAAGGCCAGAATCTCCAGGACGCCGATCTGCTGGTGAATGTGGACATTCACTGGAACCCGGTGCGCCTCATCCAGCGCTTCGGGCGGATCGACCGGATCGGCAGCCGCAACGCCACGATCCGCATGGTCAATTTCTGGCCAACCGAGGACCTGAACAGATATCTGCGCCTCAAAGACCGGGTGGAAGCCCGCATGGCGCTGGTCGATCTTTCGGCCACGGGCGATGACGATCTGCTCAACGCGCGCGCCGAAGCCGATGGCGACGCGCGCTGGCGCGACGAGCAACTGCTCCGCCTGAAGGATGAAGTGTTCGACTTGGAGGAAACCGGCGGCGGCGTGACGCTAGCCGATTTCGCGCTCGACGATTTCCGCGCGGACCTTCTCGGCTTTGCGCGTGCCAACGAGCAGGCGTTACGCGCTGCGCCGCTGGGGCTCCACGCGATCGTTCCCAACAAGGTCGAGGACGCTGCCGTTGATCCTGGCGTGATCTTCTGCCTTCGTCGCCGTCCGCCTGATCCGAACCCGGAGCAGGTGAAGATCAACCCCCTCGATCCTCACTATCTCGTCTATGTAAAGGACGATGGGTCGGTTCGCCTCGGCTTCGGCCAGCCCAAGCCGATCCTGGAAGCTTATCGCTCGCTGTGCTTGGGCCATGACGAGCCTTTCGAGGCGCTGTGCAATGCCTTTGACGACGAGACGGGCCACGGCGAGAAGATGGATCGTTATGATGGATTGATCCGCGCCGCTGTCGCCTCTATCGGCGAGACTTCGGCGACGCGCACCTTGGCGGCGCTGACGGGCTCGCGCGGCGCGCGGGTGCCCGACGGGGCCGGGCAGGCTCGGGCCAGCCTGGACTATGATCTTATCACCTGGCTCATCGTCAGGCCAGTGGCGGGGGCAGAATGAGCCACACCGCAGAACGCCTTGCCGCGATCCGCGATGCGATTTCAGGGCTTGTTGGCGCGGACCTTGCGGGCGCGGGCCGGACGTTGCTCGATGTCATGGGCTATCGCAGCCCCAAGACGCTGGACGCTCCTGCCGCACCGGGCCAGTTCCTTGACGCGCTGGGTATGGGCGCAGCGCGTTTTGAGACCGTCCGCTGGCGCGCGGTGCATTTCCTCTTTCAGCTCACCGGCGACGAACTGCCCGCTCTGTCACGCGGCGGCGATCCGGCCACTGGCGAGAGCTTCCAGCGCGGCGCGATCGATTCCTTCGTCTTCCTCGCCATTGACCTCGACGACGGCGGTTGGTCGCGCCGACAGCTTGTGGCGATCGTGCGCGCCCTCAATCGCGGGTTCGCGATGCCCGCGATCGTACTGTTCCGCCATGGCGGGCAAGCGACGCTGACGGTAATCGACCGCCGCGCTAGCCGGCGCGACGCCTCGCGTGACGTAGTCGGCGGCCGGATCAGCCTGATCAAGGACATCGACCTCGCGCGGCCCCACCGTGCCCATGTCGAAATCCTGGCCGACCTGTCGCTCGCTGCGCTGGCGCGGCGCAAGGCCCCGTCAGATTTTCGCGCGCTCTATGACCTGTGGCTGGAGACGCTGTCGGCCGCCGAACTCAACAAGCGCTTTTATGAGGAACTGGCCGACTGGTTCGCCTGGGCCAGCACAAGCGCGCCGCTCGCCTTCCCCAAGGGACAGGGCAACGGCGCAGGCGCCAAGGAAATCGCGCTGATCCGCCTGCTCACGCGACTGATGTTCGTCTGGTTCATCAAGGAAAAGGGCCTCGTCCCAGAGGCGCTGTTCGATGGGCCTTCGCTGGCTAAGCTGCTGAAGGAGCCGCCCGCCACCACGCCCGGTGGCCATGGCTACTACCTCGCCATCCTCCAGAACCTGTTCTTCGCCACCCTCAACACCGAAATGCCCGAACGGCGCTGGCGGCAGGACGATGGTGGGCAATCGAAGGACTATCTCGGCCACCACGTCTATCGCCATGCCGCCCTGTTCGCCGAGCCGGACAAGGCGCTGGAAGTCTTCGCCAGCGTGCCGTTCCTCAACGGCGGCCTGTTCGAATGCCTGGATACCCAGACCTCCAACGACGATCCGCGCGTGGGCCATGCCGAGCGGGAGCGCCAGTGGCTGATCCTGCGCATAGACGGCTTTTCTGATCAGCCGGACAAGCAGCCGCGCCTGCCCAACGCCCTGTTCTTCGGCGGAGCGAAGGGCGTCGATCTTTCCGGCTGGTTCGAGAGGGCCAAGGCGCCGCGCGACGTTCCAGGCCTAATCGACCTGTTCGAGCGCTACAAATTCACTGTCGAGGAAAACACACCTCTGGAGGAAGAGGCCGCGCTCGACCCCGAACTGTTGGGCAAGGTGTTCGAGAACCTGCTCGCCTCCTACAACGAGGACACCAAGACCACCGCCCGCAACAAGTCGGGCAGTTTCTACACCCCGCGCGAGGTGGTCGATTTCATGGTGGACGAGGCGCTGGTCGCTTGGCTGCTGCCGAAACTGCCGAGCGAACTGGGATTGGAGTCCGACGGCGGAGACGAAGCCCGCCTCCGTGCCCTGCTCAACTTCGCCAGCCGCTCGCACGATTTCAGCCGGGCTCAGGTGGATGCACTGATCGCCGCCATCGAAAGTTGCAAGGCCATCGACCCCGCCGTGGGGTCGGGCGCCTTCCCGCTCGGCCTGCTGCAAAAGCTGGTCCATACGCTCGACGTTCTAGATCCCGGCGGAGAGAAGTGGAAGGCGCGCAACCGGCTCTATTACGAGCGCCGGCTCGCCGAAGCCGAGGCCATTCCAGCCGCCAACGAGCGCGCGGCCGAGATCGAGAAGGCCGAGGATGCGCTCGGCGAGTTCGACGCCAAGTTCGAAAGTGGCCATTATCCCGACTACACGCGCAAGCTGTTCCTGATCGACCGCTGCCTGCACGGCGTGGATATTCAGCCGATCGCCGTGCAGATCGCCAAGTTGCGCTGCTTCATCAGCCTTGCAGTCGAGCAGAAGGAAAATCCCGACCGCCCCAATCGCGGCATCACGCCGTTACCCAACCTCGAAGCCAAGTTCGTCGCCGCCAATACGCTGACCCCGCTGCACCGCCGCGGCCAGGTCGGGCTGGTCAGCCAGGATTTGCTCAAGAAGCAGCGGGCGCTGCGCGAAGCTAATCGCGCTTTCTTCGCCGCTGCCAATGGCGCCGCCAAACGACGGGAGCAGCGTAAGATCAAGCTGCTGCGCGCGGAAATCGCCGGCGAGGTGACACGCGACCATGCTTTCGCCGGCGACGACGCCAGGAAGCTTGCGGCCTGGGACCCGTTCGATCCCAACGCTTTCGCGCCCTTCTTCGACGGCGAATGGATGTTCGGGCTCGACGCCTCGGCCGACGAAGGCTGGTTCGACATCGCTTTCGCCAATCCGCCCTACATCCGGCAGGAAAAGATCGAGAGCTTCCGCGTTAACGACAAGCCGGTGATAGCCAAAGCTCAGCTCAAGGTGGATTACAAGACGTTCGCCGGCACGGCCGACATCTATGTCTACTTCTACGAGCGCGCGCTGGGGTTGCTGAAGCCAGCGGGCGCGCTGGCCTTCATAACTTCGAATAAATGGTATCGGCTGCCTTACGGCAAGGGCCTTCGAGAGTGGCTTGCCACCAACGCTCGTATCTTGAAGATCGTCGAATTTGACGATGCACCCGTGTTTGAAGCGATTGCTTACCCGACCATATTGGTCGCCACTCGCAAGCCGGTGCCGGGCAAGTCCGGCCCGAATGATCTCATTCAGGCGCTGAATTGGACGCCGATCGACGGAGAAGACCCAAAGGAATCGGTGAAGCGCTTCCCCGAGCGGTTCGCTGACGAGGCGTTCGTTCTACCTCAGCGCGAGCTAGCCTCTTCGGGATGGCAAATTGAACCACAGGCGCAGCGCGGTCTATTGGAACGAGTCCAAGCAGTCGGTCGCCCTCTCCTGAGTTTGGTGGATGGGCGTGTGTCACGGGGAATCACGACCGGGCTAAATGATGCATTCGTGCTTAATAGCGAGGAAAGAGCGGAGCTTGTGGCAAAGCATCCCGCCTCGAATCGCATCATCGTTCCGTACCTTGGGGGGCGAGAGGTCAAGCGCTGGCATGTGGATGCGTCCGGGAATTGGCTAATTAAGCTGGAATCCTCTGCTAATGTTGAACATCCGTGGTCCGGCATGGCTCACCGTGAGGCGGAGGAGTGCTTCAGGAAGACTTGGCCCGCTGTCTTCGAACGGTTCACGGCGGGAAGCATGAGGCAACGGCTTATCGACCGCGACGATCAGGGGCGATATTATTGGGAGCTTCGGTCCTGTAAGTACTGGAATGAATTTTCTTTACCTAAAATAATTTCTACAAAAATATCTAGCGAGCCGACCTTTTCCGTCGACACTGAGGGCTTCGTTCTCGCCAACACGAGTTACTTTTTGCAATCCGACAATTCGTTTTATCATGCAGCAGTTTTAAACTCGTCTGTAAGTACTTACATCTGCCGAAAGGTGTTTGCTAGCAAGCAGGGTGGATTCTACGAAGTTCAACCGGCTCCACTCGAAAAATTCCCAATCCCGAATGCTTTGGACGAGCAAAAGACTGCGATTAGCGCTTTGGCAAAGTCGCTACACGCCGGTGCCGACCGCCCGCGCCTCGAAGCTCTGATCAACGCCTTCGTTTACGAGCTATTTTTCGCCGACGAACTGCGTGCGCGCAACCTGTGTCCCTTTGCTGCCGCAGGCGAGGCGGGGCTGATGAGTCTCGCGGCCCTTGAAGGTCCCGCGCTCGCCCGTGCCGCCGACGAGTGGTCCCGTCATCTCGCCGACCCCGCCCACCCCCTCTACGCGACCCTCTTCGACCTGCAATCCGTCGACGCGGTGAGGATCATCGAGGGGCGAACTTAAATGGAGGCTGGGGGTGGAGTACAGATGGCTGTGGAGGTGGCGGCAAACGCACCGCCACCTCCACAGCCACTCAGAATCGAAAGCCTGTTGCTGCGTGCCTATCGTGCCTTCAGCGCTGAACTAGTAATCCCGGTCCACGGCCGCAATTTGCTCATCTATGGTGAGAACGGCGCAGGCAAATCTTCGATCTACAAGGCGCTTCGCGACCTGTTCGCCCGGCGCCCACGTCGGGATGCTTTGAAAAGCAATGCCCATGTTCACGCGCTCGACCCGAGTCTGACGCCGCGCGTCGCCGTCACCTTCAATGACGGCGCCCCGCCGCTCGACTGGACTGAAGCCAAGCACCCCGGCCTGCCAACGACAGACCCGCGCGTAGCGCTGGCGGCGCTCCGCAGTTCTTTCCTAGACTATCATGCGCTGCTGGAAACCAACGCTTTCCACGGCCAGCGCCGCCCGAATCTTTTCAACCTCGCCATCGAAACCCTGCTCGCCGATTTCGCCGACGCCATATCCGGCAAGACGCTCGCCGAGCGATGGACGGAGACCGAGCGTGCCAGGCCACTCGTCCATCGTTCGAACACCAATTATCTGACCCATGTCGAGACTGCTTGTGCGGCCTTCAACGCCGGCTTGGAAGCAGCGCTCGACGCTATCTTGCCGATCATCAACGACCTGCTCAGTGATCTCGGCCGACACGAGATGCGGATCGAGGCGCTCGAGCGCGGGACTGTCCGCTACAACGGTGCGCGGCTGAAGAAGGATCGCGGTTTCGCCGGGAAGGAATTGTATGCGAAGCTGAAGTTCCGGGGGTATTATCCACAACAGCCGCAGCATTTCCTGAATGAGGCGCGGCTTTCAGCCCTGGCGCTGGCCTTCTATTTGGCGGGCCGTCTCGCCTGCGTGCCCTCGGCGCCTTCGCCCGCGCTCAAGCTGCTGGTGCTCGATGATGTGCTGGTCGGCCTCGACTATGCCAACCGCCGACCGCTGCTGGCGGTGTTGGAAAGGCATTTCTCCGACTGGCAGATTGTGCTGCTCACCCACGACCGCCATTGGTTCGAGGTCGTGCGCGCCGCCATTCCAACCGATCGTTGGACGTGCCATGAGATGTACGAGATGGTCGCCGTGACGGGCGAGGCGACGCCTTATCTGCGCCCGGTGCCGTCAGACATCGTGAAAGCCACGCTCAAACAGGCTCGCGATTTCATCGCTCAGAAACATCTGCCCGCCGCCGCCAACTACGCACGGTCGGCCTGTGAGTTGCTGCTACGCAAGCAATGCGAGGACAGGAAAGTCTCATTCTATTACAAGCCTGATCCCAAGAAAATCACCTTTGAGCAGCTCAAAAGCGGACTTGATAGCAAACTTGCCGGGGATCAGCCGAAACTCGACGCGCTGGCGGCGATCACGCCCCATCAGGCTCGTATCCTCAACCCGCTGTCGCATGACCCCACCACCTCCCTCAATGAAGCTGAGGTGGTCGCGGCCATCGACGCGGTTGAAGCCTTAATGATGGCGCTGCGAACCCCATGACCGAATCGGCGTGCGGCGTCATAGGGTTATGGCGTAAACGTAATTCTCATCTGGAGCGGCACCCAGTTCGACCGGACACGTGGCGCAGCCAGGAGGGCCTAGGCTTGCGCCTATACCGAACGCCCCCTCCTGGGTGGAAATCATTACCGGCCGCGAGCGCCGACGCCGCTACAGTGTCGAGCAGAAGCTCCTGCTGATCGAGGAGACCCTGCAGCCAGGCATGACGGTCTCGGCCGTGGCCCGCCTGTGCGGGGTCTCGCCGAGCCTGCTGTTCGGGTGGAGGCGGCGCATGAGCGAGGGCGGCGCGGGTGCGGATCGGCGCAGGGCTGGCAGCGGTGCCATCCGGCATGACCACCCGCTTCCGCCCACCCCCCCTTGGATAACCAGCAACATGCGGACGACGATGCTACTACCGCCGTCATGCCGCCCTCTGGGCTTCGTTGGTGCGGATGCCGCCCAAGCCGTGCACCTGGCTATCGGCCCCATCGTCAGCTGCCGGACGTCGGCGCGGTCGGGTTGGTCCCCCGAGGAGTGGAATTTCGAGTGGAAACGAGGGCATGCGGCGTGCGAAAGGATTGAACGCGAAGAGCTTCACTGTCGCGCTTGGCGCGGGTGAAGAGGGGATATGTCACCGATCAAGAGCAGCCTGCAGAAGCCCGCGGCCCCTGAGGCAGCAGCCCGCTTTCAGGCTCCGAAGCCCCCTGGCACGCCGGCGGCGCGGCCCCGGTCTGTCAAATTGGTGGCGGCGGTCGGATGGCGCTGGAGTGCAGGAAACTCGCGGCGTGACACCTGCTTCATTTCTTCGGACGGCATTTGCAGCCGGTGGTATCTCTGGCAGTTTGACCGGGATGACGATCTAACGATCGACGACGTCATCGCGCACTGCTCTCGTGCCCAGCTGACAGAGACAGAGGCCGCCGGTCTGCTCCTCGAGACATTCTGGGCCAAGGACGCGTGGAATGCTGATCTGGAGGCGCCGCACTGGATTTCTCCCGGCCTCCTGACGGAGGCAGAGGTCCAGGAGATCGCCGGCCGGGTTGTATGAGGGGCGAAGAGGATTGAGCATCGCTTGGCGGCGCTAGGAGGACGCCGGGACGGCTTGGTTGCTGGCCTGTCGCAGTCCGCCGTTCCAAAGGGCTTCCCTGTCCCTGTCCCTGTCCCTGTCCCTGTCCCTGTCCCTGTCCCTGTCCCTGTCCCGGTCGCGGCCGGCGTGCAGTGCGGCTCGTTGCTCATACCACTCGGTTGGAAAAGGCTCCATTAGGCGTGGGAGGCCCAACTCGGCTGGCTGCCGCCCATCCAAGGCCGCTTCAATGATATCCGGCGCCAGCAGCGTCAGCCGCAGCATCTTGCCAAGGTAGGAGCGGTCGATCTTCTCCGCGGCGGCCAGTTCGCTGAGCGAGCCATAGCGGCCGCTCTCCAGGAGGCGCTTCCAGCGATGTGCCCGGGCCAGCGCCTTCACCAGGGCCGGGTCGGCGCGGCTGCGGATCGGCGCAGGGCTGGTGGCACTGCCCTCCGGCGTGACCACCCGCTTCCGCCCGCCGCGGCGGCGGATGGTCAGCGGCACGCGGACGGTGATGCTGCCGGCCGCCGTCATGCCGCCCTCTGAGCTGCTGCCATGCCCTCCAGATCCCGCACCAGGCTGGCCAACCCCGCCACCCGCAGCCGGACGTCGGCGCCAGTCGGGCTGACCTCGACCCGCTCGACCAGCAGTCGCACGATGCGGGCCTGCTCAGCCGGAAACAGCTCGTCCCAGAGTGGGTCCAGCCGCTCCAGAGCTTCTCGGGTTTCGGTCTCGGTCAACTCTGGCGCCTCGGCCCGTGCCGCCTGCCAGGTGCCGACCACCACCTCGGGCTGGCGCAGCAGCGCCCGGACTTGGTCAATGACCGCCGCCTCGATCTCGCCGGCGGGGAGGCGGCGCACCGGGCAATCGTCCGCTGTCCCCTTCAGCACGGCCTGGCTGACGTAGTAGCGGTAGAGCCGCCCGCGCCGCCGGGTGTGGGTGGGCGACAATGCGCGCCCGTCCGGTCCGAAGATGAGCCCCCGCAGCAGCGCCGGGCTCTGCCGCCGGTTCTGGTTAGCCCGTGCCCGTGGGCTCTCCTGCAGGAGGGCGTGCACCCGATCCCAGAGCTCCCTTGGCACGATGGCCGGATGCTCGCCCGGAAAGACCTGCCCCTTGTGCGTGACCTCGCCGAGATAGGTGCGGTTGTGCAGCAGCCGGTAGACGGCGCCCTTGTCGAACGGCCGGCCGGTCTTGGTCCGCACGTCCTCCTGGCGGAGTTCGCGGGCCAGCCGGGTGGCCGAGCCGAGCTCCGCGAAGCCTGCGAACACGTGGCGGACCCGCGCTGCCTCGTCCTCATCCACCAGCAGCCGGCGGTCGCGCACCGTGTAGCCGAGCGGCACCGGCCCGCCCATCCACAGCCCGCGCGCCCGTGAGGCGGCGAACTTGTCGCGCACCCGCTCGCCGATCACCTCGCGCTCGAACTGCGCGAAGGAGAGCAGGATGTTCAGCGTCAGCCGACCCATGGAGGTCGTGGTGTTGAAGCTCTGGGTCACCGAGACGAAGGTGACGTCGTGGGCGTCGAACACCTCGACCAACCGGGCGAAGTGCATCAGCGACCGAGACAGCCTGTCGATTTTGTAGACCACCACCACGTCGACCAGGCCGGCCTGGATGTCCTGGAGGAGCCGCTGCAGGGCGGGCCGCTCCAGGGTGCCCCCGGACACGCCCCCATCGTCATAGTGGTCCGGCACCAAGACCCAGCCCTCGGCGCGCTGGCTGGCGATGAAGGCCTCGCAGGCGTCGCGCTGGGCGTCGAGGCTGTTGAAGGCTTGGTCCAGCCCTTCCTCGGTGCTCTTGCGGGTGTAGACGGCGCAGCGGCGCTTCGTCACCGTGGCGGGGAGGGCGGGTTCGGGAACCTTGCGCCTCATGCTGCCCTCCGATGGCTCTTCAGGCCGAAGAAGGCCCAGCCGTTCCAGCGGGTGCCGGTGATGTGCCGGGCGATGGCGGAGAGCGAGCGGTAGGGCCGGCCCTCGTACTCGAAGCCCTCCGCCAGCACCGTCACCGTGTGCTCCACCCCTTGGTAGGCGCGGACCAACCGGGTGCCGGCGACCGGCCCGTCATGGGCCCGGATCCGGCGCAGCGCCACGTTGCCGCCGTCGAGCTGCTCGCCGAGCGCCTCCAGCCGGGCGACGGTTTCCGGCTTCAGCCCCCCATAGGCCAGCTCCTGGATGCGGTAGGCCAGCCGGCTCTCCAGGAACTTGCGGTTGTAGGGCGGTGGCGCGGTGCCGAAGAGCGCGCGCCACTGCTGCTTGAGGTCCTGGATGTCGGCTCCTGGCAGCGCGGCCAGGCGGCCCAGGACGTCGGCCGGCGGGATAGCGGCGAGGGGTGGTGCTGGAGGCCGGCTGCCGGGCTCTGGCGGCGGGATCTCCGCTCTGGGGGCGGTGGCGCGTCGGGTCATGCGGGGCTCCGAGTCGGGGAAGCCACAGGACCGCTCTGGTGGGCGCAGAAGTGTAGCGAAACCTCTCCGGAGCCCCGGGCTATGGCCGCATCGCGCGCCAGATCCTCCGCGGTGTGGCTGCGGAGCCGCAGCAGGCCGGTGGCGAGCAGGGCGCAGATCTCGCGCAGGTGGGGAGGGAGGTGGGGGTTGGCCGGGAAACCGGCAGCGGAATTGGCTCTCACACCCTGTCTCTACTCAGGCGGACAGCGATTTGTTCCGGGCGAGGTGCCCTTCCGAACTCGGTCAAGGTCACGCTCCTGTGACGCGAACAGACAGTGAACGCGCCTGCGCGCTGACGTATCCTGCCGGACAGGCGGAGCACTCACCGCTCCCCTTCCGTGCGTCATGCAGAAGGACCTCGCCCGAGCATGCCCGTTCAGAAACATGCTGCCCCGCCCACCATTGATTTCGATCCGACCTCGAAATTCGCTCCCTGGCACCTGATCGCCTTCCTGATGTCTCCCTATGATCAGGAACGCCGCCAGCTGTTCACGGCCATGATTGGCGCCGATCTGCTCGTGCGCGCCCCGGAGCACGTTCAGGAATGCCTGCAGAACCCGCTCCTGGGCCTCAACCCGGCAACGGCGCTGTCGGACTATCAGCAACAGATTGAGCGCGAGTTCTTCGCGCCGGCAGGTGGCTTGGCGGCGCTACGAGATTCGTCCGGTAAGGCAGAGTGGGAAGCGCAGGCCAAAGCGATGCGCAAAGGACCCGTGGTCGCCACGGGGCGTGTGCTCCTCTTTGTCGCACAGATGGACAAGCACCACCGTGGGGTCCCTGCCTCAGTCGCCCGCGCCAACGCGGCTTTGAAGGCTTGGGCGGGTCCAGGCGGCGAGATCCCTTCGGCTCGCACCCTCAATCAGATGTGGCGGCAGCACGGAGACGTCGCGCCCCTCTATGGCGCGGTGATGATCGGCAGCGAAGCTTGGGAGAGGGAACCCGATGACCTCTGCTTCGCGTTCAGCACGGCAGGTGCGGTGCGCCAGATCCTTGCCTGGGCGGCCTGGCTCCGCGATTTCGCGACGCGCCATGTTCCGTACGGCGGCTCACGGCCTCTGCTCGAGACTGAAAGAGCCATCGTGTTGCCATCAGAGATCGCGCCGGAGGAGCCGAACCTAGCGCCACTTCCCCCGCATCTGCGGCAAGCCACGAGAGACTACGAGTCAGCCTAGCGGGAACCTTGTTCCTTGGCCGTGACAGCAACCCCTTACGGTCCGCTGCAACCAGTTGCTGCAGCCTGCAACTAGATGCGACGCTTCACCACCACGGGGGGTGATCACGGATGGTCGCTGCGTTCACACAGAGGAACGCAGCGCCATGCAGCTGAACGACGAACCGCAGGTTTCCCCGCTCACCCACCGCATCGATCGCGTGGTGGCGATCACCGGCGCCAGCCGCACGCGGATCTATGACGCGCTGCGCAGCGGCGAGTTGGAGGCGGTCAAGTTTGGCCGCACCACGCTGGTGCTGGACAGCAGCCTCCGCCGCTGGCTCGAGCGCCTGCCGCGCTACGCGGCCTAAAACGAAGCAACCCGCCGCGGCAAGAACCGGGCGGGCTGCGGGAACACTTTGGTCTATGTGAAACGCGGACGATCAACACCCGCTTCATAGCAGACTTCCCGTGCGCTTCGCCAGTCTTTCCGCGGTCCTTGCACACCAAAGGACCTCGTATGACCAACAAACACGGTGCGCGATGTGGCCGGCCGACGAGCGCGCCCAAGCGCGCTCCCTTGCTTCCCGCCATCAAGCTGCACCTGCTGCTCGACGCACCCGATCCTGACGGAATGCCGCGTGCCGCGCTGGAGATTCCGCCGAGCTCGGGGCCGAATCGCCGGCCCACCCTGCTGCTGTTCGCCAGCATCCCCGCCGCCCTGGCCGCCAAGCAGCGGATGGAGGCCGGGCAATGAGCGCCAGTCCCTCCACCCTTGATACTGCGACGCTGTATCGTGACGCCGATCGCGTGGCGCGGCGGGCGGTTCGCCGCGGCCGCCTGCTCGCGGCAGATCGCGAGGATCTGCGGCAGGAGCTGCTGCTCGATCTGCTGCGCCGGCTGCATCACTTCGATCCGGCGCGGGGCAGCCTCGGCGCCTTTGCCCAGGTGTGTTTCCAGCATCGCGCCACGCGCGCCGTGTCGGCGCACCAGCGGGAAATTCGTGAGCGACACGGCTTCCGGCTGCACAGCATCCACGCCGTCGATCACCACGAACCGACCGTGGCGCTGGCTTTGCGCCTCGACCTCGGTCGTGCACTGGACCGGCTCAGTCCGGATCAGGCTGGCGTGGTCACGAGCCTTCTGGAACGAGATATCCCCGCGGCACCCCGCACCACGCGCCATCGCCATTTGCTAGCCGTTCGGAACCAACTCACCGCGGTCGGCCTGGGGAGGGGCAGCTGATGGACGGCGCCTGGACCTTCGAGGCAGGGGCAACCTCCCTGCTGGACCGACCCTTCGCCGTCACCCTGTTCACCAACTATGCCGCCAAGAGCAAGCACGAACAGCACTTCTCCCTCCGCAGCCTGGGGCGGCAAATCGAAACTGCAACAGCGCCGCAGAAGGATGATCTGCCCTGGCTCAAGCTCGCCCGGTTTGGTGATCAGCGGTCTGGGAAGGGCAGCCTGCGCCACGATGGCAATCTACTGGCGATCACCGGGATCGAGGCGGATTACGACGGCGAGGAACTATCCTTCGAGGCGGCGGTGGAGATCGCCACCAAGGCCGACCTGCTCTGCCTGCTCTACACCTCGCCCTCCCACACGCCCGCCAAGCCGCGCTGGCGGGTGCTCTGCCCCACCGCGGAGGAACTGCCGCCCGAGCGGCGATCCCCGCTCCTGGGCCGGCTAAACGGCCTCTTTCGCGGGGTCTTCAGCACGGAGAGCTGGGCGCTGTCGCAGGCCTACTATTTCGGCGCGGTTGGAAAGAACCCGCACCATCGGGTGGAACTCGTCGACGGCACGCCGGTTGACCAGCTGCACGAGCTCGACGCGATCTGGGAGGGCAAGCCCAACACCACGTCTGCGCGCGGCGCCGACGGCACGCCGCGCCAGGGGCCACTCGATGAGGCGGCGCTGCTGGAGGAGATCCGCTCTGGTCAGGGCTACCACGCCGCCTCCGTGCGCCTGCTCGGTCGGTGGGCGCGGGACGGCGTGCCCTACATGGCGGCTCGTCAGCGCCTGATCGACGCGATGGAGGCGGTGTTCCCGCCAGACCGGGACGCCCGCTGGCAGGATCGGCGTGACGACATCGACCGCTGCCTGGACGACATCTACGGCCGCGAGGCGCGCGCCAAGGATGCGGGGCACCGCAGGGTGAGCGAAGCGCCCTCAGCGGGCCAAGGCCGCAGCCGGCGTGCGCCACCGCAGGAGGAGCCCGACGCCTGGCCGGAGCCGATCGACTTCCTCGCCGACAATACGCTGACCGGCGTGCCGGACCTGCGGCCGGAGCACATCCCCGAAGCTCTTTACCCCTTCGTCGAGGATACCGCCGCCCGCATGGGCGTCGATCCGGCCAGCGTCGCCCTGGCGGCCCTGGCGAGTTGCGCCGCGGTGGTGACGGATGACTGGCGGATCCAGCCTAAGCGCCATGACGACACCTGGACCGAGAGCCCGCGCCTCTGGTGCGCCATCGTCGGCGACCCCTCGATCCTGAAGTCACCGGTGATCAGCGTCTGCACCCGGCCGATCGACCGGCTCGATGCTGCCAGCCGGGAGCGCTATGCCGAGGCGCTGCGGCTCCACAAGGCGGAGCTCAGGGCCTGGAAGGCGGAGAAGGCGCCGGATCGGGATGAGCCCAAGCCGCCGCGCATTGACCGCTTTCTGGTGGAGGGCACCACCATCGAGGCGCTCTCCGAGGCGCTGCGCGACGATCCCGAGGCGCGGCAGCGCGCGCCGGCCGGCAAGGTGCTGGTCCGCCAGGACGAGATGAGCGAGTGGCTGGCGGGCTTCGACCGCTACCGCAGCGGCAGCAACGGCAGCGCCGATCGCGGGGCCTACCTGCGGCTCTACAACGGCGGTCGCTACACCATCGACCGCATCCAGCGCGGCAGCTTCGCCATCCCCAACTGGTCGGCCTGCTTCATCGGCGGCATCCAGCCCGGGCCGATCCAGAAGGTGGCGCAGCAGGCGGAGGATGACGGACTGCTGCAGCGGTTCTGCTTTTGCGTGCCGGGCCACCAGGCTCCCGGGCAGGACCGTGCCCCCAACCGGACAGCCCTGGAGCGCTATCAGGGGCTCATCGAGGCGCTGACCACCCTGCGGCCCGCCAGCGGGATATGCGGGGCACCCGCGCGACCTGTGGTGCTCGCCGCGGCGGCGCACCGGCACCGTGAGGGCAGCAACGAGCTCGCCCAGGCCCTGTCCGCCATGCCGGACAGCTCGGCGCGGCTGCAGGCGGCCTATGGCAAGTGGCCGGGCCTCTGGGCACGCCTGGCGCTGACCTTCCACCTGATCGACGCGGCCGACCGGCGTGCCCGTGGCGCTGGCCAACTCGGCTTGGAGGTGCTCAGCGAAGCCACCGCGCGGCGGGCCTCGACCTACTTGGAGCAGATCCTCTTGCCGCATCTGCTGCGAGCCGACGCAGTGATGTACGCCACCCGGCAGACCGGGCATGCGCGCTGGATCGCCGGGCATCTCCTGGCGCGGGGTGAGCCGCGCATCGCGGTCCGCGACATCGTCCAGGCCTATGGCGCGTTGCGCGCGCCGGAGCGGCGGCGCGAGTTGCTGGAGGTCATGGAGGGCTTGGTCGCCATGGGCTGGGTGCGGCCGGAGGCGCGGGCGGATCTGACGCGTCCGCCGAGCGCCTGGCTGGTCAATCCGCAGGTGCTGGAGCGCTTTGCGGCGCAGGGTGCGGCGGAGCGCAGCCGCCGCCAGCAGGCGCAGGCGGAGATGCGGACACTGATCCGCAAGCGGCAGCAGGCGGCACGATGAGAATGTTGCAAATGTTGGAGGCGGCTTTTCACGGTTGCAGCAGTTTCGGTGCTTTTGGCGCGTCGCGAGGCGCGCGGAAAGCCGCAGAAAACCTGGCGTGGCGCGCAGGGCGCCCTTCGAGGGCGGGAAATGTTGCAAATGTTGCCTCGCGCGCGTGGAGCATAAAGGCATTTTTTCGGGTCTTTCTTCTTCCTCTCTCTCCCTGTGCCCCGCGCGCGCGAGGCAACATTTGCAACATTGCAGCCCCCGCGCCTCGGCACATGGCTGTCCCGGGGCGGCGCTGCGCATGCAGGAGCGTCCAGCCAACGCGCCGCACCGCTTGCAGCAACACACCGGACCGACGCGTGTCGCGCACGCCTCCCGGGTGTTTGTCCGAGTGCGTGTGGTGGCATCCGCCTGCGTGCAAAGGCGTTCATCTGGGACTCCTAAGTACATGATTTATTGAGAGAAAATGGAAAATTTCTGTTGACCCCGCGTGGCTGATCAGCGAGACTCTCCCGGTGATCCGAGTGCTATCGCGTGACCCCCCGGGGGCGGCTCAAAACCTGGCCGCGCTTCGCGCCCGACCGCGTCCCCCGCTCAGTTTTCACGGTTGCACATTCGGCGAATTTCTGGAGCGGGAGAGCTTGGGCATGCAGACCTGCGAGTGGCCGGCCGATCAGGTGGAACGCTGGTCCCTCGCGCGTCTCACCCCTTATGCCCGCAACGCCCGCACCCATTCCGACGCGCAGGTCGCGCAGATCGCCGCCTCAATCCGCGAATGGGGTTGGACCGTGCCGGTGCTGGTTGATGAGGCCGGTACCATCATCGCAGGCCACGGCCGCGTGCTGGCGGCGCAGCGCCTGGCGCTCACCGAGGTGCCGGTGATGGTGGCGCGCGGCTGGTCGGAGGCCAAGCGGCGCGCCTACGTGCTCGCCGACAACAAGCTGGCGCTGAATGCCGGTTGGGACGAGGCGATGCTGCGCGCGGAACTCGCGGATCTGGTGGGCCTGGGCGCCGATCTGTCGCTGACGGGCTTCAGCACCGAGGAGGTGGCGGCGCTGACGGTAGAGCCCTCGGCAGGGCTGACCGATCCGGATGACGTTCCGGAAGCTCCCGCCGTGCCAGTCAGTCAGCTGGGCGACGTCTGGCAGCTTGGCCGGCATCGGCTGGTCTGCGGCGACAGCACCAACGCGGAGGACGTCGCGAAGGCGCTGAACGGGGTCAGCCCGCACCTGATGGTCACCGACCCGCCGTATGGCGTGGCCTACGATCCAGCCTGGCGGAACGCGGTGGGCCTCTCGGGGACCAAACGCACCGGCAAGGTCCTGAACGACGACCGTGCCGACTGGCGTCAAGCCTGGGCGCTGTTCCCCGGCGCGGTGGCCTATGTCTGGCACGGCGCACTGCACGCCACGACCGTCGCCGAGAGCCTCACGGCCGAGGGTTTCCAGATCCGCACGCAAATCATTTGGGCGAAGGATCGGCTGGTCCTCAGCCGCGGCGATTATCACTGGCAGCACGAACCCTGCTGGTATGCGGTGCGCGAGGGAACCAAGGGTCACTGGTCCGGCGACCGCAAGCAGACCACGCTCTGGCAGATTCCCTCGCGTGACCAAGACGCCAACACGGTGCACGGCACCCAGAAGCCGGTGGAATGCATGCGCCGCCCGATTGAGAACAACTCCTCGCCGGGTCAGGCGATCTACGAGCCCTTCTGCGGCTCCGGCACGACCCTGATCGCCGCCGAGCTGACCGGCCGCGCCTGCCACGCGATGGAGATCGACCCCGCTTATGTTGATGTGGCGGTGCTACGCTGGCAGGCCTTTAGCGGCCAGCCGGCGCTGCTGGAGGGTGATGGGCGGCCCTTTGCCGAGGTGGCCGCGGAGCGCCGCCCTGAAGCCGTGGAGACCGCCTGATGCCGCGCCCTGGACCCAAGCCGATCCCGACCGCGCTGCACCAGCTGCGCGGCTCCTTCAACGCCACCCGGCATGGCCGCGACCGTACCGGTGAGCCCGAAGTGGAGGGCGACCTCAGCGCTGCCGCGCCCGACTGGATGAGCCCGGGCCAGAAGGAAAGCTGGGCCTACGCCATGGCGTATGCGCCGAAGGGCGTCCTGAAAGCGATCGACCGCGGCGTGTTGGCGATCTGGGTGGAGGCGGAGGACCGCCACCGCACGGCGGTGATCCAGCAGGCCAAGCTGGACGCCACCTCCTCGTTGCCGTTGATGACGCGGGGCAAGGATGGCCAGCCGATCGCCTCGCCGTACTTGCGCATCATCCGGCACGCGGCGGAGACCATGCTGCGAGCAGCCAGCGAGTTGGGCTTCACCCCGGCCTCCCGCCCGCGGCTGGCACCGGGGCCGATCGAGGCGCCGGCGGTCGAGAGCCCTTGGACCCGCCTCAAGGTGATCCATGGCGGCCAGGACGCCTCCTGAGCCCTGTCCGGGCGTGGCGGAGGCGGTGGCCTATGCCGGGGCGGTGAGGGAGGGGACCATTCCCGCCTGCCGTTACGTCCAGCAGGCCGCCGGGCGTTTCCTGGCCGACAAAGCCGCCGCGGAAAGAGGGGAGGGGCCCTGGGACTTCCGTCCCGAGCTCGCCGAGGCGGCCATGCTCTTCGCCGCGCAGCTACCGAACATCAAGGGCCCGGAGGCCGGCCAGCCGCTGCGGCTGATGCCCTGGCAGCGGTTTGTCTTTGCCAACCTGTTCGGCTTCGTCGAGCGCGGCACCACCACGCGCCGCTTTCGCCAGGCGGTGGTCTATGTGCCGCGTGGCAACGGCAAGACGACCTTTGCGGCGCCGATCGCGCTCTACCTGACCTTCATCGAGGGCGAAGGCGGCGCGGAAGGCTATGCCGCGGCGGTGACCCGCGACCAAGCCCGCATCCTGTTTGACGCCGCGCAGCAGATGGTCCGCCGCAGCCCGGAGTTTCGCGCCGCCTTCGGGGTCGCCGAGCGAGCCAACGCCATCTACCAGGAGCACACCGCCAGCCGCTTCACGCCGGTCTCCTCGGACGCCAAGTCGCTGGATGGGCTGAACGTCACCGTGGCCGTCTGCGACGAACTGGCCAGCCACCGCACCGCGCTGGTCTATGACGTGCTGCTCACCGCCATGGGCAAGCGCCGCCACCCGCTGTTGCTGTCGATCAGCACCGCCACCGGCAACAACGCGGGTATCGGCAAGCAGATGTGGGACTACGCGGTGCGGGTGCTGGAGGGGCAGCAGGAGGACGCGCGACTGTTCGCGTCGATCTACACGCTCGATGACGGCGATGACCCCTGGGATGAGGCCAGCTGGGTCAAGGCCAACCCCTCCTGGGGCCAGGCGGTGCAGCCGGAGGCGATCCGCGCCATCATGCGCCAGGCGCGCAACAACCCGGCGCAGGAGGCGGCCGCCAAGACCCGGCACCTGAATGTTTGGGTCGGCGCGGACGAGGCGCTGTTCAGCACCCGGGCGTGGCGGGCCTGCGGCGATCCGGAGCTGACGCTGGAGAGCCTGGAGGGGCGCGAGTGCCATGTGGCGGTGGATCTCGCCGCCACCACCGACCTGACCGCCTTGGCGCTGGTGTTCCCTTCCCGCGGCCTGGACGGCAAGCCGCACTACGACGTGCTGGCCCGCTGTTATCTGAACGAGGCCGCGGTGCTGGAGGCCCGCAACCCCTCCTATCCAGGTTGGGCGGCGGAGGGCTGGCTCACCGTTACCCCGGGCAATGAGACCGACATGCAGGCCGTTGAGGCGGATCTCCGCAGCCTGGCCGCGCGGTTCCGGGTGCGGAGCCTGGCCTTCGACCCCTGGCAGGCGCGGCAGATGCGGCAGTCGCTGGCGGCCGACGGGCTGCCGGTGGTGGAGTTCCATATGCGCACCGGCAACCTGTCGGAGCCGACCAAGGAACTCGGCGCGGCGATGCTGGCCGGGCGTCTGCAGCATGACGGCAACCCGGTGCTGGACTGGTGCGTCGGCAACGTGGTCGGGCACTATGACGCGCGGGGGAACGTCTACCCGCGCAAGGCCCGCCCGGAGCAGAAGATCGACGCCGCCATGGCGCTGATCATGGCACTGGGGCGGGCGATGAGTGACGGGGGGAGTGAGGCGGAGCTGAGCGGGTTCCTGGCGGAGCCGTTGTTCCTCTAACCGCAAACTGGTGGGGCGGGTGGGGCAGGATACGAAGCTTTAAGTACGGGTCGCCTTTGTCTCTCCCGCTCGGCCTTGATTCGAGGTGTCCGCTCCGGCCACAGGCCCGCCACTGGCGCGGTGCCGGCCCGCCGACGGCCGGCCGGGGCACCCCTCTCTACACCGCGGGCTTTGCAGCAGGACGCCTTCTGGTTACTGCTGCGAGGCGGCTCCCCCAATCCGGGCAAGAAGGGCCGTAGAGGGTGGAATATCGCTGTGTCCGCAATCCTGCGCCGGGGCGTGATGCCTACGGGGACCGCAGGCGGCATCGCCATGATGCTGCTGGGTGTGCTGCTCTTCGCCGTCAACGACACGCTCGGCAAATGGCTGGTGGGGGCCTACACGGTCGGGCAACTCGTGCTGGTGCGCAGCATCGCCGGGCTCTGCGTGCTGGCGCCTTTCATCCACCGCACCGGTCCCTATGCCTTTCTTCGGCCACCACGCCCAGGGTTGCAGCTGCTCCGCGTGGTCTTCTCCACCCTGGAGACCTCGCTCTTCTTCTGGGCGCTCACCGAGCTGCCGCTGGCGGAGGTCATGACCTACTACATGGCCGGACCGATCTATGTGACCGCGCTTTCTCCCTTCCTGCTGGGCGAGCGGGTGGGCTGGCGCCGCTGGACGGCCGTGACCGCTGGCTTCGGTGGCGTGGTGCTGGCCCTGCACCCCTCGCCGGGCTCACTTTCGTTCGGCGCGGTCTGTGCCCTGGTGGGCAGCTTCAGCTATGCCTGCTTCATGCTCGCAACCCGCAAGCTGGCCAGCACGCCGGGGACGGTGCTGATGACGGCGCAGCTCCTGGCCGCCCTGGCTTTCGGCGGCGCGCTGGTGCTGGCCCAAGGCTGGAAGCCCCCTGGAGCCTTGGATCTTGCGCTCATGCTGTTTCTTGGCGTCGGCTCGCTAGGTGGCAATCTCTGCGTGAACCAGGCCCTGCGGATCGCACCGGCGTCCGCGGTCGTGCCCTATCAGTACACGCTGATCCTCTGGGGCATGCTCTTCGGCTACCTCTTCTTCGGGGAGGTGCTTGGGCCACTGACCCTCGCCGGGGCTGTCGTCATCATCGGCGCCGGGCTCTTCATTTTCCTGCGCGAGCAGCAGTTGCGCAGCGAGGCGGGTTGACCCTCGTCGGCAGGGCAGCGTCCGGTCGGGAATGGAGAGAATAGAGGCAGATCGACGTCGCTATGGCGCTTGGCCACCGCGACGCCCTCCACCTGCGTCAGAGCCCGCTTGGCAGCGGCCTCGAAGATCCCTAAGTAATACCTATCGAATGCAGGGTATTACCGGAGGCAGCTATGGCCACCACCGTGACCAGCAAGGGTCAGGTCACCATCCCCAAGCCCGTGCGCGATCTCCTGGGCATCACCACCGGCAGTGCGGTCGAGTTCCGCCTCACGCCTGAGGGTCAGGTCCTACTCACCCGGGCCGACGCCGCAGTGCGTCCGCGGAGCCGCTTTGCGCGGCTGCGCGGGGCCGCCGGCCCCGGCATGACCACGGATGAGATCATGGCGCTGACCCGCGGCGAGGACTGAGCGGCTCTTGGCGACGCTGGTCGATACCAACATCCTGCTGGACCTCGCGACGGACGACCCGCGCTGGGCCGACTGGTCCCTGCGTCAACTCGAGGCGGCCGCGGCACAGGGACCACTGCTGATCAATGACGTGATCTACGCTGAGCTATCGGTCCGATTTCCCGCGGTAGAACAGGTGGATGCCTTCGTGACGGAGGCTGGCCTCCAGCTGGAGCCGCTCCCTCGCCCGGCCTTGTTCCTCGCCGGCAAGGCCTTCAAGGCCTACCGCTCGCGAGGGGGGTCCCGCACCGGCGTGCTGCCCGACTTCCTGATCGGGGCGCAGGCCGCGGTAATGAGGCTGCCGCTGCTGACGCGGGATGCGGCGCGCTACCGCAGCGACTTTCCCACCGTCGCGCTGATTGTGCCGGATCGGGCGTAGCCGTCGCCGGCGGCTACCTCGCGGACGCGCGGCGCGGCCGAGTTGGCCCGGTGAGCGGCACGTCCGAGCGGATGCTGCCGCCTGGCGAGGACTGTGCGCTGTCGCGGCTGCCGGCATTGTGCGTGAACAGGCGGGCGCCCTGACCCAGCTGACCCCTATCGAGCGCGTCCAAGAGGTCTCGGTAGACGACGTGGCTTGGGTAAAGCTCGGCGGGCAGCGTCGGAAACCAGCGGAGATCTCCGGCCTCGGGGCGTTCGTCCTGCCCGACGACACGCTTGCTGAGGCTGCCGCGCAAGATGGTCTGGTAGCACAGCCCAAGAGTATGGCCGCGGTCGTCGAAGATCTCGATCAGCGCCACGGGGCGGTCAGCCACCTCGACCGCGCAGCCGAACTCGTCATGGGCGCAGGCCGCGACGCGCTGCGCGACCTCCTCCCGGTGACGGATGATGCTGCCTGGAACGTGCCAGCCGCTCCCGAACGCGTCGTCGCGCCAAGCCAGCAGAGTGCCCTTCGCCTCGTCTCGAACCAGCAGATCGACGTTCGGTGTCGGCGTCGTCTCCGTGATGAAGCGAAACAGCGGCGCGGGCAAATCACCGCTCTGGCCGCTCAGCTTCGCCAGGATCTTCTCCAACGCGTGCAACTCCTCCTCCGTCAGCACTTGGTCATCGGCTGGCATCCCGGTAGTCTCCCTGCTCAGCGAGTTCCAGGGCACATAACGCGGGTGGGGTGACCGGGTTCATCGGCCAGCCGCCCCCGCCTACTCGCCGGCTGTAGGCGGAAGCTGACCTCGGCCTATGCTGCGGCGCGCAGGGGGAGAGCCAGTGTTCGACCAGCTGATCCATGCGGATTGGAGCGTGAGCCCACGCAAGCGTTGGGCCGCCACCGCCGTGCGCCAGGCCGGCTGCTGGGTGGTCGAGGCTCCGGCCTTAGTCGGGTCCGCCGAAGCCCTCCTCGAGCGCGCCTTTGCCGCCGCCGTGTGGCAGCGCGTGCTGCTGGGCTTTGACTTTCCGATCGGTGTGCCGGCGACCTATGGCGCGCAGACGGGCATCCGCAGCTTCCGGGAGCTGCTGCCGCTGCTCGGAGAAGGGTGCTGGAGCGAGTTCTTCGCGGTGGCAAGGCAGCCGGCGGAGATTGCGATCACCCGCCCCTTTTATCCGCTCTCCTCCACCAAGGGCGTCTCGCGCGCGGAGCTGGTGGCCGGCCTGGGGGTGGGCAGCTTCGACGAGCTGCTGCGGGTCTGCGAGCGGCGGACCGCGCACCGGCAGGCGGCCTGCTCGCTGTTCTGGACCCTTGGCGGCAATCAGGTCGGCAAGGCCGCGCTTTCCGGCTGGCGCGAGGTGATCCGGCCAGCCTTGCTGCGCGGCGCCGCGCTGTGGCCTTTCGACGGCGATCTGGCGGAGCTCTCTCGCACGTCCGGCGTGGTTCTCACCGAGACCTATCCTGCCGAGGCCTACCGCATGGTGGGGGCGGGCTTCCTGCCCGGGCAGAGCAAGCGGCGCCAAGCGGATCGGCAGGAGAAGGCGGCGGCCATTCTCGCCTGGGCGGAGCGTCGTGGCGTGGTCTTCGCAGCGACCGCAGCCGACGCTCTGGCGGCGGGCTTTGGGTCCTCCGCCAGTGGTGAGGACCAGTTCGACGCCCTGCTGGGGCTGCTGAAGATGATCGAGGTCGCTGAGGGGCGGCGAGCGGAGGCGACCGAGCGGCATGGGGCTATTGCGGCTTGGGAAGGATGGATCCTGGGACGATAGCTCCTGATCCGGTTCCGGTGACTTGAAAGAGCGGTTAACTGCAATCGCGACCCGAGCCAAACTTTGTTCCGTTTTGATAATTTAGCGGGATTTCTGTGACCCCGCAGCTGACATCTGATGTTCTGCTCGTGGGATATTCACCGCACTCGAGAAGCGGTGCCTCGCATCAGATGCGCGCCAGTCTACGCCGTAGTTCGGAAAGACGTGGGTCGTTCTTCAGCAGCTCGATTCCGGCAAGCTTCTCTACAACTTGTGCCGTTCCCCAAGGCCAGACCTGCGCGTCCTCGGGCAGTACGACATAGAGCAGCGTGAGGTGCGCCACCGGAAACCGCGAGATCTGGTCATCCTCGTCGTAGAGGACGTGAAGCAGGGCATGTATCGGTTCAGCAGTGGCTTCGAGCACTGGAAGCACTGCCGCGGTCACCTCGGGCATTCGCGCCCCGGCGCGCAATGCGATCTCGGCAAGTGCGGCCGATGCCGCGGGGCTCCGTGCTGCGAGCTGGCGTGGCCAGACCCAGTCTAGGAACTCGGTGGTCTGCCTGGCGCACTCCTCGGTTTCCTCAGCCCATCTTGCGATGGCGCGGAGCACGCTGAGCCGTTGCTCCTCGCCGGTCGTGATCAGCGTTTCGCGCAGATCCTCCGAGGATAGCAGGCGTTGCCCGTCTCCCCGCTTTCGGAACCAGCCGGCCAGCACGAGCTCGACGAGGTTGTCGTGCCCTCGTGACGAGGACCGCTTCACCGCCAGCATTGCGAGCAGTACGGGCTTGAGGCGCAGGAACAGGTCGTCGGGCGGAAAATTCGATTGAAACAGGAAGCCGGCCTGGGCAGCGTCCGCGACGTCCGCATCCTTCGCAGCCTCGATGAGCGGAAGCAAATGTGCCTCGGTCCACCCTCGATCATGCGCATAGAGCCAGTTCGCGCGCATGGTGATCCTCGCCGCTGCGTGGGCCCGGACCCCAGGCGGCATGCTGAGCATCCTCGCAGCCCGGATCTTCAACGAGCTGTCGGGCTGCTGCGTCTCCATGGTCCAGCCGAGCTCGTCACAAAGGAGCCCAGCGAGGCGCCCGCCTGGTGAGTTGATTGCCTCATTTACCCAATCGTGCCGGCCGCGGACGACCAGGGCCGAGCTGGCCGCCTCCGGGTGGCGCTCGACAGCGTCGCTCAGCAGCTGCCAAGTGGCAAGATAAAGGTCGCGGTCGCTCTCCCAAATCGGCTTCGAATGGCTGGTGAACCACTGCACCGCCGCGCGCAGGTTCGTAGTCAAAATCGCCTCTGGCAGCTCCGCGAGGCACCAGGCCAGGAGGCAGCGAAAGCGTTGGCTGTCGTTCCCGCGCGCATCTGCCCAGAGTAGATCGTTCCATGCCCAACTCCACTCCTCGCCACGTGCGGCGGCACGGCGGAGTGCGGCGAGCGCTCTGGCCGGTCTGCTCTCGACCAAGCCCCGAAAGGGCCTTGCCTCCATGAAGAAGTCGCGCCCCTGCCTTGACGCCGTCTCCGCCTCGGCAAGCAGCTGGTCGAGTGGGACGTCGAGCAGCACAGAGTGGCTCTTGTCGGTCCTAACATAGCCGCCGCGTGACGGACTTCGGTCAAGCTGATCAGCCGCCTCCCGGGCGTCCCAGCCGGGAAGCCGCTCTCTACATCGTTCAATCTCCGCAGGAAGATTGAACGACACCTCCATACCTTCTCGCTCCATCCAGAATAGCCGACGTAGCACTGCGTTGATCCGGTATGGCTCGAACTGCTGGAGGTCGACGTTCTCGCGTGGCTTGGGACCGGCAAGCGTCATGGCCTCGATGCGCGCTTTGCAGTCCCGGGGCAGGTGTGACCATCGCGCCCTCATGGCGGTGAGGAGATCGCGCTCCAGCCTGACCTCCCACACATCCTCGTCGAGCGAGAGGAGAATGGTGGCCGCTTCGTCGGGGCTGGTGAGGCTCGGCTCGCTCGCGGCCCAGACACGCAGGTTACGGAAGGGGCGACCCAAGTGGCTGCGCCAGCTTCTCACCTCGCCGGCGGCCAGATCCGGTGCGATCTCAAGTAGCCTTCGCACTAACATGCTAAGCTGAGCCATTAGCGACGAGAGGCCACGCGTTCTCGTAGTAAACTCGTTGGGTTCGCGCTCGAAGGGGTTGAGCGGACTGAGGTTGTCGAGGGCGAAGCCGCCGACTTCCTCCTCCAGCCTTGTCGCAAGGACGAGGTTTCGGCGTGTGCCGTCGATGTAGTCCAGCAGATGCTCAGGAGGCACCTCAAGGTTCCTGTTGTGCTCCGGGTAATTAACGTGCGCTTCCACAAGGCGGAGTGCGTTCGTTCGGTCTGCAATGGGGGCAGTCATGGGGCGCCGCACCGCCAGTCTGGGACGCTCGACCTCCACGAGCCTGATCACGCTCAAGCGCGACCAGCCTTCGGCCCGGATGACGCGCTGAAATTCGTACTTGTCGCGTACGTCCTCGTGCGGCTCGCTGAGCGCTGCGAGGAGCAGCCCCCAGGCTCTCTGGAGGTTGGACGGCACGCCATCCTTCAGCACTGCCTCGCGGACCTGGAAGGCTATTTCGGGATGAAGCACGTTCTGGCCAGAGGCCCACCAAATCGCTACTGGATCGATCGCGACACGGCCGAACCATCGAGCGAGATGCAATAGTCGCAACGGCAGCCGTGGCGGCGCCGTTGAGGCGGGGCCGCGAAGGGACGCGAGACTGGGGTTCCGCCCCGTCGGACGCTCACCGGGCACAGCTTCGAGGGCCGACCAGCTGTCCGGGGGCGGCGCGTGCTGGCTGGGCTGCTCCTCCCCCCCAATAGGTGGGATCTCGTTGTCGAGCCCGTAGCTGTCGAACGGATCGAAGTGGTCCGGTTCGGGGTCGCGCCAAGTCAGCGATCGGCGCTGATCGTATCGGACGTCTGGGTCGAACGCGCACAGCCATTCCGCAGGCGGTGCGGGCTCATGCTTAGCGAACACGCCCGCGCCCAGGGCTGACGAGACGAGGTGAGCGACCTGCCCTCGCTGGTAGGGCGAGAGATCGCGTGGGCCCGCTACAGCCATGGCCGCGATGCTTCTGCGCCAGCTGTCGGGGGCGCGAGCGCGTTCCGCCCAGGCGGCGAGTGTCTCCCAAAGCGCTGGGAAGCCGTCGAAGGGGATCGCGGTGACACCTTTGTGCCGCCAGAGACCGGATGCGTAGGACGCCTCGCCTTCCTGGAGCGCGTACAGCCGTCCGGGCGCCGCGCTGACCTGGAGCGCCTCGAGGAGGTACTGCATCGGCGGGTCATCGGCGGAGTAGCCGACAAACACAATCCGGTAGCGATTCATCAGCGCGCGCATGAACGTGGTGGCCCAGCCGTCCGCCAGATAGGCCCGTCCGAAGTCGGCCGATGACAGTACGAACTCCGGACTTTCCGGGGCGGAGTAGTCGAGCGAAACCTTGCCGTGAAGGTGGATGATGCCGTTGAGCGCGCCAGGCCGCTGTGGGTCGGGGAGGTTAGGTGGCACGATTGGCATGAGCGAGGGATCGGCCTGCTCGAAGACGCGGTCGAAGTTGGTGGTGACAAGCCGCACCGCACCATCGGGAGTCCGCGACAGATCAATCAGTGACCTGTGCGGGCCGAGCCCAGCACCCGCCTTCGGGCGAAGCGCTGCCGCGACGGCACGGCGCACATCCGCCACCGGGAATTCCTGCTCCAGTAGGGCAAAAATTCGGTCCGCGGGCAGGATGCCGCCAGCACCCGGAAGCGGCTTGATCTCCCCAGACATGGCAAGAAGCTGCCGAGCAGGGCTCTTTCGGGACGATCCCAAAGCAGCGACGACGCGATCGGCTAGCTCGCGGAAGCTGAGCCCGCCAGCCTCCGCACGTGAAACACCTGCGCCGCAGAAGAAGATTACCTGCCCCTCATCTCTTGCATCGAGGAGGTCGCCAGGCAGATCAGGACCGGTGGCAACGAATCTCATGGCCGAGTTGCTGGTGGCAATTCTTTGTGGCGGTCAGCTGCTTCGCGTAGCAGCTCGGCGGAGCTGGGAGGGCGAACCACCCGATGTCGTCCATCGCCTAAGCACTCAGCCACCGGGCTGGGCGGTGGCCAGTGCCTTCCGGATGTTGGCGATGCGCTCTTCGCACAGTTCGGAGAGCTTTTGCGCCCGCCTCACGAGCGGCCCAATAGCATCGATATCCGGAATGGCGTCCTCGCGGACGCGCAGCTTCTCCGAGATCTCCTGGAGCTCTCTATAGGCGTCCACGAATTTGGTGGGCAGCGGCAACTCGTCCGGCGGCACGTCACCTTGCCTTTGGTCTTCTTGCGGCATCTTCACTCTCCTGATGGTGTCTGCGGCACGAGCGGCAGAGTGCCGTCGTGCAGTTCCGCCATGACCCGCGCCAACGCACGCGCCTGATCCACGCTCCTGATGCTCTGTCCGGTCGCTGGGTCCCGCAGTACCGCGTAACCCGATCGCATGACGAGGCGGGGGTCGGCCCGTCGCGCGTCCTCGGCAAAATTCCGCACTGCGGTCTCCGCGCGGCGCACCGTTTCGGCTGCTCCGGACAGCCCGCGCCCGCGCGCCTCTGCAACGCGCCAAGTCGCCGCCGCGATCAGAGCTCCGGGCGTGTGCTTGATCTCGGCACGGAGCAGGCGGACGTCCGATGCAGGGTGCTCCAGCGCGTGCAAAACCTCCTCCCGCAGAGCTCCTGCGGCGCGCCGAACGCCTCCTTCGGCTCGCCGGACGGCCTCTGCCGCTCCAGTTGCCGCGTTCCCCTTCTCTTCGGCGACGCGCTTTGTCGCCGCGCCCAACAGCACCTCCGGCGCCCGCGCAATTTCGGTATGGCACGAACGAATGGCGGCGGTCGGCCCAATCAGCGCTTGCGCCGCTCGGTCGTGCAAGGTCTCCAAGGTGCGCCTTGCGCCCGCCTCGGTGCGTCGGGCGGCCTCGGTTGCCCCGGCCATCGCGCGCTCCCGAGCCTCGCTCAAACGGCGTGCGGCTTCGCCGAGGAGGACCGCTGGCGCGCGGGTAAGCTCGGCATGGCGGACGCGGATGTCCGAGGCGGGGATCTCCAACGTTCTCGCAACTGTTTCACGGAGGGTTGCCATGTCCTGCTGGAGGCGGAGCTGGGCCCGCGCGAGTGCCGACTGGGCGTTGGTTGCCACTGCGCCGCGGGAACGCACGACCCACGCTGCGGCGCCGGATGCAGCCTCCGCCGCTGTCGAGACGATGGCCGGGCGCATCTCGGCCATTGCCAGCTCAGCGTCGCGGATCCCCTTCGAGGCGAACGCGACCCGCTCACTCGATCTCTCCGCGAGCCGCTGCTCGGCGACGTCGGCCGCCTCCTCGAAACCCCATGCGACCCAACCTCGAATGACAGCGAGATCCCCGGAGGCGCTCTGGACCGCAGCTGCCGCGGCGCCTCGGGCGTCCGCGAGGCGCGCGGCGATTATCGGAGCGGCACGGTCGGTCAGGTTCAGGGCGTTGGGAACCAGGGTCGCCCGCAGGCCGCTCAGCTTCGACGCAGTTCCGGCCGCCGTCGCGCCAGCAATCTCGCGTACCGAGGCGGATACATCCCTCGCGCCGAGTGCGGCCTCGTCCACAGCCGCGGTGGCGGAGTGCCGGACGGCATCCCTCATGGACGACACACGGCCAAAAGCTGCCATGGGAGCGGCCTCAGCAACCCGCAGCAGGTTTGCCATAGCCAGCTGGACCCTTGCAGAGGCTGCGCGTTCGGCTTCCTCTGCCGCCCTGCTTATGCTGCCGATTACTTCGGCAGCCCCGTTGGCTGTTACGAGCATGGTGCGGCCAATGTGATGGATCGCCTTGGAGGGCGTGCCGCAGTTCCTGTGCGCGATCTCGTCCAGAATGCACACGTCGTGCTCATGGCCGATGCCGGTGAACACGGGGACGGAGAGTCGCGCGACGAAGGCTGCGAGGCGCTCGTCGCAAAGGTGGGTGAAGTCGGAGGAGGATCCGCCGCCCCTGACGAGAAGAATGGCGCAGAGGCGGCGCTCCCTATGGACCTCGCCGGCGAGCTTCAGGGCGGCAATGATCTCCGAGGGGGCCGCGTTCGACTGGAAGGTGGCATGGAACTCGTAGAACTCGACCCCAGCCGAGGCGAGTCGCCTCGCGTCGACCATTACGTCGTTCAGGCCAGCCGCCTGGCGCGGGGCGATGACGGCGACCCGCTCGAACCAGACAGGCACGGGCAGGCTCCTTTGGAGATCCCACCATCCGCGCCCTTTGATGGCCTGGCGTATCCTCTCCGCCTTGAGGGCCAGCTCGCCCCGCAGAAAGGTGGGATCCACCTCGAGCAACATACTGCCGAGGCGGTCAAGTCCTGTCAGCGTAGGGCGCAGTTTGAGCATCGCCTTCGAGCCCTGGGCGAGTTCCACCCCGGCGTCGGCCAGTTCCGCCTTGATCTTCCGCCAGGCAGCGGGCGCTGCCGAGACCTCGGCCCGGGCGATGACCTTGCCATCGCGCGTCTCGACGACAGTGATGTTCGCCCAGAACTCGCCCTCGGCCCTGCCAGGGTTCTCCTTGATCTCCTGGACCTCGCAGCGCACCCAGTGGGCTGGGACCGACTGGAGCACCTGCTTGGCTTGGTTGAGATAGCCCCGGAGCGAGACGGCATCGTTGCGCTCGGAACTGTCCTCCTGAAAGCGGGCAGTGGATGTCTTGGCAGCGGGCATGGGGCACCAGGATACCCGGTTCTGCCTCGGTGCCAATCGGGAACGGAGCCTCTGGGTCTGCCCTGCTGGAGTGGACACCTCGATTGGGCTGAAGGGTCAGGAAGGTACGTGAGCGAGACCGTCAGCCCGATCGGCCAGACTTGGCGCATTATCCGTTATCCGCCAGGCGGTAGACGGTGTAACTGCCGCGGGCGCCAGCCTTGCCGGGTCCGACCTGCCGGACGCGTTCCAAGACCTCGATCTTGCTGCCCTGCCGCTGCAGGCCGGCCAGGAAGCCGCGCACCGTGTGCGGCGCCCAACCGGTGACCTCCGCGATCTGCGATCCGCTGGCGCCCTCGGGGCGGCGAAGCAGCGCGAGCACCTGCGCACGCTTGGTGTCAGCCCGGGGCTTGTGTGGCGCACCCAGAGCAGCCCGCAGGGCGGTCAGAGCCTCCTCCAAGCCGGTGCCTGCCTCCCCGGCCGCCACAGCCGCTTGGGCGGCGTTACGCAGGCTGGTGCGGGTGACAGGCACGGTGGCTGGCGCCGGAGCCCCAATCGCGGCCAGGCCGGCTGGGGTGATGAGGAGTTCCCCCGCGTCCTCCTCCAGCAGCGTAAGCGTCGTCTGACCCCCATGGTTGAGGTGCACAGCCTTGGGGGAGGAGGATTGAGCCTTCTGGAGAGAGGGCAGGCAGTGGACGGTGATCCGGTCGGGAGCATGGAGGCGAGCACTCCTATGA
>Ga0180218_1000514_pt1 | contig 34212 bp, 28 predicted proteins | sample eDN3rd37CKraftBY_FD_151334 | JGI IMG/M metagenome (GOLD analysis project Ga0180218, IMG submission 151334) | Enriched backyard soil microbial communities from Emeryville, California, USA - eDNA 3rd pass 37_C Kraft BY (version 2) (version 2) | ecosystem: Environmental > Terrestrial > Soil >... | reverse complement strand
GAACGGCGAGTCGGCATCCGTCCTGAAACGAAAATGCCAAGGTGTGTCGAGAATTTGCGACGGCCGAAGCACGAATGTGCCTGCTCCCGCCCGCCGCTCGACATTCCACGCGGGAGTTGCCGGATTTCGAGGCAGGGCGCACGAACCAATCGCCGCGCAAGGCAGAAGGAAGTGAGACTGCCGCCGATCGCGACCAATCGTCCGCCTGCTCAGAAGCCGGCAACGTGTTCGCGTCGTGCTTCTTCGAGAAAACGCCGGACATAGGCGCCGAAGGAGCGGCCCATCTCGACGCGAAACGTCTCCTCGGCCGTGCGCCACAGCACGATCTGGGCCTTCCCCAGGATGGTGCGCGTGCACATGCTCACCGGAAAGGCGGCGATCGAAAGATCGAGCGGACAGCCGTGACTCAGCACCGCTGTCGCCTGCGGCCCCTCGATGACGAGCCCGGTCGAGGCGTGGCCGATGTCGACGAGCGAATGCGGCACGCCGGCGAGTGCTGCGCCGCGCTGCGCGATATCCGACGCATCCGCCTCGGGGGCGAGCAGGAGCCATTCGTCTGGCCCAAGCCAGAGCGCGGCACGATCGCCGGCCGTCGTCGCCCGGCACGCCGCTCGCGGCAGCGCCAGCGCAAACGCTGCTTCCGCCTTTTCGACCGCTTCCGGACGGCAGCGGAACGCGAAGCGCGCGCTGGGTGGGAGCGTCCGCAGCTCAAGCATGGAGACGCTCTCCCGTGGGGTCGTAGAAGACAGGTGCGACGACGGTTACGGCCAGCGCCCGGTCCGGCATGGGTACGAACAGTCGTTGGCCCGTGAGCGCGCGGCCGCCGCTTACCAAAGCGAGCGCGATCGAGCGACCGAGCACCGGGCTCCAGTAGGCGGAGGTGACATGTCCGAGCGGGCGTAGCGGCGCGGCGCCCTTGGGATCGGCGACGACCTGCGCACCTTCTTCGAGCACGGTCTCCCGCTGGTCGGTGAGGAGGCCGACGAGTTGCTTGCGATCCGCGCTCGCCATGGCGGGCCGCGCCAGCGCGCGCTTGCCGACGAAATCTTTTTTTGCTTTGCCGATTGCCCAGCCGAGTCCGACGTCGTCGGGCGTGGCGGTGCCGTCGGTCTCCTGGCCGACGATGATGTAGCCCTTCTCGGCGCGCAGCACGTGCATGGTCTCGGTGCCGTAGGGGGTGATGCCGAAGGGCGCGCCCGCCTCGAAGACAGCCTCCCAGACGGCGCGACCACGGCCGGCCGGAACATTGATTTCGAAGCCAAGCTCGCCGGTGAAGCTCACGCGGAACAGCCGCGCCGGGACGCCGCACACGCGGCCTTCGCGCACGCTCATGTGCGGCATGGCTTCTGCCGAGATATCGATATCCGGGCAGAGCGGCTGCAAAACGCGGCGTGCATCGGGACCTTGCAGAGCGATCACCGCCCATTGCTCGGTGGTCGGGGTGAGCCAGACGTCGAGGTAGGGCCATTCGGTCTGCAGGTAATCTTCCATCAACTGCAGAACACGCGTGACCCCGCCGGTCGTGGTCGTGACGTGGAAGCGGTCCGGCGCGAGGCGTCCGACCACACCGTCGTCCAGCACGAAACCGTCCTCGCGCAGCATGACGCCGTAGCGCAACCGGCCCGGTGCGAGCTTGGTCCAGGAATTGGTGTACATCCGGTTCAGGAATTCGGCGGCATCGGGCCCGACCACCTCGATCTTGCCGAGCGTCGAGGCATCGAAGATCCCCACGGATCTGCGCACGGCCAGGCATTCGCGTGCGACCGCCTCATGCATGGTCTCGCCGTCGCGCGGAAAATAGTGCGCGCGCTTCCACGTTCCCACGTCCTCGAACGCGGCACCGTTTGCCACCGCCCAATCGTGCATCGGCGCGGTACGTATCGGATCGAACAGGACGCCACGGCTTGGACCGGCAAGCGTCCCGAACGTGACAGGCGTATAGGGCGGGCGAAATGTCGTCAGGCCGATCTGGGGAACGGGAAGGTGGAGCGCCTCGGCGACGACGCCGAGCGCATTCATGTTCGATGTCTTACCCTGATCCGTGGCCATTCCTGTCGTGGTGTAGCGCTTCACGTGTTCGATCGACTGGAAGCCCTCGCGGGTTGCGAGTTCGATGTCGTGCGTCGTCACGTCGTGCTGGAAATCCACGAACGCTTTGACACGCCGCGTCGCACGGCCGTGCCGCACGGCGCCGATGAACGCATCCGTAGCGGCATCGAGCGTCGTGACGGCAAAGCTTCGCGGCGCAACCCGGTCGCCGCCAGCCTCGATTGCTGCGGCCGCGCCTTGCGCATGTCCGTCTTCGAGCACGGCGGTGAGGGCGAAGAGGCCACGGCACGCGCCCGCTGCCCGTTGTCGTTCGGTCGTCCGGTCCGGCACATAGGCTTTCAGCGTTTCGTCGAAACGGAGCTTGCCGCGCGATTGCGAGAACAGGCTCACGTTCGGCGTGAAGCCGCCCGACATCAGGAGCAGATCGCAGGCAACGCTCGTTGCCCTGCCGTCACGCCCGGCGAGCCGCACGCCGGTGATGCGCCGCCGTCCCGAAGTGCCGGCGACGACCGTGCCCGTCAGAACCTTGTGGCCCGCCGCGCGTGCCGCTGCCGGCAGCGCGCCGTCGGCCGTCTCCCGCAGGTCTGCGATCGCCGCGATCTCGACGCCGGCGCGGGCGAGATCGAGTGCCGCGCGATAGGCGCCGTCGTGTGCCGCGAACACGACCGCGCGCGTGCCGGGCTTGGCGGCGTAACGGTTGACGTACGTGCGCGCGGCGTCCGCCAGCATGATGCCGGGACGGTCGTTGTCGGGAAAGACGAGCGGCCGCTCGATCGCGCCGGTCGCAAACACCACCTCGCGCGCCCGCACCTGCCACAACCGCTCGCGCGGCAAGTGCGGATCGGGCTGCCCGAGATGATCGGTCACCCGCTCGACGAGCGCGATGAAATTATGAGGATAGCAGCCGAATGCCGTCGTGCGCGGCAGCAGCGTGACATTGCTTCGCCCGTCGAGGGCGGCGACGGTCTCGGCAAGCCAGGCAGCAGCCGGCTTGCCGTCGATGACTGCCTCGATCTCCGCCAGCAGCGAGCCGCCGAGTTCCGCTTGCTCGTCGCACAGGATCACACGCGCACCGCTTTCCGCGGCAGCGCTCGCCGCGGCGAGGCCCGCCGGCCCAGCCCCGACGACGAGCACGTCACAATGCACATAGCGCTGCGAGTAGCGATCGGCGTCCGCGACGCGGGGCGCGCGGCCGTGGCCGGCAGCAGCCCGGATCAAGGGCTCGTAGAGCCGCTTCCACGCAGCGGCGGGCCACATGAAGGTCTTGTAGTAGAAGCCCGGCGGCAACAGGCGTGCGAGCGCGTCGGTGACTGCGCCCAGGTCGAAGCGCAGCGATGGCCAGCGGTGCTGGCTTTCGCATACGAGGCCATCGTGGAGCTCGACTGACGTCGCCTGCAGGTTCGGCGTGTAGCGCGCGGGCTCGCGCCCGACACCGACAAGCGCGTTCGGCTCGTCCGTGCCCGCGCTCACGAAGCCGCGCGGACGATGATACTTGAACGAGCGGGCGACGAGATGGACGCCGTTGGCGATCAGCGCCGAGGCGAGCGTGTCGCCCGCGAGCCCCTCGTAGCTGCGGCCGTCGAAGGTGAAGCGCAGACGTTGCGTGCGGTTCACTCGCCCGCCGCGCGGAAGACGGAAGGCGCCGCTCATGATGCGTCCGTCTTGTCGTTGGGTTGCGGCAGGTCCGGCTTCGGTGCGCCGATCCGGTAGGTGGCGGAAAACGCGTCGTTCGTCGTGTCGCGCAGGGTGTTGAAGAACCGCCCACAGCCGTGCACGTGCTGCCAGCGCTCGGCGTGCAGACCCTTGGGATTGCTGCGGACATAGAGATAGGCCGACCACGCTTCGTCATCGAGCAGCGAAGGGTCCTCGGCGCGCGCGATGTGCGCTTCGCCGACGTAGCGGAACTCGAGTTCCGGCCGTGGACCGCAATAGGGGCATGGGATCAGCAGCATCGGGTTTCTCTCAGTGCGCGACCGCGGCCGCGGCGGCCTCGTCGATCAGCACGCCGTCGCGGAACCGTTCGATCGTGAACGGCGCGTTGATCGGGTGCGGCTCGTCCTTGGCGATGGTCCAGGCGAACAGTTGGCCCGAGCCCGGCGTCGCCTTGAAGCCGCCCGTGCCCCAGCCGCAATTGACATAGAGGCCGCGGACCGGTGTCCGGGCGAGGATCGGCGAGCGGTCGGGCGTCACGTCGACGATGCCGCCCCAGTTCCGCAGCATCCGCAAGCGGCGAAACTGGGGGAACAACTCACAGATCGCGTCGAGCGTGTGCTGGGCGATGTGGAGCGCGCCGCGCTGGGTGTAGGAGATATAGGCGTCCGTGCCGGCACCGATCACGAGCTCGCCCCGGTCCGACTGCGAGATATAGGCGTGGATCGTGTTGGACATGACCACGCAGGGAAACACCGGCTTCACCGGCTCCGACACCAGCGCCTGGAGCGGATAGCTTTCGAGCGGCAGCCGCACGCCGGCCATCTGCATCAGAACACTCGTATGGCCCGCCGCGACTACACCCACCTTGCCCGCGCGCACTGGGCCCCGCGTCGTCTCGACTCCGGTCACCGCCCCTGAAGCGTCACGCCGGATGCCGGTGACCTCGCAATTCTCGACGATATCCACCCCGCGCGCATCGGCGCCGCGCGCGTAGCCCCAAGCCACGGCGTCGTGGCGCGCGGTGCCGCCGCGCCGCTGCAGGGCAGCGCCCAGCACCGGATAGCGCATGCCCGTCCCGATATTGAGCGGCGGACAGAACGCTTTCGCCTCCTGCGGCGTGAGCCACTCATTGTCCACGCCGGCGAGCCGATTGGCATGGACATGGCGCTTGAACACCTGCACGTCGTGGATCGTGTGCGCGAGCATCATCACGCCGCGCGGCGAGTACATCACATTGTAGTTCAGCTCCTGGGAAAGCCCTTCCCAGAGCTTCACTGCGTGGTCGTAAAGCGCCGCGCTTTCGTCGAACAGATAATTCGAGCGGATAATGGTCGTGTTGCGCCCGGTGTTGCCGCCGCCGAGCCATCCCTTTTCCAGCACCGCGACGTTCGTGATGCCATGCTCCTTGGCGAGATAGTAGGCGGTGGCAAGTCCGTGACCGCCGGCACCGACGATCACCACGTCATAGGCGGCCTTCGGCTCTGCGCTGCGCCAGACGCGCGGCCAGTCCTCGTGGTCGCGGAAGGCATTGCGAACGAGCGAGGCGATCGAATAACGGGTCATCCGCTTGACAGTCGTTGGTGGGGGAGCCCGAATATCATCATTGCTGCGTCGGGAACACATTGAATGTACGGGACGACGCTCCTGAACAAAGGCGACACTTGGCGGCCGCGCCCAGGATGCGCCGCGGCGAAAGGGTGCTATACTGACCGGAAGTCGTGAGGCTTGGCCTGGGATGGTTACTCGTCAGTTCGCCCCCGTCGATGCGGCCGCCGTGCCCGGCAAGGCGGGTGTTTCGGTGGCCTTCATTCTATGCCCGCATTTCACGCTCATGCCTTTTGCCGCCATCGTCGACACGCTGCGCCTGGCCGCGGACGACGGCGATGGCAGCCGGCAGATCCATTGCCGCTGGACGATCGTCGGCCCGAGCCTGGATGCTGTGGAGGCGAGCTGCGGCATCAAGGTGCAGCCCTGGGAAACCTTCGGCGATCCCGGCCGGTTCGACTATGTGGTCGTGGTCGGTGGCCTGCTGCACCGGGGCCCGACGTCCGACGAGGCCACGCTCGACTATCTGCGTGAGGCGGATCGCAAGGGCGTAACCCTGGTCGGGGTCTGCACCGGCTCCTTCACGCTGATCCGCGCCGGGCTGATGGACGGGCACCGCTGCTGTGTGAGCTGGTTCCATTATCACGACCTGATCAACGAGTTCCCCGATGTGACGCCGGTCGCCGACCAGTTGTTCGTGGTGAACGGCCGCCGTATCACCTGTGCGGGCGGCGCGGGCGCGCTCGACCTTGCGGCATGGATCGTGGAGCGCCATCTCGGGCGCGCGTTCGCGCAGAAGAGTCTGCACATCATGGTGGTGGATCGGGCGCGGTCGCCCAATACGCCGCAGCCTCAGCCGCCGACCGTGCCGCTCGTCCAGAGCGACCGCGTGCGACGTGCGATGCTGCTGATCGAGCAGTATCTGAGCGAGCCGCTCGACGCCGGCGAGATCGCGAGCCGGGTCAATATCTCGCGCCGGCAGCTCGAGCGCCTGTTCAGTCGCGAGGTCGGCATGAGCCTGCAGGCGTTTTCGCGCGCCATGCGGTTGCAGTACGGCCTGTGGCTCCTGGCGAACAGCCCGCGCACCATCGCGGAGATCGCCTACGAGTGCGGTTTCGCCGACCCGTCGCATTTCAACCGGCTGTTCCGCGCCGCCTTCGGCAAAGCGCCCTCTCACGCGCGGGGCGAGGGACGGGAGGCAATGCTCGCGCTGCTCACCAAGGCGCGGGGCAGTGCCCCTCTGGGGCCGGCCGGCCGGGAGGAACTGGTCGACGCCTTCCATTCGCCCGTGCGTCTGCCGCGCGTGACGCGGCCCTACGTTTAATCCATCACTCCCGACAACGCTGCACGGAAACCGAGCGTTTTGCCGGCGCAAATTTGCGCGGTCGCTTAGGTCGATGTCGTTATCTTTCAGGAGAGTTGTCTGCCGCATTCAAGCGTGGCGGATGTCGGCTGAGGCTATGATCGTAGTGGGTACGGCTCTCACTTCAGACGTGAGGCTGTGCCGTTTGCAGAGTGCCGGCATCGCGATGCCTGCATCTCGCCGTTGCTCCGTTGCGGGGTTTCGGGTGTCGGGATGAGCGTTTCGTTTCCGAGCCCGGGAAGCCCGGCTGCCAAGGCCGTTTGGTTCCAAACATGGAGATTAACGTGACACTCAGGGCACTGTTCAACAGCAGCCTCGCGGCTCTGGCTGCGGTCCTACTGGCGTCGCCGGCCTCCGCAGCCGACACAACCGGCATCACCGACACGACGATCAAGATCGGCATCCCGGGGCCATTCACCGGTAACGCCTCCAGTTACAGCAAGGCGGAGATCGGCCTCGACGCGTACTACAAGTGGATCAACGATCAGGGTGGCATTCACGGCCGCAAGTTCGAGACCATTCTCGAGGACTACGCCTGCGCCGAGGCCAAGGGCATCGCTGCCGCCAAGAAGCTGATCTACCAGGATAAGGTGTTCATGCTGCACGGCAACTCGTGCAGTGCGGTCGCCATGGCGATGAAACCGACGATCGTGGAGGCGGGCGTGCCGTGGGTCGTGGCGCACGCGGTCAACGACAAGATCTCCTCGCCGCCGACCAAGAACATCTTCCATGGCGTCCCGGTTGGCGGCACCTACGGACTGGCCATGGCCAAGTTCGTCATGTCCAAGCCTGGCACAAAGACCGTGGCTATCATCCAACATTCCAACGATTGGGCGAACAGCTACTGCAAGCCGGCCAAGGAGTACATGGCGAGCAAGGGGATCAAGCCCGCCATCGAAACCACCTTGGAGCGCGGTCAGACCGACGCTACGCCTCAGGTTCTGCAGATCCGCCAGCTCAAGCCGGACTTCGTCATCGCCTGCCTGTACGAGGCCGAGACGGCGATCTTCCTCAACGACATGCGCAAGTACAACGTCAGCGTACCAGTGATGGGTACCGCAGGCACCGACCTCGAGAACACGCTCAAGCGGGTCGGCGATCTGGAAACCGTCAAGAACTACTTCGTGCCCCACAACTACGTCGATAACACCGAGGGGCCGCGGATGAAGAAGTGGAACGACATCATCCTCAAATACTATCCCAAGGAGACGATCACCGGCTTCAGCGCGATCTCGATGGGCAGCGCCGTGGCCGTGGTCGAGGCGTTGAAACGTGTCGGTCGCGATCTCACGCGCGAGAAGTTCCTGGCCGAGATGGACAAGACGAAAGACTTCGACACCGGCATCCTCGCGGGCAAGATCACGTGGTCGGCGACCGACCGGGATGGTGTCAAGGAGGCTGCGGTCGCGGGTTTCGTGAACGGCAAGCCGACCGTCCTGAAGTCCTGGGGCGAGCCGCTTTTCAAGTGACGGCGGCTATCTGACGAATGGTGGCAAGTCCGGGCGCGGGGACGGATCGTTCCCGGCACCCGGACCGGGAATTCGGGGGCGCTGTTGTTTTTGCAGCTCATGCTCAGCGGCATTGCCCAGGGCGCGATCTACGCCCTCGTTGCGCTGTCGATGACCGTGGTGTACCGCGCCACCACGATCGTCAATTTCGGCCATGGCGACATGGTGATGGCCGGGGCCTTCGTCGCTTATCTCCTCGTGGTGCTGCAGGGTCTCCCTTTCCTTCCGGCCGCGATCGCAGCCGTGGCGCTCTTGTTCGTCCTCGGCGTCGCGATCCAACGCGGCCTGATCGAGCCGATCAAGGCCGGTCCCCATATCGGCTTCGCTATGATGAGCATCGCCGTCGGCTACGTGCTGCGCGGGATCGCACGCGCGGGCTGGGGCCGCGAGGTTCTGCCGATGCCGCGCGTGTTCGACATCCCGCCGATCTTCGTCGGCGACCTGATCCTGACCGGCGACGCCATCGCGGTGATCGGCGTCGTGGCGGCATTTCTGATCGCCTTCTTCGTCGTCTTCCACTGGACCCGGATCGGCCAGGTGATCCAGGCCGTCTATCAGTCGGAGCGCGGCGCGGCGCTCGTCGGCATCAATGTCAGTGCCTTCCACAGCGTGATGTGGGGTGTCGGCGCGGCCATGGCGGCGATTGCAGGCGTGCTGCTCGCGCCGATTACTCTCCTCTATCCGGATCTCGGCGCTAATTTTCTCATTCGCGGTTTTGCCGCCATGACGCTCGGCGGCTTCGGCTCACTCGGGGGCGCGATCGCTGGCGGGCTCTTGCTCGGTATCGCCGAGCAGCTCCTCGGCTTCTATGTCACCACCAAGCTGATCGACATCGCCGCCTACCTCGTCATCATCGCTGTGCTGATCCTGCGGCCCGTCGGGCTGTTCGGTAAGGCCGCGATCGTCCGCGTATGATCCTATGGTGACCGATCCCTCCGCGCGCTCCCTGCCGACCCGCCTCGCCGCCGATACGCGGCTCTTCTATCTGCTGCCGGTGCTCGCGCTGTTTGTTCCGCTGCTCACAAATCCTTACACGCAGTTCGTCGTCAATCTCATGCTCGTCTATGTACTGGTGGCGGTCGGCTTCAACATCGTGATCGGCAATCTCGGCCAGCTCGCCTTTGCCAATACGGCGTTCTTTGGCATCGGTGCCTATGCCACAGGTCTGCTCATGGCGGATGCGGGGCTGCCATTCTGGGCCGCGCTGATCCCGGGTGGGGCGATGGGCGCGCTCGCTGGCTTCCTCGCCAGCGTCACGGCGCTGCGCGGCATCCGCCTCTACTACTTGGCGATCGTGACGCTCGCCTTTGGTGAGCTGATGCGCTGGATCTACGTGCACGCCGACGTCATCACGCGCGGCACGGACGGCTTGCCCGTGCCTATGGCGACCGTCTTCGGCCTGGCCCTCGATTCGGAGGTGAAGAAGTTCTACGTGTTTCTCGCGATCGCGACGGTGGTGGTCAAAGGAACGTCGAACCTGCTGCGCTCGCGTGTCGGCCGCGCGATCGTCGCGATCAAGGACAACGAGTTTGCGACCGCTTCTCTTGGCATCCCCACCGCGCGCTACATCGTGCTTGCCTTCGTGTGGAGCGGCTTCGTCGTCGGCATCGCTGGCGGCATGTTCGCGGTGCTGATCGGCCGCGTGGTGCCCGACAGTTTCGGCCTGATCGAGCTGATCTTCCACTTCGCCATGGTCATGGTGGGCGGCTTCGGCAGCCTTGCCGGTAGCGTGCTCGGCGCTATTGTCCTGACCGCAGTCCCCGAATATTTCCGCAGTTTCCCAGGGCTCGAGGAGATGTTCTTCGGCGCGCTCCTGGTTCTCGTGCTCCTGTTCCTGCCGAAGGGGCTCGCGAGCTTTTTCGCGCGCTATCTGCCCTTGTTTCGCCAGCGTTTCTATCGGGAATAGCGATGGCGGCACTCCTGGAACTCGACAATGTTTCGGTCCACTTCGCCGGCCTCAAGGCTCTTACCGGCGTTTCGCTGCAGGCCCGGCCCGGCGAGATCAAGGCCGTGATCGGGCCGAACGGCGCCGGCAAGACCACGCTGTTCAACGTTATCTCCGGCTATGTCGGCGCGACGGGCGGCGCGATCACTTTCCAGGGTCAGCGCATCCACGGCCTGACGCCGCACGAGATTGCCGCCAAGGGCGTGCGCCGCACCTTCCAGAATGGTGGACTGTTCGGTGAGATGACGGCGCTCGAGAATGTGCTTACCGGCCTTCACTCACAAATCGACAGTGGCTTCACGGGCCTCCTGTTCGGCACGCGGGCAGCGCGCGCCGCCGAGCGCGAGGCGGTCTCGCGTGCCCGCCGGCTGCTCGACCTCGTCGGCATCGGGCACGTGGCGGACCAGCCGGCGAAGGACCTTTCCGGCGGTCAGCAGCGCATGGTGGAGATCGTGCGCACGCTCGCTGTCGATCCGCCGCTCCTCCTGCTCGACGAGCCGGCGGTCGGGCTCGCGCCGCCGGTGCGTGACCGGCTCATGGAGATCATCCGCCGCCTGGCAGGAGAGGAGGGCGTGAGCATCCTGCTGATCGAGCATGCCATCGATCTCGTGATGAAGGCGTCGGATGTGATCGTCGTCCTCAATGCCGGCCAGAAGATCGCGGAGGGTCGGCCCGAAGAGATCCGCCGTGATCGCGACGTGTTGGAGGCGTACCTTGGCCGCGGCTGAACCCGTGCTCGTCGTCAGGGCGCTGTGTGCCGCTTACGGCAAGAAGCAGATTCTGCGCGGCGTCGATTTCACCATCGGCCGCGGTGAGACCGTGACGCTCCTCGGCGCCAACGGATCGGGAAAATCAACCTGCCTCAACGCCATCTCGGGTTTTGTGCGTCCATCCGCAGGCGAGATCATGCTCGAAGGTGAGCCGATCGCCGGCAATCCCATCCACCGCATCTTCCGCGCCGGCGTGGTGCAGGTGTCGCAGGGCCGCGACCTGTTTCTTGATCTCACGGTCGAGAGTAACCTGCGCCTCGGCGCTTTCGCGCGCAATCGCGCGGGCACGGAAGCGAGCATCGAGCGCGTGCTCGGCATCTTTCCACGCCTGGGCGAGCGGCGCGCGCAGCGCGTGCGCACGCTCTCCGGCGGCGAGCAGCAGATGGTAGCGATTGGCCGCGCGCTCATGGCCGAGCCAAAAATTCTGCTGCTTGACGAGCCGTCGGGCGGCCTTTCCCCGCGTCTGGTAGACGAGGTTGCCGACACGATACAGGTGCTGAAGGAGGCGGGGACGACTATGCTGATGGTCGAGCAGAATCTCAACCTCGCGTTCAAGGCCGCGGACCGCTTCATCATCTTGCGTGACGGCGTGGTCATCGATGGCGGCGCCGTCAGCGGCCTGAAGGGCTCGCACGAGGACATCGTGCGCTCCATTTATCTTTGAGGAGGATCACGTGTTGAGCAAGCAGACGAACGGCGGAAGCGCCTCGAATGGCTCCGCGCTGCACGATCGCATCATCGTATTCGACGGGCTGATCATCTCCAACTGGAGCCGCAGCGTGTTCGACGACATGGGCAAGGGCGGCCTGACCGCGGCCAACTGCACCTGTTCGGTGTGGGAGGGCTTTCAGGCGACCATGAACAACATCGCCCAATGGAAACGACGGTTCCAGGAGCACAGCGACCGAATCCTGCAGGTCCACACCGTCGACGACATCGAGCGCGCCAAGCGCGAGGGCAAGACCGGCATCATCCTCGGCTTCCAGAACACGACAGCGTTCGAGGACAACCTCGGCTACGTGGCTCTGTTCAAGGAGCTCGGCGTACACATCGTACAGATGACCTACAACACGCAGAACCTCGTCGGCAGCGGCTGCTACGAGTCGCGCGATAGCGGTCTCTCCGACTGGGGGCGCGAGGTCGTGGCCGAGATGAACCGGCTCGGGATGCTGTGTGATCTCTCGCACGTCGGACCGAAGACGAGCGAGGATGTGATCCTCGCCTCGAAGCAGCCGGTCGCCTACTCGCACTGCCTGCCGGCCGGCCTCAAGCAGCACGCACGCAACAAGACTGACGAGCAGCTCCGCTTCATCGCCGACCGCGGAGGGTTCGTCGGCGTGACGATGTTTCCGCCCTTCCTCCGGCGCGGCATCCAGGCGACGGTCGAGGACTATGTGGAGGCGATCGAGTATGTGCTCAACCTCTGCGGCGAGGACCAGGTTGGCTTCGGCACCGACTTCACGCAGGGCTATGGCCGCGAGTTCTTCGACTGGATCACGCACGACAAGGGCTTCGGCCGCCGTCTCACCGACTTCGGAGACGTCATCAATCCAGAGGGGCTGCGCACCATCGGCGACATGCCGAACCTGACTGCCGCCATGGAACGGCGCGGCTGGCCCGAATCCCGCATCGTCAAGATCATGGGCGGGAACTGGGTCAATCTGCTCCGCACGGTGATGGGCAGTGGCGCGGCGGCGAAATGACGGACCGTTGAGGATATCTTCGACCGGGAGCATTCTCCGAGCGTCATCGGTCCGGCTTATGGCCGGAGAGGAGGTCGTCCGAGGCGCGGCCCTGGTCGAGGAAAGTGGGCATGGCATATCGCTTCATCGGCAAGTCACTCGCGCGGACGGAGGACGCGCGGCTCGTCCGCGGTCAGGGGCAATACACTTCTGACATCGCGCTGCCGGGAACGTGCCGGCTGTTTGTCGTCCGTTCGCCGTATGCTTCCGCAGACTTCGGCCCCATCGACGTCTCTGTCGCCGAGGCCAGTCCAGGTGTCCTGCTCGTTTTGACGGCCGATGATCCGCGCATTTCCTCTCTTGGCGGTTTCACGTCGCGAATACGGCGAAAAACGCCGTCCGGCGAGCCGAACTTCGAGCCTCCTTATCTCGCGATCAGCCGCGGCCGCGCTCAGTTTGTCGGAGATGTCATCGCGGCCATCTTTGCGGAGACGATCGAGCACGCCAAGGATGCAGCCGAGCGCCTTCAGATCGACTGGGATGTCCGGCCGGCAATAGCCGAAACGCGAGATGCGCCGCTGCCTGACGCCGCTCAGGTCTGGGATGAGGTGCCAAGGAATATCTGCTTCGTTCATGATGAAGGCGATCGCGATGCCGTCAGCGCCGCACTAGAGGCGTCTCCCTTCAAAGTAACGCTCACCTATCCGATCACGCGGGTCATTGCGGCGCCTATGGAGACCCGCGCGGCGCTTGCAAGCTATGACCCCATAGACGGAAGATACACGCTCTACGCTGGCCTTCAGAACCCGCACTACATTCGGGAGGAGCTGGCCGAGCGCGTACTGCGCATTCCCGGAAACCGCTTGCGCGTGATTGCTCCCGATGTCGGTGGCGCTTTCGGAATGAAGGAGTCACCGTATCCGGAGTACGCTCTGGCATTGGTCGGCGCCAGGGAGCTCGGCCGCCCCGTCCAATGGGTTTGCGAGCGCGGCGAAAGCTTCCTTGCGGATCACCATGCGCGTGATCACTACACTACGGTTACGTTGGGTCTCAGCGCGGACGGAGACTTCACGGCGCTCCGCTACGAAAGCATCTCCAACATCGGAGCCTACATCTCATTCAATGGCCTCCACACGCCGGTGAACAATCTGGGGGGCCTGTCGGGTGTCTACCGCACGCCGCATATTCATGCGCACGTCATTGGCGTTTTCACGAACACGCCGCCGACCGCACCTTATCGCGGTGCCGGAAGGCCTGAGGCCATCTATGCGCTCGAGCGCGCGATCGACGTCGCGGCGCAGCGCTTCGGCTTCGATCGCGTCGCGCTGCGTCGCAGAAATCTGATCCAGCCGCATCAGATGCCGTATCATACCGGCTTCGTGTACACGTACGATTCCGGTGAGTTCGAGCGCAACATGGACGATGCTCTCACACTCGCCGCATGGAGCGATTTCCCTCAGCGCCGGGCGGAGGCGGAGTCCCGAGGCAAGCTGCTCGGGATCGGTATTGCCAACGCCATAGAGATCGCGAATGGCCCGGTTGGCCAGCCATTCACCGAGAGTGCCGATGTCAGCTTCGATGCGACCGGCAGTGTCACGGTGACGCTCGGCATTCACTCGCAAGGCCAAGGCCACCTCATTACGTTCGCGCAGATCGCCGCCGATCATCTGGGACTTGAGCCAACGGATGTTCTGGTGCGCTTTGGCGATACCGATCAGATCGAGCACGGCACGGGCACTTTCGGGAGCCGATCGGTCGCCGTAGCGGGCACCGCTCTCAGAGCCGCCGCGGATGCCATCGTAGAGCGCGCCCGATTGGTCGCAGCCCACCACTTTGCCGTCGCGCCAAGCGACGTCGAATGGGTCGATGGTCTCTTCGGCGCGCCTGGGCACAACGAGCGGCTCACCATGACGCAGGTGGCACGCCTATCCTATCGTCTGTCTCCAGCGCTGCTCGGAGGGCGGCAGGGACTTTCCGAAAAGCGCGTGGTGGCGCCGGAGAAGCCGAGCTTTCCGAATGCGTGCCACGTGTGCGAAGTCGAGGTGGACCCGGAGACCGGCCATTGGGCGATCACGCGTTACTGTGTCGTGGATGATGTGGGGCGCGTTATCAACCCGATGCTGGTCAAGGGGCAGATCCACGGCGGGGTGGCTCAGGGCGTGGGGCAGATATTGAGCGAGCAGATCGTCTACGACGAGCACGCCCAACTCATCTCCGGTTCGTTCATGGACTATGGAATGCCGCGCGCCAGCGACCTTCCAGACATGGTCACGAAGAACAACGAGGTGCTGACCGACGGGAACCCCCTGGGCGTCAAGGGAGCCGGCGAGGCGGGCACGGTCGGCGCATTGGCGGTTGTGACCAATGCTTTGGTGGATGCTTTGCGACCCTTTGGGATCGAGCAGGTGGATATGCCGGCGACGCCCAGCCGAATCTGGAGCTATCTGCAGGGCGGGAACAAGGCCCGCAACGGATCTACTTCGTACCCGTGATGTCACTGGGTTTGGCGCGCGGCGCCCGATAGGCGGGTGTTGGCGCGCCTTGCCCGTAAGTAGGCCTGGGCTGTGCAGCGGGCGAAGCGGCTGGACTCGGAGCCGAGCGGCTCGCCTGAGCTGCCGCGACACCGTTCAGCAACGCCAACAGGTCCAATCCCAGCCCGATGACCTCGTCAACATTGTACGCCTCCTGCGCCTGCGGATTGCCAACATCTCTGCTTGAGCCCGCGCCGGCCTCGGGAAGAGCCTCTCGGCTCATTGCGCGCGCAAGCGCGCCGCTCGCTCGCGCACTGAGACGGCGCTCCGGCAAGCGCGCGTTCGCGTCGCGGGCGAGCTTGCGAATGGCCTCATCGCAGTCGGCCCGCAAAGCCGCATATGCGGCGTGCGCCTTCCCGCCGTCGCGCTTGCGGGCGCCTTCGAGGAGGGCATTCAGCTCACTTTTGCATTTCACCGACAAGCTCGCGGCCGGCGCGCTCTGCATCGTCCCGTTTCCAGACCTGCCGGCCACCTCCCGGCGATTGAAATATTCGTTGCGCATCTCGAGAATGCGCGTGTTCTTGCAAGGCTGCTGATGATCACTCCAGATCACTTCGCCGCCCTGCTTATGAACCATTGTGCAGGAAAGACCCATGCGCGGCGCCTGGTAGCACGTCTTGACGCCGTAGCGCGTGGTTTCATTCTCACAGTGCTCGAAGACATCCGGATTCGGCGCGGGACTTGGAGTTCGCGCCGTCGTTACGGTGCTGCCGCCAAAGGCTTGCTCTGACTGCTTCTGAAGATCCGCAATCGCGTTCTGCTTCATCTGCTGCCAGTCGGCTCTTTTGTCGGCCGGTATGAGGGCATCCGCGTCGGCATAGGCCTTCGTGAGATCCTTCATCGCTTTGTTGAAGTCGAGGCGGGCCTTGGCACGCGTATCCGGGTCGGCACTCTCATTGCCCCGGCGCAATGCATCCTTGGCTCGGTCCTGTGCATCGGTTATCCGACCCGCAATTCTGTTGGCCTCAGCGGATTTGGCGTCACGCTCCTTCATGGCGCGGCGCAATTTGTCACGCAGAGACTCCCCCGCAGCGGGCTTCACAGGTGCTGCCGCTGCAGGCTTCCGGCCGCCTTGCCGGACTTCATAGTCCCGTGGCTTGTTGCAGCCTTCGTTCGTGTAAATCCCGGACCCGGGAGACGTCTCGCACGAGTCCGCACGCGCGGGAGGCGAAATGCTCGCCAGGGCAAGGGCGATGATGACGGCTGTAGATCGGCTGCAATGAAACCGGCTGCGCATGTGTGCACCTAATGGAGCAAGCGATCGGCCTTCTTCGTGAGTTCCGCCAAGGCTTGATCGTGCGCGTCCCGGATGCGTGGCGTGGCGTAGGGCTTTATCTGCGTAGCCCCTCTAGCCGTTATCTTGGATATCGGTTTCTGATGCGCATCGAATGCGATGATGGTCAGATCGACCGTCGTCTCATCGCCGGGATACATCCCCGCTTTCGTTCGGATGTCGAGCACGAACGTCGTCGCAACGCGCTCTCGCGCGGCCGAAGCCAGATCATCGAAACTTTTGATCTTCGGATAGCGGCGCTTCAGAATGGCAACGCCGCCATCGACGAGATATTGCGGATTGCCCTGCTCGAGCAGGTCTTTGCTGGCACCGACGGATGCCGCGTAGACTCTGCCGTCATCATGGTACTTCAGGAACCGCTCGACATTTGAGCCGAGTGTCAGTGCGACGCTCGCTCCGGCCTTTACCGGGACATCGGTTGGAACATTGTCACCGCGCGCGCCGCTGAGGTCGGCCAAAGGATCGACATACTGCGGCGCCTGGGGTCCACACCCCCCGACCGAAAGTAAGCAGACAAGGATGAGCTGAAGAATACACTTACCGACCATCACGCCCCCCGCGCTCAAGCCGAGTTCAGATTTCTTCGATAGCCGAAAAGTTTAGTTAAACGGCGACGACATTACGCCCCAAAAGATTGCAGTCAAGCGGCGGCAGAGACACAATGCGGGACAAACTTGCGCCTTCGGATCGATTGGCGAACGTGTGGCCGGTGGCGGCAGGAGCGCCGCCGATTGCGACGAGCCGACGTCGCAATCGGGGTTTGATCGCCGAATACGTCCACCGAGTTTGTGGACCGCGTCCTTCTAAACGTCCCAGATCTCTCCGAGAAACCGCAGCCAATTCTCGCCAAGAACGCCCCGGATGCGAGTTTCGCTCCAGCCGCGCCGCTCCATGGCTTGGGTGAGGTTCGGATACTGCGCCAGGTTCTCGAGTCCGGAGATCAACGGTGCCGTCCCGCGCGTTGGTACCATGCGGCGTGCGTAACCCTTGTCGTGCCGAAGCCAGTCGAAGAAGGCCTCGTCCTGGTCCTGGGTGAAGTCGGTGCCGATGCCGATATTGCCCTCGCCGCACACGTTGATCATGTACTCGAACAGGTCGACGCAGTCGTCGAGTGTGGAAGCACCGCCTTTCGGCATGAAGGGCGCGTACGTGGCAACGCCGACGAAGCCGCCTTTATTGACGATCGTCCGGAGCTGCTCGTCGGTCTTGTTGCGCGGATGATCGAGAAGTCCCGTCGGGCAGACATGCGAATAGGCGCAAGGCCGCGCCGAGAACTTGATCGCATCGTCGGCGGTCTTGGATCCTACGTGCGAGAGATCGACGAGGATCCCGAGCCGGTTCATTTCGGAAATGACCTCGCGGCCGAAGCCGGACAAGCCGCCATCGTTCTCTTCCCAGCATCCGCAGCCGACGAGGTTCTGGGTATTGTAGGTGATCTGGATGACCCCGACGCCAAGCTCCTTGAAGAGCGGCAACGTGTCGAGGCGATCCTCGATGGCCGACGTATTCTGAAAGCCGAGAATGATGCCGACCTTGCCGGCTTCTTTGGCGCGCTTGATATCGGCCGTCGACTTCACCGGCATGATCAGATCGCTGTTCTCGTGCATCCATCGCTTCCAGTTGGCGATGTTTTGCATCGTGCCGCGCGTATTCTCCCAGACGCAGCAGGTGCAATTGGCCGCTGTCAGGCCGCCGCGCTGCATGTGCTCGAAGACGCTGCGGCTCCAGCGCGAAACGACAAGGCCGTCGATGACGATAGAGCGCGAATGAAGGGTCGATGCCATGGCTAGAACTCGTGTGCGAGTGATGGAGGAGGCGGCTTACGCAACCGTTGCAGCCAACTCGGAGGACGTCAGGAATTTCACCGGGTGCGATTTGAGGTACTGGAGGTGGCGCGCAAGCATCCGAAGACGGCCCGGGTGAGCGATCAGCTCGACATGCAGCGTCAGGTGATAGAAGGCACCCGGCCACTCCATGAGGCCGTCGAACTCGTCCTGCCAGATCGTTTGGACATCACTGGCCATGCGGATCGTGCGTGCGATCTCGCCGCCGTACACGAAGTACGGTGCGTCGGCGAGATGCCACTGGACCGGCAGCTCCACGACCGACGTCGGCTTGCCGTTCTGCTCATGGCGATACGGACGAACGCGATCGTGGAAGTTGGTCGAGACAGTGACGCCATGATCGAGCAGAAGCTGAAGCGTGCGCGGACTCCATTCCCAGGACGCCGAGCGCCACGTGGTGGGCCTCACGCCGGTGATGGCCTCGAGCGCATCTATGCCGCGGACGAGTTCGGGCTCCTCTTCCTCGGGCTTGATGACGAGCACCGAACGATGGCCGTAGGTGTGGCTCGCAATCTCGTGGTCGTGTCGGGCGATCTCTTTGACGGCCTCGGGATAGCGCTCGGCGGTGATGCCCGGAATGAAGAACGTTGTGCGGATCTTGTTCTCTTCGAGAAGAGCCAGCAGCGGCGCCAGACCTTCGCGAATGGCGAACGTGCCGTGCGACAGCAGCACCGGACGTCGCGCGTTATCGGGATTGCGCCCGAGCCAGCTAGCCTCGGCGTCGAGGCAGATGCCGATCACGACGGGAAAATCGTTGGCCATTTCCTTTGAGCTCCGTTCCTATTTTTGTTGCGTCCAGTGTTTCGGCGGATGGCGCGTCAGCATGGCACGAGCGCCTTCAGCGCCGTCTCTACGTCGTTCGTGTTCGGGAGGGACAACAGCCGATCGAGTGCCGCATCAGCTCCCGCGGCCGTGAGGGCGCCCATGGTGCAATCCTTGAATTTCCGCGCGAGGTCGGCGTCGGACATGGGGGCCTGCGGATGCCCGCTCGGATAGACGATCGCGTGCTCGAGTGTCTTCCCGCAGGTGAGCGTCACCCGGAGCCGGCATCGCTCTTCACCGGACGCAGGTGCCAGGTTCGTCGGAATTTCGGGGTCCAGATGCATGAAAACCTTGGGCCAGAAGGCAACCAGCTCCGGATCGGCCAAGGCTTCGAGCGTGAAGCCGGCGAGGTCGGCTTTCCCTCGGCAGGCCGCAACAGCCAGGCAATGATTCAGGCTGAAGCGCCCTTCCATCTCGTCGCGAGGCACCGCGTACATGAGGTTCTTCTGGACGACGGTCGACACATAAGCATCGACGCGCTCGATGTCGCGCGCCGCAATCCCGGCGCTCCGCCGCAAGTGGAGCATGGCATCAATGGGGCGGTGCGCGCTGGCGCAGCAGGGATAGGCCTTGATCCAGGCGCCCGGCTCTGCGAGCGCTGGCGGACCCTTCAACCGCTCTTTCGCAACTCTGAACCCCGGCATGCCTTCTGCGCCGAACAGGGTTTCGAATGACCATGGCCCTTCGAAAATCTCACCGGCCGCCGTCAAGCCCTGCTCGGCGAAGGACGCAGCAAGGATGCCGGCCTGCGCAGCGATGCCCGCGTGGGTCGGTTTCATCTGCGTGCCGAACTGCAGTTTACTGCCGCTCGAAAAACTCGTGGCCGCACTGATCGCTCGTGCTGCACCGGCTGTATCGAGGCCGAGAAGGCGGGCGCATCCGGCAGCGGCGGCGGGCGCGCCGAGCGTCAGCGTTGTGTGCCAGCCTCGAGAATAGTGAGGGTAGTTCACCGCCGCCGCCAGGGCGTTCATCACGTCGAAGGAGATCGCAAGCGCGTCCAGAACTTGCGCACCCGACGCCCTGCGCTCCTGAGCGAGAGCCAGAAGTGCTGGAACAAAGACGGCGCTGGCGTGCGCCGCCGCTGTCTCCAGTACGTCGTCGTAGTCGAGCGCGTGCGCCGCCGTGGCGTTCACCATCGCTGCCCATGGTGCCGACGTGCGTTCGAGCGCGACGAGATCCAGGGCACCGCCGCCCTGCCAGCGCGAGAGTGTGGCGGAGATTGTGCGAGCTGCGGCGTCGTTTCGTCCCGCAATCATGCAGGCACACGTATCGATCACCGCGCGCAGGGCTGACCGCTGGACTTCCGCCGGCCAAGTGCTGGGTGCCTCGGCTATATGCCGGGCGAGCGCTGTGGTGATCGTCATGCGGATGCCTTCGCCCCACTGAAGTCGAACTTCGGCCATCTGTCGAGGTCGCCGGCGAAGTGGCAGCGGGATTTCTGCCCATTGCCGCAGTCGACGATCGGTGGCGCGACCGTGCCGCAAATTTCCTGCGCCATCGGGCAGCGCGTGTGAAACCGGCAAGCCTTCGGTGGTGCGACCGGAGACGGTATGTCACCCGTCAATGGTGCGGATGTTCTCCGGCGCGCGAGGACGGGATCGGCCAACGGACAGGCTTCGAGAAGCGCGGTCGTATAAGGATGGCGCGGCCGCTCGAAGATCTGCTCCGTCGGGCCCTCCTCGACCACGTGGCCAAGGTACATGACGACGACGCGTTCGCAGAATGAGCGCACGACGCCGAGATCATGCGTGATGAACAGATAGCTGAGACCGAGATCGGTGCGCAGCTTCTGCAGCAGCGCCAGAATCTGAGCACGGATCGAGATATCGAGAGCCGAGACGGCCTCGTCGGCAACGATCAGGGAAGGACGCAAGGCAATCGCGCGTGCAATGCAGATGCGTTGGCGCTGCCCGCCGGAGAACTGGTGAGGATAGCGGTTTAGATAACTCTCGCCTGGGCTGAGCCCGACAAGATCGAGCAGGCGGATGACCTCGGCACGGATCTCGCTGCGCGGCACGATGCCATGGATACGCAGCGGTTGGGCCAGGGTTTGCAGTACCGTCTTGCGCGGATTGAGCGAGTCGAAGGGATCCTGGAAAATCATCTGCACGGCACGCCGGTACGCGCGCATATTCTGTGCCGACTGGGCGCCGAGCACATTGCTTCCACGGAAGCGGATCATTCCGCCCGTGGGGCGGTTGAGCCCGAGAACCGATCGCGCCAGCGTCGTCTTCCCGCATCCGCTCTCGCCAACAACGGCAACGATCTCGCCCGGAGCGACGTGCAGATCGACGCCGTCGACCGCGTGCACGACCGCGCGCGGTCCGCCGAACCAGCTCCCGCCGACAGGGAAATGCACTTCGAGGTCCTGGATCTCAAGGAGCGCTGACACGTGCAGCCTCCTCATAGAGCCAGCAACGAGCACTAGAGCTAGGGGCAATGGCAAAATCGGGCGGCGCCTCTACCGAGCAGCGTGCCATGCGCTCGCGGCAGCGCGGGTGGAAACGGCAACCCGACGGTGGTGTCACCAGATTAGGTGGCTGTCCTTCGATGGGCGTGAGCCTCTCGATGCGTCGATCGGGCGACAGCGTGGAGCTCAGCAGCGCGCGTGTGTAGGGATGGCGCGGATTGGCGAAGATGCTGAAGACGTCTCCTTCCTCGACGATCTTTCCCGCATACATGACGTACACGCGATCGCAATACTCGGCGACGAGACCGAGGTCATGCGTAATCAGCAGCATCGACGAGGAGAGCTCGCGGCGTAGTCTCGCGAGGAGCCGCATGATCTGCGCCTGTATGGTCACGTCGAGCGCGGTCGTGGGCTCGTCGGCGATCAGAAAGGTTGGCTTCGACGAGATCGCCATCGCGATCAGAACGCGCTGTCGCATGCCGCCCGAGAGCTGATGAGGAAAATACTCGATGACTGTCGCCGCCGCTGGAATGCCGACGCGCTCCAGTGCCTCGAGCGCGGTTCTCCGCGCCTCACTGCGACCCACACGCTGATGCAACATGACGGCTTCGACGATTTGCTCACCGACGCGCATGAGCGGGTTTAGAAACGTCATGGGATCCTGAAAGACCATCGCCAGGCGACCGCCGCGCACCGCCCGCATCTCGCGCTCGGAGAGAGCAAGGAGATCGGTGCCGTCGAACGTCACGCTGCCGGAGACGATCCGCCCGGGAGGACGCACCAGCCGCATCAGCGAGAGCGCTGTCATGCTCTTGCCGCAGCCCGACTCGCCGACGAGCGCGACGGCCTCCCCGTGACCGATGTGGAGCGACACGCCATCTACGGCCTGTACCGTGCCGCTGTCGGTGAAGAGCTTCGTAACGAGGTTCGTTGCGGTCAGAAGCGGCTTACTCATCACCGCCCCCGCGCTCTGGGATTGAGAACGTCAGTGAGGCCATCGCCAACCAGGTTGAGACTCAAGACGGCCAGGAAGATGAACGACCCGGGAAAGGCCGTCGTCCACCAGGCCGAGCGCATGATCTGTTGCGCCTCCTGCAGCATCTGTCCGAGGCTCGCCTTTGTCGGATCACCGAGGCCGAGATAGCTGAGCCCCGCTTCCAGAAGCATCGCCTGTCCGACCATCAGCGTGGCGTTGACGACCACTGGACCAAGCGCGTTCGGCAATATTTCGCCGAAGATCAGGCTCGTGCGCGAGGCGCCAGCAACCCGCGCCGCATCCACAAACTGACGCGAGCGCAGACTCAGGAATTCGCCACGGACGAGACGCGCGATCTCCGGCCAGCTCAGCACCGCGATGGCGATCAGGATGTTGAAAATGTTCGCTCCGAAGAAGGCCACGAGCAGCACGGCAAGGAAGAAGCGCGGAATGACTTGGAAGATCTCCGTGAGGCGCATGAGCAGTGCGTCGATGCTGCGGCCGAAGAAGCCAGCAAGGCCGCCGATCACGACGCCGAGAAAAGTGGATATGGTCGCGGCGCCCAAGCCGACCATGAGCGATACGCTCAAGCCCGCGGCGGCACGGCTGAAGACGTCGCGGCCGAGCTCGTCGGTGCCCATGAGATGGGTCAAGTTCGGCGCCGCCATGCTCGGCCCGACGTCGATGCGTCCGGCTTCGAAGGGCAGCATTGGCGCCAGAATGGCGAGCGCGAACAGCGCCGCGAGGATGAAGGCGCCGAGCACCGATCCGCGATTGCGGCTGAAGATGCGCCACCAGCTCGGCTCGGCGGGGATGTGAGTCGTTGCCATGCCCTTACCGGTAGACCACGCGCGGATCGACCAGCGCATACACCACATCGGTGATCACATTGGCGCAGATGACCATGATCGAGAGCATGGTGAAAAGGCCCATGAGGACTGGATAGTCGCGAGCGCCGACGGCTTCGTACAGCAAGCGGCCCATGCCGGGCCACGCGAACACGGTCTCGGTCAACACGGAACCCGCGAGCATGAAGCCGAAGTTGAGACCGATCACCGTTACGACGGGAAGAATGGCGCTGCGCAGGGCGTGCCGATAGACGACCCGTCCTTCCGCGACGCCCTTGGCGCGCGCCGTCGTGATGAAGTCGAGCGCCAGAACCTCCTGCATCTTGATCCGGGTCAGGCGATAGATCAGCGCGAGGTGATAGAAGCTGTAGGTGATGGCCGGAAGTACGAGGTGGTGCGCCACGTCGAGGATGCGACCGAACCCTTCTGACGGTGCCCGCAGGCTGTACATGCCCTGAGTCGGGAACCAGGCCAGATGCAGCGCGAAGATGATGAGCATGATCTGTCCGATCCAGAACACCGGCATCGAGTATCCGGCGAGCGACAGGAACGTCGCGGTATAGTCGCCCGCCGAATAGGGCCGGCGCGCGGCGAATACACCGAGCAGGATGCCGATGAGGCTCGAGAAGAACAACGTCGTGCCCATCAGCAGCAGCGTGGCCGGCATCCGCCCGAGAATGAGGGTGAGTACGGACTCGCGGTATCGGAGTGAGTAGCCGAGGTCGAACTGTGCGATCTTGCCGATATAGGTGACGAACTGCTGCGATAGCGGCTGATCGAGACCGAATTCCCGGCGCAGACCTTCGATGTACTCCGGTGTGGCGTCCGCGCCGCCGATCAGGATGTCGATCGGATCACCCGGCGCGGCGTGAATGAGCGCGAAGTTGATGAGAATGATCACGAACAGGATCGGAACCGCCTGCAGAAGGCGACCGCCGACATAGATCAGGAGCGATTTGGTCGGCACTCGTCACCTGTCCGTGCTGTACGCGACGGTATCATTTAACCTCGTACGCGTTTTCGCGCGATTCGATGTACCCCTGCGGGCCGGTGACGACGTCCTTGAACTTCGCCGAGGCGGCATGGATCGCCGGGAGTTCGAACAAGGGAAGCGCCGGCAGGTCGTGCATCAGTATCTTCTGGATGTCCCGCCACATGGCCTTGCGCTTCGCCGGATCGGCTTCCTTGAACTCGGTATCGAAGAGCGCATCCACCTCAGGGTTCGAGTAGCCCATGCCGTTGACGAAAGGCGCCTTCAGGATCTGCTTGGTGTGGTAGCGCGCGGTGACGGCGATCGTAGGATCGGGACCCGTCGTGAAGAGCTGCATCGCGAGATCAAAATCCCACTGACGGAACACGCGGTCGGTGAAGGACGCGCGATCGAACGTCTGGACTGTCACGTCGATGCCGAGGTCGCGCAGATTGTCCTTGATGATCTCGGCGCCGCGACCTTCGTAGTCGCGCCCGGCGGCCCAGAACAGGCGCAGCGGGAACCGCTTGCCGTCCGCTCCCCGGGGGAAGCCGGCTTCGTCGAGGAGCTTGTTGGCGAGCGCCGGGTCGAGCTTGTAGTCGTACTCATCCGTGAAGGCCCAAGCGACGTTGCTCGAGACATGACTGCGCGCGACCTTGGCCTCGCCGAAGAGGGCACGCTGGCTGATCGTGTCGCGGTTGATGGCGTGGGCCAACGCCTGACGTACCTTCACGTTCTTGAGGGCCGAGTGGCGATGGTTGATGAGCATCAGCCCGTTCGTGCCCGCTGCATCGCCGCGGCTGACGAGCTGGAAGCGCTTGTCCTTACGTAGCTTGCCGACCTGATCGTAGGGGACGATGTACCAGTGGAGGAAGTCCACCTCGCCGCGCTCGAAGGCAAGGAAACGGGCTGCCGCGTCGGGCATTACCTGGAGGATCACACGATCAAGATACGGCTTACCCGGCTTCCAGTACTGATCGTTGCGGGCGAGCTCGATGTGGCTGCCGCGTTGCCAGCGCACGAATTTGAACGGCCCGCTCCCGATCGGAGCCTGGTTGGCGGGATTGGTCTTCGGATCTTTGCCCTCGTAGACGTGCTTCGGCATGATAAAGGCGCCGCTCGCGAGCGGGCTCGCCAGCACCGACAGGAACGGCACGTAGGGCGACTTCAGCGTGAAGACGAAGGTGTACTTTCCCGATGCCTTGGCGGAGGCGACGTTCTTCCACCAGGTCCCGGCGCGGGGGTGGTTCTTCGCGATCAGCTCGTTGAAGCTGAATTCGACATCGTCCGAGGTCAGCGGCTTGCCGTCGTGCCACTTCGCGTTCTCGACGATCTGGAAGGTGTAGACCAGCCCGTCAGGCGAGACCGTCCAGCTCTTCGCGAGATCGGGGATGATCCCGAGATGCTCGTCCAGCAGGACGAGGGTGTTGAAGACGTTGGAGACGGTTGTGAATGTCGGTGTATCAGTTGTGAGGTAAGGCGCCAGCGCCGGGGGCTCGTTTTCCAGGGCGACGATGAGCGTGCCGCCACGCTTCGGCGTGGTCTGGCTCTTCGCTGGCAGAACACCGACCGCAAGGGCGGCAAACATTGCGGACGCGAGGGCAATTGTACGAAGGCCGGGAATCATTTCTTCCACTCCGTTGCATCGCGGGGTGCGGCTATGGCGACGGTGTCGCCACCATCAAGGATGCGCTGCACGATCGCGCGCGGTTTGCCCCGCACCGACGCCTTCTTGATCTGAGGCGACATGTCTGCCGCTACGCTTGCTTGCGCTCGGACCGTGGGGGATGGCCATACCGGCCCCGGTAGGCGCGCGAGAAGTGCGCGGCGCTGTTGAATCCGCTCGCGATCGCGACCTCCAGCACCGACAGCGACGTCTGCCGCAAAAGCATCCGCGCGCGCTCGAGCCGCAGGCCAGCAGTGTGCTGACCGATCGTGCATCCGAGATTGCTTTGGAACAGGCGCTCGAGCTGGCGCACGGAGATGCCCGCCGATGCGGCGAGGCTATGTCGGCTCGGCACTTCTTCGGGGGCAGCCTCGAGATGCTCGAGGACATTCAAAAGCGGACCGTGGCTGACACCGTAGCGGTCGCGCAGTGACATGCGCTGCGGCTCCGGGCTCAGCCCCAGCCGAGTATGCAGGAACCATTCGCTGATCGCACTCACCAACTCGCGACCATGGCGCCGGCTGATGAGGGAGAGCATCATGTCGAAGGCCGCCGTGCCACCAGCGCTCGTGCAGCGATTGCGGTCGATCTCGTAGCGCGCGCTGGTGACCGCGTGGCTGGGGAAGCTTTCGCGGAAGGCCGGAATGTATTCCCAGTGCATCGTGCACCGATAGCCGTCCAGGAGACCAGCGCGTCCAAGGATGACCGGGCCGCCCGCGACGGCACCCACGCGCGTCCCCCGGCGGCTCTGCGCGCGCAGCCACGCCAGCGTCGCGGCCGAGTTGAAGAGCGTGGGATTGCCACCGGCACAGATGAAGAGATCGTCTACGTCGAGCGGAGCCTCGAGGCCCTGGTCGGGCACTATGGCCACACCATTGGATGCCGCCACCGGCTTGCCGTCGGGGGACACATGCTTCCACCGGTAGAGTTCGCGCCCCGACAGCGTGTTGGCGGCGCGGTAGGGCTCCATGGCGCAGCTATAGCTCATGAGGGCGAATCCTGGCACGAGCAGAAAGCCAATGCGGTAGGGCTCCGCCCCCGCAGCTGCAGTGCCGGAACTGTCCGAGGCGGGGGCCTTTCGGGGCGCGCGCCGCCTCCCGAGAGAGTCGCTATCGCTCAAGAAAAAGTCGCTCTGGGTCATGATCGCCGCGGGGATCGTGCCAGATTTGCGTCCCGATACAAGCCCGCATTTCATGCGGTTTGCCCAAACCCGAGCCGATCCAAATGCAATACTCGTTCGCCGCTCTCATCAGGAACGCGCTTTCGGGCAACGCCAACTGGGCCCCTGCCTGGCGCGAGCCCGAGCCCAAGGCGGCCTACGACACGGTCATCATAGGCGGCGGCGGACATGGCCTCGCCACGGCCTACTATCTGGCCAAGGAACACGGGATCACGAACGTCGCGGTTCTGGAGAAGGGCTATATCGGCTCGGGCAATGTCGGGCGCAACACGACGATCATCCGCTCCAACTATCTCCTGCCCGGCAACACGCCCTTCTACGAGTGGTCGCTCAAGCTCTGGGAGGGGCTCGAGCAGGACATCAACTTCAATGCGATGGTCTCTCAGCGCGGCGTGCTGAACCTGTTTCACTCCGACGGCCAGCGCGATGCCTTCGCTCGCCGTGGCAATGCGATGCGCCTGAACGGGGTCGATGCCGAGCTGCTCGGTCGCGAGGACGTGCGGCGCCTCCAACCCCTGCTCGACATCGACAATGCGCGCTTTCCGGTCAAGGGCGGGCTTCTCCAGCGGCGTGGTGGCACGGTGCGCCACGACGCTGTCGCCTGGGGCTATGCACGCGCCGCCGACAAGCGGGGTGTCGACATCATTCAGAACTGCGAGGTGACCGGTTTGCGCGTCGAGGGCGGCAGGATCGTCGCCGTCGAGACGACGCGCGGAACGATCCAGGCGAAGCGCATTGGTCTCGCGGTCGCTGGCAATTCCTCACGCCTCGCGGCGATGGCTGGGATGCGCCTGCCGATCGAGAGCCACGTCCTCCAGGCCTTTGTCTCGGAAGGCGTGAAGCCGCTGATCGATCAGGTCGTCACCTTCGGTGCCGCGCACTTCTACATCAGCCAGTCCGACAAGGGCGGTCTGGTCTTCGGCGGTGACATCGATGGATACAACTCCTACGCCCAGCGGGGGAGCCTGCCGATCGTCGAGGACGTCATGAGCTGCGCGCTGGCGCTGTTCCCCTCACTCGGCCGCCTGCGCTACCTGCGCCAGTGGGGCGGCATCATGGATATGTCGATGGACGGCTCGCCGATCATCGACCGCACGCCGATTGAGGGGCTCTATCTCAACGCCGGATGGTGCTACGGCGGCTTCAAGGCGACGCCCGCCTCGGGTTGGTGTTTCGCCCACACCATCGCCACCGGCCAACCGCACCAGTTCAATGCCGCCTACCGCCTGGACCGCTTCGCCACCGGTCACGTCCTTGACGAAGGTGGCAAAGGCGCCGTGCCGAACCTCCACTGAGGAAGATGTCCCCATGCGCCTGGCCTGCCCCTACTGCGGATCGCGCGGCAATGACGAGTTCGTTTATCTGGGCAGCGCTGATCCCGTGCGCCCATCGCACCACGATGCACCATCCGAGCAGTGGACCGAGTATGTGTACGTGCGCACCAATCCCGCTGGCGCCAATCGGGAACTCTGGCACCACACATTCGGATGCCGTAGCTGGCTGATCGTGACGCGCGACACGCGCACGCACGAGGTGCTGAAGGTCGAGCCGGCGCGCGACGCCGCCCATGCCTCCTCGCAGGTCGCGGTGCCATGACACAAGCCTTAGCCGCAAGCGAGGGCCGTCGCACCCTCCAGCCGAGCCGCCTCGCAGCCGGCGGATTGATCGAACGGGAGAGCGTGCTGCCGTTCACGTTCGACGGCAGGTCCTATCAGGGATACCGCGGCGACACGCTGGCCTCGGCGCTGCTGGCCAACGGCGTGACGCTCGTCGGTCGCTCCTTCAAGTACCATCGGCCGCGCGGCATCCTGTCGGCGGGACCGGAAGAGCCCAATGCGCTCGTCGAGTTGCGCACGGGCGCGCGGCGCGAGCCTAATACGCGCGCCACAGTCGCTGAACTCTATGCGGGACTTGCGGCCGCGAGCCAGAACCGTTGGCCGTCGCTGGCTTTCGACATGATGTCGGTGAACGGCCTTGCGGGGCCGCTGTTCAGCGCCGGCTTCTACTACAAGACCTTCATGTGGCCCGCGTCGTTCTGGGAGAAGGTCTACGAGCCGCTGATCCGGCGTGCGGCTGGCCTCGGGCGCGCGGCGCACGAGGCGGATCCCGATACATACGAGCGGTCGCACCTGTTCTGCGACGTGCTGATCGTCGGCGGTGGTGTCGCAGGGCTCGCGGCTGCCCTCGTGGCGAGCCGTAGCGGCGCGCGCGTCGTGCTCTGTGAGCAGGATTTCCTTCTCGGTGGACAAGTCCTCTCGGGCAATGACGAGATCGGCGGGAAATCCGCACCGGCGTGGGTGAAAGATGCCGTTGGCGAACTCGAGGCAGCGCGCCGCGTCCGCGTCCTGAAGCGTACGACGGTATTCGGGTTGTTCGACCACGGGGTCTGCGGCGCGGTCGAGCGCGTGAGCGACCATCTCGAAGCACCGGCGCCGCACACCGTTCGCCAGCGCTACTGGAAGATTGTTGCCCGGCGGATCGTGCTGGCGGCGGGGGCCATCGAAAGGCCGATCGTATTTCCAGGCAATGATCGGCCCGGCATCATGATGGCGGGGGCTGTGCGCAGCTACGTGGAGCGGTTCGCGGTGTTACCGGGGCGCCGCGCCGTTGTCTTCACCACCAACGACAGCGGTTATGCGACAGCGCGTGCGTTAAAGCGCGCGGGAGCTGAGATCGCGGCCGTCGTCGATTGCCGACCAAAGCCCGCACAGCAGGGCATCGAGCGGGCCGCGGACCTACCCATCTTCCACGGTGGCACGGTGACGGCAACGCACGGGCGTCTGCGACTGCGCAAGGTCGAGTTCATTGATGGCGATGGCCATAAGCACCACGTCGACGCGGACCTCCTGGCGATGGCAGGTGGCTGGGACCCGGCCGTTCACCTGACATGCCATCTCGGCAGCAAGCCGCAGTGGAGTGACGAGACAGGAGCATTCGTACCGGGGCGACTGCCACCTGGTCTCGCTGTCGTAGGGGCTGCTGCTGGCCGCTTCACGACCGCAGGCGCGCTTGCCGATGGCCAGCAGGCCGGAAACGAGGCCGCACGCGATTGCGGCTACGCTGCAAGTACCGGCATGGCGTCCACGGTCGACGCCGGCGGCGGAGCTGGTAACGGCGCGCCGTTCTGGTACCTCGGCGACACCGCCAAGAAGTGTTTTGTCGACTTCCAGAACGACGTCACCGCGGCCGACATCGCTCTCGCCGCTCGCGAGGGCTATCGCTCCGTCGAACACGTGAAGCGCTACACGACTCTCGGCATGGCCACCGATCAGGGCAAGAACTCGGGCGTCAATGGGTTGGCGCTGTTGGCGGAGGTCACAAACCGTACGATCGCCGAGACCGGGACAACGACATACCGCCCACCCTTCACACCGGTCGCGATCGGCGCCATCGCGGGCCATGAGCGAGGCAAGGAATTCCGCCCGTCGCGCTACACGCCAACGCACGATTGGGCTGCCGAGCGAGGCGCCGTATTCGTCGAAGTGGGTCAGTGGTATCGCGCGCAATGGTATCCGAGACGAGGCGAGACGGACTGGCTGGAAAGCGTCAATCGCGAGGCAATGGCTGTGCGTACCGCGGTCGGCGTGTGCGATGTGTCCACGCTCGGCAAAATCGAGGTGACGGGTCCCGACAGCGGTCGGTTTCTCGATCTCGTCTACGCGAACGCCATGTCGGGGCTGAAAGTCGGGCGTGTGCGCTACGGCGTGATGCTTCGTGAGGATGGTCACGTCTTCGACGATGGCACGGTGGCCCGCTTGGCACCCGATCGTTTCTTTCTCACGACCACCACCGCGCACGCTGAAGCCGTGCTGCGTCATTTTGAATTCTGCCATCAGGTGCTTGCGCCGTCGCTCGACGTATCCTTCGTCGATGTCACGGATCGCTGGGCACAGCTTGCGATCGCGGGGCCGAAATCGCGGGAGTTGCTCGGCAAGCTTCTCGGTGACACCTTCGATCTGTCGAGCGAACGCTTCCCCTATCTCTCGGTCTCGCAGCTCACCGTGTGCGGCGTGCCAGCGCGGCTCTACAGGATTTCGTTCTCCGGCGAGCTCGGCTACGAGCTCGGTGTACCGGCAGACTTCGCCGATGCGCTGATCCGACGCCTGGAAGAGCTCGGCGGGCCGCTCGGCCTCACACCTTACGGCACGGAGGCCATGACGGTGCTGCGCGTCGAGAAGGGCTTCGCCGCATCGGGCGAACTCAATGGCCAGACCACGGCACGCGACCTCGGTCTCGCTGACCTCATGTCGACGAAGAAGGAGTACATCGGTCGCGCCATGCTCGGCCGACCGGCCCTCATCGATCCAGATCGGCCGATCCTCGTATCCTTCGCACCTGTCGATCGTTCCGCGCCGCTCATGGCCGGCAGCCATTTCCTCGATCTCGGCGCGCCAGCCAGCATCGAGAACGACCAGGGTTATATGACTTCCGTCGTGTATTCGCCGACCTTGGGACACTATCTGGGGCTCGGTTTCCTCAAGCGCGGCCGCGAGCGGATCGGAACGCGCGTGCGGGCCTATGATCCCGTCCGCAATCGCGATGTGGAAGTCGAGGTTTGGCCCGCGTGCAGATATGATCCATCGGGAGGCCGCGCACGTGTCTGACATTTCGCTTTCCGCACGATCGGCGCTGGCGACAGTCGCAATCCCCGGCCGGCACGGTGCTGCCGGAACGCCCGGCGTCATGCTCGCCGAGCTGAGAGGTCTCGCGCTCGCGTCACTCGCGGGGCGCGGCGAAAACATAGGGGCGCTGACGGCAGCAGTGGAGCGTGAGTTTGGCGTGGCATTGCCTTCGCGCCCCAGCCGCGCGGCGCAGGGCACTGCGGCGTTTGTCTGGTCCGGCCATAACCAGTGGCTCGCGATCGGAGAGGCATCGGGCGATCTCGTTCGCAGGCTCGCCGCGTGTGCCGGAGACCTGGGCTATGTAACGGATCTCACGGGATCGCGCACGATCATGCGCATCAGCGGACCGAGAGCGCGTGACGGCCTGATGAAGCTGCTGCCGATCGATCTCGACGAGGCGGCATTCGGCGTCGGGTCTGCAGCCTCGACCGTGGCCGCGCATATGCCCGTGCACGTGTGGCAGACCGACGAAGCTCCGGCTTACGAAATCGCCGTTCCTCGTTCCTACGGGCCGAGCCTCTTCAGGTCGCTGTCCGCAGCATTTGCAGAGTACGGCTTCAGCGTGACCGCATAGCCACGCGCAGCCGACTTAGGTCGTGCGGTCGGCGTGACTCGGCTCGTCACGCCATGCGCGACAGAGCTCATTTCGAGCAGGCGTGAACGTAAGAGTCCCGGGCGCCGGTCAGCAGTGCGGCATTGCCGAGGGCCGACCGCCATTCGACGCGGGCGCCAATAATCGGCTAAGTCTTTGATTTGATTGGCTCCGCGGGTAGGATTCGAACCTACAACCAACCGGTTAACAGCCGGTTGCTCTACCGTTGAGCTACCGCGGATCAGGGGTTCGCCCGAAGGCTGGTGGCTTCTAGCAAACACAGGCGCCGCGCGCCACCCCTTTTGGCTGCGGCGTCCTGCTCGGCCGCCATCGGCGCGGGGGACTACTCTGTCGGCACCATATACTTCAGCGCGACATTGGAAAGCGCGCCGCCGATCACACAGGGAATGCCGACCTCTACCTGCCCGAGCGCGCTCGCGACGATGCAGCCGAAAGCGAGCGCCGTCTGCCCCGCCTGCCCCCACCACGAGACGTTGCGCGCGAACTCCGGCCCCTTGCGGCGCAGCTCCTCCACGGCGGCCACGGCCTGCTTGCGGATCGCGCCGGTCTCGTAGGTCTCCGCCGCGGTGATCACCTCGCGCAGCTCCTTGGCGGCGTCCTTCGGCACAGTCTCGAGCTGGCGTTTCGTGTAGGCCAAGAGCCGCGGGTCGGACTGCAGGTTCGTCGCCAGCGTCCACTTCGCCATGCTGCCGAGTGTCAGGGTCTCGACGTTGTTGCGGTCCTTGGACCACGGCAGCGCGGTGATGATGCGGTCGATGCCCTTGTAGTTGCCGGAGCCGAAGTAGTGCCCCCACATGATGTCGATGTGTGACGGCGAGGCCTTGAGGTCCAGCGTATCGAAGGTCGCGCCCTTGCCGTAGAGATGATGCTCGATGAGCACCTTCTTGGTCGGCATGCGCTCGACGAATTTTTGGAGCAGCTCCTTCCAGCCCCTCAGGCCCGAGTACGCGATCGCGCGCACGATCACCACCTGGTCCTCCGGCGGCAGCGGGAACATCTCGGCGATCAGCTTCTCCGCAATCTCGGGATTGGCCGCAATGACGCCCGCGATGAAGCCCTGGTAGACGCCGGCCTGCTCCAGCTCCTTGAAGAGGCCGATGCCGCTCATGGCCTTGACGACCTCGGGGACTTTTTCCGGCTCCGGCTTCTCGCGATAGGCGTTGATCCACTTGAGAATGGTCTGCGCCGTAAGCTGCTGCGGCGGCGGCTGCTGTTGTGGTGGTTGTTGCCGCTGCGGCGACGTGGGCAGCTGCAGGGCGCCGCGGCGCTGGGCATCTGCCGCGCCCGAAGCGAGCGCGAGCATCATCATCGCGAGAGCTGAGATCACCGCACGCATGTATATTTCCCCGTACAAGCGGACCGCGTGGCGGTACACGTGGCGCCTGCAACCAAAAAGCGAGCCGTCATGGCCGTTTTGCGGCCTGCCTGTGACGCTTTCGGGGTGTTGGTGCGGGCGTCAGTCGCGCGTTCTGCTCCTTCTCCCCGTTCTGACGGGGAGAAGGCCGGGACGAGGGCGGCGCCACTTACCGACGTCGGCGTTTGCCGCCGCCCCTCACCTCACCCTCTCCCCGCAAGAGCGGGGAGAGCGACTGCGCGGTGCGTTCGCGGCTCGCTCAAAGTCGTAAAAGACGGGGGTTCGGGGGTGTCCCCCGATTGGGGCGTGGGGCGAAAGCCCCACTCGCGCAGCGACCTCAGCTCTCCTCGCGCACCACCACCGCGTCGACGACGGCATAGCCCTCGCTGCCGACGATGAGTGGGTTGATGTCCAGGCTCAGGATGCGCGCGCTCGATTTCCTGACGAGCTCACCGACAGCGACGGCGGCCTCGGCGATAGCCGCGACATCGGCGGCCCGTTCGCCGCGCGTTCCGGCGAGCACCGGCCAGCAACGGAGCACACGCAAGGCCGCCAAAGCGTCGTCGG
>Ga0180218_1000511_pt1 | contig 34439 bp, 39 predicted proteins | sample eDN3rd37CKraftBY_FD_151334 | JGI IMG/M metagenome (GOLD analysis project Ga0180218, IMG submission 151334) | Enriched backyard soil microbial communities from Emeryville, California, USA - eDNA 3rd pass 37_C Kraft BY (version 2) (version 2) | ecosystem: Environmental > Terrestrial > Soil >... | reverse complement strand
CAGCGTCGGCCGTATCGCGGTACGGTTCAGCGGAAACGGGTTCTGCGGGGGTGTCGTGCATGGTCAGAACGGCGTTATGGCTACGAGCCTTGCCCGGACATGGCTGCCGTAGTTGACCATTATGTCAATCGATAATTTGCGGATCGGGCAGCCGGTAAATTTCGTTGTGACTGATCGATCGGCGCGTGAGACGCGAATTGTCGCAGTTGAGCCGACAGTCTAGCGGCGCGAATGGCGTCCTGAATAGGATTGCGCGATAAATCGCATCTGAACCTGATGCTGAAAGGAATGCTTCAAGATGAATGAGCCGCGCTGGATGAGCGGACCTCCGAAATCCATCCTGCTTGCCACAGATTTGAGTTCCCGCTGTGATCGAGCGCTCGACCGTGCCGTCGCGCTCTCGGAGCAATGGCAGGCCAAACTGGTCATCATGCACGTGCTGGAGGAGGTTGCGACCTGGGGACCGGACGCAGTCCTGCCCTCCTGGAAGCGTCCGCCGGATCCGGTTGGCCTCGCGCATAAGAGGCTGGTCGAGGACATCGGCGAGGCTGCGGACGCGGCAACCCTCGTCATCGAGGAGGGCGACCCGTCAGAGGCGATCCAGCGCACCGCGGAGGCAAGAGGTTGCGATCTCGTCGTGACCGGCGTTGCTCGCGACGAGCCGTTCGGCCGTTTCGTGCTCGGCACGACCGTCGACCGGTTGCTGCGGAATTCGGACCTGCCGGTTCTCATCGTCAAGAACAGAGCGCGGCGCCCCTATCGCAATGTCCTCATCGCAACGGATTTCTCGGAGGCGTCCCGCCATGCGCTGGAAGCCGCCCACCGATATTTCCCCGAACAGCCGCTCACGATCTTCCATGCCTACGATCCGCCCATGAGCGGGCTTGTGCCGGATCAGGCCAGCTATCGCCGGGAGTATCGGAAGGTCGCGGAGCAGGATTACGAGACGTTTCTCAAAGGCACGCCGTCCGGCGAAGCGATCCGCAAACACGCCCGGCCGCTGATCGAGTTCGGCGTTCCCGATCAATTGCTGCGCGACTGCGTGCGCGACCTGAATATCGATCTTGTCGTGCTGGGAACAAAAGGCCTGAACGCCATTTTCGAAGCGTTTCTCGGCAGTGTCTCCAAGCAGATCATGGCAGAGATACCGTGCGACGCGCTGGTGATGAGGGAGCCAGGCTAACAGCCCCCGGGTTCACTGCTCGGGGCGCTCCTGCACGAGGTGAACGATGCCGGCCACCTTTTCGATCGGAACGATGAAGGCGAGTCCGTGGCCGGGCGCGGTCAACTCGGCTGCGCGCACGATCTCGGCTAGGACCATGTCCTTGATGTTGTCGGGGACCACCGTGAGCACGATCTCCTTTTCCGGCTCGATCTGAATGCCGAAAACCTTCTGCTGTTCGTTGCGGCCGATTCCGCGGCCGAACAGCACCGTGCCGCCGTGGGCGCCGGACTTCATCGTGGCCTCGAGGACTGTATCCCCCCAACCCTTCCGCACGATACTGACGATCAGGCAGGGACTATGCATCTCGCTCACTCCCCCGTTCACGGGTTTTCAATCGGACGAAAAAGCCCAGCACCAGGACAGACATGATCGGCGCAAGTGCGATCAGCGCCACGAGACCGAAGCCATCAACGATCGGATTCTGGCTTCCTGTCGATGCGGCCGCGCCGAGCGCAAGAGCCAGCAGAAAGCTGTTCGCCAATGGACCGGTAGCGACGCCGCCGGCATCCACGGCAATCGCAACGAAGTCCCGTTCACTTACCCACATCAGTGCGATAATGCAGAGATAGCCTGGCACGAGCAGGTACAGGAGCGGAATTCCGAAAGCGATCCTCAGCATTCCGAGCCCGACCCAGATTGCTACTCCAATGCATGTGGCCTGCAGGACCATCGGGCCGCGAATGGAACCGTTCGAGGCGCCCTCCACCTGCTCGGCCAAAATGCGCACGGCCGGCTCTCCGAATGTTGTTAGAAATCCGAGCAGCACCCCGACCAAAATGAACAGCCATTTGTTTTCCAGTGCGCCGAGACCCTCGCCGATCGCGCGTCCGAAGGGCAGGAAGCCGATGCCAATTCCGAGGAGAAACAGATAGAGGCCAACCGCCGCTATCGCCGTGCCCTTGAGCATGTCGGCAACCTGCCGGCGCGGCAGTCTGAGCAGGAAGACCTGAAAGAGCAGGAAAAGCATCGCCAGCGGTACGATTGCGATCGTCACGCTCCAGAATGTCGCTGCAATCTCCTCGATCAGCGCCGCAATCATGACAGCAGCATCCCCATCAGAAGGATCGCGATGATCGGTCCAATTGACGCAAAGCCCAGAAGCCCGAAACCATCGGATATGGCAGAGCGACCCGCGAGCACGGAGCTCAGGCCGATCGCTAATGCGATGATCACTGGCGCCGACAGAACCCCGGTGGTCACGCTACCGGCGTCGAATGAAAGCGCGATGTATTCCGGCGGCGCGAACATCGCGAGCAGGAGCATGATCGCATAGGCCGCGGTCAACATGTACTTGATCGGCCAGCCGAGCAGGATGCGCATCATCGCGAGTGCGATCAGCGTCGCAAGCCCGGTCGCGATTAGATAAAGAACCAACTGCCCGGACATGGCGCCTTTCGAGGCGGCATCGACTTGTCCGGCCAGCACAAGAACGTCGGGCTCAGCCACCGTAGTCGCAAAGCCGAGCGCGAACGCGACCCCGATGATGAGAGCAACCGATCTCTTTTTCGGCAGTTCGGCTCCGATGAACCGCCCCATCGGCAATATGCCGAGATCGACACCTGTGAAAATCAGCAGCATGCCAGCGATGGCAAGGACCGAGCCCAGGAGAAACTGCAGGAACAGTTCAATCGGCGCATGGATGATTGTGACCTGAAGCACGCAGACGACGCCAACGAGTGGCGCAACCGCCTTCAATACCTCAAGCAGCTTGTCGTTGAGCAATGGCCCCATGAGGCCATGTGTTTACACCGGAGAGCTGAAAATCAAAATGGCTGCCTGCCTTTGCAGTCGACCTGTAAGAGCTGGCACCGTCCATCTCAAAGAAGATTCGAGCACTACGCTACTCGCAGTCGTGCGAGGCACCTCGAAGATTAAGTCTTTGCTAAAGCTCGCCCAATGGCTTCAATGGCTTCAATTCCTGAAGACGGCGGGATGTCAAATAACGTTAGTCTAATGCTAGCCTTAATGAAGGACATGTTGTTTCCGCTTTCTCCCAGCGCGGCCTGACAATTTCACCCCGGCGCGCGGCGATTCCAAGTTCCAGACTGTCGGCAATTCGGCGGGCACGGTCGGTGAAGGCATCCGCTGCCTGTCTTGGGCAAACAGACAAGGCCGTCGCTTCGAATATTGCCAGCCCGCGCTCGAAATGCTCGCTTCTGACGGGTAGCGAGAGATGGACCTGCATGGGTTGACCGTGATAGCGGCCCGTCATCAGCACGACCGACGACCAGAACGCACAAAGTTTCTCCAGATGATGGTCCCAGTCGTCAACCTTCGCCTCGAAGATCGGGCCGATAAGCGGATCGCTCCGGACCTGAGCATAAAACGTAGTGACGAGCGCGCTGATCATCGCCTCGTCGATCCCGGTCCGGCCCCTGATCTCCGCCGTTATTCTGGCGCGCCGCGTGGCAGCATCTTTCCATCGGATCGTCCTAAAGATATATTTTATATATTGCTTTTGTGAGCCGACGCCACTATTGTCAAGCTGCGAGGAGACATCTCATGGGACATGCAACTTCCGTTGTGAACGCCTTCACCGCCGTACTTCTACTGCCGGGCGATCTCGCCTGTGACGCGATTGGCGTCGGCAAGGCGGACAATCGCGATCTGGTTCGAATGTTGATCAACTCGTTTGCCTGGGCCTTCATTGGGGCGGCGGCGGTGGCCTTCTTCATTTAGTGCTTCGGCAACCGGTGGAGTTTCCCCCCAGTCGATCGAGCGATAGACGACCATGCGCCTGACAACCCTGTCGGATTATGCTCTCCGCGTTTTGATGTATTCCGCGGCGTCTGGCGACAAACTTATCACCATTGAAGAAACTGCCCGCACCTATGGGATATCGCGCGCTCACTTGATGAAAGTCGTCAACATCCTCGTGCGGCGCGGCTTCCTGAAAGGTGTCCGGGGCCGCTCTGGCGGGTTTATGTTGGCCAAGCTTCCAGAAGCGATCCGCGTCGGGGATGTGGTCCGCGCGACCGAAGCCGATTTTGCGCTCGTCGAATGCTTTGCCACCGGGAGTCAGTGCATCGTCACAGGCTGCTGCAAATTGCCCTCGATGCTTAATGAAGCTCTCAACGCCTTTATCGTAACGCTCGATAAGTACACGATCGCTGATCTGATGCTGAAACCGTCGGATTTTTCCGCACCGACGAGAGCCCGATCGTCACGGACTCGCGGCCCCACCATCAAAATTGACGCAAGAGCGTGAGAGCTACGTGTTTACGGAGGGCTTTTCAATGATTGCCAGTCGCAGCGCCATTGGCAGACGCGAAACACCGATCGAACGCGATGGAAACGGCTTCACTCTTGACGCTGCGCTGATCGGCGAACTTATCGATGTGCCGCCAGCGGACGTTCCCGCCCTGATGCGCAGCAAAAGCATCACCTGCATGTGCGAAAGCGGGATAGACTCAGATCGCGGGACGTTTCGAATCAATCTATTTTATCATGGACGGCATGTGAGACTTCGGATTGGCTCCGAGGACGAAATCCTGCAACGCTCGACCATCGACTTCGGCGAACGGCCGCAGCGCCGCCGCCGAAGTCTGTGACGAGCGATCCACTCGGGGCTGCACGCCTCCTGCCTCATAACGGCGGCGACACTCATCAACGTGCTCTAGGTATGGAACCAATTTTATGATCGCACAGCTGACGACCAGTGAGCGCCAATTCGCGATGGTGACGCTGATCCTGTTGGCCGTCGCCGGCCTCGTGCTGGCCATTGCAGGACGCGACGATCTCCTCGGCGGGCAAGGGCTGTTGATTTTTCTCGCGGCGCTTGGCGGCATTTTCGCGATCATCTCCAAATATTACTCGCCGGAGCCGTCCGAAGGACGGTTTGCATATTATTACGATGACCCCACCAAAGCGGGCATCGTCATCGCAATGGTATGGGCCGTTATCGGAATGTTTGTCGGCGATTGGGTCGCCTGGCAATTGGTCTATCCGGATCTCGCCTTCGACGCGGCATGGTCCAGTTTCGGACGGCTCCGGCCCGTCCACACGACTTCCGTTATTTTCGGCTTCGGCGGCAACGCGCTGATCGCGACATCGCTTTACGTACTGCAACGCACGTCGCGGGCGCGTTTGCCGGATCAAATCAGCCCGTGGTTCGTTTTGTTCGGCTACAACCTCTTCTGCCTGCTCGCTGTCACAGGCTATCTAATGGGGATTACCCAGTCGAAAGAATACGCCGAACCGGAATGGTACGCGGATATCTGGCTGGTGATCGTGTGGGTTGTCTATTTCGCAATCTATATGCGCACGCTCGCGCGACGCAAAGAACCGCATATCTACGTCGCCAACTGGTATTACATGGCTTTCATTCTGGTTGTGGCGATTCTGCACATCGTCAACAATCTCGCCGTACCGGTGTCTTTCGGCCACGCCAAAAGCTACTCGTCATTCTCCGGTGTTCAGGACGCCATGACGCAATGGTGGTACGGCCATAACGCCGTTGCGTTTTTCCTGACCGCCGGCTTCCTCGGGATGATGTATTATTATTTGCCGAAACGAGCCAATCGACCGATTTTTTCCTATCGCCTCTCGATTATCAGCTTCTGGGGCATCACATTCTTCTACATGTGGGCGGGCTCGCACCACCTCCACTATACGGCTCTTCCCCATTGGGTGCAGACACTCGGCATGACCTTTTCTGTGATGCTGCTGGTGCCATCATGGGCGTCCGCAGCGAACGCGCTGCTGACGCTTAACGGCGCATGGGACAAGGTCCGTGACGACGCGACCTTGCGCTTCATGATGGTGGCGGCTGTTTTCTATGGATTGTCTACCTTCGAAGGGTCGTTCATGGCGATCCGGACAGTCAACGCGCTCTCGCATTATACCGACTGGACGGTCGGTCATGTTCATGCCGGCGCGCTTGGCTGGGTCGCGATGATCACATTCGGCGCGATCTATGCTTCGGTGCCCTGGCTCTGGAAGCGCGAAGGGATGTATTCGGCGCGGCTGGTCGAAGTGCATTTCTGGTTAGCGGTCGCCGGCACTATCGTTTACGTCTTCGCGATGTGGAATTCCGGCATCATTCAGGGGCTGATGTGGCGGACCTACAACGAGAGTGGCACACTCGCCTATTCGTTCATTGAATCCGTTGTCGCCATGCGACCTTATTATATCGCACGGGCGATCGGCGGCCTGCTGTTCCTGATCGGCGCGATTGTGGGCTGTTACAATATCTGGATGACGATTCGTACCGCGCCGCAGGTCACACGCGAGCCAGTCTCCAGCACGCCCGATTCCGTTCTGGTCGGCACACCCGCACTTCAGCCTGGGGAGTGACGCTCATGTTTGGCTTTCATTATCGCCTGGAGCGAAAGGCGATCGGATTTGTCCTGGCGATCATCGGCGTAGCCAGTATTGGCGGCATCGTCGAGATCGCGCCGCTCTTCACGATCCACCAGACGGTCGAAGCGGCGCCCGGCATGCGGGTCTACACGCCGTTAGAACTCGCCGGCCGTAACATTTACATTCGCGAGGGCTGCTATGCCTGTCATTCGCAAATGATAAGAACGCTGCGGGACGAGGTCGAGCGCTATGGTCCGTATTCTCTGGCTGTCGAATCGAAACACGATCACCCGATGTTGTGGGGCTCCAAGCGTACTGGGCCGGACCTGGCGCGCGTGGGTGGCAAATATTCCGACGCGTGGCACGTCGCACACCTGAACAACCCTCGCGCCGTCATGCCTGAATCGATCATGCCCGCCTATGCCTGGTTGTCGCGGACCGCGTTGCGAATCGACGATCTCGGCGGACACCTCCGGGCGCTGCGGGCGGTGGGCGTCCCCTATACCGATGAAATGATCGCCAATGCGCCTGCAGATGCCTATGGGCAGACCGCCCCCGACTCGCCGCAGGCGGAAGGCGTAACCAAGCGTTACGGCGAAGCGACAAATGTGCGGGTCTTCGACGGCACGCCGGGCGATCCTACCGAAATGGACGCGCTTGTCGCCTATCTGCAGATCCTTGGACGGTTGACCGATGCGGCGCACAAGCCGGTTGCTTCGGCCGGGAGATGACGATGGAATTCGCCCACAATACACTCGTATGGTTTTCGAAATCGTTCGGCCTTTTCTACCTCATCGCACTGTCTATCGTGGTGGTGGCGTATACGTATTGGCCCTCGAAAAAGAAGCGGTTTGATCAGGCCGCGACGTCGATCATCGATGACGAGGATCGGCCATGGCGGTGACAGAACGCGATCCCCATACGGGTTATCTGACCACGGGTCATGAGTGGAACGGCATCAAGGAACTCAACACGCCCGTTCCCCGCCCGGTTTACTTTTTTCTCATCGCCACAGCTCTGTTTTCGCTCGGCTACTGGATCCTGTTCCCGGCCTTCCCGTTGGGCTGGACCTATACCAAGGGCCTGCTCGGAATCGATCAGCGCGCAACCGTGAACGAAGCCTTGCAGCGCGCGTCGCTCGATCGTCAAAGCTGGACCAAGAAGATCGAGACCGAGAGCTATCAAGCCATCCAGGCCGACCCCGCACTGATGACGATCGTGCGCCAGACCGGCCGGACCTTGTTCGGCGACAATTGCGCCGCCTGTCACGGTCTCCAAGCGAAGGGAAGCAAGGGGTTTCCGGACTTAACCACCGAATCCTGGTTGTGGGGCGGCGACCCGGAGACGATTGCCGAGACGATCCGGGTTGGCATCAACTCCACTCACCCGAACAGCCGCATCGCACAGATGCTCGCATTCGGGCGCGACAGCATTCTGCCGCGCGCCGATGTCGAAAACGTCGTAAGTTTTGTACAATCTCTGTCGGACTCCGCAGCAGCAAAACAAACACCGCCGGAGCGGCTCGATGCGGGCAAGACGATCTTCGCGGCAAATTGCGCCTCGTGCCACGGCGAGGACGGCAAGGGAAAGTCCGATCTCGGCGCCCCTGACCTGACTGATCGAACGTGGATCTATGGCGGCGACCCGCAATCGATCTTTACAACCGTCTGGCATGGCCGGCAGGGGCAAATGCCGGCATGGGAGAATCGCCTCGGATCGCTCGAACGCAAGATTCTCGCGCTGTATCTCGTCGATTTGAGGTCGCGCAAGCCATGACTGACACACCGGCCCGGCAGGCTCGAATTCAGCGCAAGGCGGCGGTCTGGATCGCCATCGGCCTTGGTCTGCTGTTTCTTGTCGCCGCCAACGGCCATCTGGTTTACGTCGCGGTTATGTCGCAACCGGCCTGCGTCGATCATGTCAGGCAAGGCGATCCGGACAGCGCACAAAACCGCTTCCGTGCCGCGAAGTCTGCATGTTCGCCGCGGTGAAGGTAGAAACGGAAAGAGACGGAGCATGACCACCATCCCAGCCGTGCTGCCCCCGACGCCGCGGAAGGAAACCTGGAACCGGCAACTGGCGCCATTGACTGCCTTTACATGGCTGGCGGCTGGATGGCGCGATCTGAAAGTGCAGCCGCTGAGCAGCCTGGTTTACGGCGCTCTGGTCTTTCTGGTCTCGATTGCAATCGTGGTCGGCCTCTTTGCATTCGGATGGGATTATATCCTCTTTCCGGCATTCGCGGGCTTTATGGTGGTCGGACCGCTGCTTGCCATCGGCCTCTATGAAAAGAGCCGTCGCATCGCGTCAAAAGAACCCGTCAGCCTCCGGCGGATGATCCTCGTCAAACCCAGGTCCGGTGGACAGGTTCTGTTCACGGGCATCCTGCTTTGCCTTCTGATGCTGTTGTGGATGCGCGCCGCTGTCATCGTTTATGCCCTGTTCTTCGGACTGCGACCTTTTCCCGGCCTCGATCACATTGTGCCGATGTTGTTCACAACACCAACCGGCTGGATGATGCTGATGGTCGGCAGCATCGTAGGCGGGCTGTTCGCGGCATTTTCATTCGCCATCAGCGCGCTGTCGATACCCATGCTGCTCAACGAGCGAGTGGATGCGCTGACTGCGATGGGAACCAGCACCGCCCTCGTCTGGAACAATCTGCCGGTGATGCTCACCTGGGGCATGATCGTGCTGGGTCTTTTTCTCGTCAGTCTCGCCACGGGTCTCATTGGCTTGATCATCGTCTTCCCGGTGCTAGGCCATGGCACCTGGCACGCCTATCGAGCGATCCGCTGATGGATTTCTTCTATCTCATTCCTATCGCTCTTGGGCTCGGCCTTATCGGGCTCGCGGCATTCATGTGGTCGCTCAAGAACGGGCAATATGACGACCTTGATGGTGCGGCGCAGAGGATCTTCTTGGATGATGACGACCAGCCGAGTCGACCGGACAATCGGCCGCGAAAGTCTGAAAGTGAGCTAGTCAGCTAAACCATGTTTGCGCTGCGTCCCGCGCTTTCCAGTTTACATGGAGCAAACATGATGACCTGGCGTCACATGAGCCAACTCTTTTCAGCTCTGGCCGTTATCCTGTTGGTGGATGCTACAAGCATTAGTCATGCATTGGATGTTGTCATTAAAGTTATCGTAACGCGAGAGGGCATGCCTTGGGTTCTCGGGACGACCAATCTACCCGATAATTCCATATTGCTTGTTTCCGTTAGCCGCAGTGAGGCGAACTACTTGTCAAAACACACTGCAGTGGTGTCAAATCGTCGGTTTACTGCAGGACCGTTTTCTCGGAACGGCGGCGCGCTCACACCTGGAGATTACGAAATTGAAGTAGTGTTTGGGATCGCCGCAACTCAACCGAAATCTGTCCAAGAGGTCGTTGGTCAAAACAACGAGAAGCTTACCGGCAGCTTGGTCACGGAAAGCGCTATCGGCATTACGGCGCGCCAACTTTTTAAGATAAATCTTGGCGGCCCAGCCTCTCCGGAGCTTGACCGTAAGGCTAGAGAGGAGAATGCGGTCGGGCGCAAATAGTGCGCGTCCGAAGCGTTCCATCCTTGGGTTGACATCCTACGTCTTTAGCAAGACTCAGCTGTTCGTGTTCAAGGCGTTCTTTAATCGCTCGAATAGCCTTCTTACATCACGTCGGATTTGACCCCCGGAGATTCCGGACATGCGCACGACGCCCTGGCTTCGCTGGCGGTGCAGCCGATACGCGGCCCTTGCCAGTCGGTTTTTTGCAGGGTTTCTGCCGGAGGTGCACCCCGCCTATCGCGTGAACTCCTTAGCCGAGGTCACGAGGCCGAGCATTGCTCGGCCCCTTGCCTTGCGGCCTCGCGGACCCGGGGCCTGACCTCGTCCGGGTCGGGGCATGTCCGAGAGCCTCACCGCTCGATCTCTGGCTGCTGACCGACTAGTACTTGCGCGGGACCGCGCGCATCCGCGCCCTTCTCGATTTCCTGACCGAGCCCCTGGCGAAGGAAGCTCTCCTGCTGGAGAGTGTGACGTAAGATAAAACTTGTCGTTTGGGGCGCCAGATTCTTGAAGGAATGCGGCGTCTTGTTCAGCATGCGGATCGATGATGTGAGAAAATTGTTCACTACAGATCGTACGATGATCCTGACCGTCTTGACCGTCACCGGGATGCTCATGGCCATCGTCGGTCTATGGCCCCTTCAGGGCGTTGCCGCCGAACTCTCCTCTCTCGTCGGTCTCTTGCTGGTCTATCTCGCCGGCGGTCTGCCTGCGGCATGGCGGGCCGCCGTCACATTGTGGGAAGAACGGGTGCTCGACATTGACCTGCTGATGGTCGTAGCAGCCGTTGCGGCTGCGGCGGTAGGAGCACCTTTCGAAGGTGCGGTCCTGCTCACGCTCTTCAGCGTGTCGACCACTCTGGAGGAGCGCGCGCTCGGGCGCGCCCGCCGCGCCATCGAGGCCTTGATGGCGCTGCGTCCGGAGACGGCATTGCGCAAGGCTCCCGACGGCACGGTCACGGAAATTCCTATCGCAGACCTTGAGGTGAGTGACATCGTCGTGCTGCGGCCGGGAGCGCGAGTGCCGGCGGATAGCGTAATCGTCAGCGGCCGCGGCTCGCTGGACGAGGCGAACATCACGGGCGAGTCGATGCCCGTCACGAAGCAGCCGGGCGCCCAGATCTTCGAGGCAACGGTCAACATCGACGGGGTGCTCGAGGCGGCCGTGACGAAGACGGTCGAGGAAAGCACCGTCGCCCGCATGATCGCGCTTGTGACGCAGGCGCAGGCGGCCAAGGCGCCATCCGAGCGGTTCAGCGCATGGTTCGGGCAACGTTACACGGTTGCGGTGATGGTCGGGGCCATCCTGGCCTTCATGACGTTCTACTGGCTAGGGCGCGACTGGGAGGAAGCGCTCTACCGAGCGGCGACCTTGCTGGTGGCCGCCAGCCCGTGCGCGATTGTCATCTCCGTGCCCGCCGCCATCCTGTCCGCGCTGTCGGCTGCCGCGCGCGCAGGCGTGCTGTTCAAGGGTGGGGCCGCGCTGGAAATCCTCGCGGCGGTCGACACGTTCGCCTTCGACAAGACTGGAACACTGACCACCGGCAAGGCGTCCGTAACCAATGTCGTTGCGCTTGACGGTGACGAGCCAAGATTCCTGTCGCTCCTCGCAGGGCTTGAGGCCCAGTCGGAACATCCAAGTGCCGCTGCCATCCGCCAGGAGGCGGCCAGTCGCGGCCTCACGCCCATCTCGGTGCGAGAGGTCACCAACCGGCCGAGCGCGGGCATCGTCGGCGATGACGGAGACGGTGGTCAGTTGTGGGCGGGCAACCCGCGCCTCGCCGCTCAGATGGGCGCATCCATCGATCACCCGGCGCTGCGGGCATTGGCGGCGGACACTCAGACGGTGATCTATGGGGGACGGGGAACTCGTGTGCTGGGGGCGGTCACCATTGCTGACCAGGCACGCCCCACCTCCGCGCCGGCGCTTGCCGCGCTACGCAAGGTTGGCATCGACAGGATCGTCATGATGACGGGCGATCGTCGGCCCGTCGCATTGCGCATAGGTGAAGAACTCGGGTTGACGCCTGAGCAGATCCATGCCGACATGCTGCCGGAAGACAAGGTCCGCATGGTCGGCGACCTTACAGCCGAGGGCAAGGTGGCGTTCGTCGGGGACGGCGTCAACGACGCGGCCGCGCTCGCGCGCGCCGACGTAGGGATCGCCATGGGTGCCGCCGGCTCGGACGTCGCGCTTCAGGCCGCCGACGTCGCACTTCTGTCGGATGACATGGGACGACTTGCAGAGGCACATCAACTGGCCCACCGGACTGCAACGATTATCAGGCAGAATCTTGTGTTTGCCATGAGCGCCATGGCGGTGCTGGTCACTGGCGGGTTGTTTTTCGAACTGCCTCTCCCGCTTGCGGTCATTGGTCACGAGGGTGGGACGGTTCTTGTGGTGCTGAACGGGTTGCGATTACTGAACGCCCCCATCGGGCTCCGCAGGTCGAGATCGGCGAGGAAGTTAGGGACATCTGTTGTCGCAAGCGTAAGGCCGGCCGCTCCAGGACAGACTTACCGGAGGAAAGTACCCCGACACGCGGGCTGACGTTCCGAAGGCACCATAATGATGAGTCCTACCGTTGCGGTTTAAACTGTAGCTCCATGAAGCTCACCCCGGAGTCTGTGCGAATTGTTTTTATACGATGCTATCTGCGCTTCCTTGTGCTATTGCAGGCGCCGATTGTCCCGGCCAATGCGAACAAGTGAACGTTAGATGATGCACTATCTCGCACTTGCTTTTGGTTTGTTCTTCTTCGGTGGCATCATGGGTGCAGAACTGCGCGCCCAAGATGATCTTCTGGTCTCAGGCGAGGATCTCGCACAAGCCCTCTGCGGTTCCTGTCATGCCATTGGCGCAACACAGCGAAGCCCTCACCCAGTTGCGCCAGCTTTCCGCGACCTACAATATCGGATGGACTTCGCGCGACTAGAGGAGCAGCTTCGCCAAGGGCTCGTTGCCAGCCATCCGGAGATGCCGGTATTCGTCCTCCGGGATCATGAAGCCGTCGCACTTGTGCGTTATCTTCGATCTCTCCAAAACTAATAATTCGCGCCTTCGTGAGTCTTGACGGCTGCTATCCGCCGGACATCTGATCGAGCCGCCTACGCATGTGACCGGCGAGTCCGAAAGCCCGATAAGTTCCGCCGCACGCTTTGTCTATTGGCTTGGCGACAACCGGCCCAACACATCGGCGACACAAGGCCGGATACATGCCCGCAAATCGATCAGTTTGGAACAAACGCTCAAAACTCTCTGGCACAACGGCGGCCATCATGCTGGCTGGCTTCCTAAGGGCACCATAAACTAGGCCCATTACAATGCTATACGTCTGAACCATCGCGAAAGAAAAGAGAGCTGGAGCGATCCCCTCGCCCATGTTCAGAGCGAATATCCCCAAGCCTAAAACGGGAAAGAAGATCAATCCCATGATGGCCCACCCGACAAAGCCATAAACGAAACCCTTCACTGCGCCGTTGTTGCCGGGCAGCCACCGGTAGACGATCCTGAACGTCAGGCTTATGACAAGAAAACCGTTCAGGAAGGAAATCATCCAAGGCACAACCGGAGTGTTGGCTTGGATCACAAACCCTGTGAGCATGCGTTGCAGGCTGGCATACGGGTCAAAATGGGGGAGGATTCCCGATTGTGCCTTGAAAAGCATGAGAAGCCAATGAGCGATCATTCCAATCAGGCCAGCGACCAGCGCTTTCCAAATTGCGCTTCTGCTCAGAAACATGAACCGGCGCATGAAACGGTTGCCAAAATAATGCTACAGTTGAGTTGGGAAACAGAAGGCGCGGCGCGTCCTAACTCTTGCGCTTCCGGTTCTTAAACTTGACCGGAATGGTTAGATAGTGAACTCCATTCGCCTTCGCTGGCGGGAACTTTCCGGCGCGGATGTTGACTTGGATTGAGGGCAGCAGCAGACGCGGAGCCGAAAGTTTGGCATCGCGCGCGGTGCGCATAGCAACGAACTCATCTTCGGTAATGCCCTCCTTGACGTGCACGTTGTTTGCGCGCTGGTCGGCGACCGTAGTTTCCCAAGCATATTTGTCGCGACCAGGCGCCTTGTAGTCATGGCACATGAACAGCCGCGTCTGCGGCGGCAATCCCATTAATCGCTTGATTGACCGATAGAGCTGGCGCGAATTTCCACCGGGAAAGTCGGCCCGCGCGGTCCCATAATCGGGCATGAACAGCGTGTCTCCCACAAACGCTGCATCCTCTATCTTGTACGTAATGTCAGCTGGAGTGTGTCCGGGCGTATAAATAACCTCGGCAACGAGCTCGCCGATGTTAAAGCGCTCGCTATCACTGAACAGGTGGTCGAAGTCGCTGCCGTCGGTCTTCAGATCCGTTGCATTGAAGACTGGCCGAAAAATGCGCTGGACCTCCTTGATGTGCTCCCCGATGCCTATCTTCGCGCCCGTCTTCGCCTTCAGATAGGGTGAACCTGACAGGTGGTCGGCATGCGCGTGGGTTTCCAGCGTCCACACTATCGTGTACCCGGCATCGTTAGCCGCGCGCAGAATCATCTCAACCGAGCGCGTATCCACCTCGCCAGAATTGTGGTCGTAATCAAGCACCGGATCGATGACCGCAGCTCTTTTCGTTGCGGGATCGGCGACCAGATAGCTGACCGTGTTCGTCGGTTCGTCGAAAAGCGCCCGAATAATAGGCTGACGTGGCATAGTTGAACCTCCGTTCGAAAGCGTCCTACGGGTCTCCTTGACAGATATATTAGTGTTTACTAAATAAGCAATGTCTAATGCATTTGAGGAAGCCAGGTGGCCCGCGAAGCTTTCGATCCAGAGACGCTTGAGAAAAAGGCGACTGAGGTTGCTGATATCCTCCGTGCGCTCGCCAACGAACGCCGGCTGATGATCCTGTGCAAGCTGGTGGAATGGGGCGAGGGCAACGTCACTGCACTCGCCGAGGCTGTCGGCCTGTCACAATCGGCTTTGTCCCAGCACCTTGCGAAGATGCGGGAGGAAGGTCTCGTGGCATTCCGGCGTGAAAGTCAGACGCTCTGGTACCGCATCGCTGATCCACGCATCGAGCAGCTGTTTGCCAGTCTTCACGATCTGTTTTGCAAGCCGCGCAAAGGGCGGTGAAGAGGAGTTCAGCAATGCCGATTTCTACCATCAAACCATCTGCGGCCAGACGTCTTCTGGACGATGGCGCTCTGCTAATCGATGTCCGCGAGGCGGATGAGTACGCCCGCGAAAAAATCCCGAGCGCGCACCACATGCCGCTTTCCAAGCTGGATGAGATGAACGGGACCGTTCATCAGGGTAAGACGGTCATCTTCTATTGTAGGAGCGGCGCTCGTACTCACGCAAATGCACCTCGTCTTGCCGGGACGCTCATCGAACCCCGTGAAGCTTTCATACTTGAGGGCGGGCTCAACGCTTGGCGTAGGTCCGGCTTCCCGGTCGTTACTGATCGTCTGCAGCCGATCGAATTGCAGCGGCAAGTCCAAATAGGCGCCGGCAGCCTCGCATTCGTAGGCACCATGCTCGGTCTCCTGGTGTCCCCATGGTTTTTCATCGTCCCGGCGTTCGTTGGGGCCGGCCTCGTCACCGCTGGCGCGACCGGATTCTGCGGAATGGCGCACCTCCTGATGCGAGCGCCATGGAACCAAGCAGACAATAATTCGCCTGTGCGGCCATGAACGCGCAGCTCCTTCTATGCTGCTGAGCCTGACGGAGGTCGCCCTCAGCCTGGCGTCTGGCTCGCTGGTCGGATTTTCGCTCGGCCTCGTCGGGGGCGGCGGATCGATCCTCGCAGTGCCGCTTCTTGTGTATCTGGTCGGCGTTTCCAGTCCGCATATAGCGATTGGGACCAGCGCTCTCGCCGTTGCGGCAAATGCCGCAGCCAGCCTCGCCAATCACGCGCGCGAGGGAAATGTGAAATGGCGCTGCGCCCTTGTCCTCTCAGCAGCCGGCGTCGTCGGCGCTTTTCTTGGCTCTAGCGTCGGCAAGGCAATCGACGGCCAAAAGCTGCTCGCTTTCTTCGCAGTGATCATGATGGTCGTTGGCGTTCTCATGCTTCGTGGCCGAAAAGCGGTCGGAGACCCCTTGGTCAGCCTCTCGCGAGAGAACCTCCCAAAGCTCGTTGGTTTTGGCCTCGTGGCTGGCGCGTTGTCTGGCTTCTTCGGCATTGGTGGCGGCTTTCTGATCGTACCGGCGCTGATCATGGCCACTGGCATGCCAATCCTCAACGCAGTCGCATCCTCGCTCGTAGCCGTCACAGCGTTCGGCCTGACCACCGCCGCCAACTATGCTTATTCCGGTCTCGTGGATTGGACTGTTGCTGCGCTTTTCATCGCTGGCGGAGTTGTGGGAGGCCTGCTCGGCGCATGGTCGGCGAAGATGCTCGCCGGCAGCAAGGGCACTTTGAATACGGTTTTCGCCGCGCTGATCTTCGCGGTTTCGGTCTACATGCTGGTTCGCAGTTTAGGACTGGCTTAACCGGCGAAGTCGTGACCAAAATACTCCACGTGGTCTGGCACTTCTACAGGGTCAATCGCATCTCGCGCGAACAACGCGCTCAAGTGTCTGCGGCCGGCACAGACGAGGCTATTTGATAAACAGCACGATCCGCAACGCGGCATCGTCAGCAACAAGGTTGATCAAGCACGCGCCCGTCTTGGGGCGTAACAATACATCAAGGTTAGTTCGACCCGCTCAATACTTTATAATTGGTTCGGCAGTTTAACAGTGACGTTTTTGCAGATTGGGACGTTGCGATGAAAATCGAACGTAGATCGACCCAGCCGAAGGTAGCGCTACGGCGCTCGCTCACTATCGGGCCGCTTCTCTTTTATGGGCTCGCTATCATCGTAGGGGCGGGAATCTACGTAGCAATCGCTTCGGTGATTGGCCGGGCCGGTGCGGCGGCACCACTGTCGTTCCTACTCGCGGGTACCGCAGCGGCCATGACGGGCCTGTGCTACGCGGAGTTGGCCAGCCGGTTTCCAGAAGCTTCCGGCGCCGTCGCCTACGTAACTCAGGGGTTCGGCTCTGACCGCGCGGCACAGGTGACCGGCATTGCCTTGACACTTGCTGTTGCGATCGCCGCAGCTTCGATCGCAAGCGGGGCAGTCCACTATCTCTCTCTGCTCATTGGACTATCCCCATGGGCAATGATCACGCTGCTGGTCGTGACGTTCACGCTGCTCGCAATGGCAGGGGTACGGGAGAGCGTCGGGTTCGCGGCGATCATCGGGACGATCGAGATCCTGGGCCTCCTCGTCGCGGCTGCGGTGGGCTTCCTCACCGCACCTGACTTTAACATTGAGGGCATGTGGCCGACGACTTTCATTGCATGGCAGAACGTTGTGGCTGGTGCCTTCATTGCGTTCTTCGCCTTCATTGGCTTTGAAAGCCTGGCCAATATGGCTGAAGAGGCAAAGGACCCGCGCCGCACGTTGCCCTACAGCATAGTGGCGGCGGTCCTGGTCAGCACGTTGCTGTACGTCGTGGTGGCAGGATCTCTGGTATTCGCTCGCACTGGCGGCCAAAGCCCGCTGATTGACCTTTTTCAGGACCGGTACGCGACGCTGTTCGCCGCCGTGGGCGCCTTGGCGATCGCCAATGGCGTTCTGGTAGAGATCATGATGCTGGCACGGCTGTTCTACGGCATGGCCCGCCGGCGGCAGCTTCCCGCCATACTCGGCCGCGTCCATTCACGCACCCGCACGCCGATCGAGGCCACCGCCCTCGCCGGCGCAATCGTGCTGGCCACCGCGCTGCTGGTTCCCTTCGAGCGGTTACTGGCATTGGCCAACGCTCTGACACTGGGTATCTTTGCTGTCGTCGATATAGCGCTCTGGCGGATTCAGCGGAGGCTGCCGGCGGGCGAAGGCGTCTTCACGGTGCCGCGGTGGGTACCACCGGCCGCTGCAGCGCTTGCGGTCGGGCTGATCGTGTCGGAGATATTTTCGTGACAGTGGTGCGATACAAAGATTATTCTTTCTACCTCGGCATGAGCCGTTGATGCTCGCTATTGCCTTGAGCCCATCCATCGCAGTTTTCGATGTCGGCTGCACACTCCAATCGGCGACCGGCGTAACATGATTATCACCGGAACCTGGCCGTCTGCGGCGGTGGACGCGAATTTCCACACCATACGAGAAGCCGGTTCGAATCCATCCGTACGTGTTGCAGCCGCCCGCGCCTGGCGACTTAGCGAGGCTCGATTCCACGTCCCGCCAAACTTCGCCGGAGGTTGAAAGCCGCATGTCTATCTATGGGTTGAACCGACTTTTCACGCCGCAATCGATCGCGATCGTCGGAGCGAGTCCGAACCGGACCTCGCTTGGCGGCGCCGTTTACGCGAATGCGATCGCCGCGGGCTTTCGCAGTTGCATCGATCCGGTGAATCCGAAGTACGAGGAGATCGGCGGTCGGCGCTGCGTTGCCTCCGTCGATCAACTCGATGCCGTACCGGACCTCATCGTCGTTGCGACGCCCGCACCGACCGTACCTGCCATCATCGACGCGGCAGCGAAGCGCGGCGTTGGCGCGGCCATCGTGATCAGTTCGGGGCTGGGACACGGTCAAGGCTCGCTCGCGGAGCGCATGCACGCACCGGCGCGCGCCAGCGGCTTGCGGATCGTTGGCCCGAATTGTCTTGGCGTAATCGCACCGCATGCCGCGCTGAACGCGAGTTTCGCAGCGGTGACTCCGGAATCGGGTTCGCTTGCCGTGATCTCCCAATCGGGCGCTGTCGCCGCGGCGATGGCGGAATGGGGCATGCGCCACGAGATCGGATTCTCCGCAATCGTTTCAGTTGGTGACCAGATCGATGTCGATGTCGGCGACCTCCTCGATTTCTTCGCGCTGGATCGGCGCACGCACGCGATCCTGCTCTACGTGGAGTCCGTGAAGGACAGCCGGAAGTTCATGTCGGCTGCCCGTGCTGCGGCGCGGGTGAAGCCGGTCGTGGTCGTCAAGTCCGGCCGTCATGACGAAGGTAAACGCGCGGCTGCCACTCATACCGGTGCGCTGGCCGGATCGGACGCCGTCTACGATGCTGCATTCCGCAGGGCCGGTCTTTTGCGGGTGAACGACATGAGCGAATTGTTCGCAGCCGCCCAGACGCTTGCGTTTTGCCGCGACGTTGCGGGCAGCCGGCTTGCGATTCTGACGAATGGCGGCGGCTTCGGCGTGTTGGCGGTCGACAGCCTGGTCGATCAGGGGTATCGGCCGGCGGAACTGTCGGCCGAAACGACGGCGCGGCTCAACGCCGCGATGCCCCCGCTTTGGTCGCATGCAAATCCGGTGGACATCATCGGAGATGCCGATGCCGCACGTTTTACGGCCGCGCTCGAAGCGCTGATCGAGGATCCAGGGAATGACGCCATTCTTGTGCTGAATGTCCAGACAGCGCTTGCGTCATCGCTCGATACGGCGAAGGCGGTCCGCGATGTCGTCGTCGCGGAACGGTCGCATCGGTTGAGTCCGAAGCCGGTGCTGACGTCGTGGATCGGCGCGGCGGCCGAGGTGGAAACGGTGTTCCGTGCCGCGCGGGTTCCGCATTACCAGACGGAAATCGAGGCGATCGGCGGTTTTGCGCATCTCGCGCGGCGTCACGAATTGCTGCAGTCTCTCATGGCGCGTCCGGCTGCGGCGCCTGACGATTTCAAGGGTGACGAAAAGGCCGTGCGCGCAATCGTCGAGGCTGCGTGCAACGATGGCCGCAATTGGCTCGATCCCTTGGAAACCGATGCGGTACTGCAGGCCTACGGCATCCCATCGGTTCAGCTGCGCAAGGCCGCGGACGCCGGAGCGGCCGCCGAAGCTGCCCGTGAATTCATGGCGCAAGGCCATCCGGTGGCCGTGAAAATCCTGTCCCGCGATATCCAGCACAAGTCAGACGTCGACGGTGTGCGGCTCAGCCTCACCAGCGACGCCGATGTGCGAACGTCGGCCGAGACCGTGATTGCCAATGCGCGTCGGTTGAGACCGAAGGCCCGCATCGACGGCGTGATCGTGCAGCCGATGATTACGCGGCCGCGTGCGCGCGAACTGATCACGGGACTCGCCCGCGATTCTGTGTTCGGATCGGTGATCGTGTTCGGTCACGGCGGCGTCTCGGTCGAGATTGTGAAGGATAAGGCCATTGCGCTGCCTCCGCTCGACCAGCAGCGCGCACTCGATCTGATCGCGCGAACCCGCATATCCCGTCTGATCGATGGCTATCGCAACGTGCCTGCGGCGCGCCGCGATCTGGTGGCGTTTGTGCTGGTTCGGCTGTCCCAGCTCGCGGCCGATATCCCCGAGATTCTGGAGATCGACATCAATCCGCTGCTTGCTGACGACGCGGGCGTGCTTGCCCTGGACGCACGGATTTCCATCGATCCGACGCCGCTCTCGCCTGGACGGCCGCATCATGCGCATTTCGCGATCCGGCCCTATCCGAAGGAATGGGAACGCACGCTGACGCTGCGGGACGGACAACAGGTGGCGGTGCGTCCGGTTCGTCCCGAAGATGAAAGACTGTACGAAGAATTCTTCCGCCATGTCAGCCCCGACGACATGCGGCTTCGCTTCTTCGGTCTGGTCAAGGATATCGGCCATGCCTTCATCGCGCGACTGACGCAGATCGACTACGGACGCTCGATCGCATTGCTGGCGCTCGACGAGAAAACGGGCGCGCTATTGGGGGTGGTACGGCTGCATGCCGATCCGGATTATCGCAACGGCGAATATGCCGTTCTGCTGCGCTCCGATCGCAAGGGCATCGGACTCGGCTGGATGCTGATGGAACTGATCATCGACTATGCGCGCAAGGAGGGTCTTCGCGGCATCACTGGGCAGGTACTGCGCGACAACACCACCATGCTGACCATGTGCCGCGAGCTGGGCTTTAGCGTCGACGAGGACCGCGAAGACCGCAATCTGTTCACGGTGTCGCTAAGTTTAGCGCCGACTGCTCGTTCGGCGCTTGATTGATCGGCGACTTTTTGCTCGCGACTTCGACACTGTGTCGCCACTAACTCCCGTCTCAACATCCTGCTGCTATCATTCGCTCAATTCGAGCGTGAAGTGATAGGCGAACGGGTTCGCGGGCCGTCGGCGCGCACGGGCCCAGCCCGTGCCACTCGCAAGCCAAAAATGATCCGCCTTCCCTGAAATATCGCGGTAGGGACGCCCGTTGCCGGGCGCCCCCCGCACAGATCCGTACGTGCAGGACTACTGCATACGGCTCTTACCTCGGGTGTTGACGGCGAAGCGATCGCCCGGCCATGGATGAAGGATACGCGGTTTCGGGAGGAGGTCAGCAGCGCGCTTCGTCGCCCGTTCCCAAGTCGTGCAATCTTTCTGACTGCGGCGCCGTAGCGACCGACGCCAGAGATCGGTGACATGGTGATGGAACGCAACTATTGCCCTGCCGTTGGTTGGCACGGCGTGATAGTTGAAGAAGCCGCTGACAACTCGCGTCAGCCATTTCCCTTGTTCAGGGATAGGCTCATGCATTCGCCATCGCAGTTCCTCCTTGATTTCCTTGAGCTTCGCTTTCATGCGGTCGCGCCGGGTCTTCCTCTGAACCAGGAATTTCCCCTGACGGCTTTTGCCGCAGATGAAGGTGAACCCGAGGAAGTTGAAGGTTTCCGGTTTTCCGATCCCGCTCCTCGCGCGCTGGGCAGCCGCAAAGCGGCCGAACGCGATCAGGCGGGTCTTGTCCGGATGCAGCGACAACGCGAACTCCCGCAACCGTTCACGCATTGCATCCCAGAAGCGCCGGGCATCAGCTTCGTGCTGGAAGCCGATCACGATATCGTCCGCGTAGCGCACGATGTCGCCTGCGGCCTCGCGCCGTCTCCAACGCGCAGCCCAGAGGTCAAAGACATAGTGAAGGTAAACGTTCGCGAGCAGTGGCGAGGCCACCGAGCCCTGTCCCGTTCCCCTTTCACCGGCCGTAACCACTCCATCTTCAAGGACGCCCGCCTTGAGCCATTTCTGGATCAGGCGGATGATGCGCGGGTCGCCGATCCGGTGGTTCAGGAACTTGATCAACCACTCGTGGCTGACGTCGTCGAAGAACGATCGAATGTCGGCGTCCAGTATGTAGTTCACCTTCGTGCTGCTGATTCCGACGACCAATGCATCCAGCGCATCATGCGGGCTGCGCTTGGGTCGGAATCCATACGAGAATCCGAGGAAGTCTTCCTCGTAGATCGCGTTCAGCACGGTGGCCGTTGCCCTCTGGACGATCTTGTCTTCGAGTGCCGCGACCGCGAGCGGGCGTTGCTTACCATCCGATTTCGGGATGTACCGACGCCGGGATGGCAACGCTCGATACCCTCCCTCGTGGACTCGCGCATGCAGGTCCTCGATCCTGCGATCGAGGTCTGCCTCGTAGTCCTGCCACGTCAACCCATCCACACCGGGTGCGGCATCACGCTTGAGCGCGAAGAACGCAGTTCGGAACATGGCCGGATCGAGATGGTGGAAGAGCGCGGTGAACCTTTCCTTCTTCTTTTGCCTTGCAGCCTTCCGTACGCGCGCCAGCGCCTGTGACACGCTTACCCGGTCCTGCGCCCGGCGCGTGCTTTGCTGGCTCACGTTTCCCTTGGTCCCCGCCCTTCGCTCGACCAACTCCGCAGCCGGTTGCCCAGCCTTGTTCGTTGGCGTCATCACTACTATGGCGAGGTCTGACTTCTCGCGTCCGTGCATCATCGGCTACGGCTCCTCGCCTTCCCGATGCGGACCATCGACTTTCGCCGGTGGCCGAACGTGAGACCTCCCGTTTCTCGCGCAAAGAACTTACGCACATGCCAGGGTCTCAGACCACGCCGGGTCGTCCGGTTGCTCGCGCTAACGCTACCGTCCGTTCTGCCTTCCGTTTGACTCACAACGTCGGCACCCGGGACAAATCTTCTTTCGCGGCTCAATGGCTGGCCTATACGCTCCCCTGCCGACGCTTCACCCCCGCCCTCACGGGCGACGATGCACGGCTCGGGGCCAATGCGGGTCGCTACTCCTTCACTGTGACGGACTTTCACCGTTCGTTCCTTGCCGATAATCCGGCGCACGAGCCACAAGATTGCTCACTATTCGCTCGACTTCCCGTCGGGACAGAGCGTGTGTGGTAGCGAAGGGAGCTCTCCATGAATGCGCAATCGGTCGAGGCAATCTCAAATGCACTTGAGCAAGATGCGCAAGCGGCTGGATAGTGCTGCGGGCATCGTGAAAGCAGCCGAAACTTGTGCCGAAGCCGGCAACGTCGAAAACGCCATCGAAATCGCGCTCGACGTCGAGCGTCTGATCTATGAGGTGAATACGTTTCTCAATGCTGCCAACATGATCAACAGGATCAGCAAGACCTAGCACCCTCCGGCACGAATTCCTCCGCACCCCGCCAGTGCCATTCGGCCTTCGCGGGGCTTTGGTGGTGACGGCGCGCGCCGTCGCACCATTAAAAGGAGCACGAGATGTCCAAGAACAAATCTACCAGCAAGGCGAAGCCGGCAGCGACCCCGAAGAAGCCAGGCAAGACCGCCGCCCCCAGTGAAGCCGCTCCGGCCAAGCAGCATGCCAATTCCAAGCAGTCTGATGTTATAGAGATGTTGCGCCAACCGCAGGGCGCAACTATTGCAGCGATCATGAAGGCGACCGGCTGGCAGCAGCATTCCGTGCGCGGCTTCTTCGCCGGGATCGTGCGCAAGAAGCTTGGTTTGAAGCTGGAATCGCAAAAGCCCAATGAGGGCGACCGGATGTACCGGATTGTTTCCGGCAAGCCGGACAGCTCAAAGTCCAAGGCCGTGAAACCCAACCGCCGAGCGGCATAATCATGGCTCGGCGACCCGTCATTTCGGCGACGCCGGCCTCGCAACCATCGCAGATCGTTCAGGCTCGCGAGAGCCTGGACGACCTGCGTCGCGAATGGCGGCATCTATATAAGAGTGAGCCACCTAAGATCAGTCGCGACTTGCTGGTGATGGGGATCGCATACCGGCGACAGGAACTTGAGCACGGTGGACTCGGCAAGACGACGCTACGCAAGCTGCAGACGCTGGCGAAGACCCTACGGACCACAGGGCGGGTTGGACCTTCGGCAAATCTCGCTCTGAAGCCGGGTGCGCGCCTGATCCGCAAATGGCACGGCCGCACCCACACGGTAACCATAACCGAGGATGGGTTCGAATATGGCGGGACCAGCTATCCGTCCCTGACCCAAATCGCCAGAAAGATCACCGGAGCCCATTGGTCCGGGCCGCGCTTCTTCGGTCTCCAAGCGAAGAGCAAGGAACAGGCACGCGGAGGCGGTAATGACTGATGTCAGCAAGTCTCTGCGTCGAGCCACTAAAAGATCCCGCTGCGCCATCTACACCCGCAAATCCACCGAAGAGGGCTTGGAACAGGACTTCAACTCCCTAGACGCCCAACGCGAAGCCTGTGCCGCCTTCATCCAGTCGCAAAGGCACGAGGGCTGGACGCTGCTTCCGACGACCTACGATGACGGTGGATATTCCGGTGGTTCGCTGGAGCGCCCTGCCCTTCAACGTCTGCTGGCCGACATCGAAGCCGGGCGGATCGACGTGATCGTGGTCTATAAAGTCGACCGACTGACCCGGGCGCTGTCGGATTTCGCCAAACTGGTAGAGGTGTTCGACCGCCGTGGAGTCTCGTTCGTCTCCATCACCCAACAATTCAATACCACCACCAGTATGGGGCGGCTGACATTAATCATCCTCTTATCCTTCGCCCAGTTCGAGCGCGAACTGATCGGAGAGCGGGTTCGCGACAAGGTCGCCGCCTCAAGGAAGAAGGGCATCTGGATGGGAGGTATCGTCCCGCTCGGCTACGACGTCAAAGACCGCAAGCTTGTGGTGAATAAAGCCGAGGCGCGGACAGTCGTGGATATTTACCGGCGCTACCTCCGGGCCAAATCGGTCAATGCGCTTCAAGCTAAACTCGACGCTGCCGGCATCAGGAGCAAGCGTCGCGTCCGGCGCGACGGCACCGTACATGGCAACCAGAGCTTTTCGCAGGGGGCACTTTATCTTCTGCTTCAGAACCGGACTTACCGCGGCGAGGCCAAGCACAAGAGCAATGCCTATCCAGGCGAACATGCGGCGATCATAGACAAGCCGCTCTGGGACGCCGTTCAGGCCGTGCTCGCCGAGAACCGCATCGAACGGACGACCGGCGCCAATACGAAGGCCCCGAGTCTGCTAACCGGCCTGCTGTTCGACGAGGCCGGAGAACGCCTCACGCCAACCTGGTCGATCAAGAAGGACACGCGATACCGGTATTATGTGTCCACCTCGCTCGTGAAAGGCGGCAGAAACGCTCATTCGACCCGGCGACGTATCCCAGCCGGTGACCTCGAGAACGTTGTTATCGAGCGGATTCGGAAATTCCTATCCAACCGCGGAGAACTGCTCGATGCCATCGACGAGAGGGACCGCAGCCGGATCGGATATCGACATTTGATCGAGCGAGCGCGTCAACTCGCAAAGGAGCTCGGTGAAACGCCGGAGAAACATCGACCATTTGTCCAGTCACTGGTTCCCCGGGTGGAAGTCGGAGCCACGAGCATCAACATCGATATCTCGCAAGCTCGACTGGCTGCACTGCTCGACTCAAATCACATGGAACCACCACATGACCATGCGATCGGTGCCTCCGACCCCGTCCTGACGTTGACGACCCCCACCCAATTGGCTCGTGTCGGCGAGCAAATGAAACTGTTGGTCGAAGATACGGATGACAATAGGGAGCCCGACATGGGGCTTCTACGAGTCCTCGCCCGCGCCTATGACGTTCAGCGGCGGCTTTGCGATGAACCATCTCTTACGGTTCGCGAAATCGCCCGCCAGGAGCAGATTACATCGAACTACCTTTATGTCGTCCTTCGCTTGCGCTGGCTCGCCCCGGACATCGTCACCGCGATCGTCAACGGCCGGCAACCACCGCAGCTCAGTACCAAGCGATTGATGCGACTTACGGCGAAGTTACCCGCCGATTGGGGGGCACAACGCGCGCTGCTGGGCTTTCGCGGAGGGGCGGTAATTTAAGCTCTTTTACGAGCGAGCCTTGCGTCGCCGAATTACTCCAAGCCTCGAAACGCCAGCACGGCAGACGTTGAATGACCCCCCGCGCGTTAATCGCCACAATCGAATGAGCCCAACAGTAACGGTCAAGAAACAGCGTTGGATATCCGTGGCAAAGGGCGTCGTCTAAAGTCTCTTGCTGGATGTGCATGGTTTGCGTCGGCACCGAGCGAATCCGAGGTTTCTACAATTCTAAGCTGTGACGGACGTTTTCGGAAAGGCCGGGAACGGAAGCCCCCGATTCGCCCCCATGATGTTGCATCGAAGCCGCCTTGTAGTCGCACCGGATGCGTCGGTAGCGCGCGAACATCCGCCAAATCGGGCGATCTATCCCAAGCCGGATCATGTAGGGCACGTCAGCGGCCGGGCCGTTATAAACGCAGGCGTAGCCGGCGTCTGTCGGTGAATCCACTCTCCCCGCATCCATCGACTAATAGCCTAGCCGCCGCCCCTCGGATCCCGCTCGCCAGACTTGGAGTTTGCCGCTCCACCGGCACTGCACCAAGGAGGACCGTCATGGCCAATCCAACGCCATTGGGGGAGCTTCTACGCTCCCCAGAGCCACCACGGTAACCATCTTGCCGTTGAATGACGCGCTGTGAGATTTTGCTCTCCCGGCTGCCATCGCCTGAAATTTGGTTTTCGCGTATAGTACAGTCGGAGAGATATTTTGGCCCGCATTCGTCAGATCACCATCGAAAACTTTCGCTGCATTCAGCAGCTGAACTGGTATCCTGGACAAGGTCTTAATTGCCTGATAGGTCCCGGCGATTCCGGCAAGTCATCAATTCTCGATGCAATTGATCTGTGTCTCGGCGCACGGCGAAATACCGCACTGACCGATGCCGACTTTCACGGCCTTGACGTTGAGAAAGCCATTTCGATCTCGATTACATTGGGCGAGCTGGACGATGCGTTGAAGAGCATCGAGACCTACGCTCCATATCTGCGCAGCTTTAACCCCGTTACCGGCGCGATTGCAGACGAGCCTCACGCCGGATATGAAACGGTCCTCACCGTGAATGTCACGGTTGGTTCTGACCTCGATCCCATCTGGAGTCTCGTGTCGAGCCGCGAAGATTTGCGCGAGCTAAAACGATATCTTACGTGGGCGGACCGTGCTCGCATCTCTCCTAACCGCATTGGCGCTCTCGCTGACCACAATCTCGCATGGCGCAGAGGTTCGGTACTAAACAAGCTCTCCGAGGAGCGCGCCGACACATCTGCGGCACTTGCCAAAGCAGCACGCGATGCGCGACTTGCTTTCGGCGATGCTGCAGATGCGCAGCTAGGAACGACACTAGCAATCGTTACCCAGACAGCGAGCGAATTGGGTATAAACACCGATGGGCCACTCAAAGCCATGTTGGATGCCCACTCGGTTTCCTTCTCCGGCGGAACCATCGCTTTGCACGGACAGAATGGCGTTCCTCTCAGGGCGCTTGGTATCGGCTCAACGCGCCTTCTTTTGTCGGGTTTGCAGCGCAAAGCGGCAGCGAACGCATCGGTCATTTTGATCGATGAACTCGAGCATGGACTTGAGCCACATCGGATTTTACGTCTGCTGGGATCACTAGGCGCGAAAGAACAACAACCACCTTTGCAGGGGTTCATTACAACACATTCGCCTGTCGCGATTCGCGAGCTGTCTGGCGATCAGATCATTGTGGTGAGAAAAGCTGAGGGAAGCCACGTTGCCACCGTGGTCGGCACACGACATGACATTCAAGGTACGATACGCAGTTTCCCGGAAGCGTTCCTCGCGCCTTCTGTTCTGGTGTGCGAGGGCGCGACCGAGGTCGGCCTGATCCGCGGGCTTGACATTTACTTGACAGCACATGGCGAAGTGTCTCTGCATGCCAGCGGCGTGAGCTTGGTTGATGCTAACGGAGTATCAAGGCTCTACACTCGCGCCGACCCGTTCCGCGAGCTGCGCTATCGCGTAGCCGTTCTCCGCGACGACGACGAGCAGCCCGATGCTACGTCGGAAACTAATTTCCAAGCCGGTGGTGGCACGCTGTTCAAATGGCGCACCGGGCGCGCGTTGGAAGATGAATTGTTTCAGAGCCTTCCCGATCCGGCCGTACTCAGCCTACTGGCGAAAGCAGAAAACTTTTTGGGCGCAGAACTGATTGATGGCCAGCTAACGTCTTTGAGCGGCAATACGCTCAATCTTGCGGCGTGTAAGGCCTCCGTGACACCGCAAAATCGATCAGTGATGGCGCTCGCGGCGAAAACGAAGCAGAATCCTTGGTTCAAAACCGTGTCAAGAGCTGAAGAGGTCGGGCGCGATGTTGTTGCGCCGTATCTCACCCAAAGTGATCCCGACTTCCTAGCCAACATTAGCTTGATTTGGAAATGGCTTCGCAGTGCCGGTTGAGATCGATCTTCTGGCAATCAATCGTGGTACGATAACCGCACCGGCAGGCTGCGGCAAAACTCATCTCATTGTCGACGCTCTCATTCGACACGACGGGCCAAAGCCTGTTCTCGTGCTCACTCATACGAATGCGGGTGTGGCGGCCTTGCGTGCTCGGCTTGATCGCGAAAGCGTGCCAGCATCGCGTTACCGCCTCTATACGATCGATGGCTGGGCCATTCGTCTTGTCAAAACGTTTCCCAAACGATCAGAGATCGACCCAACTGCGCTGCTGCTTCATGACCGCAAGCGGGATTATCCTCTCATCCGTGAGGCGGCATGGCGCTTGTTAGGCGGTCGCCATGTCGATGATGTACTGAATGCAACTTACGATCGCTTAATTGTCGATGAATACCAAGACTGCTCACAGCGCCAGCACGGTATCGTATTTCATGCGGGGAGCGCGCTTAGGACCGTTCTGCTCGGTGATCCCATGCAAGCAATTTTCGGCTTCGGTGATCCATTGCCGAACTGGACGACGGAAGTCTGCCAACATTTCCCCGTCGTCGGACAGCTTAACATTCCTCACAGATGGGTAAGAGTTGGCGAGGAAGCATTCGGGCGTTGGCTTCTCGACATGCGGCGTCTTCTTGAAGCTGGAGGTAGTATTGACTTGGCTGGTTCCATTCCCGCGAATGTTAGATGGGTACCTCTTACAGGCGATGCGTCCGACCACCCCGCGCGGCTCGCGGCAGCCAGATGCAATGCCCCCGGCGATGAAAAGGTTCTGATCATCGCGGATTCTACGAAGCCTTCCGCACAGCAAGCCTACGCTTCTCAAATTCCCGGCGCGGTGACGGTAGAGAATGTTGATCTAACTGATCTTACCGCCTTTGCAAACGGCTTCGATGTGCGATCGGCAAACGCGGTTGAACACCTCGTTACATTTGCGGGCTCCGTCATGGTGAACGTGGGCGCTAATGACATGATTACGCGTCTGGCGTCGCTACGTGCTGGACGTGCCAGACGCGCCGCCTCTAACGCTGAAGCAGCGGCATTAAGGTTCGAATCCGAGCGGACTTATGCTGCTGCCGGCGACGTATTGGCTGCTATCAATGAGGAAGGCGGGGTCCGGTCTCACCGTCCAGCGATCCTACGTGGCGCATACAACGTCTTGAAAATATGCGGCCAATCGGGAGTCTTGCCTTCAGAAGCGGCAATCACTGTCCGTGAGCAGTCTCGTCTAATTGGGAGGCCGTTGGCCAAACGTACGGTCGGCAGCACCTTGCTACTGAAAGGCTTAGAGGCCGAAACCTGTGTCATGCTCGAAACCGAAAAAATGAATGCCAACCATCTATATGTAGCTATGACACGCGGCGCCAAACAGCTTATCATCTGTAATCATGGAAGCTTGCTTTCTCCGCGTTGACCAGCGTTGGATTGGCGTCGCAACAGGGATCGGTGTGATTGCCGTCTCGATCGGTGTGTAAATAGCCAGCGCTACGTTGCGCGTTTTCATCGTAATGGTGAGCGCGTAGCCGTTCTGGTACCGGACCGCACGCTTACGGAACCAGCCGTTCGCAGGCTTGCATAGCGGGTTGTCTTTAAGGGAAATCGATTGCACCGGTATCCAAATGGCAGGTGTCAACGCCATGTCGCAATCCGCAAAATCCGCATCGAGATGATCTTGCGGGCGCGCATCGAAATTGCCTCGCAATAGCGTGTCGACGGAACGAACAGGCCGGGCTCGACTAAGACTCACTGATTTGCGGGATCGATTCAAGCGTCGGGAGAGCCGCATGGAATTGGATTTGGGCATCAGGCGTGGGCTAACGTATGAACTGGAAAGCCGCGGCCATCGCGTGGGCCGCTGGCGCGGCATCCCGTGTCATCGGAAAGCGTTTTGCCAACGTTGCAGCCGCTATGTTGAGCTATATTTGATCGCGCCAAATTCAACGCTAACGACCGGAGCCAAGCGGATTGCGCACCCGGTCAACCCGAACCTGGTTTTCGAGGCGTTTGGCACGTTGCTAGACGCGCCAAGGTGTGGACCACCATTCCGATCAAGGTGAAGAGATGCGCGAGCCCACCAGCTATGTCGGCGCAATTGATCTTACCGCCCGGGAAGAGGCCATTCTCGATCGGATCACGCTCGATCTTGTTACCGACACCGACGGTTTCGAGGTATATTCCTTGAAGGCAAAGCTGATCCCGCTATTAATGGACCTTCTGCAGAAGCGAAACGCGATCCCAAAGCAGCGCTTGGACTATTTTGACGATCCTCAATTCCGATCTGGCCGAATCAAGGGGGCGCACCGAAACCTGTTCGAAAGAAACGGCACCGTCGGCGTTGAGATTTATCAGCATCCCCATTTTTTGAAGTATCTACGCTACTTCCTTTTCGGTGCGGACCTGCCGCCTGATGTGCTTGACCGGTTCAAGTCCCTCGTAATCCGCCACTCACCATCAGCGGCGGCGACGTCCAAGACCTTTCGAACCTGGCAAAGGACCTTGTGAACGAACATCGAATGGAGCCTCACGAAGCTTCAGAGGAGTTTTTCAAGGTCTGTTTGGATTGTGGGGTACATCGGATGCACGCCGCTGCAGTACGCGACATCGTTCGCAAAATGAAGCTGCGAAAAGCGCGGTAGTTGCGGAGCACGAAATGCGTGGATATTGGCAATTCGAGACCCGGCGCGGGACGTTCCGTATTGTGCCACGGAGCGGGCGATTTCATCCCTTTTATGGGGATGAGGATTTGGGCTCCTACCATTCCGTAGAAGCCGCATTGGATGACCTAGTTGGCGGACACACGGTTTTTCCCTCCAATGGCATAGACCCGTCGACCTGTGGACTTCCCGAGGAGATCGCCGAATGGGCATTCATCCGCACTAGCTAACATTCGAACCGCGCTCTCGCCGCGTCCGCGCCTGGGCGCGAGCAGAACCTCTTGCGGTCGGATGGATATTTCGGTCGTTGTCTGCAACCTGAAAACGCGACAAGCGGAGTGGTTGGAAAGCACCCAGTTCACCTGAGACTCTAGCGCATTTCCATAAAGGGCCGTCGTGATCGCGCGCCCGCCGCCGTTCCCATTTTCTGAGGCTTCGCACGCGTCCGCCCTGGCGTTAGGGGATTGCCCTATATACTTTCGAATAGCGACCACTGACTTTTGCGTGCAGGTGGCAGGGGGCGCCTTTCTTAAAAAAAACCAAAGTTGGCAGCCGTGACAATAGACGATCCGTTTGAGCCGTCTTTAATGAAGCGGCATCGCGAAATGATGGAGAAGTATCAACGCGACCAAGACGCGCTGTGGCAAAATTCCACCGCGCTTAGGGCGATCGATGATTACGCGCGCCGCGGCAGCATTAGCGAAACAATGGCGGCTATGACTCGTTTCGACGACTCAATGAGCCTGTCCGCGGTCCATCCGCACTCCGTTATCGATCCTTACAATGTAACAACGTCTCAATGGCTTCGGGCGGAAGAAGAACGAATAAGAGCGCTCACATTTGTAGAGATGGCCACACCGCGGCTTGATATCGCCGCGCTGACGGGATTCACTACACATGCCAACGCGACACGGCTGCTCGCAAATCCGTTGCATGACGCTACTCGGCTCGGACTGGATGCTCTTTCCCTGCAGCCCGCGGTCACGGCGGCGCTCGCCGCACGCCAGGGCTACGAAGACCTCTACCGGTTGCCTAGCCTAGTCGAAACGACAAAGCTCTTGCAGGAAACACTCGCGGTACAGTCAGCAGCGGATCGCTACGGCATCGAGCTCTCGGCGGGCGCTTTGACGACATCGATGCAAGCCATGCAGTCGCCTTGGATGCATCCTGACCATGCTTTTCTTTCAGTGCGCTCCTTCACCGAGATTTATGCGATTGGCGAATCGCTGCGGGTGAGCAATCCATTTGAGGACGGAATCAGCGCAGCACTTCGCACCTCGATTGGCGATTGGCGCACGGTAACGGCTCTCCCTGACGCAATCTTCGTCGAACCGTCGGCACGCACGTCTTTCTATCAGGAGCTTGGCTTCGACCTCTCAATTGCCGACTTCACCGCGCCCGCCTTCGACGAGGCGACGGCACTTGCGGGACTCGGCCTGGAAATTGAAGGTGAGTCTGACGACGAAGAAGATGCCGATGTCCTGCGTAGCGAAAGAGCTACGCGCCAGTTCCAACGCTTTGAGCGTAGGTTTCGCAAGTGGCTCAACACGATGATGACCGCTACATATGGGCCAAATTGGATCAAGCACCGTGTTCCGGGCGCTTTAGTTCAGGCTTGGAAAGAGAGCCGCGAGAAAGAAGTCCGGGCGGGCCTGCCGCAGCGCGAGCTTCTCGAATACGCCGATTGGGGCGACTACATCACCATTCTTGTCCGAAACGACAATTGGAACGACATTTTCAAGCCGATCTTCACACGGCAGGAAGCCGTGAAAGAATCATTCACCCGCATCATTCCAGTCAGGCATTGTGTCATGCACTCCCGATTGGTGACGCAGGCTGACGATCTCTACGCGCGCGTCGAAATTCACCGCATCCTGAGAGCCATCGAAAGGATTGTGTAATCAAGCACACGGGACTGTGCGGCAACGATCGTCCCACATCTCAGCGATAGCGATGGAAAGGCCGCGACACCCGCGACAACCCCCGAATGGCCACGGAGAGATATCTGCGTGAAATTCGCGCGAGATAACGCGAGAAAACGTCTCTGCTGATAATTGATCCTCATCCGAAGGCGCGAAAGTCACGCAAAATCGGGCGAAATCCGCACTTCGAAAAACGTAAATAGTTATTTAATATCAATGGCTTGGTCGTTGGCGCGCCGGAAGGGATTCGAACCCCTGACCCCCAGATTCGAAGTCTGGTGCTCTATCCAGCTGAGCTACCGGCGCCCGGAAAGTGTTGCGCTCGAATGAGCTGAAGTCATTCATCGAGGCCGCAACGCGATCGATCCGAGGGATTTAGCGGCAGTCCCGGCCCAGCACAACGACAAATCAGGCGCCTGCAGGCCTGCCGATTACGGCCCGGCGTTTGCCGTCGAAGGCGGCCCGCTTGACCTTGCCCACTCCTGGCGCGCACATCACGGCATCCAATGTCGCGCCTATTCATCCCTGCAAATGACGATGGTGTCAGATGCCGTCCCACACCCACGCGATCGTCCGCACCGACCTCCTGCACGAAGGCTGGACCAAATTCCTTGTCGCGACGATCAGATTGCCGGACGGCAGGACGGCGACCCGCGAAATCGAGGATCACGGAGCAGCGATCTGCGTGCTGCCCTGTAACCTGAAACGGCGAACGGCCGTGCTGGTTCGCCAGTTTCGTGCTCCGCCCTTCTACGCGCTCAAGGAGGAGGACACCCTCGAGGCAATTGCCGGCACGCTCGAAGAAGAGGATCCGGTGGATTGTGCTCGCCGGGAAGCACGGGAGGAAGCCGGGCTCGCGCTCGACACGATCGAATATCTGTTCACGGGCTGGACCATGCCGGGCATTTCGACCGAGCGGATGCATTTCTTCCTCGGAACCTACGTAGACGACATTGCCGATGGCCGCCGGGGCGGCCTGCCGCATGAGCACGAGGATACGCTGACCGTCGAAACAAGCCTTGCCGAACTCGCCCGGCTTGTCGACGCGGGCGAGATCAACGACGTGAAGACGTTGCTGCTGATACAGACCGCGAGGCTGCGTTACCCGCAGCTCTTTTCAGCCTGAATGGCCGCCGGAGACGTTCGCGCGCCGAGGGTGCCGACGTCATCGAGCCATAACCAGACGGGCTTCGGACTCGTCAGGAAACATGCGGGAGACCACGACGAGCGCGCGCGAGGCGCCGTCGTCTACTTCGCTGACAGAGCAGCCGCACGTTACCTCGGCAACCGCGCGCCCGCGTGCCGCAATTCATCTTGCACGGTGGAGTGAATGGCGCGCC
>Ga0180218_1000509_pt1 | contig 34787 bp, 39 predicted proteins | sample eDN3rd37CKraftBY_FD_151334 | JGI IMG/M metagenome (GOLD analysis project Ga0180218, IMG submission 151334) | Enriched backyard soil microbial communities from Emeryville, California, USA - eDNA 3rd pass 37_C Kraft BY (version 2) (version 2) | ecosystem: Environmental > Terrestrial > Soil >... | reverse complement strand
GTTCCTGGTGGTGGTGTGGCTGATACCCATCGTGCAGTTCTATTCCATGCTCGACTGGCGCCTGTACCGGTTCATGAACTGGTCGGTGGTGATCAGCGGCTTCATGTACTGGAACCTCATTCTTGATCGCCGGCCCAGCCCGCCGGCCATCATGTCGCCGGGCATGCGTATCCTGTCACCCGTCATCACCATGGTGCCGCAGATGGTCGTCGGCGCGGTCATTACCTTCACCGAATACGACCTCTACCCCGTCTTCGACCTGTGCGGACGCGCCATTCCGGGCATGTCCGCGGTTACGGACCAGGCCATAGGCGGCCTTACGATGTGGGTGCTGGCCGGCTTCATCGAGGTGTTCGGCCTGCTGTTCGCCCTGGCGACACTCATGCGGCTGTCCGGCAAGCACCGCCTGCCCGACAAGCGCAAGCGCGATGCGGCGGGCCGGCAACGGCCGGCTGCGCTCGGGGCATGATGGCGGGGGCTCGCCCGGCCTCGCGCTTCAGGCCGCGCGCCGCATGGCGCTTGGGCGCGGTGCTGGTCGCCGCCGCCATTGGCGCCGGGGCGCAGGCCCAGCCGTCCGGCCTGCCCAGCATGGGCTCGGCCTCGGCGGCCGAGCTTTCGCCCATGCTCGAGCAGACGCTGGGCGATGCCATCATGGAGCAAGGTCGCCGCGACCCCGCCTACATCCACGATCCCGATGTCAGCCAGTATCTGTCCCGCCTGGGCAAGCAGCTCGTCGCGGGCTCGTCCAACCCCGGCCAGCCCATACACGTGTTCGCGATACGCGACCCTCAGATCAACGCCTTTGCATTGCCGGGCGGCTATGTGGGCATACACAGCGGCCTGGTGGTGTCGTCCGAGAATGAGTCGCAGCTGGCTTCGGTGGTGGCGCATGAAATCGGACACGTGCTGCAGCGCCACGTGGCGCGCGGCATGACCCAGCAGGCGCAGTCCAGCCACCTGATGATGGCTTCGGTGGCGGCGGCGCTGCTGGCTGCCTTGGCCGGCAGCGGCGACCTGGCCATGGGCGTGGCCGCGTTCGGCCAGGCGGCGGCCGTCGACCAGCAACTGGGCTTCTCGCGCCAGGCCGAGCAAGAGGCCGATCGCATCGGCCTCGACATGCTGCGCAAGGGCGGCTACGACCCCAACGGCATGGCGCAGATGTTCGGCCAGCTTACCAATGCCTCGCGCCTGAACGAGGGCACCGGGGGCGGTACATACGCCAGCACCCACCCGCTTTCCATCCAGCGCATGTCCGACATACAGAATCGCATCCGCGAAGCGCCCGCCGCCCAGCATCACGACAGCGATACCTACTGGTATGTGCGGGCCAAGCTGCGAACCCTGCAAGAGCGCAGCACCGGCCAGCGCAGCGTCGAGGCCGCCTTGCGGCGCGAAACCGAGGCCTTCCAGGGGGTGCCCCGGTCGGCCGCCTGGTATGGCCTGGCCTATTCCGCCTGGCGCCAGGGCGATCTCGTCGCAACCCGGCAGGCGCTTGACAAGGCCGGAGAGGGCGGCATGAATTCGCCCGAGATCGCCGGCCTGTCCATTGCCCTGGCCATCAAGCAAAAGCGGCATGACGAGGCTTTTGTACAGGCCGAAGCCGCCTGGTCGCGCTGGCCCCAAAGCCTGGGCGTGGCGCTGGCCTTGGTCGACGCCTTGCAAAAATCCGGCCAGGATCAGCGCGCGGTCCAGTTCCTGGACGAGCGCATCCGTCAATGGCCCGACGAGGCCGGCCTGTACCAGTTGCGCGCCCAAAGCTACGAGCGCCTGGGCAACGGCGTCGACGCCAGGCGCTCGATGGCGGTCTATTACGAGAAAGTGGGCGCCCTGCCCACGGCGGTAGAACAGCTGCAGCAGGCCCGGGCCATGTCCAGCGATTTCTACGTACAGTCGCAGATGGACGTCGAAATACGCCGGCTTCGGGAAAAAGTGCGCTCTGACCGCGCCTTGCTCGAGCGCTTCAGGAAATAAGCCGGCGTCTTTGCGCGGCGGGCCGGGGGCTGCGAGGCCGGCGCCCCGAAACGCCTTAAAGCCGGGTTTCGAAATACCTGGCGATGCGCTGGGGCAGCCAGTTCAGGTGTCCCGGAAATGTTCCGGTGACAAAACCCATATGCCCCCCTTCGGCGGGCTGGTGCAGCAGCACCGTGTCCGAGCATTCGTGCGAATCGGGCAGCGAAGGCGCCGGAACGAAAGGGTCGTTGCGGGCATTCAGCACCAGGGTGGGCAGGGTAAGCCGGCTCAGCCACGGCTTGCTCGAAGCGCGGGTCCAGTAGTCGAGGGCATTCTTGAAGCCGTGCATGGGCGCCGTGTACATGTCGTCGAACTCGCGCAGCGTGCGCGATTGGGCAAAGCGCAGCACGTCGATGTTGCCCGGAAACTTCTTGGCCTTGTCGAGCACCTTGCGCTTCATGGTGCGCAAGAAATACCGGCCATACAGCCGTCGCCCGGCGAAGCTGTCGGACAGCGCGGCGCCGCAGGCGACCAGGTCGAGCGGCACCGACACGGCCGCGGCCGCTGCGAGGCGCTCGGCGGTTTCGGGACGTTCGCCCAGGCACTTGAGCATGGCGTTGCCGCCCAGCGAGACACCCACGGCATGCCAGCTGGCATGCGGCAGGCGGGCAAGGACGGTATCGAACATGAACTGCACGTCGTCGGAGTCGCCCGAATAATAGGCGCGTGCCATGCGGTTGGCGAAGCCCGAGCAGCCGCGCAGGTGAGCGATGACCACGACCCAGCCCCTTGCGCGAAAGTGCTGCGAAATTGCCTGGGCGTAGTGGCTGGTGCTGCTGCCTTCGAGGCCGTGGAACAGCACCAGCGCGGGGGTGCCGGGCGTGGAGGGCAGCGAGGACCAGTCGTCTTCCTGCATCCAGCGGCGTGCCGCGGTGGCGGCCAGCCGCGGATCGGCCTTGACTCGCTGGTTGTCGGCCGATTTATTGGGAAACAGCCCTGGGCCCACCCAGTCGAAGTCGACGAAGTCGCCGTCGGGTGTATCGACGCGGTCGCGCACGAAGGCGATGCGGTGATAGCGCGCCGCCAGCGCGCCATGGATGGTCTGCAGGTGGCCGCCGGGCAGCCAGAAGGGTTGCGGGCAGGGAGAGGAGTCGATCCGCGCGGTCACAGGGTGCTGGGGCCTTTCAGTGTTAACAGGCCTTAATGCGAGTGTTGTTCGTCTTGAAGCTGATAAGTGGCGCCGCAGTAGGGGCAGGATGCCGTGCCCGACTTGGCCAGCTCGATGTAGACGCGGGGATGCATGGACCACAGCGGGGCCTTGGGGCCGGGGCAGTAGACCGGCAGGTCTTCGGCCTTGACGAGTACGGGTTGCGTGGAGGCGGTCGGTTCTGCGCTCATGGCGTTTCCTGGAGGGGGATGCAAAGGCTAGGGAGGGGTAGTGCTGGACATGGCGGGCGAAGGCCTCAGACTTTGGCCAGCCAGTGCAGGTATTTGGGATTGCGGCCATTGACGACGTCGAAAAAGGCTTTTTGCAGCTTCTCGGTGACGGGGCCGCGGCTGCCCTGGCCGATGCGGCGGTTGTCGATTTCGCGTATGGGCGTGACCTCGGCCGCGGTGCCGGTAAAGAAGGCTTCGTCTGCGATGTAGAGGTCGTCGCGGGTGAGGCGGCGGGTATGCACCTGCAGGCCCAGGTCGGCGGCGATGGCATGCACCGAGTCGCGCGTGATGCCGGTAAGCGCCGAAGCGATCTCGGGTTCGTAGAGCACGCCGTTCTTGACGATGAAGATGTTCTCGCCCGAGCCTTCGGCCACGAAGCCGTCGGTGTCGAGCAGGATGGCCTCGTCGTAGCCGTGTTCGATGGCTTCGGTGTTGGCCAGAATGGAGTTGGCATAGGTGCTGGCCACTTTCGCGCGCGGCATGGTGACATTGACGTGCTGGCGCGCGTACGAAGAGATCTTGACGCGGATGCCCTGTGCCAGTGCTTCTTCGCCCAGATAGGCGCCCCAGGGCCAGGCGGCGATGGCCACGTGGACCGTGGCGCCCTTGGGCGACACGCCCATTTTCTCGGAGCCGTAGAAAAGCAGGGGACGTATGTAGCAGGATTCGAGCTGGTTGCGGCGCACGACTTCAAGCGTGGCTTCCATGATGGTTTCGCGATCGTACGGAACCTGCATCTGGTAGATGTGGGCCGAGTTGAACAGCCGGTCGGTGTGCTCGCGCAGGCGAAACACGGCGGTGCCGATGTCGGTGTTGTAGGCGCGCTCGCCTTCGAAGACGGCCAGGCCATAATGCAGAGAATGAGTCAGGACGTGCGTGGTGGCATCGCGCCATGGCACAATTTTCCCGTCATACCAGATGAAGCCGTCACGATCGGACATCGACATAATGCTCTCCATTAAAAGAGGCGTCATTGTACCAAGCGGCGGCCCCGTTTTCGTATATGATCGCCGATTGGCCCGCGCATGGTTGCAGGCGGGGCATTGGGTTTTCTGAATAAAAGGTTTTTCGGTGGCGCATTCCAGAAGCAGCATATCGTGGCCGGATGCGCGAGCGCGCCGCAGCTTTGCGGCCGGCTTGGGCCATGCGGCTTCCGCCATAGTCGCGTTATGCATCTGGGCCTTCGTAACAGGCTTTGCCATGGTCAGCTACGGCCTGTCCGAGGGCATGGCCGTCTTGATGTCCGTCCTGGTCTATGCGGGCTCGGCCCAGCTTACCGCCTTGCCGCTCATGATGGCGGGCGCTCCGTTGTGGCTGATCTTCGCCGCCGGCTTCGTGGTGAACATCCGCTTCATCATCTTCGGCGCGGCCCTGCAGCCCTATTTCCGCAAGTATTCCTGGCTCAAGAGGCTGGGCCTGGGCTATTGGTCCAGCGACCTGGTGTTCGTCTTCTTCATGACACGCTATGGCGATGCGCGGCGCAAGGGCACGCGGGGCCAGCTGTGGTACTACCTGGGCGTGATCGTGCCGGGCTGGTTCGCGTGGCAGTTTTTCTCTTTGCTGGGCATCTACACCGGGGCCTTCGTGCCGCCCGAGTGGTCGCTCGAGTTCGCGGCCACCCTGGCGCTGATGGGGGTGGCGATTCCGCTGGTCAAGGCCATGCCCATGGCGGTGTCCGTGCTGGTAACGGCCGTCGTCGCATGGCTGGGCCAGTCCCTGCCGCTGCGGCTGGGACTGGCCGTGGCCATTGTCGCGGGGGTGGCCGCGGGCGTGCTGGCCGAAATGCACAAGTCAAGGAGGGCGCCATGAGCGGCGAAGCAGACAGCTATGTGTTGGGGGCCATCGCCTTGCTGACCCTCTGCAGCTTGCTGACGCGGGCCGGGTATTTTCTGTTTGGCGACCACCTGCCCCTGACGGATCCGGTGCGGCGCGCCCTGCGCTATGCGCCGGTGGCCGCCCTGACAGCCATCATCGTGCCCGACCTGCTGCCCTGGGAGGCCGGCGCCTCGGCCATTTTCGACGTAAAGATGCTGGCCGCCTTCGTCGCCGTGCTGATCTACTGGCGCACGCGCAGCACCATAGGCCTGATGGTGGGCGGAATGTGCGCCTATTGGGCCATAGCCTGGCTGCTTTAGCGGCCCATGCCGGCGTAAACCGTTGACATTTCACGACACTTATGGCGACTGACGGCAAGTTTGGGCGCGCCGGGGCGGGCGCTGCGCTAAAATAGCCGGGTTACCAAAGCCGGACTGGGCATTCGCCCGGACCGGCATTTACCATTTCAATGACAGATACCACTTCTACCGATACACCCACATTCTCCGACTTTGGCCTGCATCCAAGCATCTTGCAGGCAGTTGCGGCAACCGGGTACACCACCCCGACTCCGATCCAGAGCCAGGCCATTCCCGTTATCATAGACGGGCGTGACGTCATGGGCGCCGCCCAGACGGGCACCGGCAAGACCGCGGCCTTCACGCTGCCCATATTGCACCGCCTGATGGCGTCTGCCAATACCAGCGCCTCGCCGGCCCGCCACCCTGTGCGGGCCCTTATTCTTACGCCCACCCGCGAACTGGCCGACCAGGTCGCCGACAACGTCGCCAAGTATCGCGAGGGAACGCCCCTGCGCTCCGCCGTGGTCTTCGGCGGCGTCGACATCGGTCCGCAACGCGACGCCCTGCGGCGCGGCTGCGAAGTGCTTATCGCCACGCCGGGCCGTCTGCTCGACCACGTCGAGCAGCGCAACGTCAACCTGGGACAAGTAGGCATACTGGTGCTGGACGAGGCCGACCGTATGCTCGACATGGGCTTTTTGCCCGACCTCGAGCGCATCGTGCGCCTGCTTCCGGCCAAGCGGCAGACGCTGCTTTTCTCGGCCACCTTCAGCAGCGAAATCCGCAAGCTGGCGCGGGCCAGCCTGAACACGCCGGTCGAGATCGAAGTGGCGGCGCGCAATGCCACGGCCGATACCGTCAGCCAGATCGCCTATCCGCTGTCGGGCGATGACAAGCGCGCGGCGGTCGTGCATCTGGTCAAGTCGCGCGGCTTGAACCAGGTCATCGTGTTCTCGAACACCAAAATCGGCACCAGCCGGCTTGCGCGCCAGCTCGAGCGCGACGGCGTCAAGGCAGAGTCGATTCATGGCGACAAAAGCCAGCTCGACCGCATGAAGGCGCTCGAGGCCTTCAAGGCGGGCGAACTCGAGGTGCTGGTCGCCACCGACGTGGCGGCACGGGGCCTGGACGTTGCCGGGGTGCCGTGCGTCATCAATTACGATCTTCCGTACAACGCCGAAGACTACGTGCACCGCATCGGGCGCACGGGCCGCGCTGGCGCCAAGGGCGAGGCCATTGCCCTGTTTGCGCCCGACGAAGAGCGCTTTCTGCTCGACATCGAAAAGCTCATCAAGGCCAAGATTCCACGCGGCAGCCTGAGCCTGCCGCCGCGCTCGCGCTTCAGCGACCGTACGCGGGGTTCCATGCCGTCTTCGCGCAAGCCGGTCGACGATTTCTTCTATCGCCCCTATGTGCCCTCGGCAAGCGCCAGCCAGAAGGGCGGCGAGCCCTCGGGCAAGGCTGCCTCTTCGGCAACGGGCAAGAGGTCGGTCGGCGTGCTGCTGGGCGGCGGCCGCTGACCGCGCCCTTTCTAAACTGCGTTTACTGCAAGGTTACGGCGGGCTGCGTTTTGGGCGGGGCGGCTGACCTGCCGGCCTGCTCGGACGCGATTCGTTCCATGATGCGCCTGACGCGGACCAGCCCGACATCGTGCTGGTAAAGGTTCTCTTTTGAGCGCGCATCGGCTGTCATGGTTTCGAGCACAAGCCGGTCTTGCTCCAGGACGTCCCAGTGCAGTCCTTCGAGGCGATTGCGATACAGGAATCGCCATATGTCGCGGTCAAGGCCCGAGGCCTTTTTGATTCGCCAGAAGTAGACCTGGCAGTGATGCTCGTCCACGGGTGTTACGAAGCCCACGATAATGAACTCGCCGCCGCCGTGCTTTTTTTGATAGGGCACGGCCAGGCGCAGCCAGATGGCCGAGGTCATGCCGAACTCTACCCAGTCGAAATTTACGCCGCGCTGATTCTTCTTCTCGAACATCAGCCCGGTTTCCGTCAGCCTGATTTCCATTTCGGCGCGTTTGTCGCCTTCGGCCATGGAATGCGACGAGGCATGCAGGTAGCGGCCGTGCATCAGGTCCATGACGTTGTCGATGGCATAGCGGTGATTGCACTTCCAGTTCTGCATGCACAGGAAGCCGGAGTATTCGTCGCTGATCATTTCTTCGGGAAGGTCGAGCGGAACCGCGGGCGTTCCGTCGCCATCGCCGAACCACAGGAAGATGGCGCCATTCGCCTCGACCGCGGGAAAAGACTTGAGGCAGGCTTTTCCTTTGAGGGCACAGGAGTTCACCGCGGGCACATCGGCGACCACGCCGTGGCCGTCGACTTCTACGCCGTGGTACCAGCACGCCACGCGATCGTTCAGGTTCCAGCCGAGCGAAAGCCGCGCGCCGCGATGCGGACATCGGTCTTCAATGGCATGCACTTTGCCGTCCCGGTCGCGCCAAAGCACGATTTCTTCTGAAAGCCGGGTTATGCCGATGGGCGTGGCGCCCAGCATATAGCTGGGTACCACGGGGTACCAGAAGTTCCTCAGCCCCGTTTCGACCAGCTCGGCCGATCGGCGGGAGATGTCGTTGTTCATGAGTTTGTGCCTTGTCGTGATGGTTTGCGGGCGGAAGCCGCGGCTCATTGCCTGGGAATGAATGCGTTGGTATACAGCTCGTCGAGCGGAATCGCCTTGCCGACGATGCCTTCCTTGACATAGAAGTCCTGCAGGGCGCCCAGGCGCTCGGGATCGATTTCGCCGGGGTGCTTCTGCCCGGCGTACACCAGTTCGTTGTACAGCTTGAACACGCGCCCGACATAGTCTTCTTTGCCCTGGTAGGCGGGCACGGCCTTGATGTAGTCTTTTGCCGCCGAGGTGGGGTCATTGATGATGTCCGCCAGGCCCTTGACCGTGGCCCGCACGAAGCCGCGAACCAGCTCGGGGTCCTTCTCGATGATTTCATCGGACGCCAGAATGGCCTGCGCCATGCTCTTGAAATATTTGTCGGCGGGAATGATGTCCACTTTGACGCCGGCCAGTTCGGCGTTGACGCTCCATTCTGGAATAGAGGCGAGGGCGGGGATCTTCCTGTCGGCGAACAGCTTCCACACCGCCGGTCCCGACGCCTGTATGTCGACGTCGTTTTTGTTCAGGCCGTTCGCCTTGAGCATGCCCAGCAGGGCAAAGTAGGTCGTGTCCGAATAGGACATCGCGCCCACGGTCTTGCCTTTCAATTGTTCCACCGAATTTATGCCCGCCTCTTTATCGATGGCCAGGTGCATGAACGACGAGCCCCCCAGCACGGCCACCGCCTTGATCGGGATGCCGTTGGCGCGCACGATGATGGGGGTGTCGCCTACCCCGCCGCCCAAGGGGGCGTTGCCCGCGCCCACCTGCTTTGCCACGTCGGCCCCGCCCTTGGCGGTGATGAAGTTCACGTCCAGGCCTTCTTGCGCGTAATAGCCGCGCTGCTGCGCGACCATCCAGGGCGCGAAGGCCGGCAAGGCGGGCGGAGCCGGCAGAAGATAGGTGACGCTGCGCAGGTCTTGTGCATTGGATGCGGCTGCCAGCACGCTGAGTGACAGGCCCGCTATCGCCAGCGCCATGCCTTGGGTTCGGTTCATGAGATGTCTCCTTGCTTGTTTTATGAGATGAAAAGTGTTCATCGGCCCAGCGCGGACATTTCCGAGGCCAGATTGGCTACGGTCCAACGCTCTCCGGATGCGTTCCTGAAGTTCCGGCGGTTCAGGGTTTCGACAATTTCGTCGGCGGTAATGTCGCCGGATGCGTACGCTTGCTCAAGGGCGTTGGCCAATGCGTTCTCGTACTCGGTGGGCGCTGCGCTGCGGGTCTGCCAGCGCAGGTTTTCGGCTTTGCCGGGAACCTCGATATAGCCCTTGCCTCCGACGTGGACCGAAGGAGGCGGCGAGGACCGCAGATAGGGATTGAATTCGGGTTCCATGCATGGCTCCATGAACTGTGGACGGTGGTTGCGAACGGGCGGGGGCTGCTGTTTTTCCAATTCCCACATCTGGGAATTAAGCAAGTATAATAAGGTCGAATTTCTGATGTCAACAAAATTTATTCAGCAGGTGTCCCTACGCTTATGACCCGTTCACGCGCACAAACATCCGGCGCTTCCCGCCCGCGGCGGCAGGCGGGAAGGCCTTCCGAAAGTGATTCGGTGGGCCGCGACGCCATCCTGCAATCGGCGATTGTCTTGCTTCGGCAGAAGTCGGCGGCGCAGCTCACATTAAGCGACGTGGCTGTCGCCGCAAAGGTGGATCGGGCCCTGATCCGCTACTACTTTCGGGACAAGGCCGGTCTTCTGAAGGCGGTTGCCGCCCAGGTGCTGAACGAGCTGCAGGGCAGAAGCCAGGACATGTATTCCCAGCGTGGCAGCCTGGAAGAAAAAATCCGCATGCGTCTCGAACTGCTGATAGACGTCATGCACGAAATGCCCCAGTTTTCCGAGCTGGTGTTCAAAGAGATATATGTCGCCGAAGACGGCGGGGGAGCTGGTTCGAACGGCGCCGAGGGCATCGCCCAAGGCGTGGTGGACAGGGGGCTGGCCCTGACACGCGTGCTGATCGACTCGGCAGAGGTCGATGCCACCGGCCGACAAAGCGACCCCCGGTTCTTGCACATCATGATGCTCGGGGCCTGTGTGTTCTTCGCCAACTCGGGGCCGCTGCTGCACCGCATGTTCGGCGAGAAGTCCAGCGACCGGAAGCTTACCGAAGACTACATTTCATTCGTGACGCGAATGCTGATGCGTGGTCTTGGCGCGCCCTTGCCGCGGCAAAAAGCTCCGGCAACATCGAATGCGCCGGCCGGTCAGGCCGGGCGCAAAAGGGGGCGCAGCAGCGGGGGACAGTGATCGAAGCCGATGGGCGCCAGTTCGCCGGCCTTTTCCAGCAGGCGCTCGAGATGGCTGATATAAGGCAGTTGCGTGCCGAAGAACAGATTGCGGTCGGAAGCCTGAAGCAGAATGGTGGGAAAGTTCTCGACGTCTTCGTCGCCCAGCAGTTCGGGCTGTTCTTCGATGTCGATCCAAACGAACACATGGGCCGGATGCCGCTCGGCAAGCGCGCTGAAGTCGCTGCGGTATTGGGTGCAGGTATCGCACCAGGCGGCGCAATAGCACACGACGAGCAGGTCGTCGTTGCCCGCCAGGCGGTCGTTCAGGGCTGCAAGGTCATGTTGCGGATCGTAAATTGGCATAAAGACAAAGCGAAGGGTGTTTGTTTATGATAGCCGGGTGTTCATTTCAAAGCATCGCCCATAATGGATTATGACATTGCGGTACGGTCTTCCTCGGCAACGGGGCTTGCGGCGGTAGGGGTGGCGTTCAAGCGGGCGCTCGTCACGCAGTGCCATCCCAAGATGCTGCTGACGCTGCTTCTGCCGTTTTTCATCGCGCTGGTGGGCGCCGTGGTGCTGGTCTGGGCCTTCTGGACGCCGCTTACCAACTGGCTGGACGCCTATGCGCTCAATTGGACCTACCTGAACGAATTCGACCAGTGGATGCTGGCCATCGGCCTGTTCTCGATCAAGCTGTACCTGGTTCCCTTGCTGGCCGTGGCCATTCTGCTGCCCTTGTCGGGCATCCTGGGCCTGGTCATAGCCGCCATTTTCGTCATGCCCATCGTGTTGCGCCATCTCGAAAGGCGCGAATACTTCGGCGTGGTGCGCCACGGCCAGTTTTCCACCTCATACGGCATATGGAATGCCATATGGGTGGGCGTGCTGTTTTCGCTCGGATGGCTGCTGACCATGCCGCTGTGGCTGATTCCGCCGCTGCCGGTCGTGCTGCCCATAGTGTGGTGGGCCTTTGCCTTCACGCGCATGCTGCGGGTCGATTCCATCATCGAGCACGCCAATGCGCACGAACGCAAGCTGGTCTGGCGACGCCACAACCGCCAGTATTGGCTGATGGGCTTCCTGCTTGCGCTGATCAACCTTTTTCCTCCGGCCTGGCTCGTGCTGCCGGTGTTTTCCTCGCTGGTGTTCGCCCACTTCAGCCTCGAGGCCCTGCGCCAGCAGCGTCAGCAGGCGGCGTTGCAGGCGGCCGCTGCCCACGACCGAAAGGTGCAATCGCCATGACTTCCCCTGTTTCCGGGCCTATGCAGCAAGTTCGCCTCATCATCGTCGGAGACGAGATTCTGTCGGGGCGCCGTCAAGACAAGCACATGCCCAAGCTCATCGAGCTGCTGTCCCAGCGAGGCATGCAACTGGCGGGCGCGGAGTTCATCTCGGACGATCGCGACGTCATCGCGTCCACGCTGGCGCGCAGTTTTGCGGGGCCGGATGCGGTGTTCTGCTGTGGCGGCATCGGCGCCACGCCCGACGACCAGACGCGCCAGGCGGCGGCGCAGGCCCTGGGCCTGCCCCTGCGCCTTCATCCCGAGGCAGAGCGCCTTATTGCCGAGCGCACCGCCGATACGGCGCGTCGGTCCGGCGGCAGCGCCGACATGTCGACGCCCGAGAACCAGCAACGGCTGCAGATGGGGGTGTTTCCAGAGGGCGCCGAGATCGTGCCCAACCCCTACAACAAGATTCCCGGGTTCTATATCAGCAACCATACTTTCATGCCGGGCTTTCCCGTCATTGCCTGGCCCATGATGGAATGGACGCTCGACACCCGCTACAAGCACCTGCATCATCTTACGACGCGGGTCGAACACTCATTCCTGGCCTTCAATGTGCCCGAATCGCGCATTACGCCGGCGCTCGAGCACCTGGAACAGCAATGGCCGGGGGTCAAGGCCTTCAGCCTGCCCAGCATGGGCAGCGGCCGGCCTCATATCGACCTGGGCGTCAAGGGCGAGCCCGAGGCCGCCGCCCAGGCCCTGGCCTATCTTCGGGCCGAGGTCGAGCGCGTGGGCGGCAGTCTGACCCCGCCCGAATAGCGGGCGCAAGCTTCAGCCCAGAAAAAGTGCTTGCCAAGTGCGGCGTTTTTTTCATAATATGGGATTGTTGCGTCGCGTCAAAATTCTTCGGCCATGCCCCAATCCACCTTTGCTTCCGACATCCCTACAGCGGGCGCTCCCGAGCGGGGCGCCGGGGGTTCGCAGATCGCCATCCAGGTGCTCGAGCGGGCCATGCTGCTGCTCGACGTGCTGGCTCGCCAGTCCGAGCCGGTGGCGCTCAAGAACCTGGCCGCCGCAACAGGCCTTCATGCCTCCACCGCCCACCGCATTCTCAACGACCTGGTCGTGGGCCGCTATGTCGAGCGCGTGGACAGCGGCCTGTACCAGCTGGGCATGCGTCTTCTTGAGCTGGGATCGCTCGTCAAGGGCCGCCTGAACGTGCGCGAGGTCGCCATCGAGTACATGCGCGAATTGCACACCATTACGGGCCAGACCATCAACTTGTCGGTGCAGCAGGGCGACGAAATCGTCTACATAGAGCGCGCCTGGAGCGAACGTTCGGGCATGCAGGTGGTGCGTGCCATAGGCGGGCGGGCTCCCTTGCACCTCACCTCTACCGGCAAACTATTCCTGTCCGTCAGTGAACCGCGCCAGGTCAAGGCCTACATCATGCGCACCGGCCTGGCCGGCACCACGCGCAACAGCCTGACCAAGGCCGATCAGCTCGAGCGGGACCTGGCGCTGGTGCGCCGCCATGGCTATTCGCGCGACAACGAAGAGCTGGAACTGGGCGTGCGGTGCATTGCCGCAGGGGTGTACGACGACACGGGCAAGCTGCAGGCCGGGCTCTCGATCTCGGCGCCGGCCGACCGCATGCGCGACGAATGGATCGGTCTGTTGCAAGACACCGCGGGCCGAATTTCCGAAGCGCTGGGCTATGAGCGCAAGGTCGCGGGCGCCTGAATTTCCCGCCCCGCTCTCCTGTATCGTGAATTATTTGTTGCGTCGCAACAAAAAAGCTTGACGGCCGCGGCTAAATCCGTAAAATGACACTTGTGCAGTGCAGCAAATGCCCAACCGTCTTTAGCCCACTACGAGGAACCGTCATGAGTGCTATCCCCCAACAAGTTTTCGCCACGCAGAAGGCCTCGCTGGACAATCTGCTGGCCGTTCAAGGCGCGTTTTTCGATGGTTTCGAAAAACTCGTCGACCTTAACCTGAAAGTCATGAAGGCCACCCTGGACGAAGCCGCGCAAAAGTCCCAGGAAGCCATCGAAGTCAAGGATGCCCAGGAAGCCGTCGCGTTCACTTCCTCGCTGGTGCAGCCCAGCGCCGAGAAGACCCTGGCTTACGGCAAGCATGTGTACGACATCGTATCGTCGGTGCAGGGCAGCCTCAGCCGCCTGACCGAAGAGCAGGTCGCCCAGGCGCAGCAGCAGATCGCCGACGCCGTCGAGCAGTTCGCCAAGACCGCTCCCACCGGCTCGGAAAGCGCCGTCGCCCTGTTGAAGTCCTCGCTGGCTTCGGTCAACAACGCCTATGAGTCGGTCAGCAAGGCCGCCAAGCAGGCTTCGCAAACGGCCGAGTCCAACCTGACCGCCGCCGCCAACGCCACGCTGCAGGCCGCCAATTCGGCCGCCGAAGCCGCCGGCAAGCCCGCGCGCGCCCGTCGCACCGCAGCCTGATTCCGTTCGTCCCCGGCCGGGCGCTCCACAAGAGCCTACCCGGCGCTAAGCACCGGCCACAAGCCAAAGCTGTTAGCCTTCGCATCACGAAGGCGCGACCGAGCAGGGCCATGGCCTGAAGAAGCTCCAGCTTCCGCTCCAGGCCAGCGGCATGCGTAAAAATCCCGGCAAAGTTTTTAACTTTGCCGGGATTTTTTGTGCGTTTCGCCGAAGGAAGCAGGGGCGGGAAGGGGCGAGACCACCCCTTTCGGCTTATCGGGCCGGGGCCGGCGCGGCGGCGCGCGCAAGCGCGTTGACGCAATCCTTGACGAGCGCAGGGCCGCGATAGATCAGGCCCGTGTACAGCTGAACGGCATCGGCGCCCGCCGCCATTTTTTCCTGGGCATGCTTGCCGTCGTGTATGCCGCCCACGCCGATAATGGCCATTTCAGGCCCCAGGCGCTGGCGCAGCCGCTGGATGACGGCCAGCGACAATGCGTGCACGGGCGGACCCGACAGTCCGCCGGCCTGGCCGGCGTGCGGGTGGCCTTCGACGGCGTTGCGCGTGATAGTGGTGTTGGTGGCGATGATGCCGTCCACGCCGTATTGCGGCAGCGTGTCGGCAATGACGTCGATCTGTTCCGCGGCCAGGTCGGGGGCGATCTTCACCGCCAGCGGCACTTGGCGCTGATGCTTGTCGGCCAGTTCCTTGCGTTTTTCCCGCAGGGCCTTCAGAAGCTCGGGTAGTTCACTGCCTTCTTGCAGGCTGCGCAGGTTCTGGGTGTTGGGCGAGGAAATGTTCACGGTCACGTAGTCGGCATGGGGGTAGACGCCTTCCAGGCCGATGAGGTAGTCGTCCACGGCGCGCTCGATGGGCGTGTCGGCGTTCTTGCCGATGTTCAGGCCCAGGACGCCGCCGCCGCTGCGCCACTCGCTTTGGCGCACATTGTCGATGAACTTCTTCAGGCCGTCATTGTTGAACCCCATGCGGTTGATCAGGCAATGCGCTTCGGGAAGCCGGTACATGCGGGGCTTGGGGTTGCCAGGCTGAGGGCGGGGCGTGACGGTGCCCACTTCGATGAAGCCGAAGCCCAGTTGCCCCAGCGCGTCGATGTGGGCCCCGTTCTTGTCCAGGCCAGCCGCCAGCCCAACGGGGTTGCGCAAGGAAAGGCCCATCAGCCGGGCGGGCAACTGCGGGCGGCTGGCCAGCAGATGCCTGGTCAGGCGGCAGTCATAGGCCTTCTGCAGCGAAGAGAGAGTGAGCTCATGGGCGGTTTCTGCGTCTAGGGAGAAGAGCGCCGGACGCGCCAGCGGATAGGAATTGAATAGCAGGGACATCGATTTACAGGGAAGACCAGTGGCCGGCGCGCAGGATTTCGCAGGGCCTGTATTGTGTTTTGTACGCCATTTTACGGCTTTCGCCGATCCAGTACCCAAGATACAGCCAGGGCAGGCCCATGGCGCGGCACCGGTCGATCTGCCACAGTACGCCGTAGGTGCCCAGGCTGCCCGGCGCATGCGGATCGAAAAATGTATATACGGCCGAAAGGCCCGTGTCCAGGATGTCGATGATGGACACCATCTGCAGTATGCCGCTTTCGTCGCGAAACTCTATCAGGGTGGTGTCGACCCGGGTGGTCAGCAGAAACTGCGTGTATTGCGATTGGTCGTTGTCGTCCATGCCCGCGCCGGCATGCCGGGTGGAGACATAGCGCCGATAAAGCTCGAAGTGTTCGGGTTCGAATTCCAGCGGGGCGTTGCGCGCCCGCAGGTGCTGGTGCCGGCGCCATAGCTTTTTCTGTGTGCGGCTGGGCTGGAAGCGTTCGACGTCTACACGGATGGGCTGGCATGCCTGGCAGGCGTCGCAGTGCGGACGATAGGTGAACAGTCCGCTGCGCCGGAAGCCCTTTTCAACAAGGTGCGAATAGGTGGCGGCGTCGATGAGGTGAGTGGGGGCGGCTACCTGCGAGCGTGCCTCGCGCCCTTCGATATAGCTGCACGGGTACGATGCCGTCGAATAGAACTGCAGGGTCTTGAGGGTCAGCTCGGTGGGGTGGCTCATGGCGGCGCTTTGCAGGGCGGGGCAGATTTCATTATGGCGTCAAGGCCGGCAGCGGGGCAAGCCGCCCGTCGGCCATCAGGCGGCCCTTCGGCCATTGCGGTGTCGCATGCGTTCGGGCTTCAGCCAGTAGAAGCAGAAAGTCTTCGCGGTCCATGGGCCGGGCCCCCAGGCTGGCCAGGTGCGAAGTCTGTTGCTGGCAGTCAATATGCCTGATGCCCTGCCGTTGCAGGAAGCGCACCAGATACGCCAATGCCAGCTTGGATGCGTCGCTGACGCGCGCGAACATCGACTCTCCGAAGAAAAAGCGTCCCAGGCTTACCCCATACAGGCCCCCCGCAAGTTCGCCATTGATCCAGGTTTCGATGCTATGGACATAGCCTGCCCGGTGCCAGGCATGATAGGCGGCCTGGACCTGCGGAGAGATCCAGGTGCCGGCCAGGCTACCGCGCGGCTCGGCGCAAGCCCGGATGACGCGCACGAACGCCGTGTTGATGCGGATCTGGACGGAAGCCTGCGCGTCGTGGTCGCCGCGGGCGATCTGCCGCAGCTTCTTGTCCAGCGAATGCGACACGCGAAAGTCGTTGCAGGCAAGCACCATGCGCGGGTCGGGGCTCCACCACAGTATGGGATCGCCCTCGTTGAACCAGGGAAATATTCCCTGGGAGTAGGCATCGCTAAGCCGTTCGATGGAGAGGTCGCCCCCCACGGCCAGCAGGCCTTCCGGCAGCGCCATGCTGGGGTGCGGAAAAGGAGTGTCGTCGTCGATCCAGGCCAGGGGGTTCACGGCAGATGCGCCTTGGTTTCAACCTAATCAGGCACCGGCAGGGGAATGTCGTAGTGGTGCATGGGAAACTGCGCGCCCTTGCGGTCTTCGACATAGTGTTCCAGCGTGGTGATGACGGTGCGGAAGGCCAGTTCGGACCAAGGTATCTGGTCCAGCGGGAAGAAGCGCGCTTCGAGGCTTTCGGGGCCGGGGAAAAGATCTTCGGACAAGGCGCGGGCAAGGTAGAAGAAATGTACCTGCTCGGCATGGGGCACGTCGATGACGGTGTACAGCGGGCCCAGCTCGATCTGGGCGCCGGCTTCTTCCTGGGTTTCGCGCATGGCGCCCTGGGCGGTGGTTTCGCCAAGCTCCATGAAGCCCGCCGGCAGCGTCCATTTGTCGTAGCGGGGCTCGATGGCCCGCCTGCACAGCAAGACCTTGTCTTGCCAGACAGCCAGTACGCCCACGACATTGCGCGGGTTCTGGTAGTGGATGGCCCCGCAGTTTTCGCAGACGGCGCGCATGCGGTTGTCGTCGGGCGGCACGCGCAGGGTGATGGCGGCGCTGCATTGGCTGCAGAACCTTTGTGTGCGGGGCGCGGGAAAATAGAACGAAGGGGCGGGGGTCGTCATGGCCCTATTCTATATTTATTTGCCCGCGCTGCGTGGCAGCCGCGGACAGGCTCCGCGACGCCTGATCGCTTGCGTGCGCGGCGGCTGCATACGGTCGGCCGCATTGCCGGGTGCGCGGAGGCGGGCGCCCGATTCAGGGCGCGGGGCAGGGAACGAAACCCAGTTGCCGGGGCAGCCCGGACGCGGGACAGAAGCGCAGCGGAGCCGCTGCCGCAGCGCCGCCCGGCATTGTTGAGGACGTTGCCTGCAGGCATAGCAGCAGGTCTGGTCGGGCGGGTAAATCTGCCGGTTCGAGCGATTTCAGCAACGTCAGCAGGGGCTCGCCCGCCGAGGTATGCAGGGCGTCGAACACCGCCGGGGCATCGCGCCCCGATATCAGGCCGGGACCATGCTCGGTTTCGGCATAAAGCCGGCCCTGGTCATCGAGCCACCAGGCGTTGACATGTTCGGCCTTGAGGCCATTGTGGGTGTGCAGCGTGGATGCGTCGCTGCCCGTGAGCAGGATATAGGGCGCGGCGTCGAGGCGTATGAAGACGCGCTGCGGGCCGTTTTGAAAATACCAGCGCCCCGACGCGTCGCAGCCATAGTTGCGGTTGATGAACTGCCGGATTTGCGCGCTTTCAATGGGTTCGCCGGAAGGCAAGGGCTGCGGGCACATCTGGCCGGGCCGCCAGGAGCCGCCGTCGGGGTGCATGCGCCATTGGCCCTGTTCTGAAAGCGACAGCCAGCCGTAGATATCCGGCACGTCGGGCCACCGCGCCATTGACGCAACTACGCTGTCGTCCATGCTTTTTCCATCAGGATTCATTCAAAACTTATTCAATTATTACAGCACAATAACGTAAAAAGCCAGCAAGATGAATGAGAATACTGGCATTAGTTGACATAATATGATATACTAGCAAACGTTGCCCGTCGCATGTGCGACCGGCCGGTGCATGCAAGGAGAGTTCAATTTATGTCGAAAAAGCCGACGCAGAAAAAAACCCCTTTTGTGATCGAGCCCCTTAACTGGGTCGCTCCGGATGCCAAGCGCGCCAAGAATGAAAGCAGCCGCGACGACGAGCGGCAAACTCCCGCCAAGCGCGACGACAAAGACTAAGCCTGTAAATCTCCGCTTGCCGCCCGCCCAAGGGCAAGGCAAGTGCCAGCGGATCGTCGTCCAGGCAGCCGGCGCAAAACCCCCCACGCCACGCAAGCTAGCGTCTGCTTGCTCCCCCCCGAGGGGGGCGTTTTTGCAGGGGGCGCCGAGCCTTGGAGCGGCCCGGCGGCAAAAGCCCCTCGAATTTCCACCCCAGCGGGGCGGAGGGTTCGAGGGGTTTTCTTCAGTTGGACTTCTTCTTGGGTTTTTCCGTGCCGATCGACACTGGATCGCTGGCCGGAAACGTTTCATCCAGCCCCTGGTCCAGCAGTTCTTCCTCAGACTTCTTTTTATCCTTGCCCTCGGAAGGCGTGGCAACGCTGGGCGAGGCCGGGTGGTCGTCCTTGGTTGGAAAGGGCGTGTCTTTGTCCGGCTTGTTGTCTGAGTCGTTCATGGCCGTAAACCCCTTTAGCGCGTGGCGCCCATGGGCGCGGTCGGTGAAGAAGCGGGCGCGGGCGCCGGCGCTTCCTTCGGATACTCATAAGCGGGCATTTCCTTCAACTGATCCTTGGTATAGCCCTGCAGGGTCAGCTTGTCGCCGCTTTCCTTGATTTCATTGATAGGAATGGCCACCGGGTGTTCACCCACGCCGACGAAGCCGCCCACGCCGAGAATGACGTGCGTGACCTTGTTGTCGGAAGACATGACCAGGTCTTTGATGTCGCCTACTTTTTCGTCGTTCTCGTTATAGACTGACTTGCCTTGCAGCTTGGCCTTGAAGCTGTCGCCCGCCGAAGCATCGGGAGTCGATTCCGTCGTCGTGGCTGCCGAGCTACTGCTGCCCGTCGAGGCGCCGCTGCTTGAAGGGGTGGTGCTAGAGCCCGTGCTGGAGCCGGAGGCGTCGGTATTTGAAGAGCCACTGCCGTTCGTACTGCCGGTATTCGGGGCGCCGTCCGTGCCCATGTCGGTTTGGCTACCCGACTGGGGAGAGGTGGTCCCTTCAGTGGCGCCGCCTGTTTGCGCATAGGCAACGGGCGCAATGGCAAAAGGCATGCTGCAAAGGACGATCGCCAGCTTTTTCTTCATAGTCATAGCATTCTCCTGTTTGACAGACCGAAGAAGGTCGGTAAAGCTACAGCAAATACCATGCCGTCCGACGGATGGCCGCAAGAGAGAAAAAGAAGCATTGCGCAGGCACGAAACTTGCGCAAAACCCGGTGATTTTTAGGCAACAGGGAGGAAAGCAGCACACAGGTCCGCAACGCTAATTTCCCCGCGTTTTGACCTTACGCAGCACCCGCGGGGCAGTGCTTGACTATGGGGGGAAGGGCTTTCGAGCCTTGAACACAGTACAAACCGGGTAAAAATTACCGATTTCCCGGGGCGAATGATCCCCGTTCATTTCCATAACGCAAATAAAGGAAGATGCCATGCTTTACACCATTGCAGTCATTCTCTTGATTCTCTGGCTACTGGGGTTGGTAACCTCGTACACCATAGGCGGCTTCATTCACATTCTGATCGTGGTCGCCATCGTGATGGTGCTGATCCGTCTGATCAGCGGCCGCGCGCCCTAGCGGCGGCGCATACGCCCGTCCTGCCTGCAGCGCTTTCGCTGCCGGGGGCGGACGCAGCATGCAGCGTCCGCCCCCGGCCTGCCTTCAGGCAGGGCAATATGTATCACAAGAGACCAAGAAAATGGAAAGCGGCGTGCGCTTGCCTGCCGGCCCGGACGGCAGCGTATTGTTCGTACAGCTTACCGACCTGCACCTTCCCGAAGAGGCCGGTGCTTTGGTTGCGGGCGTCGATACCGACCACAGCCTGCACAAGGTCCTGCGCTCTGTAGCCGACGACCTTCCCAGAAAACCCGACTTCATCCTGGCCACCGGCGATATCGCCGACACGGGTGCCGCATCCGCCTACAGGCGCTTCCGGCAATCCATAAGCGCGATCGAGGCGCCGGCGTTCGGCCTGCCGGGCAATCACGACCTGCCCGCCGTACTGTTCGATGAATGGCGCGGCCATGTGCCCGAATGGATAGACACGCCGGCCTGGCGCATTGTCTTGCTCGACACGACCTTGCCCGGCGAAGACGGTGGACGCCTGGGCCCGCAGCGGCTTGCGGGCTTGCACCGGGCGCTGGATGGCGCGCCGGACCATGCTCTGGTGGTCTTGCATCACCACCCGGTGCCGGTGCATAGCCAATGGCTGGACGAGTACATGCTGCAAGACGCCGAAGCCCTGTTCGAATGCATCGCCAACCGCGATCAGGTGCGGGCGCTGCTTTGCGGACACGTGCACCAGGAGCAGGACGGATGGTATCGCAGCACGAGTGTGGGCCCGTGGGCGCCGGACGCGACGATACGCGTGCTGGCATCGCCTTCGACCGCCTTCCAGTTCATGCCTCGCACGCGCGAGTATCAGCTGGACGCCGCCGGCCCGGCTTACCGATGGTTGCTTTTGCATCCCGATGGTGGTCTGGACACGGGGGTAGAATACTTGGCAGCCGGCTCCGGCAGCTCATGATTCGCCGCCTTTCATCGATACCAGGAGACTCCATGCACGCATCATTGAAATCCCGTCTGTTCATTGGTGGCGCCATCGTGGCGGCGGCTCTGGCCGCGCCCGCCTACGCCCAATATACCGGCCCTTCCGAAGCCGGGCGCGCGCAAAATACGGTGGAAGCCATTCTGGCCAACCCCACCGACGATCAGTTGGTGACGCTGCAAGGGCAGCTTCTGCGCAAGATCGGCAAAGAAAAATACATTTTCACCGACGGCACCGCCGAGATCGTGGCCGAGATCGACGACGACGACTTCCCGCGCGAGCCTGTCGACGAGAAAACCAAGGTGGAAATACACGGGGAAGTGGACACCGGCCTTCGCCGGCCGCCCGAGATCGAGGTGGATTCGATACGGGTCGTGAAATAAACTGGAGGCGCCACTCGGAATCGAACCGGGGTACACGGATTTGCAATCCGCTGCATAACCACTCTGCCATGGCGCCCTATGGCCAAACCCTTGATGTCGAGCGGCTTTTTGCCGCTCGCATTGTCAACGACTGCGCGTCGACCCGTTAAGCCAAGTCCGCCATTATACACAACGGGCGATACCGGAACGAACGGTACAATCGGGGCTTTGTCCAGGCGCAAGGAGGGCGGGCGATGAGCCAGGCCGAAACCACACTCAACGTATCCAGCACCTCATCCGACTGGAGGGGCGTGGCCCTGTCCAATTTCATGCTTTCCCCCTTCAGCCTCGACGGAGCGCTGTTCGCTTCCATCGAGGGCTTCATCCAGGGCATCAAGTTTCCCGAAGGCGATGCGCGGCGCGAACAGGCCTTCGTCTCCAGCGGCTGGGACGCCAAGCACCTGGGCGATACGGCCGACCGCAGCGGCGCCTACTGGAAAGGGCAGCGCCTGCCTTATGGTTCGGCCGAACACCATCGCCTCATCGAGCGGGCCATTCGAGCCCGCATTGCGCAAAACTCGGGGCTGGCGCAAGTGCTGGCATCGACCGCCGGCGCCACCCTCGTCCACAGCACGGGAAGCGAGCCCGAGTCGCCCACGACCTCGCTTCCCGCCACGGTGTTCTGCCGCATACTCAACGAGATGCGGGCCGAACTGCTGTCAGATGGGCAGGTCCGCCCGGCCTGACGCCTTCTTCAAGCTGACCACCGAAACTGCCGTCTCGGTGCGCTCGCCGGGCGAGCCCGCGCCTTCGCCTGCTGCCGCAGGCTTGGGGCGGCCGTTCCCGGGCGCCTGTTCATCCGTCTGGTACAAGTCCTGCGACAGCTTCATGCTGCAGAACTGCGGCCCGCACATGGAGCAGAACTGGGCCGATTTCATGGCGTCCTTGGGCAGGGTCTGGTCATGGAACTCGCGTGCGGTTTCAGGGTCCAGCCCCAGGTTGAACTGGTCTTCCCAGCGGAACTCGAATCGCGCCTTGGACAAGGCGTTGTCCCGTATCGCGGCGCCGGGCGTACCCTTGGCCAGGTCGGCGGCATGGGCGGCAATCTTGTAGGTGATGATGCCGTCCTTCACATCCTGCTTGTCGGGCAGGCCCAGGTGCTCTTTGGGCGTTACATAGCACAGCATGGCGGTGCCATGCCAGGCGATCAGCGCCGCGCCGATGCCCGAGGTGATGTGGTCATATCCCGGAGCGATGTCGGTGGTGAGCGGGCCAAGGGTATAGAAGGGCGCCTCGTGGCAGTGCTGCAGCTGCAAGTCCATGTTCTCTTTGATAAGGTGCATGGGCACGTGTCCCGGCCCTTCGATCATGGTCTGGACTTCATGTCGCCAGGAGATCTGGGTCAGCTCTCCCAGGGTGCGCAACTCGGCGAACTGGGCTTCGTCATTGGCGTCGTGACCCGATCCGGGGCGCAGGCCGTCGCCCAGCGAAAAGCTTACGTCGTAAGCCTTCATGATCTCGCAGATTTCTTCGAAGCGTTCGTATAGAAAGCTTTCGCGCCTGTGGGCATGGCACCACTTGGCCATGATGGAGCCGCCGCGCGAGACGATGCCCGTCAGGCGTCCGGCCGTCAGCGGGATGAAGTCGCGCCGCACGCCCGCGTGGATGGTGAAGTAGTCGACGCCTTGCTCGGCCTGCTCCACCAGTGTGTCCCGGAACAGTTCCCAGGTTAGCGCCTCGGCGCGGCCATCGACTTTCTCCAGCGCCTGGTAGATGGGGACTGTGCCGATGGGCACGGGCGAATTGCGCAGTATCCACTCGCGTGTCTCGTGGATGTTTTTGCCGGTCGACAGGTCCATGACCGTGTCGGCGCCCCAGCGCGTGGCCCAGGTCATTTTCTCGACTTCGTCGCGGATGCTGGAGCCCAGGGCCGAATTGCCGATGTTGGCGTTGACCTTGACGAGGAAATTGCGGCCGATGATCATCGGCTCGGATTCCGGGTGGTTTACGTTGGCCGGAATGATGGCGCGCCCGCGGGCCACTTCCTCGCGCACGAACTCGGGCGTTACGCTGGGCGGGATGGCGGCGCCGAGGGCCTGGCCGGCATGCTGGCGCAGCAGCTGCCGCGCGGCGCGTTCTCCGTTGGGGCCGCTGCCGGCTAGCGCCTCGATGTACTGCTCGCGCCGCAGGTTCTCGCGCAGGGCCACGAACTCCATTTCCGGCGTGACGATGCCGCGACGCGCATAGTGCATCTGTGTCACGCTTTGGCCGGGCAATGCCTTGCGCGGCGGGCGCGTCCGGCTGAACCGTATGGCGTCCAGGCGCGCATCGGTCTCCCGGGCGCGCCCGTAGGCGCTGCTGACGCCCGTCAACGCCTCGGTGTCGCCGCGTTCGGCTATCCACGCCTCGCGCAGGGCGGGCAGGCCCTTGTGCAAGTCCATCGTCGCGTTCGGGTCGGTATAGGGGCCGCTGGTGTCGTAGACGGTAAGGGGAGGATTGGCGCCGCCGCCCAGCATGGCGGGCGTATCGTCCTGTTCGATTTCCCGAAAGGGAACGCGCAGGTCGGGCCGCGAGCCGGTCTGGTAAACCTTGCGGGAACGCGGCAGCTGCGTGACGGCGGCGGCGTCCATGGCCGGGTCACGGTGGGGAAGGTCGAAGTGGGGTTTCAAGATGTGCTCCAAAAAAATTTAATGGAGCCGATAGGGATTTATCTCGTAGCGATTGAACGACGTGAAGTCGATTGAAGAAACGAGCACGCTCCCAGCATCGGCGTTATCCGTACTGGTACGAAGGGACTCTCTCAACCCGCCGGCGCAAGCCGGCAAGTACCCCTGCGTGCTGGCTAGTATACTCAAATCGACTTGGAGCAAGGCGGAAGCCCGGCCACAGCCTTTCGCGAGTGCCTTGCTGCAGCCGACCGTCATCGCAACCGGAGACTACATGTGTCGCACCAAGCAGCAAGCTCCAAGCTCGATCGCCCTGTGGACAATGCCCGCGACCACATGCTCGGCCCGGCCGATGCGCAAATCACGGTAGTCGAGTACGGCAGCTACGACTGTCCATACTGCCGCGCGGTGAACGAACACATCGTCAAGCTGCGGCACGAGTTCGGCGACCGCCTGCGCTATGTCTTTCGTCATTTCCCCTTGCCGGGCAGCGACATCGCGCTGCGTGCCGCCTGCCTGGCCGAGCAGGCTCCCGACGAAGAGAGTTTCTGGCGCGCCCACATCACCCTGATGACGCGTTCGCACACGCTCGGCGACGACGACCTCGCACAGGCGTCTCGAGACCTGGGCTTGCCGGCGCCCGGGCAGTCGCCCGCCCCGGCCGACGACGCCCGGGCCAGCGCGCGTGTCGAGGAAGATGTGCACAGCGCGCGCGCAAGCGGCGTCGCCATGACGCCCACCTTTTTCATCAACGGACGGCGCTATGACGGCCCCTGGGATGAAAGCTCATTCACCGACGCCATGCTGCGCACGCCAGGGCATCGCATCCGCAGCGCGGCCGAGGATTTCGCCGCTTGGGCGCCCGCGGCTGGGCTGCTGTTGCTGTTGGGTGCGATACTGGCGGTGCTGCTCAGCAACTCCAGCTTGGGGCCCGCCGTTGCGCAATGGTGGGAGCTTCCGCTGGGGCTTTCGTTCGGCGAGTCGGCCTTCAGCATGTCGCTGCTGCACTGGATCAACGATGGGTTGTTGACCTTCTTCTTTCTTGTGGTCGGCCTTGAGATCAAACGGGAATTCACGGTGGGGCATCTGGCCGATTTGCGCGCCGCGGCCCTGCCCGTTGCCGCGGCGCTCGGCGGCATGGCGGTTCCGGCGCTGGTTTACTCGCTGATCGTGCCGGCCGGCCCCTGGGCGCACGGCTGGGGCGTGCCCATAGCCACCGACACCGCATTTGCCGTCGCCTTGATCGCCATGATGGGGGACAGGGTTCCGACTTCGTTGCGGGTGTTCCTCACCGCGGCCGCCATCGTGGACGACATCGGCTCCATTGTGGTCGTGGCCGCCTTCTATTCCGATGCGCTCAGCCTGCAATACATGGCGGGAGCCCTGGTGTTGGTCGGGGTGCTGGCTTTGCTCAACCATGCCCACATCTATCGGGTGGCTCCCTATGCCGCGGTGGGCATCCTGTTGTGGGCCTGCATCCACGCCAGCGGCGTGCATGCCACGCTGGCCGGCGTACTGCTGGCCCTGTTCATTCCCACCCGGCCTCCCGCTAACATGATGGCGCTTACCGCCCAGGCCGACGCCCTGCTTGCCGCCGAGGCGCGCCGCAGTGGCGAGGTGCTGCGCAGCGGCCCGTCGCAGCCGGCCTTAAGGGCCTTCGATGCCCTGCACGACAGGCTGGAGTCTCCCGCCGCCCGGGTGCTGCGCACCATGGGCGCCCGCTCCAGCTATGTGGTGCTGCCCTTGTTCGCGCTGGCCAATGCGGGCATTGTCATTGGTCCGGGCATTCTGCAGGGGCATGGGCCGCTGGTTCTGGCCATTATGGCGGGGCTGGTCGTGGGCAAGCCGCTGGGGCTGGTTGCGGCCTCGTGGGTAGCGGTAAGGCTGGGCATGGCGAAGAAGCCGTCGGACTACTCATGGACTCAACTGGTTGGTGCGGCGGCGCTTGCCGGTATAGGCTTCACGATGTCGCTGTTCATCGCCGGCCAGGCGTTTCCCGGCGAGACCGATTTCGCCGCCGCCAAGGTGGCGATCTTCATCGGCTCCATCATTGCTTCGGTGATCGGCGTTACCATCCTATGGAAGGCCGGGGGCGGGTCCGACTCCGAGCAAACGCCCTGATGCTGCCGGGCATGCCCCGGCGCGGCGGGCAATACGGCGCCTGCCGCCACGGGCGCCAAGAAATACCCAGGAGGTTTCCATCATGATGACGAACGACACGGCCGTTATGCTGGCCTGCTACAGCGACTGGGCCGACCAGATACTGTTCAAGGCCCTGGAGGGTCTGCCCGAAGGCGCTGCGTACCGGCAGGGTCCCACGCTGTTCGGCTCGATGCTGGGCACCCTGAACCACAACTACCAGGTAGACTTGATCTGGCGCGCTCATTTGCTGGGCGAGCAGCATGGGTTTTCTTCCCGGCGCGACGTGTTGCACCCCGATCTTCGCGACCTGATCGCGGAGCAGTCCAGGGTCAACCAGTGGTATGTCGATTGGGCGCGGGCGCAAGATGCCGAGAGCCTGGGCCAGCGCCTGAAGTTCAACTTCGTATCGGGCGAGCCGGGTGAAATGACCCGCGGCGGCATGCTGCTGCATGTCGTCAATCACAAGACATACCACCGGGGCTGGGTCAGCCAGATGTTTTTCGATTTCGGCATGAAGCCGCCCGAGACCGACCTTTCCGTCTATCTGTGCCAGGTCTGAAATACATTTCACGTACGCTGGCCGTCATCGACAACGCATCGCTTGCGGCTTGATTCAGGGCTCGCATCGGCGAGCCAGGGCAAGCCCGGCCCGCCGCAAACAAGGTGCCCCGCTTGATGCGAAAATATCGCGATCCATTGTTTCCGGAGGCGACCTTGCTCCGCTGGTTTGAAAGCTTTCTCAATCCCTTTCCGCCCGACGAGGCACCGCATCCGCCCAAGGGGCTGCTTCCCTTCCTGTGGGCGTGCACGCACGGTTCGCGGCGCTACCTGGCGCTGCTGGCCGTGTTCAGCGCCAGCGTGTCGATCTACGAGGCCTGGCTGTTTGCATTTCTTGGTCAGGTGGTCGACCTGCTTTCGGCATGGCAGGCTGGCCAGCAGGCCGCCGTGCAGGAGCAGCGCGCCCTGTGGACGATAGGCCTGGTGCTGCTTGCCAGCGTGGTGCTGGTGGCGGTGCGCACCATGATCCAGCACCAGGTGCTGGCCATCAACCTGCCTTTGCGGCTGCGCTGGGATTTCCACCGCCTGATGCTGCGGCAAAGCCTGGCCTTCTTTTCCGATGAATTCGCCGGGCGTGTCACCACCAAGGTCATGCAGACGGCGCTGGCCGTGCGCGAGGTGCTGCTCACCTTCGTGGAAATCGTGCTGGGAATCGGCGTTTACTTCGTGACCATCATCGCCCTGGCGGGCGGGTTCGATACGCGGTTGACGTTGCCTTTCCTGGGCTGGATCGTGTTGTACGGACTGGCCATGAGGTATTTCGTGCCTCGCTTGGGCAAGGTCGGACAAGAGCAGGCCCACGCCCGCTCGTCCATGACCGGCCGCATTACCGATGCCTATTCCAACATCACCACGGTAAAGCTTTTCTCGCACACCCGGCGCGAGGCCCAGTTCGCCCGCGCTGCCATGGAGGACTTCAAAGAGACCGGTTTTCGCCAGATGCGCCTGGTCAGCCAGTTTGAGATCGTCAACCAGGCGCTGGTCGTGGGACTGATCATCGCCTCGGGCGGCTATGCTCTGTGGCTATGGCATGCAGACCAGATAGGCGTTGGCGCCGTGGCGGCGGTTACGGCCATGTCGCTGCGCGTCAATGGCATGTCGCACTGGATCATGTGGCAAATGGCGACTTTGTTCGAGAACATCGGCACCGTGCAGGACGGCATTGCTACGCTTTCGCGTGTGGCCAAGGTGCAAGATGCGCCAAACGCGTCTGTGCTGCAGGTAGCGCATGGCAAGGTCGAGTTCGACGGAGTTTCCTTCAATTACAACGGCGAGCGCCAGGTGTTCGACGGCCTGAGCCTTACGGTGCGCCCGGGCGAGAAGATCGGCCTGGTGGGCCGTTCGGGCGCCGGCAAGTCTACGCTGATCAACCTGCTGTTGCGCTTCTACGACCTGGACGGCGGGCGGATACGCATAGACGACCAGGACATCGCCCAGGTCACGCAGGACAGCCTGCGGGGCGCCATCGGCATGGTTACCCAGGATACCTCGCTGCTGCATCGCTCTATCCGCGACAACATCGCATATGGCCGCCCCGACGCCGGCGAGGCCGAGATCCGCGCCGCCGCCGTCCATGCGCAGGCAGACGATTTCATCCGCCAGCTAAGCGACCCGCAGGGCCGCAGCGGCTACGATACCCAGGTCGGCGAACGGGGCGTCAAGCTGTCGGGCGGCCAGCGCCAGCGCATCGCCATTGCGCGCGTCATGCTCAAGAACGCCCCCATCCTGCTGCTGGACGAGGCCACCAGTGCCCTTGATTCCGAAGTCGAGGTCGCCATACAGGAAAGCCTGGACGAGATGATGCAGGGCAAGACCGTGATCGCCATCGCACACCGCTTGTCGACCATCGCCGCCATGGACCGCCTCATCGTCCTGGACCAGGGGCGCGTCATCGAAGAAGGCAGCCATGCCGAACTGCTCAAGCTGAACGGCGTGTACGCGCGTCTGTGGAGCCATCAGAGCGGCGGTTTCCTGGGGCAAGAGGGCGAGATGGAGCCGGAGACCACGCAGTAAACCAGAGAAGCTGCCCGGGCGGGGTTTCGCCCGGTGCGGTGCCGGGGAATGGTGCAGGTCGCGAAAAGCAGGCGGCAAGCCGGCAGTTCCAGGATGTTAAAGTGCGGCGATGGAAGAGGAGCAGCTTAAATGAAGCAGCCACAAGATGCGCCGCTGGCGTTTCAAGAGGCCTGGAACAGCCATGACATGCGGTCACTCGGGGCGCTGTTCCATGAGGACGCGACATTCGTGAACCGGTTCGGCCACTATGTGCGCGGCATTGATGAAATCATCGAGCTGCACGCGCCCATCCACGCAACCATCTATAGCGACTCCACGCTGGATAACGAGTTGATCGACGCGGTCCCGGTCGGCGACGACGTGGCCGTAATCCATTTCTGGAGCCGTCTTTCGGCGGGAGCAGCCCATCCGGCGGGCCCGCATGCTGTCGATACGCTGATCCTGGCAGTATTGGTGCGGCAGGCCGAAGAGTGGCGGATCAAGGCGCTTGAGAACGTCACTCTGACAAACCCCCGCAGCGGCGAGCCGGTGTTGAGGGGCGACTGAATTGACGACCGGATCCGGCCGCCTCAATGAGTACTGACATGGCAAACACAGACGCGTTTACGTTCGCGGCAAAACTGCTTCGCCCGGCGAGTCCCGGCGAAGGCGGTGCATGGGGGTTCCTGGTCTTGCCCAAGGCCGTCAGCGAAAAATTGCCCAGGCGCGGCAGGACGTCGGTGGAAGGAACACTCGATGGGCATTCCTTTCAGGCTACGCTTGACCCTGACGGCCGGCTAAGCCATTGGCTCAAGGTGAGCGAAGAGCTTCAAGAGGCTGCCGGCGTATCGCCTGGAGACGTGGTTGAGGTTCGGCTTGCTCCGGCTGGCACGGAACCCGAGCCGCAGTTGCCCGACGACTTGCGAAAAGCGCTTGCCTCGTCGCCGGCAGCCAAGGCCACCTGGGAAGATACGACGACCATCGCACGCCTTGACTGGATCCATTGGGTCGAATCCGCAAAGCAGGCCAAGACCCGGCAGCGCCGGGTCGAGAACGCCTGCGACATGCTGGCCGCGGGCGAGAGGCGTGTGTGTTGCTTTGATTCGTCCGGCTACTACAGCAAGAGTCTTTCTGCCCCCAAAGCCCAAGAGTAGGGGCATGCATCATGGCGGAATGCTACATTAGCGGTCGTTCGCTCAAACCAAACCTCGCAAGGAAACGCCATCTATAAAGCCTACCTTCTTCTGGCGCTGACCACACTTTTCTGGGCCGGGAACTCCATCGCCGGCAAATGGGCGGTGGGCCACGCCTCGCCCATGGTCCTGGTAAGCGTCCGCTGGCTGACCCTGCTGGTGCTGCTGTACGTGTTCAAGCGCGATCAGATTGCGGCCGACTGGGCCGTGATTCGGCCCCGCCTGGCCTACCTGCTTATGCTGGGCGTGCTCGGGTTTACCGTTTTCAGCGCGGCGCTGTACTACGCGCTGGTCTTCACCACCGCCATCAATTCAAGCATCTTGCAGGGAAGCATGCCGCTATTCGTGTTCGCGGCAAGCTTCGTGCTCTTTTCCAGTCGCATCAGCCTGGCGCAGGCACTGGGCTTTGCCTGTTCCTTCATAGGCGTGATCGTCATCGCGGTGCGCGGCGAGCTGGGCAACCTGATCTCGCTCAACATCAACTTCGGCGATGCCCTGATGTTTGTTGCCGTGCTGGGTTATGGCATATATACCGCCGCTTTGCGCAACAAGCCGAAGATGCACTGGACCAGCCTGATGTTCATCCTGTGCCTGGGGGCCACCTTGTCGTCCCTGCCTTTGCTTGCTTTCGAGGCGGCCCAGGGAAAGTTCATCTTTCCCGACATGCAGGGATGGGCGGTCATCACCTATATCGTCATTTTTCCGTCGCTTATCGGCCAGGTTTTCTATATACGGGCCGTGGAGCTTATCGGCGGGAACCGGGCCGGCCTGTTCATCAACCTGCTGCCTGTCTGGGGCGCGCTGCTGGCGGTCACCCTGATAGGGGAAGAGTTCCATCTTTACCATGCCATCGCCCTGGCAATGATCTTGTCTGGAATCGGTTTTGCGGAATATGGCGGCCGGAAGGCCCATAAAATGCAATAGCAGTCCGGCCCGGCAGCGTTGCTTCGGCGGCCCTTCCATGCCTTGCGCGGGCGCGATGGCGTCATGCAAGGCCGGCATCGCCCTTGCGTAGCTGCCGGGAGCGAGCCGGACCGTCAGGCAGGCGACGATGGCCACGCTGGCCAAGTGCCAGATCCATCCGGCCGCATAGCCGCCGGTGGCGTCGTGCAGCGCGGCGACGATCCATGCCGGCAGCGATGCGACGATAAAGCCGCCTCCCTGCATAAAGGCCGACAGCGCACCCGCCTGAGAGGGGTCGGGGAGATGGTCCAGCGCCACGACCAGCGACAGCGCAAAGCAGCCACCCAGTCCGGCGCCGAGAATCGCCGCCAAGGCAAAGGGCACCAGGCCCGGAGCGAAGACCAAGCCCATGAATCCCGCAGCCTGCATGGCGAGTGTAAGCCAGAGCCAGGGCCGACGGTCAGGCATTTTTCCGGCCAGTATGGGCAGCGTCAGCGCGGCGGCCGCCTGGCTTACGGCCATGACCGCCAGCAGGCCGCCGCTGTCGGCGGCACTCCAGCCAAGCTCCTGGTAAGCGGGTGCCAGCCAGGCCACGGCGGATGAATAGCCGCCGTTGACAAGGCCGAAGCAAGCCATCAGGAGCCAGGTTCTGGGACGGGCCAGAAAGGCGCGCGTGGCCCTTTGACCAGGCCGGGCTTCCGCGTCGGCGGGCAAGAAGCGCAGGGCGAGGATCGATGCCGCGATGGCGGGGATGGCAAAGCAGGCCAGCCCCATGGCCCAGTTCCCGCTGGCGCCGGCAATAATAGGCGATACCAGAGCGCCCAGGGCGCCGCCGCCCATGAGCATGGCGGAGTAGAGTCCCATCACGGGGCCGACGTGGCGGGGAAACTCCCGCTTGACGATGCCGGGAAAGACCGCCTGTATAAGCGCTACGCCCAGGCCGATGACGGCAGCGGTGGCGATGATCATCCATCCGGAAGCGGCCAGCAGGCGCAGCGCGCATCCTGCGCCTATGACGAGCAGCGCGCCGACGATACTCCGGCGGGAACCGATTGCGTTTTCCAGGGTTGGCCCGGCGAAAGCGACCAAGCCCATGAGCAGCATGGGTATGAGCGTCAGCAGCGCCATGCTCTGCAGGCCCAGTCCTGTGTATAAGCGTATGTTTCCAGCCAGGGGGCCGATGGCCGTGATGAACGGCCGCAGATTGAGCCCGATGAGTGCGACAGTCGCGATGAGGATAAGCCGCCGGGACGCCGTTGCGGCTTCCGTCATTTGCAGTGTCCTTCCCGGCTATCGTGCGCCGGCGTCCAGCAGTGCCTTCTCGATCTCGCGGTAGCCGCGTGAGCGTGCATGCTGAAGGGGGCTGACACCCTCGCGGTCGGCAATGTAGGGGCTGGCGCCTGCCGCGAGCAGGATGTCGACGATTCGCTGGTGTTGCTCACCCCCGCGTCCGAGGATGATGGCTTCAAGCAAGGCGGTCCAGCCCAGATTGTTGACATGGTCGACGTCGACGCCTGCCTCGACCAGGGTGCGGACCGTTTCGACATGGCCACGCTCGGCCGCGGGGATCAGGGCTGTTCCACCGTAGCGGTTGGTGCTCTTGAGATCGGCCCCATGGGCCAGGGTCATCTTCAGGATGTCCAGGTGGCCGCGCGCCCCCGCATACAGGTAAGCGCTGTCGTGGATATTGTCTTGCGCATTCACGTTGGCGCCGGCCTCGATGAGTGCCCGGGCCGCGTGCACGCTGTTGGCCCGGGTCGCGACGAGCAGCGCGGTCGAGCCCGAGCGGTCGCGCGCATCCAGCTCGGCGCCTTCGGACAGCAGTTTTTCTATGGCCGCCGCATTGTCGGCGGCGGCTGCGGCGTGTAAGGGGCATGAGTTCGCGGATTCTTTCGAGATGGCGCGTGTGCAGGTGAACGTCAATACGATGCAGGCGATCATCGCCAGTGAGCGATTCATAAGGCTTCCAAGGTTATTTCCGATGAGACCGGAAAAGCATAAGCCCATGTCTTGTTATTTGGAAATTAAATTATTTGATGTTTTTCATTAAAATTGAGCATGATATGCTTGATACCTTCGCCACGTGGCTCCACTGTGGGTGCCTGAACTTGCTTGATCCACGACTTCTGCGCGCATTCGTCGCCATCGTCGACGCGGGCGGCTTTACCGCCGCCGCAGACCGGCTGCACATTACGCAGTCGACCATCAGCCAGCAACTGGCCAGGCTTGAGGAGTCCGTCGGCCAGCAATTGGTAGAGCGAGGCGCCCGGCCGGTGCATGCCACCGCGTCGGGCGAACGCCTGCTCGGCTATGCGCGGCGCATCCTCATGCTCGAGAGCGAGGCCCGAGCCGTGCTGGGAGACCCGGCGGGCGCCAATTCAGTGCGCATAGGCCTGCCCGAGGACATCGTCAGCCCGCAGATGACGGCCGTTCTCCGGGCGCATGCCAAAGCAGATCGCTCTATCCGCCTTGACATCACCACGGGCCTGAGCCGCGAGCTGGCCGAACGCTACCGGGGAGGGGAGTTCGACATCGTCGTCGTCAAAGAGCCCGCGGCAAGCGCGGACTGCCTCGCGGCCTTTCCCGAGGCCATGGCCTGGTTCGAAAGCGAAGACCGGGCGCCCGAATGGACCGATCCTATTCCGCTGGTCACGTTTCCGGCGGGCGGGCTATACCGCGAGGCGATGTTCGACCGTATCGAGAGGGAGCGGCGGCGCTGGTATATCGCTTTTTCGGGCAGTAGCCTGCAAAGCGTTCTGGTCGGAGTGGAGACCGGCCTTGGGCTTTCCCTGCTGCCCGTCGCCGCGGCCAAAGGACGCCGCCTGCGTGTGCACGGACACTTTGGCATGGCGCCCCCCATGGTTGTTTCCATTTATGCATGGGAGCGGGCCGGGCCGATGGCCGAGCTGGCTGGCCGGATGGCGAGGGTCCTCGAAAAACGTTGATTCGGCGCGCAGGCGCTGAGCCGGGCCGTGAGGGCCCTACAGGCTAAAGAACCCGTACCTGGTCGACGTCGAACTCGGTCTTCGTCACGTCCCGATCGAGTTCACCCCGCAATTCGACCTTGGTCTTGTCGTCGATTTTCTGGTTCGCGGGGAAGTCTTCCGCGTCGATCTCCACGCGGATGCGGTCCGTGCCGTCGTCGAAGGTGTAGTGATCACCTCCGTCGTGCGAGACGATGCGGCCTTGCAGGACGGCGTTCTGGTCGTCTTTTCCGTTGGCCAAGAGCTCCTTCACCGTCAGCGTGGCATTGGGTGCGGCGCTGGAGGCCTTTTGCCCCATTGTCGCCGAGCTGGGGCCGGTATAACCTTGGGCCAGCGCGCCGCCGCCGGCCAGGAGGGCGGCGCAGGCGGCTACGATAAGGACGCGTGAAGCGGTGGCGGATTTTTGGCGGTTCGTCATGGATGAGACTCCTTTGTGCCGTATGGGCGCATTGCGGTTGGAAGAGCCTTCATTGAATCACTTGAACATGAAGCGAATCTGAAGCATGCCGGCCGTGCGCAGGCGGCCGATCAGCCGCCTTCTTTGGCAGGGCGATGCGCATGCCTTTTGCGACGGAGACGGTTAGGCGCCGTGGCCGGAGCCGCTGGAAGTGCCGAATGTGGTCATTGGATGCAATTTCGGCTTGTGCAAAAAGAGGAATGCTTTTTAAATCATTGGCTTGGCTTGGCTTGGGTGCGGGCCAGTTGGCACGCAGGCCCGTCGGCATCCGAACGCGTTTGTCCCTAATACCGCCGAAGTGCGCGGTTCACCGGCTGCCTTGCTGCCATTGCAGATAGGCCGAACGGGTCGCCGCGGACACGGAGTCCAGCACTTTCTGATGATTGACCTGATGCCGCAGCATTAGCCTGG
>Ga0180218_1000508_pt1 | contig 34804 bp, 33 predicted proteins | sample eDN3rd37CKraftBY_FD_151334 | JGI IMG/M metagenome (GOLD analysis project Ga0180218, IMG submission 151334) | Enriched backyard soil microbial communities from Emeryville, California, USA - eDNA 3rd pass 37_C Kraft BY (version 2) (version 2) | ecosystem: Environmental > Terrestrial > Soil >... | reverse complement strand
CGCCGGACCGCTCAGATCCTTGCGGCTGGGCGCTTTGGCGGGGACGCCGGAATGGGCAGTTGTGGCCATTGGCCATCTCCTTCTTTCTCTGTCTATGTATGATATCTGTACATAACGTCAAGAAGAGATCAGTTTTCATACACGCCGAATGCGCGCGATGCCGCGTCAGGGATGGCCAGAACTGCCGGCGAGCAGCCGGTCGATCTCACCCATCGCCGCGTCGAACTCGGCAAGAGCCGCATGGGGGAGGGCGGTAGCCTGGTCCAAAGACGCCGGCTGCCCATCCCTTCCCGGTTCTTCGACGACCAGCAGGGCCTTCCCCTTGACCGTCTCCCGCCGTGCCATGCGCGCCGCCACAAGGGCGTCGCCGATCGCATAGGTGCCGCGCCGACTGATCCCGAACGCCCAGGTGATCTGATCGAGCCCGAGTGGCGCAAAACCAGCGAGCAGGATCCACACCTGCGGTGCCCGCGCGCTCGAGCGCAGGTGCCCCAACTGCTCGCGCATCAGCACCGCGCGCCGCCGCGCTTGCGCGACCAGCTCGGCAAGCCGGGTCACGCTGCGCTGGAGGCTGCGGGCCGCCAGCATGGCGCGTTCGCCCGGCCAGAGCTGCGGCTGCAGCGTTTGCGCCGTCACCGCGCCGGGGCAGGGGAGGGCGCGGGCCCACGCGCCGGACGCGGTCAGCAGCCGCCCCAGCGCGGCATCGACCGCCCAGAGCGGGGTGCGCGTGGCGGCCTGCTCGATCGCCACCGCGCGGTTCCCAAACGAACGGATTTGCACCGCGCGCTCCAGCGGCGCGAACCGCGGATCGGCGCGCAGCAGCGCGTGCAGGCGGGCCAGACCCGCGAAGGGCAGGGGGGTCTCGTCATCCGCGCCGGCCTGTTTCATTAGCGTGATCGCCCTGCCGATCGCTTCCTCCGCCAGCGCGTCTTCGGCTTGCATCGGGCGGTCGGCCCCGAAGCGAGCGGCCAGAGCGATGGTCTGCGCGGCATCGGCGAGCGGTTCCCACGGATGACGGCTGAGTTCGCCGAGCAGGGCGCGGACCACGGCATAGGCGGAGCAGCCGGTGAGGGGTGTCTCTTGGGGGCCGCGGTCGAGCCCGGCGAACCAGGCGTTGAACCGGTGTTCGGCGTCCGCAAATCCCGCTTGCGCCAGGGATGAAAGCAACACCTCCCGCAGCAGCCCTACGCAGAACAGCCGTTTTTCGATATCGGTGAGGCTGGCGAGGAGCCCGTCGAGCCGGCCGAGCGCCAGCGCGCATTCGCCTTGCGCGAGGGCGAGCTCCTCGGGTGGGACGTCGGTGTCGGCGGCGAGGGGATGGAAGCGCTCCATGCCGGATGTGTAGTGAATGCCAAAACACTGCACAACTACTCAGGTGGTTGGTGAACGAACATGTGATAATTGCACTTATCACATGTCCAGATTTGACCCTTCCTTATAAGGTGCGATACACATCGGCACGATGGATCAATCCGCGCTGCCCGACGACAACGCCCTGATTGCGAGGGAAACGGTGCCAGCGCCGATGGCGGCGGCGAACGATCTCTCGTGGTCCATCGTCAAGATGCGCGCGGTCGAGCGCATCGTCGTCAACGAACCGCTGATCGCCGCGTATCAGGCGGCGTCCTCGCCGCACAGCATTCGCGCGCTCAAGTCCGACCTCGAGGCGTTCGACCTCTGGTGCCGTCGCCACAGCCGCATATCGCTTCCGGCGATCCCCGAAACCGTAGCGGACTATCTCGATGCGCGCGCGGCGAAGGGGAGCAAGCCAGCCTCGCTCGGCCGGTACAAAGCCTCGATCGCCAAGATACATCTTTTGCTCGATCTCAAAGATCCTACTCCGGCGTCGCTGGTCAAGCTGCGGCTGCAAGCGATCCGCAGGCGACTTGGCACCGCGCAGAAGCAGGCGCGGCCACTGCGGTTCAAAGGGCCAGTGCGCAATGTCGAGCGCGACGAACCCCGCGGCCTGAATGTGAGGGCGCTGCTCGAAAGCTGCGCGGAGGATTTACCGGGGCTCCGCGATCGCGCGCTCCTGTCAGCCGGCTACGATACCGGCCTTCGTGCCTCAGAGTTGGTCGCGATCGAGGTTGAGCACATCATCGAGGCGATCGATCCCGACGCCCGGCTTCTCAGCATCCCGCGCAGCAAGGGTGATCAGGAAGGGGAGGGGGCGACAGCCTATCTCAGCCCCCGGACGGTGCGCGCGATCGCGGCCTGGCTGGAGGTGGCTGGGATCGAGGCGGGACCGGTGTTTCGGCGCGTGAATGTAAGGCGCTACAAGGCGAGGGCCGCGGTGCGCGGCCGGACGATCGATAGCATCTCCGGGCGCGAGACGTGGGATCTGCGCAAGACGCTGCCGAAACGGGCTGTTCCGGCGCGGGTGGAGTATGATGTGGGGGAGGGGGCTCTCCATCCTGCCTCGGTCGGGTCGATCTATCGAGCGATAATCCAGCGGGCATTCGATGCCCGCGCGCTGGCCGATCTGACGGCAGATGATCTTGCGCGGTTGCTTAAGGGGATCAGCGCACATTCAACGAGGGTGGGCCTCAATCAGGACCTTTTCACAAGTGGCGAGGATCTCGCCGGCATCATGGATGCGTTGCGATGGAAGTCGCCGAGGATGCCGCTTGCCTATAATCGAAATCTCGCCGCAGAGCATGGCGCCGCCGGGCGGCTAATGGCGAAGATTGGATGAACTAATGAGGTTCGTAGGCAGACCGCTGGCATTAAAATCGCTTAGCGAATCCTCTTACGCGGATGCTTTTTTAGGGTCAGGACTCATAGCCAGAACATGACAGTAACAGCGAGAGCGACGGTGGACAGGAAGACGTTTGGGCACCTGTCGTAACGTGTTGCGACGCGCCGCCAGTCTTTGAGGCGGCCGAACATGATCTCGATCCTGCTACGGCTCTTATATCGACGTTTGTCGTATTTGACGGTCTTGTTGCGGGATTTTCTGCCCGGGATGCAGGGGGTAATCCCTTTTTCCTGCAATGCATCGCGGAACCAGTCGGCGTCATAGCTCCGTTCGCCCAGCAGCCATTGCGCTTTGGGCAGGGCATCCAGCAAAGCCGCCGGTACGGTGTAATCGCTGACTTGTCCTGCTGTCATGAAGAGGCTGATCGGACGGCCTCTGGCATCCGTCACGGCGTGCAGCTTAATGTTCATGCCGCCCTTCGTGCGATCGATCAGTCGCCCGGCATCCCCTTTTTTACCCGCAAGCTCGATGCCGTCCGGTGCGCTTTGAGATAGGTCGCGTCGATCATAACCGTCTTGCGTTCGGCCGCCTTTGGCGGACAGCCCGTCCATCATCGCGATGAACACACCCTTTTCACCCCAGCGTTTCCAACGGTTGCAAAGCGTCTTGGCCGGCCCATACGCCCTGGGCGCATCACGCCACCGCAGCCCATTACGATTGACGAAGATGATACCGCTGAGGACGCGACGATCATCGGCCCGGGGGGCCATGGCTCCTGGGGAAAATGGCTCAAGCCGCGCCATCTGCTCATCCGTCAGCCAGTACAGGTCGCTCATAATCAGTCTCCTTGCGGAGCCTGAATCATATCGAGCCTCCCATATCAATGGATCCTGACCCTAAAGCTGCGTAGCCCGAGATAATAATTCGGGTCAGATCCAAGAAAAATATTCGATATCTGAGCACGAACCATCTTAATGGACACATTTACAATGAGTAAGAATCGTTATGTTAAGCCTACTTTAACTCTTTCTGCTTCATTACGTGTAGAATATCTCGTATTTTTAGTCCAAAACGATCATATGACATGCTGAATTCGACGCGACCTGGACGGCGGTCACGTTCGACTGCGCGTTGCATTTCGCGAACAACCTCGACATCCTGCTCAAAGATGATGTCTTGAATGACATGAAGCACCGCCGACAGATCACGTACGAAAGGATCACTGACTGAAAGGGCGAAAAACTGGTGAGTTCTACCCTCGTCGGCGGGTGTGATAGCGTGAGCGATGCGTAGCATCGCTGGCTTGACGGCTATCCCGCCGTCGATCGCGCGGCGGCGCTGTTCACCGAAATTGAGCGATGGACCATATTGCGTCGAGCTTTCTTCAAAGTGAACACGACGTCGCGGATCATCGCCACATTCGATCCCAAGCGGGCCCAGTGCGTTGATGCGATTGCGGCCGCGCTCATCGCCTATGCGCAAAGCTATGATTCGCTCGAAGACGGGTGAATGGTCAGGCAGTCTGATGAAATTACGCTCGCGTTGCGTTTGCTGTGCCAGTTTCAGCCAGGGCGGCGTGCAGCGGCTCTGGATCCTGTGCGCAGTGCCTGGGGGGCTATCTTGCGTGTCCCAACGCTGGTAGGGATTGTGAATCGGGTGCAGCTGGACCGGAAATGGCCGGCCCGGCCTTGAGGCCTGCGCGAAATGCGCCGGGCGGCTGACCGAATGCGCGCCGGAATATGGTCGTGAAATGGGCGACATTGTTGAAGCCGTTTGACAGGGCGATCTGCGTGACCGTGCGATGATCCTGGGCTCTGTCTTCGAGGACGTCGCGGCAGCGCAGGAGGCGCCGCTCGACGATGTAGCGCGAAAGGCTTTGCGCTATGTCCGCCCGCGCGGAAAAGATGCGGTGCAGGTAGCGTATGGAGATGCCCAGCGCGGCTGCAACCGTCGCGGGAGACAGGCCCGGATCGGCCAGATTGGCGTCAATATATTCGATGATCCTTCGCCCGGTCCGTGACGGCGCCTTGGCGTTCGCGCTCTGGAGATGTTCGCTAAACGCCGCGTTGAGCATCGAGAGAATGGCAGTCGTAGCGTCCTGCAATGGCGCTTCTGCCTTCGAGGCGATCGCCCACAGGTTGGCGAGGAAGTCGAATATAGCCCTGCGGTATCCCACTTGACCAGAAATCCTAACGCCCACGCAATAGTCAGCCGCTGGCGCATAAAGCTGCAAAAGCGCCTGCGGGATACGCATCACCAGCAGCACGCCGGGCTCGTCCAGGCGGATCGAATAGGGGCGCATGGCATCGCCGAGCAGGAAATCGCCCGCACCTAGGAGAACCTGGCTTCCCTGCTGGCGATATTCCGCGCGCCCTGCAATCTGAAGTCGAAGCAGGTAGCAGCGCTCGTCTGTACTGATCGGGGTTATCTGTGATCCATGCGTCACCAGCACGGCATCGGATTCTATGCGCACGAGGCGTAGGCGGCCCAGCTCTACAATCTCGAGTTCGCCGGCAAAATCTGCGACCAGCGGCTCTATCTCCTGCCGCACGATCGCCCGCGAGGAGGCCGCGCGCCAAGCGTTGCGCCGGTCGCGCCGCGCCATTGTCTGCGTCGATATGCGGTTGCTCATTCCAGTCTGTCCGCGCTGGTCAACCGGACCCGTCAAGCCAGGCCAGGGCCTCGCGGTCTGTCTCGAACCAGCGAAACCGATCATCCTGGATCTGGCGCCTAAGCTGCAGCTTGACCAGCGCGCTCGGGACGATCATCGCGCAGCGCGTCATCGCTGAACCGATGAGAAAGTCGATCAGCATCTGGTTGACCGGCGCAACGTCGGAACTTTGCACCAGTGCATTTCGCATGTCGGCAAGGGCGGTAAAAGCGATACTCTGCGCATTTACGCCTGAAACGGCGTCTGCTGTCGCATCATACAGGCGGCGCGCAACAGCCTTGTCCCAAAAGCCTGCCACCGACGTGAAGAGGTGGCGCTGGCTGCGATCGCACCGCACGCTGAACTGCGGCGGCGTGGCAACCGGGCCTTGCGATATGTCGCCTGTATCAGCCTGTGCCATCTCCGCCCCCCCCGTTTTCGCCGGATCGCGTGGATTCCATATAATGCAGCGACCGGTTCACTGCTAGAAAAACATTGGGTCGCTCACAGAAAAGAACAGGGGGCAGTAGGATGATAGTCTGAGTTTGGGTTGCAATAGCTGAACCCGCGGGAGGGGATTTGCCGACAGTCATCATTGCAGCATGGCCTGCGCCACGGGTGCTCTGCCTGTGACCAAGATGACCGCTCGTCAGACAGATCGGCCTGCTTCCCGGCGGCAACCTGCTGGCCAGCCGGATCTGCAAATGACGCCGGTCGTGGCGCTGACATAAATGGAGAGTTCAATGAGTTTTGATGTTGCGATGCTGATCGCCAATGATGACGTGTCGGCAGCAGACGGCGCGCGTTTCGAGCGCCTGACGCCTTTCAAGCCAGGTCAGGCAAGCACTGCGCCCGCAGCCAAGGCGGCCGACGCCATTGCCGCGGCGGACGCCGCCGCTGCCGCCCTTGTGGACTGGGCGCTTGTGGGACCCAATGCGCGACGTGCGCTGTTGCTCAAGGCAGCCGACGCCATGGAAGCGCGAGCCAGCGATTTTATTGCGGTCATGGTCGCTGAAACGGGCATGAACAGCGGCTGGGCAGCGTTCAACGTCCATTTGGGGTCGAGCATGCTGCGCGAGGCCGCCGCGCTGACAACGCAGGTCGGCGGGCAGACTATCCCGAGCGATCGCCCGGGCAGCCTTGCCATGTCGATCCGGCAGCCAGCGGGCGTCGTGCTTGGCATTGCGCCTTGGAACGCGCCGGTGATCTTGGGCGTACGGGCGATTGCGACCCCGCTTGCCTGCGGAAACACGGTCGTCCTCAAGGCGTCCGAGCTTTGCCCCGCCACGCATCGCATGATCGGCGATACGCTGCGCGACGCCGGGTTTCCAGCGGGCGTGCTCAACATCGTAACCAATGCGCCCGCTGACGCTGGCGCTGTGGTCGAGGCCCTTGTGCGCCACAAGGCCGTGCGGCGCGTAAACTTTACCGGGTCAACGCGGGTCGGACGCATCATTGCAGGACTGTGCGCTGAGGAACTCAAGCCGGTCGTCCTTGAACTGGGCGGGAAGGCGCCGTTTCTGGTCCTTGACGATGCTGACGTCGACGAAGCCGTCGCTGCAGCCGCGTTCGGGGCGTTCATGAATTCAGGGCAGATCTGCATGTCGACCGAGCGAATAATCGTCGATGACAAGGTCGCCGATGCCTTCGTCGCCAAGTTCGTCGCCAAGGCTGCGACCCTCCAGGCCGGGGACCCGGTCGCGGCAAAGCATCCGCTGGGCTCGGTCATAGATGGCTCTGCCGTACGCAACGTCGATCGCCTAATAGAGGATGCGGTAGCCCATGGCGCAACGCTGCACCGCGCCGCCGACACGGAAGGAACATTGATGTCGGCCGCGGTGCTGGATCATGTGACGCCCGCCATGGCAATCTATGCCGACGAAAGCTTTGGCCCTGTGACCGCGATCATTCGGGTGGATGGCGAGGAAGAGGCGGTTCGCGTCGCCAACGACACCGACTATGGCCTGACCTCTGCCGTGTTTACCCAGGATGCCAGCCGCGGTCTTCGCATCGCCGCCCGTATCGAGGCCGGCATGTGCCACATCAACGGACCCACTGTGCATGATGAGGCGCAGATGCCCTTCGGCGGTACAAAGGCATCGGGCTATGGCAGGTTTGGCGGTCAGGCGGGAATCGCGGAATTTACCGAGCTGCGATGGATCACGATCAACACCCAGAAGGGCCATTTCCCCATTTAGGTCGACGAGCCGGATGCGCGGCGCGCTTTCAGCCCTGCTGCGGCTTGCCCGCGGCTATCCCGGCACCGGGGAAATGTGCGCCCTTGGCAAGGTCGCGAACCAGTGAGCCAGTCCCGGCGGAACGTGTCAACGATTGTGAGACAGCCGGGTCGGGAGATTAAGCTATCGTCTTTCGCTCCTGGGCCGGTGGGTTGATCCAGACCGCGGTTGGTTTTTGTGGCGGTCGTGGTGGTCGATTGACGAAGCGCTCTGGGTTTGAGCGGTAGGCGTCATCGAGGATCGTTTGACGGGCGGCGTGGACTGCATCTGCCTGGCCGTAATGCACCTGGTCGGGCGTCATCAGCCCGATGCCGAGATGATGATGGTCTCGGTTATACCAGGCGAAGAAGTGCCGGCAGAACGTCCTTGCGTCTTGGGCGCAGCCGAAGCGTTTTGGGAACTGCGGCTGATATTTCAATGTCTTGAAGTGGCTTTCCGAGAAAGGATTGTCGTTCGAGGTATATGGCCGGCTGTGGGATTTGGTGACGCCGAGATCGGCGAGCATGAGCGCGGTAGCCTTGGCCTTCATCGATGGCCCGCGGTCGGCGTGTAGGGTGAGCTGGCCTGGTGAGACGTTATGTTTGGCGACGCAATCTTCGAATAGCGGCTTGAACAGAGCAGCGCTTTCGGTGTCGGCGACATGCCATCCAACGACGCGTCGGCTAAATATATCAATGATTACATAAAGGTAGAAGTAGGTCCATTTGCTCGGCCCCATGAGCTTGGTGATGTCCCATGACCAGACTTGATTGGGGCCTTCGGCCAGCAGCTCGGGTTTCTGATAGACGGGGTGGCGAAGTTGCCGACGGCGTTCCCTAACTTCCTGATGCTCGTGGAGGATCCGGTACATTGTACGGATCGAACAGTGGTAGATGCCCTGATCGAGCAGCGTAGCGTAGATCTCCGCAGGTGCGAGGTCTGCAAAGTGCGGCTCTCGCAGCAAATCGATGATATGCTGACGCTCTGGCCCGAGAATGGTACGCGCTGGCGCTGGCCGTTTGCCGCGAGCAGCGGGGGGATAAGCCACAGCAACCTGACGGCGATGGAAGGTCGCACGCGACACGCCCAGCGCGTCACAAGCCGCCGCAATGATGCCCGAGCCGGTACCCAGCGTAGCCAACGCATCCATCACGGCTTCTCGTCGTCCTCGATCGGGAAGCCTATCAAACGCGCGACTTTTTTTTGAATTTCTATCACAGCTTCGGCACGCTCCAGGCGCTGCTGAAGCCGTTTGTGCTCTCGCTTCAGCTGCGCGTGCTCTGCTGACACGGGGTTGGGTGCCATCGGCTTTGGGCCCCGCTTCACGGGGCTCAGACCTTCATATGCCCCAGTAGCGCGCAACCGCCGCCACTCGGTAATCGAGGAGGAATAGATTCCTTCACGCCGCAAGATGGCACCGATCGCCCCTGGTGTGCCGGCGGCACGATCAATCTCGTCGAGGATCTGCAGCTTATATTTGGCGCCAAAGTTCCGCCGCTGCGGGCGGTCCGAGAGCTCGGGCGATGCCGCCGCGGGCGCTGCCACCAGCGTCGGCCTTCGGCCTTCCTCGGCGGCAGCGCCCGCGGCGGCGGAGTTCGTCTCGTCGTTTGGAATACGCGGCATAACCATGGTGATATCTCATCCGCGCCCTCAAGGCTAAATTACCGGCGGTGCTTTGTCTCACCGTCGTTGGCACAGAGGGCGGCGCGACGCCAGCCGCGCGCGCCGGCGCAGGGCGATCATCGACGTCGCGCGTGACATATTCATGGTCCATGGATATGCAGCATCCATGTCGATGATTGCCCTGCGGGCCGGTGGTTCGAAATCGACGCTTTGGGCCTATTTTCCCTGCAAGAAGCTCCTGTTCGAAGCCGTTGTCCTGGACGCAGCTTCGAGACTCTACTGGGCGGCGGACAGCCTGCTGTATCCCGCGGGCCCGCCGCGCGACGTGTTGAACGCCTTTGCTGCGGACCTTGTCGCGGTCCTTACGTCTCCTGAATCCCTTTACCATGATCGAATGGTCATCGCCGTGGCCAAGCACTTTCCGGCGCTTGGCCATGTCGTTCATGATAAAGGGCGGCGCAGAACGGGCGATCGACTGAGCGAGTATCTCGCGGGTGAAATGCAGGCCGGGTGGCTGCGTTTGGACGATCCCTCGCTTGCAGCCCGGCATTTCCTGTCGCTTGTGCACATGCCTCGACATTTGGCGTTGATGGGGGTGCCGCTTCCTGGCGATGCCGCAAGCTAGATCAGCGCTGCAGTTGACGTGTTCCTGCGCGCTTACAGCACCGACCGTGGGCAGGCTTTGCCCATTGCGAGCAAGCTGCAACGATCGATCGCACCAACCAGCTAGCGGGCGCCGCGTGACTCTCCGCCCGATGTCAGTTCCGCGGTTCCACCGTACGGGCCTGCGGTCAACCATGGGCCTGATCAGCCTGCGGTATCCGCGACGACTCAGATCATCGCCAGGGCGGGCAACGCGACCGGTCCTGCGCAGTTGTCAGCGTCAAATCAGCTGTTCCCGACACGCCGTCAGGCGCCAGCGCGCTCTGCCCGCGTTGGCGAGGACGCTGCCGTTCCTGCATGCGATTGACCACTCACAGGCCCACCGGGCATTTGCTGCGCTTCGTCGCGGATCAACCGCTCGATCATCCGCCGCATCAGGAAAGGCCCCCTGTCCTGGGGCATGAAGAACTTGGGCGCGTCAGGTGGCGCTATATTCCAGGCCCGCTGCTGTGCCTGGATCATCAGCCTGTCCTCTTCGAACGCTTCGGTCACGACGATGAAAGCGGGTTCGAGCATGTCAGCAGGAACCGTCCCTGCCTGAAAGCCTGTTGCATAATGATAGGCAGTTCGGCCGGTATTGATGGGCGTGACGGCCTGCTGCTCATAGCGAATGAAGAGTGGTTGCAGCGTGGCCGATGGTGGTTTCATTTCACAGAAGCTGGCTGTGCCAGTCGGGAATTGCCGGGTTTCCATAAGAAAGACACCAGGCAGCGCGAAATCATAGCTGGACCAGAGATCAACGAGCAGGGTACCGCTGTCGTCGGCCTTGGCATTGGTGAACCACTGCTCGAACCGGAGCGCCATGCCCTGGTTAGTGATCCGGGGCATGGCTTTGGACCAAGACGTCGCTGAAACCCGCCCCAGCGTTTCGCCGTGCACGAAATCGAGATGGGAAAGATCGCACAGATTGTCGTGGATGAGCTGATAATGGGCATCATATTCCATTCGGTCCGCGCGCATCTGGACATCGGGATTGGAAATGCCCCATGCTCGTGGATGAGGCCAGGGTCAGCTAGTGCGGGGTCGCCGGTCCAGACCCAGACCCAGTCATCCTGAACATGGACCGGAAAGCTTCGCACGCCAGCCCCGGCAGGCACCGTGTCAAGCCCGGGCACACGCAGGCATTGTCCATTGCCGCCAAATTCCAGGCCGTGATACATGCAGCGAATGCGATCGCCATCGACCTGTCCTGCAGATAGTGGCGCAAAGCGATGCGGGCAGCGGTCGTGCAGCGCGTCAGCGCATCATCCTGTGTGCGGAACAGCACGATCGGCTCTTCGATGACCATCCTGGCAAGGGGCGGGCCGCCGGGCGGCAGTTCGTAGTTCCAGGCAACGACATACCAGCTGTTTTTTATAAACATGACACGAGCCCTCTCCAAGGTAGCTCAGTGTTTGGAATCTACACGCAGTCTGTAAAGGAAATATAGATGTATAGGATAGTGATAATTCAGTTCGAAAATACGTTGGATAAGGGCGGAGGGGCGGCCGGCGCAATCGAATATCATCCGGTATGGCGGATATTCATGCACAAAATGCTCATTTGGACGGTCACGCCTATCAGCTTTTCCGCAGGCAGCCTGCTCGGCGCGAGGTGGAAGGCGAAATATAAATTATAGTCATGGTTGACGGCCTGCACGGTCCCACCGGCAGGCCGCGCAGTCAGTAGCGACGGACGGGGAGATGCACCGCCGGCCTTGGGCCTAGCTGCCGCGCCACATACCATGCACGCCATTCTTGAGACGGAAGGGCGGATGGATCGTGGCCAGGGGACCTGCGGCAAGATTGCGCGCATCGAGCACGACCAGTTCGCTGCGGCCTTCAAGGAGGCGCTGGACCGTGGCGGCGATATAGCCCTGTCCTTCTGGCGCGTCCGGGCTCTCTGGGATGAAGATGGGTTCTCCGACCGAAGAGCCAGGTCCGCTATACCAGCTGTCGAGCTGGCCAAGGTCGTGGTCCCAGCGAGCCACGCTGTTATGATTGACTCCCATTTCGCCGATGCCATGGGCTATGGGAAGTGCCGGGTTGTCGGCGCCATAATAGGCATAGCGATTACGCCGTGTGGCGAACCGTTCATCGATTCGCGGCATCTCCGCGTCCCAGTCATGCAGGCGCGTGACAGTTAGGCCGTCCGCAGCGTCAGATAGGTCGAACGTCCAGCGTGTGAGCTGTGCTATGAATCCGTCTCCGGTAAACTGACCCGTCTGCAGGGCCTGGATCTGCGCGGGTGTGGGCCACCACATTGGAAAGGTTGGGGCCGCCATGACATCGAGATGGATGCGGCCGTCCTCTTCAAACGCATTGACGGTGTGAAAGGCAAATACCGGATCGAGACGAAACCACCGAACCTCGCCGCTTCCATCGCGTCGGAATATGGCGACATGCGCGCCCTTCTCGGGCTCCCATACATAGGTCGCGCCGCCCGCGCGCATGCGATCGAGATCGACCGTCGCGGGCATGATGGGAAGGATCGCATAATGTTCGGTCACGGCAAAATCATGCACCATGCTGGCAAAGGGCGCCTCGAACCAGCGCTCGGCGGTCCGGTGACCGGTCGCGTCGAAAGCATAATAGGCAATATCGCATGATCCTTCACCGCGCGCCTGCGATCCGTAGGTGAAGAATTCTCCGGTCGCGGGATCGCCTTTGGGGTGCGCCGTCAGGCAACTGCTGGAAACCTGGCCGTCAAAATCGAAGCGACCAATAGTCTCGAGTGTATCAGGATCGATCTCGTAGGGAAGCCCGTCTTCCTTCATGGCCAGGAAATGGCCGTTATACTCGGCAAAGGCGGTATTGGCCGTCGTACGGTCGAGGCCGACGACCAAAGGGTCGTCCGTAAAGCGATTGCGATACATGCCAAAGAGCGACCGTCCCGCCGCGCGTTCGCGCATCAACCTTTCCGTGCGGACATAGCGACTGACGAAATCGACCCGATCCCCGCGAAAATGAAACGCATTGACCAAGCCGTCAGGTTCTATGACCACCGGCGGAATACGCGGAGGAAACTGGGGATCTGCGGTCATACGATACAGGCTGCCGCGCAACGCATCGGGAATGCGGCCCTCATATTCAAGATCAAGCACCTCAGACTCGATTCGAACGGGGTAGTTGGCGCCGCCATAAATCGGATTGGACTGGTCGAACCGCATGCTCTGATCTCTCCCTGGCCGCGGCCTGTTGTGTCTACCGCGCGCTTGGAAGACCTTAAAGCCCGAGCCGAGAAGCGGGCACAGGTCGAAAACACTCATGGCTGCGATAAGGATTTGCACTATATCAAGTGCGGCCGCGCACGTTGATCCGCACCCTTGGGGCAGGTGGGCCATCGGCTGGGGTTCAACAAGCGGTGACCGCAAGTGTCACAAGGCACGGGTAACGGGGAATGGGATTGAGGATGGACGCAAGTGCAGCACATGCCGAAGCAAGCGGCCCCAGCCGAGAGGGGCGCGAACTCATCCGCCGCCTGCGCCGCACCAATCTCAATCTGCTGCCCATCCTTAATACGGTGCTCGATACGAAAAGTATTGGTCAGGCCGCGCGCGAGCTGAACCTGACGCAGCCGGCGGTCAGCCAGGCGCTGCGACAGCTTCGGGTGATCTTCGAGGACGAACTGATCGTGATGGTCGGCCGCGTGCCGGCCCTGACCGAAAAGGCCCAGGCGCTGCTCGGGCCGCTCCAGTTGCTGATGGACCAGACCGACGCGCTGCTCGACCTTGGCCAGCCGTTCGATCCTGCGTCCGAAAAACTCCATGTCCAGATCGTGACGGCAGATTATGTCGCGCTGCTCCTGACGCCGCCGCTGCTCGCGCTGTGCGCGCGCGAATCCCCTGCGACCCGGATCGACTTTGTCGGCATCGACATCAAGCGAATCGAAGATCTGGGGCAGATGGATTTCGCGGTCATACCACGCAGTATCGGGCATCGGCTCGGCAAGCGGATGGGATCGATGCCGCTGTGGCAGGATCGTATCGTCTGCATCGCAGCGGCGGACAGCCCGTTGCCCGCGACGATGACGCGCGAAGCCATTGCGGGGCTTGCGCAGCTTCGCTTCGAGCTCGACAAGCATCTGCCCGACCAGAGCCACCATCTGGTCCAGCCCGCTGCGGGCCTGGAAAATGCCGGTGCCTGGGCCACCGAGAACTATCTGGTGCTTGCCTTGTCGGTCGCCGTGTCCGACCGAGTGGCGCTCGTTCCCGCGCTTCTGGCGCACCGGATCGCGCAGATGCAGCCGTTGCGGATCATTGAAATCGAAGGCGCTGCCGAACTCATTGCGGTTGATGCCTTCTGGAGCCCGCAGGTCGCCGACAAACGCGGCCATGCCTGGTTGCGCAGGGCGATGCGTGAAGCGGCCGCCGCCTTCACGGCGCTCGAGCCTGCCGGAAGCATCAGAACGTCTGATCCTTGACGGCCGGGACGTCGACATATGCGGCACGCAGGCCCGGAACGCGTCCCCTGCTTATGGCACCTATTCGCAATGCTTTTGGCAAAAGCGGCGCATATGCCGCTAGGTTGGTCGCAGCCTCGGTCAAGGGGGCAAAGGGAGAGATTATGGACTATGAAGCCTATATTGCGTCGTACAACGATCATGACGACGCCGCGACGCTGAACCGCTTCTTTGCCGAGGATGTCATCGTCGATGGTCCCGATGGCCGGCACCTGGGACGCGACGCCTTTCTCAGGGTTCTGTCCTTCATCCATGATGATGTCGATGAAGATCTTCTGCCGCAGCTCATCCTGCGCGATGGCAATCATATGATGGTCGAGACCGACGCGGTCTTCACGGCAAAGCGCGACCGGCCGGAATTCCCGTTCAAGCCGCTGGTCGCTGGCGAAGTTCTGAAGATGAAGTTTTTCGCCGTCTACCATCTGCGCGACGGCAAGGTCGCGCACTTCAAGCTGAGCTGCTGGCTGCCCGCCATGCGCTCGGTGGACTGACGGGCAGGACATGATCGTCATTTCCGCCGCTTCGGGCCAGCTTGGCCACGCGCTCGCCGAAGAATTTTCGGCGCTGGGCAAGGCCGGGCAGGTCAGGCTGACCGCACGATCGCGCGCCGCGATCGAGGCATGGTCCGACCAGGGATTTGCGATCGGCCATGCCGACTATGATGCCCCTGCGACCATGGTGGAAGGCTTTGCCGGAGCGGACACGCTCATCCTGATTTCATCCAGCGACCCGGTGAACGAGACCAGGATCCGCCAACACAAAGCGGCCATCGATGCGGCGAAAGCGGCCGGCGTGTCCAGGATCATCTACACCAGTTTTGCCAACCCCGACCCTTTCAGCCGGTTTCTCTGGGCAGCGCCGCATGTTGCGACCGAAGCCTATCTGGCAGCTTCGGGCATCGAGGCGATATTCTTGCGCGATGCGCCCTATGCCGCCAATCTGGCGCTGGTGCTTGGGCCTGCCCTGCAGTCGGGTGTTCTTGCGACCCACGGCCTGGACGCGACGATCGCCTATGTCACGCATGGCGACGTGGCCGCCGCCGCAGCAGCCGCGGCACTTGACCAGGCGGGTGCAAAAGGGACCTATCTGCTCACCGGCAGCCGCGCGCTCAGCGTGCGCGAGATCGCAGCGGAGGTAGGGCGGCTGACCGGGCGAGACTTCCAGCTCGTCGAACTCACAGCATCTGCGATGGGCGACGGGCTCAGGCAATTGGGACTGCCGGCCATCATTGCCGACGCCCTTGTCAGCCTGAACGAGGCCGCTGTCGCCGGAGAATATGCGACCGTTTCGGGCGACGTTGTAAGGCTGGCTGGCCATCCGGCCGCATGCGGACTTGATTTCGTTCGGGGCTGGATTTCCGAACGATAGCCAGCGGCAATCGCGCCCCGGGCCGAAAGGGCCGGGGCGCGATCCGTTGGTCAGGCCGGTTCGTTGATGAGGGTGAACTGACCATATTCGGCCAGTGCCGCCTGTCCCCATTCCAACCCGACGCCGGAGGATTTCGACCCGGCAAAGGGTATGTGGGGCGCGACGTCCATATGCTTGTTAATCCACACAGCGCCGGCGTCGATCCGGCCTGCAATTGCGCGCGCGCGCGCCACATCGCCTGACCAGACCGATCCGCCCAGTCCGAAGGGGGAGGCATTAGCCTGGCGGATTGCGTCCTCGACATCGTCGAAACAGATGATCGGAAGAACCGGGCCAAACTGCTCTTCTTCGACGAGGTTCGCACCCGCTTCGATGTCGCGCACGATGACAGGGCGAATGAGATAGCCCTGCGCGTCGGGCTGATCGGCGCCTGCGATGATAAGGCCCTGCGTCTTTGCGCCCGCGATCAGACCACGTACCTTGTCATATTGCGCCTTGTTCTGCACCGGCCCGAGGACGACGCCGTCCTGGGTGCCGGGGCCGACCGGGATCGTCGCGGCGATTTCGGCGAGCGCTCCGCAGATCGCTTCATAGACGCCACGCTGAACGTAGAGCCGCTTGATGGCGATGCAGACCTGACCGCTGTTGAAGAAGGCCCCCATGAAGAGGCCCATCGCGACGGCTGCCGGATCGACGTCGTCGAGGACAATCGCCGCGTCGTTGCCGCCAAGTTCAAGGGTGATGCGCTTGAGCGCGTCCGAAGCGCTCGCCATGACCATCTTGCCGGTTGCCGTTGAGCCGGTGAAGCTGATCTTGCGCACGTGCGCATGCCCGGTGAGATGCGCGCCAAGGTCATTGGCGTCTGCGATGATGTTGAGGACGCCCGCCGGCACGATGCCTGCAACGATCTCACCCAGAAGGAGGGTTGCCGCAGGCGTCGTTCCCGCGGGCTTGGCGACCACACTATTGCCCATCAGCAAGGCGGGCGCGATCTTTGCGCCAAGCAAGGCCAGCGGGAAATTCCAGGGAACAATGGCAGCGACAACGCCAAGCGGTCGCCGCGACGCAGTGACCCGGCGCACGTCGCTGTCTTCGATCACTTGGTCAGGAAGCGGGCATTCTGCGTAGAAGCGCAGGAATCCGATGAGGTCATTGACTTCAAGCTGTGCAAACTGCAGCGGCTTGCCCTGTTCGGCTGTCAGTAGCGCCGCAAGCGGTTCAAGCCGTTCTTCGACCGCATCCGCCATCGCGCGCAGCACCGCGCGGCGATCCTCGATGGGCGTCGTCGACCATGCCGGGAACGCCTGATGGGCCGCATCGACCGCGGCGTCGATATCCTGGGTGGTGGCGCGGGGCACTTCGATGAAGGCCTCGCCGGTCGAGGGATCGATGACCGGCATCTTGCGGCTTCCCTCTTGGAGCGCGCCTGCAATCAGGAATTTTAGCGGACTCAAAATGACTCTCCTTCATTCATTATCGGATGCCGGTTTCTCGACATCATCGGCTTGGAATAAGGCAAAGCAGGGTTCGGCCGACCATCAACAAGGCGAATGGCTGGAATAAGCACTTCTATCGTTGAGAATTGCGCGGGAATGCGCATTTCTTCAGCATGGGTTGCCATCTGCTCGGTTCAGGCGATGCCGGGCGGCGGGGCGACATGGATTCAGGTCAGGCGGCAAGGCCGTCGGCCACAGGAGAGAATATGACGTGTTTCTGCTGCCTCGAAAATCATCATCATGGCCCTCGCGGCTCTCTCTTCCGTCCAAGCCGATGCGCAGAGCCAGACTGGCGGAAAGCTGTTTGGCGCGCGATGCGGCTTGTCACGCTGACCCTGCTGCAACCGATGACGCCCCGCGCATGGGTCCCTCCTTGAAGGCGGTGATGGGCCGCAAGGCAGGCACTGCGCTAAAGTTCCAGCGCTATTCGCCGGCTCTGAATAGGTCGGGAATCGTCTGGAGCAAATTGGAGCTTGATGCTTTCCTGACCAGTCCGCGCGCGCGTACCTGGCACGAGCATGACTTTTGCTGGGATGGCAAAGGCGGCTGATCGTGCGAGCGTCATCGGCTATCTTGCCACCCCCCGGAAATGAGGGCGCTCGCCTGCCCCCGCTGTGGACTTCACGCTGCCTTCGATCCAGCACCCGTAACCCATGCCAATGATGACGAGGATATCGTCGCGCTGAAGGCGCCGAGCGGGTTCGGCAAAGTGCAGTGTGGATGGAACAGCGTCGCCGTCATGCTCTTCTGCGTCGGATGCGGGGTAGCTGCCCGATATGCCGGACCTGTAGGCTTGGAGTGATCGGTCGGCGTCCCGCGCCGCTTCGGAGCAGGGCCATGCGGGCTACGGGCAGGGTGCGGGCGCGCATTGAGGTCAAAAGGCCATCATGAACCGGCTTGACCAGCGTTATAACAAGACATAGAAAACGATCCGACTTTTTGGTAACAATGTTTTCATCAGGTTGAAATGTTTCCCGGCGCCGGATTTGGAGTGGCAGCAGATGCAGCGAGCCAAGGGTATTTACGAACAGGCGAAGCGCGATGCGCAACTGCAGATGCGGCGCACGCTGATCGATCTTGCCGGTCAGCTCTTGGCCACCGAAGGACCGGACGCTTTAGCCGTGCGCCGCATTGCCGAGGCTGCGGGATGCTCGACCAAGGTCATCTATGCCAGCTTCGGCAGCAAGAGCGGCCTGGCCGAGGCGCTCTATCTGGAAGGATTTGACCGGATCCGCCAGCGCATGGAAGCGGTTGCCAGCGAACCTGACCCAGCGCAGAGGCTGCGGCTCTATGCGCTGGAAAACAGGGCTTTTGCCCTTGATTCGACTGAATTTTACGGTCTCATGTTCGAGAAGAACATCCCTGGATATGAACCGAGCCGGGTGGCGATCTACAAGGCTACGCAGGTTTTCGGCTTTCTGCTCGTGGCCGTGCAGGACTGCATCGACCAGGGATTTTTCCCACCGGTCGACAAGGCGGCCGTGGTGCGCAAGCTCTGGGCGACACAGCATGGCTATATCAGCCTTGGCCTCAATGGATATCTCGAACTTGGCGAGACGCGTGATGAGTATCTCGACCTGGTCGATGACGTGATCAGCGCAGTGCGCGCAAGGGCATGACGAGGGGGCGCGCTACGGCGCCTTCCGGGAACAAGGACAGGCGACAGGCAGGCGACAGCAATGCGCCAGGACTGTCGGCCAGCAGGAAAGATGGCGAGGATGCAGGAAAATATCGTTCATAATGCGCCGCTCGAGATCGAGGATGAGGACGCGCCCGATTTCTGGGACGAAAGTACCGATCTTCTTGTCGTCGGCTTTGGCGTCGCCGGGGCGGCTGCGGCGCTCGAGGCGCGCGAGCAGGGGGCGGAGGTCATCGTCCTGGACAGGTTCGCGGGCGGCGGGGCAACGGCCTATTCTGGTGGCGTCTATTATGCAGGCAACACGCAGTATCAGCGCGACGCGGGGTTTGACGACAGCGCGGAAGAGATGTTCAAATATCTCTCGATCGACGTCGGCGATGCAGTAAAGCCCGAGACGCTCCGCCGCTTTTGTGACGACAGCCCGGACAATATCGCCTGGATCACGCGCCATGGCGTTCCGTTCGAAGGATCGGCCTATCTGGGCAAGCGCGTCTTTCCGCCGGCGGGCAAGCGCCTTTACTATTCGGGCAACGAGAAGGTTCCCGCCTATGCGGCGCGTGCAAAGCCCGCGCCGCGCGGCCACCAGACGGTCGGCAAGGGCAATTTTTGCGGATATGCCTTCTTCGGCGCACTGGAAGCGGCAACCTACCGGTCGGGCGCGAAGGTCCTGACCCACAGTTGGGCGACGCGCCTCGTGCGCAATCACGCCGGAAGGATCGTTGGCGTCGAGATGCGCGGCTTCGTTGATCCCGCAGACCAAAAGCGCCATCAGAAACTCTATTCCAAAATCAATCCCCACAAGCCCTTTGGCAGCGCCAGCGCCGAGAAGGCGATTGCCAGGGCTAGGGCGATGGAAGCGCAATATTCCGTCCGCCGCCTCATCCGGGCGCGGCGCGGCGTCGTGCTGTCGACCGGCGGCTTCATCTACAATCTCGAGATGCTCAACGCCTATCTTCCCGATCTGGCAGGCACCTACAAGACACTGATGCGGCTCGGGTCGATGGGCTGCGACGGCTCGGGGATCGCCATGGGGCAGTCGGTCGGCGCATCTGTTGCCTATATGGAGCGCCCCTTCATTTCGCATCTCCTTAATCCACCCGATGCGAAGACCTACGGCCTGATCGTCAACGGCAGCGGCGACCGCTTCATCAATGAAGATATCTACTGCTCTGTTCTGGGCGACGCCATCCTGGCGCAGCCTGGCATGAAGGCGTGGCTTGTCCTTGACCACAAGACATTCTGGACCGTGGTCCGGCAGTCCCTAGCCAACAAGGAAGGGACGTTCACACTTTTTGGCGTGCCGACGCTTCTCAACATCCTCCTGGGCCGGACGCGCAGGGCGCGCAGTCTCGAAAAACTTGGCGCCAGGCTCGGCATCCCCCCCGGCCGGCTTTCAGCGACCGTGGCGCGCTTCAACGACCACAGCCTTGCTGGCCGTCCCGATCCCCTTGGCAAGAATGCCGAATATGTCAGGCCGCTGGGGGAGGGCCCCTACTGGGCTCTCGATATCTCGCTTCGCAACGTTTTTGCCTTTTCTGGCGGATTTACCCTGGGCGGCCTGAAGGTGGACGAGGTGCGGGGCACCGTGGTCGATACTACAGGACATGCGATCGAGGGCCTTTACGGTGCAGGCCGTGCAGCGGTCGGGCTCTGCTCCAATGGGTATTTCAGCGGGCTGTCGCTTGCGGACGGTGTGTTCTCTGGCCGGCGTGCCGCGCGCGATGCGCTCGCGCCGCCAGCAAAGGCCATGCCCGCGGCAAAGACCAAACCTGCGACACCGCGCCGACGTGCCGCCCGGGGCCGGCTGGTCGATCGCCCGGCCTAGCGGATCGCGGGGGCGCCGGGCGTGGTGGCCAGGCACTCCGCAGCCATCTGCATCGGGAAACCCGACGGGACGAATGGGATAAGAAAACGCGCCGCTCTGCGGCCAAAAAATGGAGAGTGAATGATGGACGCGCCATTGCCGCCCGCTGTCGATCGCGCAGCATTCGAGGCTGCGCTCGACGCCTTTGCCGGCGTTGTCGGGCATGAATGGGTTTTCCGCTCGCACGAGGATGTCGCGCTCTATCGCGATGCCTACTCGCCGGCCTGGGGCGAGGCCGAGGAGCTTTTGCCATCTGCCGCCATCGCGCCTGCGACCGTCGAGGAGGTGCAGGCCATAGTGCGGCTGGCCAACACGCACCAGGTGCCGCTCTATCCGATCTCGACGGGCAAGAACCTGGCTTATGGGGGCTCTGCGCCAGCGCAGTCGGGTACGGTCGTGCTTGATCTCAAGCGCATGAACAGGATCATCGAAGTCAACGAGAAGCAGGGATATTGCCTGGTCGAGCCTGGTGTCAGCTATTATGATCTTTATGCCTATCTCCAGGAGAATGGCATCAAATTGTGGATCGACGTTCCCGATCCCGGCTGGGGCAGCGTAATCGGCAACGCGCTCGACAAGGGCAGTGGCTACACCACGCCGCAGTTCCGGGCGCATTTCGACGCCCATTGCGGGATGGAGGTGGTCCTTGCCGACGGCGAGGTCCTGCGCACCGGCACGGGCGGTGTTCCCGGATCCAAGACTTGGCAGTCGTTCAAGATGGGCTTGGGGCCTGTCATCGATGGCCTGTTTGTCCACTCCAATTATGGCATCGTCACAAAGATGGGCTTCTGGCTCATGCCCGAACCGGAAGCCTATCTGGAAGGTATTGTCGACTTCCAGCATTTCGACGATCTCATTCCGCTGATCGACGAATGGTCCTATCTGGAAAATAGCCGGATCATTTCAGGCTATCCCGATTTCCAGAGCCCGATCTTCGGCACACCTGGCATGTCGGGTATGGTCGACATGCTCTGCGATGGTCCAGGCCAGCCGGACGCCGAGTATCTCGCGCTCATGGCGCGCGGCGCCGAACCGGAGGACTATGAGCCCTATGCGCTGGCGCATGGCATTCCCTTCTGGCGGATGCGCTTTGTCTATTATGGCCCTAAAAGGGTCATTGCCGAGCAATGGGCCTATACCCAGCAGCGCTATCGCGCAGCGGTGCCCGATGTCCGCTTTGCCGATGGGGATTCCTACGATTTCCCGATCGACCGGGATATGGCAAAGCAGCTCAAGAATGCGCCTTTGCTCGGTGTGCCGAACATGAAGACCTTTTCGCTCGGCGCGCGTGCGGCCTGGAATCCCGCCGAGCCGTCACGAGGCCATGCCTGGACGACGCTGCTCCTGCCCCATGACGGGCGCGAGCTCATCAAGGCCAACAGGATACTCAACAAGGCACTCAAGGATGCGGGCATCTTTTCAGGCTTCACCTTCAACACGCCGTTCAACAACTGGGAGCGGGTACTCAAGTTCGTCGTCATTTTCCAGATTTCCCAGGACCCGGAGGAAAACAGGAAGCTTCGCGAGGCGATGCCGAAAATCTTCGCGATCGCGGCCGAAAATGGCTGGGCTGAATATCGCACCCACACCATGTTCCAAGATGCACTGCGCTCGACCTATGCGTTTAATGATCATGTCGTGCCACGCTTCCACGACCGGCTGAAGGATGCGCTCGACCCCAACGGCATCCTGGCGCCGGGCCGCTACGGCATCTTCCCCAGGCATATGCGAAAGGAGAAGGGCGCATGACGCAGCCCAGCGACGATTATGATGCAGCCGCGCGCGTGGCTCTTTTTCAACGCGGCAGGGCGGTCTATGACAAATGGTGCGCGCCAGCCCATGACCCGATCGCCGACCATCCCGGCACGGCGGCCCTGGCGGCCAAATATGGCGGTGAAAAGCCCCCGGCCCTGCTGGACCGTGATGATCTGACAGCCGAGCGCATACGCGAAGTGGTGCGCGGCGGCGTCTCGGTCATGCCTTTTTTCCGCAAGACCGAAATTTCCGATGCGGACCTTGAGGCGCTTATCGCCTTCCTGACCGACAAGGGGCCGGCATGAGCCTGTATAGCGGTGCGCCTGGCATTCCGTGCGACACGGATCGATACGGTCAATGACAGGCGGCGCAGAAACCGACATCCTCGTCATAGGATCGGGCGCTGGCGCCCTCACAGCCGCACTGACGGCGTCGCTGGAAGGCGCGCAGGCCCTGGTCATCGAAAAATCCAGCCATTTTGGCGGGACGTCCGCCTCGTCGGGCGGGGCGGTGTGGATCCCCAACAGCGATACAGCCAGAGCGCAGGGCCATGCCGATGATCCGCGCGAGGCGAGGGCCTATCTGGACGGGCTAATCGGCACCGACGTGCCATCGGACAGGATCGACGCCTATGTCGAACATGCCCGCGCGATGCTTGCCTATATGGAGGCCCGGACCGAGGTCGCCTATACCCCCTGTCCCTATCCCGATTATAGGATGGACCTGCCGGGCGCGCGCGTGGGATACCGCACTCACGACCCGGTTCCGCTGATGGCCAACCGACTGGGCCGCTATTTTGCGGACCTGGAACCGCCGCACCCGCTCGTACTCACCCTTGGCCGGTTCGGCTGGACCTTGGCGGAAGCCAAGCTGATGGCGACGATGAGCCCCGGCGCGGCGCCCATGCTGGCCAAGCTGATGATGCGCTACGCTTTGGATTGGCCCTGGCGCCTGCGCACGAAGCGGTCGCGCCGCCTTACGGGCGGAAACGCGCTGCTCGGGCGCCTGCGTATTTCGCTGGATCAGCAGGACGTGCCGCTGTGGCTCAATGCGCCCATGACCGCTCTCCTGAGCGAAGGGGGCAGGATCGTGGGCGCGCAGCTCATGCGCGACGGGCGCCCGGTCACTGTTCGCGCGCGGAGCGGGGTGATCCTTGCCAGTGGCGGCTTTGACCATGACGAGGCGCTGCGCACACAGCATTTGCCCCAACCTGGCGGTGGCTGGAGTGCGGGCGTGCGCAGCAACATGGGCGACGGGCTGCGGGCGGGGATCAGCGCCGGCGCAGCGGTTGCGGCGCTGGGTTCAGGCTGGCGGGCGCCCGTGCTACTCATCCCTGGAGAGGAGCGCGCCCGCCCGCTCTTCATGGAGCGCGCGTTGCCCTACTCGATCGTCGTCGATCAGTCGGGCCGCCGCTACATGAACGAGGCTGCATCCTACCATGATGCGGGCGATGAGATGTACCGGCTGAACCGGCCTGGTGCGCAGACCATACCGTCCTGGCTGATCTTTGACGTGCGCTACCGGTCGAAATATATGCTGGGCCTGATGTTGCCAAGCCCCGCTGCGATGGATTGTTTCATACCCCGGGCGATGCGGGCCATTCTCAGAAAGGCCCCATCGATCGAGGCGCTGGCGGGCCAGATTGATGTGCCCGCCCACAATCTGCTCGAGACGATAGCGCGGTTCAACGTCATGGCGCGGGCCGGACGGGACGAGGATTTTGGCCGGGGCGAGAGTGCTTATGACCGCCACTATGCCGACCTGTCGGTCACGCCGAACCCGACCATGGGACCGCTCGAGCAAGGGCCCTTTTATGCCGTGCCCATCTATCCTGGTGATCTGGGCACGAACGGCGGGCTGGTGACCGACGCCAGGGCGCGGGTCCTCCGGGCTGACGGCAGCATCATCGAAGGCTTATACGCAACCGGCAATGTCGCGGCGTCCGCCATGGGGCGCGCCTATCCGGGCGCTGGCGCTACGCTGGGACCCGCCATGACCTTTGGCTGGCTGGCCGCGCTGGACGCCTGCGGCAGGGCGCCAGCGGACGCCAGATGCCGCCAGCATGTCGTTACGCCCGCATAGCCAGCGTTATGTGAGCTATTAGCGGCACTCATCTGGCTAGCCCTGCCGCCTTTGCCTAGGACACAGCGTCGGCCAGCCAGGCATTTCCTGGTCTCGCCAGGGACCGCCAGCGGAAAGCGGACGCGCAGGATAGCTACATCGTGCGGGGCATGCGCTGGCGTCTCCTGCACGGGCAGGCGGCGCAGTTTTTGTATTTCAAGCCGGAAAACCGGGTTCGATAATTGGGGAGGATTTACATGTTTACCAGATCGCTTTTGATGTCCGCCGTCGCCGTGCCGGCGCTTCTGGCCGGCGCCGCCCAGGCACAGTCTTCCGCGCCGCAGGCCCCGCAAGCGCTCCAGGCGGAGGCGAATGCGGATGACATCGTCGTGACAGCACAGAAGCACTCCGAGCGATTGTCCGACGTTGGCCTGTCCATCACCGCCGCGACCGGCGCCCAGCTGACCGACCGCGGCGTGACCGACATCCAGTCGCTCACCCGGATCGAGCCAAGCCTCCAGTTCGCTACGAGCGCGAGCGGATCGCCAGTCTACACGCTGCGCGGCGTGGGATATTTCGAGCAATCGCTTTCGGCGACCCCGACGGTTAGCCTTTATCAGGACGAAGTCCCCTATGCCTATCCGGTGATGTCGCAGGGGGCGCTGCTCGATGTCGAGCGCGTTGAGGTCCTCAAGGGCCCGCAGGGCACTTTCTATGGTCAGAATGCGACGGGCGGCGCGGTCAACTTCATCGCGAACAAGCCCGGCAGTCATCTGGAGGCAGGGGTCGAAGGATCGCTGGCGCGCTTTGGCGCCGTCCATGCCGAGGGCTATATCAGTGGCCCGCTGACCGATACGCTGGGCATGCGCCTTTCGGCCGAAACCTATCAGGGCGGGGCCTGGCAGCGCAGCAACACGCGCAACGCTGACCTTGGCGACAGAAATTATATCGCTGGCCGCCTGCTGACCGTGTGGGAGCCCTCAGACCGGTTCAAGGCGACGCTCAATCTCAACGGCTGGGTCGACAAGTCGGAAACCCAAGCTTCGCAGCTTATCGGGATCGTTCTGCTCTCGCCACAGAATTTTCCGCCGCTGACCTCTACCGATCGTATTCCCCGCGCGTCCGACGTTGCGGCCGGGGTTTTTCCCGCCGATCTGGCTGCCGTGATCACCAATCCGCTCTCGCCGCACAATAATCGCGCGGCCGACTGGGTGCCCGGCACGCGGCCGCACAAGGACCAGGATTTCGAACAGGCCTCGCTGCGCCTCGATTTTGAACTGACCGATTCGATCGGCATCACCTCGCTCAGCAGTTACGAACATTTCAGGATGGATGATTTTGTCGATCCCTCCGGCGTGAATACGGCCTCGACCAATTTCCAGCCGCGCGGCAAGGTCAACTCCGTCTTCCAGGAATTGCGTCTCCACGGTGACTTTGCAGGCGGCGGAAACTGGATGATCGGAGCCAATTATGCGCACGATAAGTCCACCGAGATCCAGTATCAGGACACGCTGCTGAGCGCTTCCTATCTCTCGACCACCGGGATTCCCTGGCGCAACCTGTCCACGATCAACAACAACACGACCGAGACCAAGTCGATATACGCGAATATTGCCATTCCGCTGTTTGATACGCTCAAACTGAACGGCGGGATCCGCTATACCAAGTCCAACGCGGACCTGTCCGGTTGCAGCTCTTCGACCGATCGCGGTCTGAGCGATCTGGTGAGCGGGGGCCAGGTTGCGCCGGGGCAATGTTATACGCTCGACGCCAATTTCGTCAGTGGGCTGGTGCGCAACACGCTGAACGAGCACAATGTCCCCTGGCGCGTCGGTCTCGACTGGAAGGCGACGCCCGGAACGCTGGTCTACGCTACCGTCAGCCAGGGCTATAAGGCAGGCTCGGCGCCAACTACGGCGTCGACGAGCTACCAGCAGCTCATTCCGGCGACGCAGGAATCGCTGCGGTCCTACGAACTCGGGCTCAAGACCAGCCTGCTTAATCGGACGGTGAGCCTCAATCTGGCCGCCTTCTATTATGACTATAAGGACAAGCAGCTCCTTGGCCGGATCATCGATCCGATCTTCGGTCCGATCTTCGCGCTTCTCAACGTTCCCAAGTCGCGGGAAATCGGCTTTGAGGGCAGCGTTATCCTGCATCCCGTCGATGGGCTGACGCTCGATGGCGCTGTTACCTATCTCGACTCCAAGGTGAAGTCGGACTTCAGCAACTTCAATGCTTATGGCTTCCCGATCAATTTCAAGAATGAGCCATTTCCCTTCACGCCCAAATGGTCGGGATCGGTGGGCGCGCGCTACGAATTCGAGACAGCTGACCTGCGTCCCTATGTCTCCACCCGCCTGTCGTTCCAGAGCCGGACGCAGTCGTCATTCGGCGGCGCATCGATTGCCGTTCCGGGATATCCCTCCCTATATAACAAGGGCTATGCCCTGCTTGATCTTGCAGTGGGCGTGAAAGCGGCCGATGGCCGCTGGCATGCCGAAATCTGGGGCCGCAACGTCACCAATACCTATTATTGGAACACGGCTGCCTACAATATCGACACGGTGGTGCGGCGCACCGGCATGCCGGCAACGTTCGGCATCACTGCCGGCTTCAGCTTCAAATGACGAAACGCCCATCGTCCCATTTGGGGCGATGGGCGTGCGTTCTGGCTGCGCGCAGGCGGCACGCTCCAGGCGCGTTTCAATGAAAGGGCTTTTTACAAGGCCCGCCAAACAAAAAGGTAGCACGCAAGATGGTTTTAGCAGGACGATTTGCCGACAGGACGATCATCGTGACCGGCGCCGCCTCGGCGCGCGGCATCGGGTTTGCCACAGCCAGGCGCCTGGCGCGCGAAGGCGCGAAACTTTTCCTGACCGACATTGACGGGGAGGGCGCCGCAACGCGGGCGGCAGAGCTGCGCGGCGAGGGGTATGACGCCCAAGGATCGGCGCATGATGTTGCGAGCAGCGAGGCCTGGACCAGGGTCTTTGCCGAGGCAGTGGCGTCCTTTGGCCCGGTCGATGGGCTTGCCAACAATGCCGGTATCCTCAAACCTGCGCCGATCGAGGCGCTGACCGCCCAGGATATTCGGCAGCACCTGGAGATCAACAGCCTGGGCGCCATACTGGGCTGCCAGGCGGCCTTTGCCCATATGCAAGGCCATGGCGGCGCCATCGTGAACACCGCGTCCACAGCTGCCGTCATCGGCATGCCCGGCACCACGGCGTATACCGCAAGCAAGGCCGCCGTCCGGGCGCTGAGCAAGGTGCTTGCGCTGGAGGGCGCGCCCCACCGCATTCGCGTCAATGCTGTCCTGCCCGGCGCGATCGCGACGGCCATGGGGGACGGCGCGATCGATAGCGGGGAGGCGGGCGCCGCCGCCATCGCGGCCGCGATACCAATGGGCACGCCAGGCCATCCCGACGATGTCGCCGCCGCGATTGCCTATCTGCTCTCGGACGATGCATCTTATGTGACGGGCACGGAGATCATTGTCGATGGCGGGCTGACGGCGCGCTGATGCAAGGGCCATGGCCCGCGGGAGGCTTGCGTAACCGCAGGGAGTGGCATGGACGGACGCGGGCGCGGGAGAGATGGCATGTACGCACGCAACCTATGGTATATGGCGGGATGGAGCCGTGATTTCGCCCCCGGCGCTCTGGTGCCGCGGCTCTATCTAGACGAACGCATTGTCTTCTACCGCAAGCGCGATGGCACGCTGGTGGCGCTTGAAGATCGCTGCGTGCACCGGTTTGCGCCTCTCTCGCTTGGATGCATCGAAGGCGACAATCTGCGCTGCATGTATCATGGTCTTCTCTTCTCGGCGGAGGGCACCTGCATCGAAATCCCGGGCCAGGACGTCATTCCTGCGCAGGCGCGCGTCAGGCAATATACGCTTGCTGAGCGCGGCGGGTGGGTCTGGATCTGGTTCGGCGATGCGCCCGCCGACCCTGCGACCATTCCCGACATGCTGCCGGTCGACGCGCCCGAGCGATACAGCGCCCGCACGGGGGCGCTCGATTATGCCGCAGGTCATGCCCTGGTGAGCGCTAACCTGCTCGATTTCTCGCACCTGGCCTATGTCCATCGCGACAGTTTCAATGCGAATGAAGAATGGGGCCGCAGCCGGCCCAAGCGGACGATCCTGCCCAACGGCGTCCAGGTCGATTGGTGGGTGCGCAACCAGACCATGCCGGAAGGCATGGGGGTGCCGGTTGACGAGCCTGTCGACCAGCGCGCCTTCTACCAATATCTGACGCCTGGCGTCCTGCGCCTGATGCCCTCGACCTATCCCGCTGGCGCGGCGCCCGCGTCCGGCGAAGGGCCTGCCGACGTCAAGCCCTATATCGACGATTTCAACGGCCAGGCGGTTACTCCGGTCAGCGCAGGGGCCTGCCGCTATTTCTTCTCCTGGATCACGCCGGCGTGCGAAGGGTCAGAAGCGATGGTCGACGGCGCCTTTGCCGTCGCCTCCAAAGCCTTTGCCGAGGACAAGCATATCATCGAGGCGCAGCAGGCCGTGATCGACCAGACGCCGCCCGATCGCCGGATGATGCCTATCCAGGCCGATACCGCGATCACGCTGTTCGAGCGCATGATGAAGGCAGCGACCGAACCTGAATGAGAGACGGCCAAGCGCGCGGGGCCGGCCGGGCCCGCGCGCTTGGCCGATCCGGCCTGCCCTCAGGACCGTATGAGGGGCGCGAGCGGCAGTTCCTGTGGGGTCGCCCAGATGCCGTGGATCTGCGGAGCGTTGCGGAAGGGCAGCAGCACGCGGCCCACCTCTTCGAGGCGTATGGCATCGACGATCACAATTTCCGTGCGCCTCTCGGCAAGATTGTGCGCGGTGCCCAGCAGATAGCCGTCGCCTTCCTGGGTCGAGCCCGCGCGCGCGGCGAATACCGGCTCCTGGAGCACGCATGTCTCGCCAGCAAAATAGCTCTGGTAGGTGCGGTCCTTGACGTCGAAGCGCCCGATGCTGTTGTTGGGTTGGGCGCGCGGATCATTGGGCAGTTCGCCCATGAATGCCTTCGTCCGGTCGGCATATTGCGCCCAGGTGTAGCGATAGTCCTGGGTAAAGAAGCGCTCGTCGATCCGCGTAAAGGTGGTGATCGGGAGGGAGAAAAGTTCTTCCTCCTGCGCCCGGTCATCCTTTGACCCGGTGTCGAGCGAGACACGGCGCAGCGTGCTGGCGTGCATCGTGAAGGGCTGGTCGTGGACGTCCTCGAAGAAGGGCCAGTTGTTCCCGCTCGCCATCGGCAGGTCCATCAGAATGGTATCGCCATCGTCGCGGGCATTGGCGGTGTGGATGATGGCGCGCTCGCTGCCGTAAAATGTGCGCACATCGGCGCCGTCACCATCCCGGCGGATGACCATGTGGTAGGAGGGCTTCTGCGAATCCCAGGCCCAGTGGGTCTTCCCCGCTTCGAGCCGTTCCATGCTCGTGACCGTGCCGCCGCCAGGGATGATGACGAACCGCTCGGTGATGATCATGTCGTGCAGCATGCTGGTATAAGGGACCTCGAAGCGCACTTCGCGGGTGATGCTGCCTGCCTTGTCGAAGGTGTAAAGATAGACTGCGCGCGAGGCGAGGCCTTCTGCTTCATAGCCAAAGGCGAAGGTCTCGCCGGTGAGCGGATCGCGCTTGGGATGGGCCGTGAACGTCTGGCTCTTCCAGGCGCCGCCAAAATCCGTTTCGCCCAGTGTCTCGAGCGTGTTGGGATCGATTTCATAGGGAAGCCCGTCTTCCTTGGTGGCATAGAGCTTCCCGCCCAGGACGACAGGCGTCGTGTTGGCTGTCGTGCGACGGTTGGGATGGGCGACGTCGCGCACCTCCGGGTCGTCGGTCAACGGATTGCGGTAATAGCCATAGAGCTGCCTGCGGGCGGCGACCTGCCGATTGAACCGGTCCGTGCGCACATAGCGGCCCTTATAGTCCACAAGCCCCCCGTCGAACCGGACCATGCTCATATAGCCATCGGCTGCGAGCAGCGTGTCATCGGCGAATTTCGGCGGATAAAGCCAATCGTGATGCAGTCGGTAGAAGGCGCCATTCAGGTCTGCGGGTATGTGTCCGCTCATTTCGCAGTCGATGATATCGGCCTCAAAGCGCGCTGGCGCATAGAGACCCTTCATTTGGGTCATGTTCGAAAAGTCAGCCATTTTCTCTCCAGCCTCTCCCAAGGAAACGGGTCGCTGCCATCATAGACGAGCGGGTCTTCCCGGGCCTTCGCCAGAGCGGCTATTGCCTTTTGCAGGAGCGCCATCGCGATGGCGCGAACGCTGCCCCAGACCGCTGCCCCATCGCATTATCCCAGGACGCTGCCGACTGCGGCGGGCATGATCCAAGGCCAGGGTCTCTGCTTCGAGCGCCCGTGCACCGGGGGCTTGCGCATGGCTGGCCGCTGGCCGGTCGTCTGCGGCCCGGCTTTGCCAGTCTGCCACGCTCAGCCGGGCAGATGCGCCTCGCACAGCTCCAGGATCCAGTCGATCATGACGCGAACGCGGGCAATGGATCGCGCGTCCTCGCGGAAGGCGAGCCAATAGTCGCGCGAGGGCTCGAACTGCGGCAGGACCCGGACCAGCCTCTCGTCCTTGTGCGCCGCAAAGACATGAAGGAGGCCGATGCCGGCACCCTGCGCAACCGCCTCGGCCTGGCTCACCACCGAGGTACTGCGGAAGGAGACCGCAGCCTCCGGGCTGATCTCGGCGAGCATGCTCAGTTGGGGCATGTCGAGCAGTTCCTCGATATAGGATACGAACCGGTGCCCCTGCAGATCCTCGGGCGTGGCAACGCCGTCATGGCGGTCCAGGTAGGCCGCAGCGGCGTAGAGACCCAACCTGTACTGGCCCAGCTTCCGGGCGATCAGGCGATCCTGTTCGGGACGGGCCAGGCCCACCCATATATCGGCTTCCCGATTGATCAGGTTGGCGCGGCGCCCCTGTGGCACGAGCTGCACTTCGATATCGGGATATTGCGTCAGGATCGCAGCGATATGCGGCGCCAGGATATGGTTCCCGAACGCTTCCGGGCAGGCGATACGGACAGCGCCGGCCATGTTGCGGCCAGTCAGCTCGTCCTCGGCAAGGGAATTGACCTGATCCTCTATCTTAAGGGCGTGGGCGAATGCGCGCGTGCCCGCCTCGGTCAGGAGCACGCCCTGCGGCGTCCGCTCGACCAGCGCTGCGCCCAGCGCCGCCTCAAGGGCGCTCAGCCTGCGGCTGATGGTGCTATGATCGATCGCCAGCGCCTGGGCTGCTGCTCCCATGGTCTTGCGACGTCCCAGCGCGAGCAGGATCTGGATGTCGTCCCATCGGAGCTTCTGCATTTTTGCACACCCTATTTTCCAATATTCTCACTGGTTATGTTCCCCTTATCCCAGGATGAGGCGTTCGATACAGGAGAAATGCAATGCGTCTTATAGAACATTTCATCGGGGGACAGTCAGCAGGCGGCGGCGCGCGGCGCAGCGACGTCTTCAATCCCAATGATGGCCAGGTGCAGGCCCAGGTCACGCTCGGCACCGTGACGGACCTCAACCGCGCCGTCGAAGCGGCCAAGGCCGCACAGCCCGCCTGGGCCGCCACCAATCCGCAGCGCCGGTCGCGCATCCTGTTCCGCTTCAAGGAGCTGGTCGAGGGAAATATCGAGGAACTCGCCCATCTTCTCTCCTCAGAACATGGCAAGGTGATCGCTGACTCGAAGGGCGATTTCCAGCGCGGTCTGGAAGTCATCGAATTCTGCTGTGGCATCCCCCATGCGCTCAAGGGCGAATATACGCAGGGCGCAGGTCCAGGGATCGATGTCTACTCGATGCGCCAGCCGCTTGGCATAGGCGCCGGGATCACGCCCTTCAATTTCCCCGCAATGATCCCGCTGTGGATGTGCGGACCCGCCATCGCGACCGGCAATGCCTTCATCCTCAAGCCCTCCGAACGCGACCCCTCGGTTCCCGTACGCCTGGCCGAGCTGTTCCGCGAAGCGGGGTTGCCAGACGGGATATTCCAAGTCGTTCAGGGCGACAAGGAAATGGTCGACGCGATTTTGGATCATCCGGATATCAGCGGCGTGAGCTTTGTCGGTTCTTCCGACATTGCCCATTATGTCTATCGCCGTGGGGTGGATGCCGGCAAGCGGGTCCAGGCCATGGGGGGCGCAAAAAACCACGGGATCGTGATGCCTGACGCGGACCTTGACCAGGTCGTGAATGATCTGTGCGGCGCTGCCTTCGGTTCAGCAGGCGAGCGGTGCATGGCGCTGCCGGTGGTGATGCCTGTGGGAGAAAAGACGGCCGTTGCGCTGCGCGATAAGCTCGTGCCCGCCATCGCTGCGCTTCGCGTGGGCATCTCTACGGACCGCCAGGCGCATTATGGTCCGGTCGTCACCGCGCTTCACAAGCAGAGGATCGAGGACTGGATTCAGACCGGGGTCGATGAAGGCGCTGAGCTTGTTGTCGATGGGCGTGGCTTCGCGCTGCAGGGGCATGAGAAGGGCTTCTTCGTGGGTCCGACCCTGTTTGATCATGTCACGCCCGACATGGCCGCTTACCGCGAGGAGATATTCGGCCCGGTCCTGCAGATGGTCCGCGCGGAGAATTTCGAAGAGGCGCTCGCGCTGCCCAGTCGTCACCAATATGGCAATGGCGTTGCGATCTTCACCCGCAATGGCCGGGCCGCCCGCGAATTTGCCGCGCGCGTCAATGTCGGCATGGTCGGAATCAACGTGCCCATTCCGGTGCCGGTCGCCTATCACAGCTTTGGCGGATGGAAGCGTTCGGCCTTTGGCGACACCAACCAGCACGGCATGGAAGGCGTCCGGTTCTGGACGAAGGTCAAGACCGTGACCCAGAGATGGCCGGACGGGGCAGGCGAGGGTGAGAATGCCTTTGTCATCCCGACCATGGCCTAGCGCCTTCTCCCCTCACGCTCCGCGCTGAGCCGGGTGATCGCTGCTCTTGAAGAGCGTCTGAGCCAGGGTCTGTTCGACCGGCACACCAAAGGCATGACCCTGACGACTGCAGGAGAAGCCTTAGTGCCGCATGCCAGGCTGCTGCTGTTTGAAATGGCGCAGGCGGTCGAGAATCTTGAGGCGGTGCGCGGCTTGCGTCGTGGTAGCGCCCGCATCGGCACGGTGGCTACTATGGCGCGCGCCGTACTTCCTGCTGCCGTGCAGCGCTTCTTCGCCGCCGCGCCGGGCCTTCGCATCGAACTTCTCGAAGCTGCCGATGATCGACTGATAACAGCGCTCCTGCGCCGCGAAATCGATGTTGCCATCGCGGTGGAAGGACAGGAACAGGCGGAAATTTCGGTAATCGCCGAATGCCGATTTGATGACACCGTCGCGGTTTTCTGCGCGGCGCATCATTTGCTTGCGAAGGCCGGTCAGGCCGTAACCGCACTCAAAGATGTCCTGGATCAAGACTGGGTGATGCCTGCGCGCGGCGCGACGCCGCGCGACCTGTTCGAAAAGGCGGTTCTTTCAGCCGGGGGGACGCTGCCGACGATCGCTGTCGAAACATGGTCACCAAGCGCTATGGTGGCGTTTGTGAAGCAGACGGATTTTCTGGGCTGGTTGCCCAGACCGCTGTTCAGGCTTGAACAGCACGCCGGAAATTGTGCCTCTCCACGTCCCCGAGCTTGAGCGTACGCGGCGATTTTTGGTCTACAGACGGAGCCCTGGGCTTTTACCACCCGCAGCTTCGAGACTCCTCGATGAATTGCCACTGATCGGGAGGCGATAGGCAGCGCCGGTTTTTTTCTATGGACGGACAGCGTTCTGTTTGCGGGCTGTTCCATCATATCCAGCCATTCCACACACATCCGAGCCGATGCTGTTTCAGGGGTGCGAAACGGGCTCAGATTTGGATTCTTCAGGGAGCAGTTCGGTGTCGATCTGCGCCTGCACGGCAGGGGCGTAGCGAAGTCCCACAACGGCGCCCGGCGTATAGATGGCGTCGACCGCCGCCAGGGTTCCCGTGTCAAAGGCCATCGTTCGGGCCGCCATATTCTCTTCCAGATGCACGATTGTTGATTGCCGTTGAGAAGTGACCCGGGGAGGCCAGTAATTTCCACTGAGAAGTGACCCATGTTTGAACACGTCCCTTAGCCGATCAGCGCCACGGCCGGTCTCGATCTGTCCGTTTTCTCATCGATTTGCATTCTTGTCCGAATCGCCGTCGCGGGTCCAGAGTTGACGGACATATTCATGCTGACCGCCAGAGGACCGTCTGACGGACACGCAAAGCGAAGGAGATGATGCTTGGCGAGACGGCGACTGGTGAGCCTGGAAATCTGGGCGAGGCATTATGGCGCGCCGCTCGATGAGC
>Ga0180218_1000507_pt1 | contig 34842 bp, 39 predicted proteins | sample eDN3rd37CKraftBY_FD_151334 | JGI IMG/M metagenome (GOLD analysis project Ga0180218, IMG submission 151334) | Enriched backyard soil microbial communities from Emeryville, California, USA - eDNA 3rd pass 37_C Kraft BY (version 2) (version 2) | ecosystem: Environmental > Terrestrial > Soil >... | reverse complement strand
GAGCCGATGCCCAGCATCTGATCGACATGGCCGTGATGGGCAGCGCGATGGCGCGCATCCTGCTGAATATCGACCGGCCGAGCGTCGGGCTCCTGAACATAGGAGTCGAGGAAATCAAGGGGTTGGATGAGGTGCGTGAGGCCGGTCAGATCCTGCGCGAGCGCGAGCTTCCGCATCTTCGGTATGCCGGCTTCGTCGAGGGCGACGACATCGGCAAGGGTACGGTCGACGTCGTCGTGACCGAAGGCTTTGCCGGCAACATCGCGCTCAAGGCGGCGGAGGGAACGGCGCGACAGATTGCCGGTTACCTGAAGGCCGCGATGCGCGAGACGATCTGGACGAGGATCGGTTACCTTTTCGCGCGCGGAGCCTTCCGAAAGCTTGCGGCCAAGATCGATCCCGGCCGCGCCAACGGCGGTGTTTTCGTCGGGCTGAACGGCATCGTCATCAAGAGCCACGGCGGCGCCGATGCAAACGGCTTCTCGGCGGCAGTCGATATCGGGTACCAGATGGTGCGCAACGATCTGAAGGCAAAGATCGGGCAGGCGCTCGTTCCTGAGGCGCGCGTAGTGGCCGACGCACCGGTGGCCGGAGCAATATCGTGACATTACGATCCGTGATTGTGGGGGCCGGCTGCTACATGCCGGAGCGTATCCTCACCAATGCCGAACTGGCGACCATGGTCGACACATCCGACGACTGGATCGTGCAGCGCACGGGCATCCGCGAGCGGCATATTGCGGCCGAAGGGGAGGTCACGTCCGACCTCGGTATCAAGGCGGCGCGTGCTGCACTCGCAGATGCGGGCATGACGCCCCAGGACATCGACCTGATCGTGTGCGCGACCTCGACGCCAGACAACACGTTTCCGGCGACGGCCACCACCATCCAGGCAGGGCTCGGCATCACCGGCGGATTCGCCTTCGATATCCAGGCGGTCTGCTCGGGTTTCGTCTACGGGCTCGGTACCGTTGACGGGATGCTGCGCACCGGCCTCGCCAAGCGCGCGCTGCTGATCGGCGCGGAAACGTTTTCCCGGATCCTCGACTGGACCGATCGCACCACCTGCGTGCTGTTCGGCGACGGGGCCGGCGCCGTGGTGATCGAGGCGCAGGAGCAGCCGGGAGCGATGACCGATCGCGGCATCCTCACGACACATCTGCGCTCCGACGGCCGGCACAAGACCAAGCTCTATGTCGACGGTGGACCGTCCTCGACCCAGACGGTCGGGCATCTGCGGATGGAGGGCAAGGAGGTCTTCAAGCACGCGGTCTCCATGATCACCGACGTGATCAAGGACGCGTTCAAGGCCACCGGCTATACCGCGCGCGACCTCGACTGGTTTGTGCCGCATCAGGCCAATCGTCGCATCATCGATGGATCGGTGATCAAGCTCGGACTCGATCCGGCCAAGGTGGTCATCACCGTGGACAAGCACGGCAACACCTCGGCTGCTTCGATTCCGCTCGCGTTGTGCGCCGGAATGGCCGACGGGCGCATAAAAAAGGGCGATCTGGTGATGTTCGAAGCCATGGGCGGCGGCTTCACCTGGGGCGCATCGCTGGTGCGGATGTAACTTCTTACCGGCACTGCGCGGGTAACGGCCTATCAATAATGTCCGGTTGAATGGCTGCGCGGTCGGCTAATGATGCGCTTGGCCGGTTTTCTTCGGTTGACCGTAGAGGAGTAAGTCCATATCGTCTTGTAAAATAAGAAGGATCGCCGGTTAGGGGCTGCGGGCGATGACGGCCAAAACAGTGACACGTGCGGATTTGTGTGAGGCGGTCTACCAGAAGGTGGGCCTGTCGCGCACGGAATCTGCCACCCTCGTTGAGCAGGTGCTCAAGGAGATCACCGATTGTCTGGAGCGCGGCGAAACTGTGAAGTTGTCGTCGTTCGGCTCCTTTGTGGTGCGCAAGAAGGGACAGCGTGTCGGCCGCAATCCCAAGACCGGCAAGGAAGTGCCGATCTCGCCTCGTCGGGTGATGGTGTTCAAGCCGTCGGCGATCCTCAAGCAGAAGATCAATGGCGGCAGCGGCCATGGCGTCGTTGACGACACCGACAGCCATTAACCACATCGGGCCCCCGAAGCGGGGACCGGTGATCGGATCGGCGTCTGACGGACAAACAGCAATCGGGGAGTGGCTTGGATAAGGCGCCCGACGCGTTTCGGACCATCAGCGAGGTCGCGGACGACCTGAAAGTTCCGCAACACGTGCTGCGGTTCTGGGAAACGCGCTTCAGCCAGATCAAACCGATGAAACGCGCCGGCGGCCGGCGCTACTACCGGCCCGACGACGTCGACCTGCTGCGCGGCATCCACCATCTGCTTTACGGCGAGGGATACACCATCCGTGGCGTGCAGCGGATCCTGCGCGATCAGGGACTGAAATTCGTTCAGAGCGTTTGGCAGCCGGGCGCCGAACAGCCGGTACACGGTCCGGTCGACGATGATGATGTCGATCAGCCGGAAGACGTCGCGACTGAGGAATCCGCCGTCGCCGCGCCGCCTCCGCGTCCGCAGGCAACACCCGCCGCGATCCGCGCGCAGATGTCGCGCGAGGATCTCCGGCGGTTGCAGGCGACGCTGTTCGAACTGAGCGAATGCCGCCGTCTGCTCGACAACGCCATGCAGAAGACGACGACGGACTGATTACGAGAAACAGGGCGCGGCCAGTCCGCACGGCACCATCGGTTGGCATGCCCTACGGCGGACAGGCCCGGAGCGTGGCCGCGCCTGCATCTTGGTCGCAGACGGACGCAGGCGGGTTCACGGATCGGTGATTTTTCTGGCGCTTGCGCGCGCGTCAGGACGCCCTGGCGTCCTGCTTGCCAGCCTCGCGATAATAGTAATTCGCGTCGCGCCCCTTCACGAGACGCCGGATGACCCGCCGCATGCTTTCGCTGCGGCGAAGCGGCGCGACCGCAGCCGATGCGGCACGGAACGCAACAACCTTCGCTGTGTCGAGCGCCGGGTTCACGCCGGGCGGGTTCTGCGGCATGCCGACGCCGCGCAGCATCGCGTTGACGGCAAAGATGTCGTTGCGCCGGCGCACCTCTTCGGACTTCCATGTCAGCGATAGGGAGATCGAATAGCTGTCGGCCGTTCGCACCCAATGCGGCCATTGATAGGGCACGAACACGCCGTCGCCGGGCTTCAGCTTGTATGTCGTGCACTTGGCATCGAACCGCGCCTCGTAGGGCAGGTTGCGGTGCTTGATCGCGCTCGACTCCAGCGCCTCTTCCGAAGCGATCATCCGATCGCGGTTGTCGTAGACGTGGAAGAACTTGTCGCCGTGGATCTGGAAGAAGAAGTTCTCGTCGGCGTCGGCGTGGAACGGCGTGGTCGAATTCGCCGACGAGACGAAGATGAAGCCGCGGATATCCTCGAAGCCGGCCGCCTTGAGGCTGTTGTATCCACGCGCCCGCGCGACTTCCATCAGCGCATCGTCGATCAGCTTGCGGTAGGCGGGCTCCTGTTCGACCGATTTCAACACCATCCAGGCGCCCGCAGTCTCGATGTTGCGGACGATCTGTTCCGGTTCGAGATCGACGGTCGGCGTTGTTTCGGGCCGCTGACTGATGGCAGCCTTGCCCGAATTGTATTCCAGCCGATCGCGCGGCAGCTTGCCGACGACCTCGGCGAGCTTCTGCAGCGTCAGCAGCGGATTGCCGACGAAGTGGTGCTTGAGCGCAAACGGCAGGTGCGGGAAGTCCTGCGTGAATGCGGCCGTATCGGTCGGCTCGAAGAATGTCATGAAAGGTTCTCCTTGATCCGGCGAATGCTTCGAACTGCGTTGATGGCGGAATAACGCGCGGCCACCAGCGCACGAATGGCTAAGGCGTACGGATCGCGCGGTGACAGCGGCACGAAAACGTCGGCAATCTCGATGCGCTCGCGCCAGACATGATCGATCATCGGATGCTCGCCGTCCGCCGTGGAATCGGCGAATACGATGGCTCCGTCGGCGCACAGATGCGTTGTGAGATCGAGCGTCAGCTGCATGCCGGGTGACGTGCGGGCCTGCGTTTCGTCCATGGCAATCTTGAAGAAGAAGGCTCGGCCGGCATCGCGCAGCATCAGTCCGGAGGCGAGGGTGGCGCCGCCGCGCATCAGGCTCACGATCTCGAATTGTCCGCGTGCTGCGAGCGCTGTGGCAGCCTCGCGAATGAATGCCGCGTCTCCATGATCCTGAACGAGCGCAGTGCCCCGCTGGCCCTTCCAGCCCGCGGCTTCGAGCGCGAGAAACGCCTCGAGCGCAGGGCCGATCTGTTCCGGAGTGGAAGCGATTTCAAACGTCACGGGACCGGCGTCCTCCAGCCGGTTGCGCTGGCGTCGCAGCTCTTTCAGCTTCTTGGCGGACAATGCCTCGCGCAGCACCGTGTCTTCGTTCTGACGGGCATCGAGCGCCGCACGACGGAAGCTGCGCATTACTTCGGACTTCAGCGAGCGCTGATGCAACGCCGCGCGCAAAGCAGCATAGGCCGGTCCGCCGGTCGCGACGCTCTGCAGGAGGAGCGCACGCGCGCCAGCCGTCCTCGCTGCATCGATCATTGCGCCGGCGGCATGGACGGCGCAGTCGCGGTCCAGCAGTGGCACCGAGAACGGCGCATACGCATTCCACGACACGAGCAGCGGGACCGGCAGCGACAGCGCGCGCTTCGCCCATCGTACCGGCATGAGGCCGGTCAAACGGTCGGGCGCCGCGCAATCGAAGGCAGCGAGCGCGAGCGCATCGCCTCGACCGCGCGCATGGTGCGCAACCGCAAGTGCCCAGGCCGGGAGATAACAGGCATTCGGTTCGATCGCGTGCGCGGCGAGCGACTCCCAGGCATCGACGGGTAGGGAAGCAAGCGCGGTCAGGCGAGCAGGCGCCGACTCGCGTTCGGCCATCACAACCCGGTGAATGGGAGTGTGCGCTGCGTGAACCGGGGAGACTGCGTGAACCTGATCCGCGGGGATCGGCGCGCTCATGCGGTGACCTGACGCCATGGTGACTCTCTGGCTGTCAGATAGGCCGCAAGCGTGACTGTTCGCTTTAAAAGAGCGCCAAAATGCGTCTTTGCCGTTGCACGGTTAACGAACGCTCGCCGCGATTGCGGAAAATCTCACTTCGGCGTGAGAGGGGGCTTCGGCAAAATTGTCACTTACGATTGGCTAACTTTAATTGCGGCCGAATTTCCTCGCCTTTACCTCAAATTTGCCAAGTGCCGGCGAGATTGAACCGTCCAAAGCCCGGTCGCGACAAATGCGCATCGGGTTCTTGGAAGGAAAGCCGTCATGTCGCTCACTACGTTTCAGATTTCACAGCTCAAGAAGCTCCTCAACGGAGACATCCGCTTGTCGGCCTTCTGCGATACAATCGAAGGCGAGAAGCTGTGCTGGAGCGGCCTCGTCGGTATCCGCCCGAACGATCTGCATTCGACCGTGACGCTCACCGAGCGCGGCCGCGCCGCGCTCGCCGAACTCCGCTGACGCTTTGACGCGAAGCGCCGGTCAGGCGAATTCTTTCTGGTGCACCCAGGACGCCTGACGCGGCGGTTGCTTGGTGCGATCCCACTCATCGAGCATCGCGGGGGCGATCTTCTTGAGGTCTTCGAGCTGGCCGGGTTTCGCTGTCATGTAGGTGACCTCCACCCGGTTGCCGCTTGGATCGAAGAAATAGATCGACTGAAACACCGCGTGATCGGTCGGGCCGACCACCTCACATCCAATCGCCTCGGCATTTGCCTTGGCTTCGAGCATCGAAGCGCGATCCTTGACGCGGAACGCGATGTGCTGAACCCAATCCGGCGTGTTCGGATCACGGCCCATCGGCGGTGATTTCGGCAATTCGAAGAACGCGAGGATGTTGCCGTTTCCCGCGTCCAGAAAGACGTGCATGTAAGGGTCGGGCGCCTTGGTCGACGGCGCCTTGTCTTCCGCCATCGCCATCAGGAAATCCATGCCGAGGACCTTCTGATAGAAGGCGACCGTTTCCTTGGCGTTCTTGCAACGATAGGCGACGTGGTGGATCTGCTCGACCTTCATGGCGTGCTCCCTGAGTTTCGCGCATCTCAGCGCCGTGCACGTCCGAGGGCGTTGATGCAGGTCAATCCCTGATAGAGGGGCAGGCGGCTGCCCGCGGTATGCATATCCCGCCGCAAGGGCACCGGGTGGCGGGGCCGTGTCGGGATACCGCACGATCGCCCGGTGACATCACCTCTCCCTAGTTTTGACCCTGCTCATTCACGGCGCGAACACACTTCGGTGATCCGGTCTGCCGGAACTCAGACTATCGACCCTGTCCTCAGAAAGAGGAGCCCGGAATGAAAAACATGATGATCGTGGGCGCAGCCGCCTTGGCCGTCGCGGCCGTTTCGCCGTCGGCGTCAAGCGCCGAGTTGATCGAGTGCGCGGCGGATGCGCCGGCTGCAAAATCCGGTCACTGGTATTACCGCATCATCGATGGGCGTAAATGCTGGTACCAGGGCAAAGCGATGCTGCCGAAGGAACAGCTGTACTGGGCAAAATCATCCGAGGCGAAAGCGCGGGAGGCGAAGGTTACACCTCGCGTCCGGGCAGAAGAGCCGATCGTCGAGCGTGAAATCACGGGGCCGCAAACCGACGAGCGTCAAGCCGATGGGCGCCAAACCGATGGACGCAATTCCGCTCCCGCGCCGATGACGGAGGGCCGCGCGTGGCCGGCGCCGGCCGCCAGCGAGATCAGCTTTGAATCGCGCTGGCTCGGTCTGACGTCGGGGTGGCGTTGATCGAAGGCGAGCGACGTTGCGCTCAACCTGCGGGGGCAGGCACGATGATGCGCCGGTAAAGATGCCAGGTCGCGTGGCCGAGGACGGGTAGAACGACGATCAGCCCGAGGAAGAAGGGCAGCGCCGATATCACCAGCAGGACCACGATCACGGCCGCCCATCCGAGCAACGGGGCGGGGCTCTTTACGACCGCGCGAACGCTCGTGACCATCGCGGTCACGCAATCGACGTCGCGATCCAGCAGCAGCGGAAACGACACCACGGTCAGCGAGAACATCACGGCTGCGAGGAATGCGCCGATGATGTTGCCCACGAGCAGGAAGAGGAGCCCCTCATTCGTGGTCAGCACCACGGCGATGAATTGCGTGAGCGAGACGAAGGACGCGTTCAGGCCAAAGAACAGCGCCATCAGAAAGCGCACCTGATACATCCACATGATGAAGACAAAGAGCGTGACAAAAGCCATCCAGCCGATCTCGCTGCGGCTCGTCATCGTCCTGAGGACGTCGCCAAGACCTGGGCGTTCGCCGGCCTCGCGCTTGCGGCTGATCTCGTAGAAGCCGATCGCGACAAACGGGCCGATCAGCGCAAAGCCTGCGACCAGCGGATAGGCGAGATAGCTCATGCCAAGTGTGGTGACGCTGAGCACGACGGCGATGCCTGCGACGCAATAGAGTGCACCGAGCGCCATCCCGAGAAGCGGTGCCGCCTGGAAGTCACGCAGACCCTCGATCATCGCTTCCGCGACATCGCCGAACGTGATCGGCCGCACGACCGGATCGGTCTTGCCGGAAATTGTCGTCATGGATCCTCCCGGGCGGGAACGATCAGGGGCGCCGCGCCCCGAAGCCTTGATCGGAAAAAAGGCGCCCGCGCGTCGGATCACCTCAAAGCGTGGAGCATAGAGGAAATGCGGCGGGCGCGCAGTCGCGTTCGAGGGGGCTACTGGAGCGCAACCGATCGGGCGTTCCCAGACGGTGCGCCGACGCGGGTTTCTTGCGGCGGTGCAAAATAAAAAAATCGCGCGCCCGACTTGACGCGGTGACGGTCTGTCCTAAATCGGTTCGCTGCCGGGGCGCAGAGCGTGCGCGTCGGCGCAGGCATTTCCATGTTCTTTCAGGAGGATATGGTGATGACGGAGACGAGGCGAAAAGTATTCGATCCTGACGACCTTTTGCATCCTGCTCGAGCGTTTGCTCACCCGTCCGAAGTAGCGGCGGACCCAGACCTGACCCTCAACGAAAAGCGCGCGATTCTGGCGTCATGGGCATCCGATGCCTGCGCGCTGGAAGCAACTCCGGAGCTGCGCGAAATTCCGGGCGGCCGCAAAGTGCGTTTCGACGACATCATGGACGCCCTGTGCGCTCTCGACCGCGAGATGGGCCGCTGGTTGCCGACATACAGGCGAACCAGACGCAAGCAGCAGGTCGGCGGCCTGGTGCGTCGCGGTGGTCCCGACCAGGGCCAGCCGCTTCAATAGGTGCGGCCATGCCAGGTCGACTGGAGGGGATTGTCGTTGCTCGGGAGAGCAACGTCATTCGCGTGAATTTTGCCGCGCGACGTGACCCGCCTTCACCCACCTTTCCCGGAGCTGCGGCGCTTCGAAATGAGGCCGCAGCCTCAACAGCAGCGTAAACATAAGAAACGACGAGGAGTCAGCGATGAAGAAGGACGTGAACCGTCTTTTGCGGGGCCATCGAGCCAACATCGATCGTTATGCGAAATTGCTGGCAACGAACCTGACCGAACTTGAGCGCCAATACATTCATCGGCGCATCGCGGAAGAGCACGCGGCGATTGCGCGGCTCGAGGCTGAGCGCTTCCTGCCGATAGCGACAGCAACGGCAGATCCGGCAACTCTGATCGCTGCGAGACAAGCTGCGGGACGGCAAAAGGGTGGTGGTAGCGGCGACGCGCGCCGGGCCTTTTCGCTAACGGCGGGAGCCCGCGCAAACGGTTGATCACCTGGTGCGCCCGCTTGCGGACAGGAGTGCCTGCCATGCACTCCTGCATCGCCGCGCCGGTGCCGGCCTTGCGGGTGGACGAAGGAGAAGGGCTCTCCTGACCCTCAACCGTCGGCGCCTTGCCGGGGCATTTGTAAAAATCGTCCAAATGGTCGGAGCGGCGGGATTTGAACCCACGACCCCTAGTCCCCCAGCAATGGATGTGTGCGGCGACATTCGTTCAATCCTTCAATGAGTTAAACCGCCTTCGGGAGGGGCTTTCGGGACTTTCTTCGGGACTTCTGGACGCGCTCCAGCGCCGTGCTCACTTCGTCCTGCAAGACGTGCGCGTATTTGAGCGTGGTCTCGATCTTCGCGTGGTTGAGCGCCTTCTGGACCAGCTTGAGGTTGCCAGTGTCGCGCAACAGCTTTGTCGCGAAGTCGTGCCGCTTGTCGTGGAAACGGAAGTCTTGCACGCCGGAGCGCTTGCGGCTGCGCTTCCATTGCGTCTTTAGGCCGTTGTACGTGATCGGGCAGCGCGAGCCCTTCACGCGCTTGTCCTTGGTACGTCTCGCGACATAGGTGAAAACGAAAACGTCGTGGTGGCCCCGCAGCGGCCAAAGGATTTCGCGAATAACTGAGGTGATCGGCACGGTGACGCGATTGTCGCCCTTGCCATCCTTCACGATCAATCTCGCGTCCCAATTCACCTCGTCCCATCGCAGGATGCACTCGTTAAGGCGCAGCCCCGACGCGTTCGCAAAGTCCATGATCGGCCGGTAGTCATCGCGCGTTGCAGCGTCGAGACGATCGCCTTCGTCGTCGCGCAATTCGCGGACCCTTTCTTTGGGCTCTTTCAGCCAATGCTTTTTCCAGTTCGGCTCCGCATCCAGCCGCACCCCCCAAGCCTTGGCGCGGGTGAAAAGCTTCTTCAGAACTTCCGTGGTGCTGCGGTTAACGGTCGCATTGGACACGAACGGCAACGGCGGCGCATCCTTCGGCCGGGACTTGCGATGATCCTTGACGCGATGGCCTCGCCGCCACGCGACGAGCTTGGTAACGTCATCGTCCCGGATGTCGCTCAACAGCTTGTGTGGCCCGAAATACTCGATCAGACGCGCGAGATCGCGTTCCGTGGTCGACGCGCCGGCATGGTGCTGCCCGACCTCGATCCAATAGCGATCCGCGACATGATCGAGCTTGAGCGATACAGCAGCCTTGCCACTCTCAATCGCGGCGAGCTTAGCCTTGTCGCGCTCTTGGCGCTCTATGCCTTCTGCTTCTCGCTTATTCGCTGTTCCCGTCGAGCCGTGAAACCGAGCACCACGGTGCCAGAAATCGAAGTGGTAGAACGGCGAGCCCTTCGGTCGGTAGACAGACATGGGACAACCCTGCGGGTTTGTTGCTCGATAAACTCGTCAATGTCGGCGTCGGAAAAGGCGCGGCGAGGGCGCTTCTTGCCATTGCCGGTGATCACGTATTTCAGCGCGCCACTTCGGACATGCTCATTCAATGTCTTGATCGAGCACTTGAGGCGATCGGCGGCTTCCTGCGGCGTGAGAAGCGTGATCATGGCCGTCACCATACCCGAAGCGGTGCCAGCAAGGCCTCGACCCCGCCGGGCAGTTTCGCGACGCTGGCATTCACCACGACGGCCTCGCGGTTTTCATACATCGCGGCGACCTGGCGCTTGAGCGCGATCGCGATCGGTGCGGGCACCGTTGGAGCTGGCGGACTGCCGCCATCGGTCGGATAGCCGGCGCGAAACCGGACCACGACGTTTTCAGCGCGCCTGCCTATCGAGGGCCAGCGTTTGCCGCTCTTGAGCACGATGCGCGCCTTGCCGAACCCACCAATGCCAACGACTTCGTAGTCATCCGTCGATAGCGTCTGCAGCACATCGGTCGCGTCATAATAGGTGACGCTTTCGACCTCGATCAGCGGCGGCAGCGGGATCTTGATCTCGTTCGCTTCGAACGCCGCAAGCCGCAGCTCCCATGTCTGCTCGCCAAGCGCCCGGCCGAGCCATCCGTCCCGGCCGTCGATGTTCTGAATTGCCGCCGCGATGTAGCTTTCGATAGCGGCATCATCGTCATTGAAGTCGACACGCAAGTGGTCCTTGGCGTCATGCAGCGGCAGCACGTCGTCTTGATCCGGTGCCTCGATCAAATAGAGCGCCATTGGGGTCATTCCTCCGCCGCGCTGCCGCCGCCGCGATCCGCGATCGGCCGTCCGGTTTGCTCGGGCTGCATATTCTTCGGCGCGAGATAGGCCTCCGCATCCGCGTCGGTGCGCGGGTTTGCCTTCTCAAACCGGCGCAACTCGTTTGCGTTGTAGACGCCAATTTCACGCGCGATCCGGTACGCCTGGAAGCGCGTGAGCATGTCGCCACGCAGCAGGTCGTCAACATCAAACTCGACTTCATAGGATCGACGGGCGGCCGTGGTGAGCAAGGTGCGCTCGATCGCACGTTCCCACTTGTTCAACCAAGGCTGGATCGATTGGGTATAGAACCATCGTCCGACTTCCGAGATCGAGGAGTAATTGCCGCCTTGAAAGTCGCCGATGATCGGCCCAGGCACGCGATAGATGCGGGCGAGCTGCTCGACGGAAAACCGGCGTGTTTCGAGCATTTGCGCGTCGTCGGGCGAAACCGAAATCTGTTGCCACTTTAATCCCTCTTCGAGCACGGCGACCTCGCCGGCCTTGTCCGCGCCGCTGTAAGTCGCCTTGAAGCTGTCCTTGAGGTTTTTGGTCGCTTCCTCGCCCAGGTGCTCCGGATGCGACAGAATGCCCGACATGGCCGCGCCGTGGCGGAACGTGCTGCCGGCGTAGCGTTCGGCAGCGAGCGCAACGCCGAAGGTCTCTCGGGTGCGAGCCAGTCGCGACTTGCCGACCACGCCGTCGTCGCTGCGGTCCTTGAGGTGCAGCATATCTTCGGGGAGCACGCGCCGCGTGCCGCCCTCCGGCAGTGACACGTCAAAAGCATAGCGCCCGGTCGTGCTCACGCGCACGACGCTGACGTGATCCGGATGATAGGGGACGAGGCCGATCACAGCGCCGCCATTGTTGCGCTGGACCTCAGCGTAGGAATTGCCGCGCAACAGGCAATGCGCAGTCTGCATTTCGATGAACTCCGCAGCGGTCTGGCGCGGGTTCGGGTCGCCGCCGAAAATCAGCGCCAGCGGGTGCGACGGGTCTTCCATCCGCGCGCCGTTCGGCATCTTGCGATAGACGCGCACCGGCAGCATGGCGACGGTTTCCGCGATCGCCTGGACGCAGGCGAACACGGTGGAGAGATTTTCGGCAAGATGTGGCGAGACGTACACGCCGGCATCGGTCGCGAAGTCCGCGCCGGTTTTCATCAGATCCCAAGTCGTCGGCTGTGACCGCTTTTCGGTCGTGATCGTCTGCGCTTCCATGGTCACACCGTTTCCAGAAAGCGCCGCAGCGCCCGCAGGCGAGGCGCGGGCGCGAATTTCAATTCGTAGCTGCGCCGGGCGACGGACGTGTCGAGATAAGCCGGCTGCGACGTGATCGTGACCTCGTGCAGGTCCACGTCGATCAGCTCGCGGATAACCTTGTCGCCGCGAACTTCCCAGCGGTCGCCGCCGGCGGGCGTCGAGAATGCGAAGCTCGCTCCGCGCACGTCGCCGCGTTCCACGCTCACGAGAAGGTCGCGCGCGGCCGTGGTGTCGGGCACGTCAATTTCAAAGGCGAGGCCCTTGCTATCTTCGGTCAGCCGCAACGTGCCAGCGGAGCGCCGGCCAAGCACGAGCTGCGGCATATGCTGTACAAGCGCGAGGGGATCGCGTTCGGTCTTGAGCGTGCGCGTGAACGCGCCGGGCTTTACGATCTCGGTAAATCCGCCCAGGTCTTGGGAGGGCGAATTGAAGATCGCCGCATGGCCGACGAGCCGGGGGGACTTTTTGTCCCCCTCGGCCCGCAGCTCGATCGCTGTTCTGCGCTCGATCGGCGTCATGGATCAATCCTCGCCGCCGGGGATTTCAGGCTCGACCGACATGTCGTCGGCAAACGCGAAGCTTTCCGGGTGCCGCACCTGCACGTCAACGTCGCGCATGGCGCGCACGAGCACGCGGCCCTTGGCGTAGGCCGTGGTATCGTATGGGTTCACCAGAATGTCGACGCCGGACCAATAGCCGATCAGCAGCGACGACCAGTCGCCATAGATCAGCGTCGCCGGGACCGGCGAGCCGGGAGAGCCGCCATCAGTGAGCGCGCCGGGCAGAGCGGACGTTACCGCCGCTGCGTAGCCCGCAAGCTGGCCGGGCGCGTCCATCAGGAAGCCGGCGCTCCCATCGGCGTTGACCTTGGTGGTCGAGCGCAGCTTTTTCACCGCCCAGGCATTCAGCGCCCAGCCAAGTGAGCCCATGTTGGCGTCTTCCGCCTCGACGGACGCGATAAACTCCAGCACCTTGTCCCACGTCAGCCAGCCGCCCGTTGCGATCTCGGTGACGCCGCTGGTGTGCACGATGCCGCGCGGGGTGTTGCTCGACGCATCTCCCAACATGGCCTTGTTGTCGATCGCGCGTGCGATGATCGCAGCGAGATCGTTGCGGACAATCTGCTCGATCGAGGGCGAAGCATTCAGCAGCGTGCGCCGGCTGTAGCTCGTCATCGCGCCGACCGTCTTGGGCGCGAGCGTCACGTCGTCGAATGCCGCGTCGGTTTCGGTGAGCGAACCATCTTCGCCGACCCACTGCGCTGTCGAGCTGCCGGTCTGGCGTGGAATGTCGACCGTGCCGATCAGGCCGTCGAGCACCGTTGCGCCAAGGCGTTCCGTGGCGAGCTGCGAGCGGAGCCGGTCAATGAACAGGTCCGCGCGGTGAACATTCGGCACGAGATCGGCCGCGCTCGATCCGACGAGCAAGGTCCGCTTCTCCTGCAAGAACACCTGATCCGGAACAGCGATGCCCTGGAAGGCGCGACCGCTGCGCCGGGCTACTTCGGCGCTGATCTCGCGCTCGAACCCGGCGTCGACGTCGCCGCCGCCGAGATCACGCGGCAGCGAAGCGCGGATCGCCTTGACGACGGAAAAGTCGCGGGCGCGTTCCTCGAACGCACCGTCGCCGAGCTTGCCGTGCACGATGGCCGGCGCGCTTCGCTCGGCATCGGCCAGCGTTTGCGCGCGGCCGATTTTCTTGTCGAGGTCGGCAATCTCTTTCTTGAGATCGCCGAACTTTTTGTCCTCGTCGGACGTGAGGTCGCGCTTTTCGGTCTCAGCGAGATCGGAGAGCGCGCGCATTGACACGACAGCGTTTGCGCGCGCTTCCTGTAGTTCATGCAGTTTCATAAAAGTCTCCATCTAAGGGAATGCGCGTCTCACGACGGGCAAAGGTGAAGTTGCAGCGGCGTCTGCATCCGAGAGAAGATTGCCCGGACGCGGGCCGATCCTCCCGGCATCCCGGATGCAGTTGGTCGCGCCGCGCGACCTCGCGATGTTGCCGGGAGAATTTCATGCGTGGCCGATCGCTCCATTGCTCGCTTTGGAGACTTCGACAGCACGCTGGATAATCGAGAACATGTAGGAGCTGGTCGCTCGCTGCACCTGCTCCGGTGTAAGATCGGGAAATTCGGCAGCGATCCATGTCTTGATGTCACCGATCATGCCGATGACGGTTTCGCCTCGCTGATCGATCGGCACCATCGACAATTCCAACGCCGGGCCGTCGATCCAGTCTTTTTCGAATTGCGTGCGCGTGTTCATTTGAACACCTCTGCAATTGCGATCAGCGTGCGTTGCGTCACGCTTTCCGTTCCCAACCTGTCAAACTTCGAAGCCTCATCTCGGAGCCGACTGTACGTTTGATGGGCCGCCCGATTGAGATCGGGGTTCACTTTGTAGTTGACCTTCATCTCGTACCGGAGCGGGCTGTGGAACATGATCTCCATGGGAAGCGGAGCGGGCACGTCCGAAACACCGAGCGCCGTCTGCCATGCTGACTTGTAGCCATCGACCAGATGAGCTGCGGGATGAACGAACAGCTTCGCCATAACCCAATAGCGATCGACCTCGACCATGATGCCCTTGGCGTCATCGATAAAGTTCGCGATCGAGCCGTCGACATAGCGATCAATCAGCCACCCAACCGCGCGCGCGAACGACATGTCCGCCGGCCAACCGAACATCGCGCGTTGGCAATCGAGAATGGGGTCCGCCCGATCCTCGCCGCGCAGGATCCCGGCGACGTTGCCAATAGGGTCGTGCACGATCAGGTCGCCGACCTCGCGGGCATTCTCTGCGGCGGCTGTAGGTGATCCGCGAAGCAGAGCAGCCAACATGTAGCCGGCCATTGTCGTGGTGATGCGTGGTGCTGACTTTGGGCCGCCTCGGCTAGTCTCTGGAAAAATGCCCGCGCGGCGAAGATCGCGAGAATAGGCCTCACTTGTCGCGTGAGGCATACCCCTGACCGCCGAAATAGCCGTGTTGAGCCTGTTGACCGTGGTCATGGCCGCCAAATCCAAATCAGGCGGCATGTTCGTTTGTTTTTACGAACAAGTCAAGGAAGTTCGTAAGATTTTACGGACTGTGGAAAAATCATCCCTTGGGAGCTGGCGGGGTCGCATAGATGCCCTTTGCGGCATCGCGGGCGGCCTTGGCTTGGGCATCGCGCCTTTCTTGGAAGCCGGGCTGGTCAGCACGCCAATCCGCGATCTCCTGGGCGAGGCCTTGCAACGCCGGAATTAAACTCCGCATGAGATCGTTCGCCTGCTCCTGCAGGTCGTTGTGATCCTTCATCTGCTGCTTAAGCTGAAACACTTCACGCGCGAGATCGTCACTCATGGTGCTTCCTTTTCTGATGGTTGCACCTTAGAGTTTAGCGCCGCGACCGGATGCTACCAACACCCGGCCGCGACTTGTCACCAACCGCCGTTACCGGGCGACCGATGACCGATTCGAAACCTATCAAAAAACCTGACCGGCTTCGCGCCTGGCTGCGGCTCCATGAACAGGAGCACTGCCATGACCGCACGTTCGAAACGCATCCGCAAAAAGCCCAAGCTCGAAGGATCGGAGAAATACTGGATCGAGGCGATTACCTCGTCATCGGCGCGCGCCCATGAGCTGACGCAGGAAGCGTGGCGCAAGTCGCCAGAGCTGCATCCGTTGGTTTTGAGCGCAGCCCTCCGCGAGATCATGATCGACATCGGTCACGCAGCTGCCATGTCGAAGAACTTGGCAGACGCGCTTCTCGGAAAGACGGGGGCGCGCTCATGAGCCGCTTCCACGGCGAAGCACCGGAGCTGCTAGAGCGTGGGTGCGCTCCCGTCTATTTCGTTAACGGCATCGGCCGTATTCAAAATCTACCGGGCGGCAATTTCCTGATCACACTTTTCCGAACGGACCAACGTTTCCGCGAGGTTGAACTCAAGATCGTGGTGGCGAAATGCGACTTGGAGATCATGCTACGCGCTGCAGACGGTGCAGTGCAGGGTGTGCAAGTGCATGAACCCGACACTCTCGCGTTGATGTGAGGATCAAGCCACCTTCACCGAAACCAATCCGCGCGTCCTGTAGACGCTTTCCTTCTTCGGCGCGACCTTCACGGCCGCGCCGATTGCCATTGTAGCGGCCACGAGGCCGTCTATGCGGCCGGTCGCGCGCTCCTTCACGAGCTTCCGCGCTCCGGTTGGATCGCTCACGGTGACAGCATTCGCGACGCACATGTCGAGAACCGGATGGCCGGGATGCCGAAGCTCACGCCGCAGCACCGCCGTCTCGATCGCGTCGATCGCCGGACCCATATCCTTCCAGCCTTGGCCGAATTCCATCAGCTCGATCTTCACGCCGGCTTCGTCCATCAGCCGTTTGATCTCGTCGAGCCGCCACCGATCGGCGGCACAGAACTCGACGCTATAGTCCTTTGTGATCTCACCCATGCGATGCACCACAAACCGCTTGTCGATCGCGCGGCCGGGAGTGGCTTCAATGAAGCCCTGACGATGCCAGAGGCGATAAGGAACGTGGTCGCGACGCTCCGCTTCCTCCAGATTGTCCAGCGGCATCCAGAACCAACACCGCAGGTCTTGCGTCTGCGGAAACCACGCCGCGAGCGCGGTCAAGTCGGTTGTGGACGACAGGTCGAGCCCCAAAATGCACCGTTGTTTCGCGGAGAACAGGTTCGGCGCGTCGTCGTGCTGGCACGCGCGCCAGTCGCGTGCGTTGAGAAAGCGGGCCGTCGCGTCTACAGGCTGGTTCAGGTACAGCAGACGGAACGCCGGCTCGCGCGCGGGCAGGGCCTTCGCCTCCGCTGCGGCGGCGCGCATTTCCTCCAGCGATCGGAAGTCGCCCAGCGCCGGATTGCAGGCGAACCACGTTTCCTCCGCCCAGGGATCTGCATCATCGGGGGCGGCAAAGATGATCGGAAGGAATGTATCGTCCTGGATCACGCCATCGCGCACGCGTTGTCCGTATTGCACCAACTCGGACATGATCGAATTTTTGTCGTGCGATTGCGTCGAGATCGTCACGAAAAGCGGCTCTGCGCGCGCCGCACCGCCCGTGGTGAGGGCGTCATAGAGATCGCGCTTTGGCCATTGCGCCAACTCATCCATGATCGCGAACGAGACATTGAGCCCGTGAGCTTTGCGCGCGTCGCTCGACAGCGCCTCATAGGTCGATCCCGTCACCACGTCCTCGAGCGTTTTCGAATGCTCGCGGATGATGATCCGTTTCGAGAGCCCCGTGTCGGCGCGCACGAACGCGACCAGCTCTTTCAGGATAAGCGCGGCTTGCTTTCGATCCGCAGCAGCGCTGTAGACCTGGCCGCGCTGTTCGGCTTCCGGCCCGCAAAGGTGCGCCAGAGCAAGAGCGGCCGCGAGCTGTGTTTTGCCGTTCTTGCGCGGGATGGTGATCAGCGCCTTGCGCTTGCGCCGGCGGCCTTCGGCATCGGTCGCGTACAGGGCCTCGATGATGGCCCATTGCCAGTCTCGAATTTTGAAAGGTTTTCCGGCGTGCACACCGGACGTTATTGGTAAGCTTTCGATAAACGCACGTACCCGCTCGGCCCGCGTCAAGCCGGGCGCTTCCCAAGCCTTCGGCTTCGGCGGACGGCCCCGTTTTTTGCGCTCGATCGGCTGCGCTCCAATGCCTCGCAATCCCATGATTTCAATCCGAAGTAAGTGTGCGCGGAGGTGACCCACCGGTCCGCGGCTCGCCGCGTCCCGATGATTGAACCCGCCCCCCGGTGAACCAAGGGTGCAGCGGATCGCGCGGTGTTCCGTCTGCGAAGCATCCCTTCACCGATAGCCTGCCGTCATTGCCGCGCCTGCCGTCTCGACCTTCCTTCACTGCATGGTCGTGCGGCTTGCAGAGCGAGCGCAGATTGTCGAGCGTATCGGTGCCACGGTCTCGGCGGCGCTTGATGTGATCGACCGCATAGGCAGGTTGCCCGCACCCTGGCACGACGCAGGTGTAGAGATCGCGTTGAAGCGCCGCCTTGCGCAGAGCCTGCCAAGCCTTGGTCTTGTAGTAGGGATCGGCGCGCTTCATCGTCAGCCCGCCGCTGTGCAGTGAAGCTCAAGCGCGATCTTCCGTCCGATCCGTCGCGCTTCATGGATGTTATACATCACGCCGTCGCACGTGATCCGATAGGCGGGTGTCACGTTGTCGACCCATCGGCAGAGAATGACGCCCAGCGCTCGGCATAGTCGACCCATTCCGTGATCTCGTTGCCGAACCCATCGTCACCCACGACTTCCTCACGCTGGATCGTGATGCGCCTGTCTAGATCGCCCGCTCGCATGTCATGCCCTCCTTCGGAAGCCATTTCGAGGCTCGGCAGTTGCCCAGGGCTCCCCTCGGATAGCCCCTTGCGGCCTTTCCGCTTGCGCGAACCCCTCTTTCTGTAACTCTGTGGTCTTCGTGGTGCTCACCAAATTCACCGTTTTGGACCCTATCGGGCGGTGCGCCGACGGGCCGCGCTTGAGCCACGTCCGCCAGTCCGCAGACGCGATCTCGATCAGGTTCGGAAGGTGCTTGCGGCCGGGCACCGGACGTTCCGTGATCCTGATGTGATGGAGCCGCCGCGCCTCGTGCAGCGTGGTCTGCACCGTCGTCCGGCACACGCCCGCCAGCGCCGCAATCTTGTCGATCGGGAGATCACAAACGCCGTGATGCTTGATCTCGCCAGCGATGATGCAGAGCACCGCACGCTGGCCTTCGGTGTAGTGGTGGCGCAGCGTGTCGGGCAGGGCGCTCGACCCGCCCAGGCGACGGCGCCGATCGCGAGAGGCTTGCCGATCGGGCGACCGCTGGCGTTGGCGCGGCGTGAACCGCGAGCCGAGACGGCTGCGAAGCTTCCCTACCGGCTTCATGGTGACGACGCCGGGCACGCTCGACGCGGCGCGGCCCATCGGCCGGCGGTTGTTCGCCGCCTCTTGCAGGAACGCGGCTTCCTCGTCGCCGAACTCGGCATTGCCGTAAGCGGCCCAGATACCGCGCACGATGCCGTCGATCTCGTCGACGTTGCGGGCTGCATTCAGGCGGTCATAGAAGCACGAGGCGGCCGGCGTCAGGCTGGCGAGGGCGGTCATTGCGCGCCCCCTTCGATCAGACCCAACTCCCGGGCGCGGTGCTCAGCCTTCACCAGTGCGTCGGCGAGCGCCGGCAGATGCTTCACCGCGAGCGTGATGCCGGTCTTGCCTGGCTTCAATCCGTCGTCGTCGTGATACCAGACGCGCGCATTAACCGTGTGTCGCCCGCTGTAGTAGTCGAGAGCGACCCGAACGACCTCGCGGGCATTGCGATCCCATTCGGCAATGACGATCGGGAACGAGAGCGGAACGCTGTTCGGGAGTTTTTCGGGACTTTTGGTGCCGACTTCGGCACTTTGTATCCCGGATGTTCCGTTTTTCGTCGACCGGCTCTGATCGCCAGTTCGGAAATCTTGTTTGTTTTCAAGTCGGTTAGTGGTCGGAGCGGCGGGATTCGAACCCACGACCCCTAGTCCCCCAGACTAGTGCGCTAACCGGGCTGCGCCACGCTCCGACGGCGCCGTTATAGGGACGCCGTCGCGCCCGCGCAACCGGGACCGGAGGGCAGGGTCAGCTTTTCCTGGCGAGCGGGCCGCGCAGGGCCAGCGTCATGTAGGAAAGGGCGCTGGCGACATAAACCGCGACAAAAGCCTTGATGAAGCCGGTGAGGTCGGCCCCGGCGACGATCGAAATGCCGGCCACCAGCGTTGCCGCGACGCTCACCAGCACGCTCAGCCGCGCGATCACCCTGAAATAGCCGGTGTGGATCAGAAGGAAATTCGAGATCGTCTGGATCAGGTTGGCGATCAGGAGGACGATCATCAGGTTCGAGATGGCCTGCGGCATGACCGCCGAATTGCCGAGCAGGATCTTGAACATCGGTTCGGAGAAAAAGGCGAGGGCCATGCAGATGACGATACCGGGCAGGCTCGCGAGCCCCGCCGCCATCCAGGTCGCCAGCACGAGACTCCTCCGGTCGCCCTCGCTATGGGCGCGCGTCTGGCGTGGCAGCGCGACGTCGGCCGCGGCGGAATAGAGGACGGTCGCTCCGCGCACGACCTTGAACATCGTATCGAGAATGATCGTCGGCGCGCCGAGCCCGTACGCGACCGGCACGATCGCATAGGCGAAGTTGTAGAGATAGAATTCGTTCACGGCGTAGGTGCCGCCCGAGACCACTTCCTTCTTGTTCTCGCGGAAGAACGAAAGCAGATGTCCGGGAAAGCCGGCGACAGTCGCCGTTAGCGCGCCCTTGCGCGCGAGTCGCGAGATCGTGACCGCGAACAGCGCGAGCCAGATCACATTGGCGATGACCAGGAACGCCATCAGCGACAGACCGATCAGCGTCGCAAGCATGAAGCCGACATGCAGCGTGCGCCGCGTCACCTCCATGGTCTCGAAAAAGATAAAGTCGTCGACGGCGAGGCTGATGTTGCGAAGCGCGAACCAGACGAGGGTGATCGCGGTGAACAGGAAGAACAGCGCGAGTTCGAGGCTGCCATAGGTGCCTGCACCGAATGCGAGTGCGCCGAAGAAGCACGCAACCGTGCAGACGATCCCGAGGATGAAGTAGAGGATCACGATCGCCGTCGCATGCCGGACGATGCCCGCGTCCTGCGGCGCGCCGCCGAGCAGCCACGCGCGCAGGCGCACGAAGATGATCTTCACGAGGCCGATATCGCTCAGCCACAGCGCGATGCCGAGCGTGCCGACCAGAATGAAAACCGAGAACCGCTCGGGATCGAGGATGCGCGCGAACACGAAGGTCTGGACAAAGCCGCCCACGAGCCCGCCGCCCGCCGTGGTGGCGCGCAGGAGGAGATACGGGATCGACAGGAACCGGCCCGATGCGCCTTCAGGTTTTGCGGCAGGACCGGAGCCCGCCGGACCTTCGGAACTGCCGTCGATCATGGGCTGGGACGTGGCGGCGGACATTGTCGTTTGGGCTGATCCGGGGCGGCGCGTCGGAATCGAATGGCGCACGTAAGACATCATAAACGCCTGGGGTTTAAGGAACTCTCAAGCGCGGACGGGTCTTTCCGGCCGTGCCCATGCTCGTGCCACGAGCGCTGTGCACGGAGAGGCGCCATGCTCGACAAGACCGCCGGCGACATCCTGAAGCGACTCGACGATGGCGACATTCTCGCCCGCGCGTTCCGTGAGCTCGGTGTCCGCAACGACCGCGACTGGGCCTGGGACAATTATGAGACTGTCGTGCGTGGTCTTGCCCGCATCCTGCATGCGCACCGGCTTCTCGAAGTCGGCGGTGGCCGCGATCCGCTGTTCAAGGCCGACGAACTGAAATCCCTCGGCATCGAGATGACGGTCAACGACATCTCGCAGACCGAACTCGACGTGCTGCCGGACAGCTATCGCAAGGCCTGCTTCGACGTGGCGGGCGACATCTCGGCGATGGCGCATCTGCGTAACAGCTTCGATCTCGCATTCTCGCGCATGGTGTTCGAACATGTCGCGGATGGACAGCGTGCCTGGTCCAACCTCTATCAGTTGCTCGCACCGGGCGGCGTGGCGCTTGCGTTCGTGCCGACCCTGTATGCTTTCCCGTTCGTGGTGAACCGGCTGCTGCCGGACGATGTCGCGGCGAAGATCGTCAAGGCGATCTATCCGAACCGCACGGACGATGAGGATCCGGTATTTCCGGCGCGCTACAGCTGGACTTATGCGAGCGAGCGAAAGATGAAACCGATGCTGCAGGGCATCGGCTATCGCGAGGTCGTGATCCTGCCGTTTTACGGACACGGCTATTTCGACCGCTTTCCGGTCGTGCGCGAGATCCACGCGCAGTTCACCGCGCTCGCGCGCAAATACGATTGGCGGACCGTTGCGAGCTACGCCTATATCGCCGCACGGAAGTAAGACGCCGCCGCCGACCTGAGAGTCAGGCAACGGCCCGCGCCGCCTGGCGTCGTCTGAAATTCATGGTGGCGGCCGAGAAGCCCCAGATCAGGCCGAGCAGAAGATAATAGTGCCGCCAGTGGTCGGTATCGATGACCAGCCCTTCCAGCGCGACGCCTGTGTAGGTTGACATCGCCGCAATGAAATAGGGCTGCCAGGGCGTAGCGACGAATACGGTCCGCAGCCCGATCGCGAGCGTGATCAGCACCAGCGCGAGATAGGAGAAGCCGCCGAGCCAGCCATAGGACGCGAAGGCGTTCAGATACACCTGGTGCGGATCGTTGGTGTAGTGATTGCGGAATTGCAGCGGGCCGTATCCGTTAGGGAGCTCCAGCAGCTCGTTCACGCTTTTCTTCTGGTTGCCGAACCGTCCGCTTTCGCCCGTGTCGTAATACTGATTGAGCGACGCGCGCTCCTTGAAGACCGTGCCGACATTTCCGACCGCGAGCAGCGCAATGAGCAGACCTGCGACCGCGAGGCTCGTCATCACGGAGAACGAGATGATGCGCGCCCGGAACCAGCCACTCGGGCTCGTCACGAACAGGAGTGCCATCATCATCACCGACGAGAACACCATGTGCGCCCAGGCGGCGCGGGAGAAGCTCAGGAAAAGGCCTGCCGCCATGATCAGGAACGCGGCGAGCGGCAGTAGCCGCAGGCCGCGATTCAGGAAGGACTGCAGCAGGAAAAGCATCGGCAGGATCAGGAACGGGCCATAGACGTTCGGATCCTTGAACGTGCCGCGCGCGCGTCCGTAGAGTGTGAGCAGGTCGATGCCGTTGAAATAGCCGAAGATGCCGGCGAGCGCCGCGCAGACGCCGGCGAGGATATACGCTTTCCGCAGGATCTCGGCGCGTCGCACGCAGTCGGTCGTGAAGATCATCGCAAAGATGATCGCCGTGAACGCCATGTAGAACGAAATCAGAATGAAGCGTCGTGAAGGATCGTCACCGATCACGGGGATCAGCGCGAAGGCCCCGCCAAGATTGTAGAACAGGAGCAGGAACAGAAGCGGCAGCAGCTTGCGGTCGAACGTCACGCCTGCAAGCAGGCATGTGAAGACAAGGAGTGCCGAGAGAACTTCATACGGGGAAGGCTCGATGAAGACGAGGAAGCTCCCGAGGATGGTGAGAAACAGCGCGCCATGGAGCAGCGTCGTGGCGACAGCTGGTGCCCGTCCTGCATCAACGGGGCCTGCGGGCGGATCGGCAGGCCGCCGCCGCGCGGAAATCGCCGCCGCCTGGTCGAGCGTGATCAATACGCGTTCTCGCTCTTGAGGAGGGCGAAGGGCGTCATGAGCACGATGTAGAAATCGAACAGCAGCGACCAGTTTTCGATATAGTAGAGATCGTATTCGACGCGCTTCTGGATCTTCTCCTGTGTGTCGGTTTCACCGCGCCAGCCGTTGATCTGGGCCCAGCCGGTCACGCCCGGCTTCACGCGATGCCGTGCGAAATAGCCGTCCACCGCTTCGTCATAGAGGCGCGCCGCGGCCTTTGCGTTGACCGCGTGCGGACGCGGACCGACAAGCGAGAGATTGCCCTTGAACACGACGTTGAAAAGCTGCGGCAATTCGTCGAGGCTCGCCTTGCGAATGAAGCGCCCGACGCGCGTCACGCGCGGATCGCCTTTTGTGACGAGCTTGTTTGCCGTGGCGTCGCACTGGTCGACATACATCGAGCGGAATTTGTAGACCTCGATCAGGTCGTTGTTGAACCCATAGCGCTTCTGCTTGAACAGGACCGGGCCGCGGCTGTCGAGTTTGATGGCGATTGCAATCACCGCCATGATCGGCAGCGCCGCGATCAGCATGAGGCCGCCGACGATCTTGTCGAACAGCCACTTCATCACGACGTCCCAGTCCGCGATCGGACGATCGAATACGTCGAGCACCGGCACGGTGCCGATATAGGAATACGAGCGCGGCCGGAAGCGCAGCTTGTTTGAGTGCGCCGACAGGCGAATATCGACCGGAAGCACCCAGAGCTTCTTCAGCATCGAGAGAATGCGGTTTTCTGCGCTGATCGGAAGCGAGAAGATGACAAGATCAATGCGCGTGCGGCGCGCGAATTCGACGAAGTCATCGACCGTTCCAAGCTTGGGGAAGCCGCCGCAATGGGTCGGCGCGCGCTCGTCGTTGCGATCGTCAAATACGCCGATGACGCGCACGTCACCGTCCTCCTGCGCCTTGAGCGAGTTGATCAGCGCTTCACCCGGAGCGCCGCCGCCGACGATGACAGTGCGTCGCGTAAGCCGGCCGTCGCGCATCCACGCCTTGACCAGCACGTAAAGTCCGGAGCGCAAGGCGAGCAGCACGACGAGACCGACGGCCCAGAAGGACAGGAGCCATACGCGTGAAAATGCGAGGTCGAGCTTGAAGAAGAACGAGACCGCAATCGCCACCAGGAACACCACGCACCAGGCGGAGAAGAGGCGCGCCATCTGGCCGAGCGGCCGGCGGAAGGCGTGGACCTGATAGATGTCGACGGCCTGGAACACTACGATCGAGAGCGTCGAGATGCCGACGATCGCGACGATATAGGGCCAGCGCAAGCCTTCGGCCGGAAATACGTAGACGTAATAGGCGAGGGTTCCGACGAATGCGATCAGCGTCGCCTCGATCGCGCGAACGACGCCGGCGACAACGATTGGCGAGATCGCGGGTCGCGTGGCGACCGATGCTGCGGCAAGTGCCGCAGGCGACAATTGCCGCTTGGCGTGCGCACCAATGCCGGCGCTACCGTTCGTGGCAGCGACAGCCGCAGGCGCGCCCAACATTTTGCGAGCGTCCAGATCAAACATTGCGCCGTCCCTCGATCCGTCACGCCGGTGGCCATGCGGATCTTGTTTTGAGGGGACAGGTCGTATCGGAAAAAATTCAACAAAGGCTTATTCGCATTTTAGCTTCTGCGCGCTGCAATCGCCGCGCGATAAGCCTCAATTCCGCCATCGACCATGTCGTCGAGGGAGAAATTGGTTCGCACGCGTTCGCACAACAAGGCTGCACGCTTGCGCGTGGTATCCGGATCGTTAACGGCTTCGTTCAATTTGTCCGCAAGTGCAGCGCGATCGTCGGGCGGGATCAGGTTGTCCGCGAGCGGGCCGAACATGTCGGGGATGCCACCGACATTGGTTGCGATCAGCGGCTTCCCGGCGGCAGCGGCTTCCAGAACGATATAGGGAAAGGATTCCGCGCGCGACGGTACCGCCATGATGCGTCCAAGCGCAAAAGCCTCGCGGGCGGGCATAGGGGGAAGAAATCGCACCGCGTTCTCAAGTCCCGATGCCGCTGCCTGGCGCTTCAGGTCTTCACCCGACGCGCCAGCGCCGACGATCGTTGCGCTCAACGCAAGGCCGCGGTCGCGCAGGGCTGCGATCGCAGCGAGCAGCACGTCGATGCCCTTCAGCTTTCGCAATTCGCCGATATACAGGATGTCTGTCGCGTCAGCAGACAGCTCGACGTTGGCAAATTCGTTGTCGCCAACACCGTTCGGCACAATCCGCCACGACGCTGCCGGCTTCCCGATCTTTTCGCGGAACATCCTTTCGATGAAGCCGCTCTCGAACAGGAACAGGTCGGTGCGATTGTTGAGTATCTTCTCCAGCGTCAGATAGAGCCGTCCGCTGGCCGTGCGTGGCTGAAACAGCATGCTGCCGCCATGCGGCGTATAGACCCGCAAAGCGCGTCCGGCTGATGTCGACAATCTCGCATAGGCGCCGCCTTTCGCGCCGTGCCCGTGCACGACGTCTGGCGCGGCTTGCCGGATGGCCGCCGCAACGTGCCACATCGCGGATACGTCGCCGAAGCCCAGTTGTCGCGTCATCGGGATGCGGGAGAGGCCAAGCGGCAGGTTCGGGGAGAGCTCGTTCAGAACCCGTATCGCGTTGTCGCTGCCGGTGAGACTGTCGCAAACGACGCCCACGAGGTGCCCACGCGCCGACTGGCCACGAACCAGATCGGCGACGTGCCGGAACAGGCCGCCGACGGGTGACCGGAGCACATGCAGGATGCGCAGGGGCCTTGCAGGATGGAGCATCGCAAGGATGTGGGACTTAATGGTTAAGTGATGTTAACGGATCGAAGATGAAAGCGATTCTCCGCATCCGCCAATAACCTTGCGCTTATTGGCCGCATGTCTTGCGCCCTTTAACGCGACAATAACCATAATCGGCCGAAATAGCTCCGTTCGTGGTGCGGAGTCGGTGATGCGGTCGGTACAGCAGAGTGACGTCGGCGTTTCCCCAACGCAGGCCGATAGCGAGCTCGATCTAGGCGCTCTTGGTGCCGCCCTGTGGCGCAAGAAATGGTTGATCCTGATCCCGACGCTTCTTGTCGCCGCGGCGACGATTGTCATCGTCGATCGGATCACTCCGAAATTCCGCTCCGAAGCCAAGATCGCAGTCGAGGGACGGGAGAACGTGTTTCTCCGTCCCGAGGCCGAGAAGTCCATCGACCGTGCCGCCGCCGACCAGGAGACGATTGCGACACAGGTCCAGATCATCCAGTCACGCGACATTGCCCGTCAGGTGATCCGCGAATTGAAGCTCGGCGATCTCCCCGAATTCGATTCGGTACGGGACGGCGTTTCTCCAATTGGAGCGCTGCTGTCGGTGATCGGCTTTGGCCGCGACAAGCTGAAGATGACCCCGGAAGAACGGGTGATGGAGGTTTATTACGAGCGGCTGACGGTGTCGGCCGTCGAGCGTTCGCGAGTCATCACCGTTGAATTCCTTAGCGAGGATCCGGAGCTTGCAGCTAAGGTCGTCAACGCGATCGTCGACGCCTACATGCAGATGCAGCAGCAGGCGAAGCTCGACCAGACGCGCAGCGCCGGCGCATATCTCGCCAACGAAATCAAGCAGCTGCGCCAGACGGTGCAGGAGGCCGACGCGAAGGTCGATGAATTCCGCGCGAAGTCGAACCTGTTCATCGGCAACAATCAGACCAGCCTCAATACGCAGCAACTCGGTGAATTGACCACCCAGCTTGCCACAGTGCGCGCCCAGAAGGCCGATCTCGATGCGAGGTCGAAGGCGATCCGCGACATGCTCAAGTCCGGCAAGCCTGTGGAATCGGCCGATATCGTCAATTCCGACCTGCTGAAGCGTCTGGTCGAACAGCGCGTGTTGCTGCGTGCGCAGCTTGCCGAGCAATCCTCGACACTGCTCGAGCGGCATCCGCGAATCCAGGAACTGAACGCGCAGATCAACGCGCTGGATACGCAGATTCGGGGCGAGCTTGAACGCCTCGTGACCTCGATCGAGAACGATGCCCGCATCGCCGCGTCGCGTGTCGATCAGACCAACGAGGCGATCGACCGCATTAAGAGGCAGATCAGCGGGGCTTCGCCCCAGGATGTGCAATTGCGGGCGCTTGAGCGAGAAGCCAAGGCTCAGCGCGATCTGCTGGAGTCCTATCTCGCCCGCTATCGCGAAGCGACCGCCCGCGAGAACATCAATGCAGCCCCGGCCGAGGCGCGCGTTATCTCCCGCGCCACGGTGTCGAACGTCCCGGCTTATCCGAAGAAGCTCCCGATCCTCATCGTGGCGACGCTGGCCACCTTCTTCCTCCTGTCCGCCTTTGTGCTCTCCTCGGAAATCCTGAGGCAGGGCGTGCCGGCGCGCGATCTGGTCCGGCGCGCCCGGCCGCTGCCGGCGGCTCCGGCCGAACCGACAGCCCCCGAAATGCCGGTTCCCGCGCCATCGAAGACGCGCCGGTCGCTCTTTGGTCTGTTCCGTCGAAAGGCAGGAGCGGATGGCGTTGCCGAGCCCGAACTGAAGGCAAAGCCGACGATCGAAGTGCCGGTCCCGGCACCGGCTGCGCCAAAGGCCGACCGGATCGAAACGCTCGCCAATGCGCTCTCAACCATGGGCGAGCCCGGACGCTGCGTCGTCCTGTTCGGCACCGGCCGCAACGTCGGTACGACTTATGCCGCGCTTGCGCTTGCACGTGCGCTGTCGACGAAGGGCGGCCGTGTCGTGCTCGCCGATCTCGCACTCAGCGCCCCCAATCTGTCGATTACTTCGGTCGATCCTCAGGCTCCGGGCTTGGCAGAGCTCGCGCGCGGGACCGCATCATTCGGCGACATCATCACCCGCGACAAGTTCTCGCGCGTTCACATCGTGTCGACCGGGCAGGTGGCGGGCGATGCGCTCAACATCTTCGCATCGCCGCGTCTGACCATCACTCTCGATGCGCTTGCGCGGGCCTATGACCACATGGTGATCGATGGCGGCGCCATTGCCGACAGCCCGATCAAGCTGCTCGCCGGTATCGCACCGCGTGCGGTTCTGGTGGCGAAGGATCTGGCTGCTCCCGAAACGCTCGAAGCCCGAGCGAAACTCAACGTAGCGGGCTACGCCGACGTAGCCGCGATCCAGGGTGGCAGCGATCAGGCAGGTTCAGAGCCGGTTGCGGCCTGAGTGGGAGCAAGGTCAGCGCGCGAACAGTTTCGCGCGCGTCTTGCTGACAAGATCCCACATCTGCGGATTGTTCTTGATCGCGCTCTTAAGGGTGCGCATCGCCTTTGTCGCCATCGCAAAGACGTGACCGCGTGACGTCAGGCCGATGAAGCTGTCGAAGGGCTGCTCGACGGTGTCGCACAGCGCCGATTTGTATTCCGCCGAACCGACCCCGAGATTGAGCGTGTCGAACCCGCGCTTTGCACAATCGTCGACAAGCTTCATCAGCAAGGTCAGGCCCGGGCTCATGCGTGCGTGCTCGCTGAGCGTATAGGAATTGAACATCGTCGAGAATGCGTGCCGGTCGTGTATTCCGGCGAACAGCGCGAGAATTTCGTAATCGCATTCGAGCGCGTGAATTTCGATCAACGGCGTGCCGTTGGAGAGACCCGTGCAGCACGCCTGCCGCAGAAACTCCTCCGTGCCGGGTTCGTCGAACGCATTGCCGATGCCGCGCGCCGCAAGCCGCGCCGCCTTCTGTTTCAGAAATTCCGAGACACAGCGGTCCGCCTGTTCGGGTGTCGTCACGCGAACATACCGATAGCCGGGGAGTTGCGCGAGGTGGCGCTCCTTCCGGCGAAGCTTCCGGCGCGTATCGGAATTGTAGCGCCGTGCGATGATCTCATCGCCGCTGCCGTGCAGCGACAGGCTGTAGCATTTGTCGGGCGCCGGTTGATGCGGCAGCAGCAGCATCGGGTTCGCGATGCCGCGGATCTGCATTGGCTGATTGTGCAAGGCCAGCGCGTCGATCCCGTGTTCGGTGAGCCGCCGCAGGATGGCCTGCAGATCGGAGAGGGTGACGTTGGCGACGACATCGCTCCGCCACAGCATTGTCCCGACATTGGCGTGGCGCCCGCAGAAGAAGCTCGCAACCTGACAGCCGGCCACCGAGTTGCGGACCAGCGGCCAGACGAAGAGGGGGCTTCCTGCCGCATCTCGCCCGATGACGACACAAGGCTTGTAACCGGCCGGCGCGCCGACGTGACGGAACCACAGCGCGCAAAGGTCGAAATCCTGATAGGCGCTGGCGAAGCAATCCTGCGCCAGGAGGGCGCGCCAGGGGCCCTCTGCGGCCTCCATGGTGTCGGCAATGTCCACCACCCAGGCGCTGCCGGACCGGACCGGCAGAGCAGGTAGCGGCAGCGCATGGTCGGTCCTCGCCAGCGCAAAATTCATCGCCAGTCTCCTTGAAAAACCCACCGTGGCAAAGGATTCTCAACAAAGGCTTAGGAGAAACGAAATCAATTAGTTAAGCGTGATTCTTCAAAGGGTTTGCCGTCAGACGTTCGCCGGCCGTTAGATCACGTCGCAATGAAAGACCGATGGTTGTTACTGCTTAGGCGATGAGCTTTTGCGCCTTTCCTCTTGCCAAGCGCATGCTGCCTGCAGTGGTTTGATAGCTTCCGCGAGTCCAGAGATCGGAAATTCCGCTGTAACAGCGCTCTCGGAAAGCGGGGTCGCAACAACATACAATGTCTGCCCGTCGATCAGTTCTTTGATGAAGGGGATTGCATTCGCGCCACCCCACAAACCGAGCGCTTGGTGGTCGTTAGACTCCTGCATGCGCTTCTTCACTGCAGGGCGCTTGTCGATGCGATATGTTACGGTGCCGTGATTGAGGTCGCTCATGAAATGACCCCCGAAGATTATGTATGCGTCCGTTTTCCTCTCGCGGCAGGCGAGGATAAGGTTGGCGTGACGCTTCTGTCCAAATCTGGCGCGCAACGGCTCTAACGATTCCAGCGAGATAACGACGTTCTTGACGTCGCTAATTTTCGAAGTCTCCTCGACAACGTGCCAAGCACCTTTTATTTGGCTCGACTGTGTCTTGCGATAGCTAAGGTCATAACACAGCAGCCGCTTCGCGGAGTCTTCAATGCGGGCGCATTGCTCATTTCCAAAAGCAGATTGCGCGGCCAAAGCGCCAAGTGATATCAGCGCCAGAAGGTATCCCTCAGACCTCATCTTTCCTCCAGTTTCTTCGCGTCTGCGTGCGCCCCGCTGGACCGGCGATGCCACTAGCGCCCGACGGCCCGAGTAAAGTCTTCCCACTTCCGATATTTCGTCGGCCCGTCAGCCGTGAAAACCTCGACCGCGCCCTTGGGCAACATGCGGAAGCGATAGCCCATGTATTCTTGATCGTATTCTTCCGGGATATCGTCTGGTCGATACACATCGACTTTGAAAACAGTTGGAAGATGTAGCTGGGACCTGCCGTGCAGCAATGATCCGACGCCGATAGCAAGCGTGCATCCGATCCAAGCTAGGAAGAGCGAGATCGAAAAGAGCGCACCCTCAGCCTTGCCCGTGGTGAGAAGTACGGAAGCTAAGAAAACCGATGGGACGCCCAGACACACCTGGACAATCCAAAAGCAAATGGCGGCGACTCCGAACTGCCTACGGATTGCGAATTCGCGCGTCTTAAAAACCATCCCATCCCCCGGATCTGCATACCATAACTGCTACTTTTGCGGATGGGGAGCTGGTCGTGCCCGCGAAAATAGAAGGGGCGGAGGCGCTGAATCCGTCCCGCCCTTTGCCCAGTTTTGCCGACTTTTGATTCCACAAGGGTCTCAGAAGTCGTTGTTTTGAAAGCGTTAATCCTAACTCAACAAAGCGTTGGCAGAATCGCGCCTCTTTCATTGAAAAGCGGCAGTTCGGCAGTGAGCGGGCTCAAAAAGACCATCATCCGGGCAGGGCTCGAGACGCTCTATTTCAGCGGCGCCCACGTCGCCCTGCGTCCGTTCTTCCAGGGGGTGGGCGCCATCCTGACGCTTCACCATGTGCGGCCAACGCGGCCCGGAAGTTTCCAGCCGAACCGGCTTCTTGAGGTGTCTCCCGGGTTTTTCGCGGCCGTGGTGCGGCGGCTCAAGCGGTCCGGCCTCGACATCGTGTCGCTCGACGAGATGTACCGGCGCCTGGTGCAGCGAGATTTCAAGCGCCGCTTCGTGTGCCTGACCTTCGACGACGGCTACCGCGACAACCTGCAATGGGCCTATCCCATCCTGAAGAAGCACGAGGTTCCGTTCGCGCTCTATGTGCCGACCAGCTTTCCCGACCGCATCGGCGAAATCTGGTGGGTCGCCCTCGAGCGCGTGATCGCGAATAACGACCGCATCGGCCTTTATGTCGACGGCAAGGAGCGGCGCTTCGACTGCGCGAGTCTCGACGAAAAGCGGAACATCTACGAGCAGCTCTATTGGTGGCTGCGCAGCCTCGAAACCGAGGAAGAGCTGCGAACCGTCGTGCGGGACCTCGCGGCGCGCTACGGCGTCGACATGAAGGCGCTCTGCGATGAGCTCTGCATGAGCTGGGAGGATATCGCGGAATTGTCGCGCGACCCGCTCGTCACGATTGGCGCGCATACCGTGAACCACTACATGCTGAAGAAGACCCCCGATCGCGTCGTCCGGGCCGAAATGGAGATGAGCCGCGCGGTTATCGAGTCCGCGATCGGCATTCGCCCCGAGCACTTCTCCTATCCGGTGGGCGACCCGAGTTCCGCAGGGCCGCGCGAGTTCGCGATTGCCGCCGAAGTTGGCTTCAAGACCGCGGTCACGACCCAGCCCGGTGTGCTCTTTCAGGAGCACCGCAACCACCTGATGGCGCTGCCACGCATCTCGCTGAACGGCGAGTTCCAGCAGTTGCGCTATCTGCGTGTCCTGATGTCGGGAACCGCGACCGCGATGTGGAACGGATTCCGTCGTAACCCGAAGGCCGCCTAGGCCCTTCGGCCGCCTTCCATCCAGCGGATCAGCGGCATGGCGGGCAGAATCCAGCCCATGCCCGCAACGACGTAGAAAATCCACGCTGCGATTGCGTTCGGGCTCGAGAATGCGAACTGCGCGAACGCCATCGCCAGCAGCGCCCAGACCGTGATCAGGAGCAACAGCAGGACAGCGCCGATCAGCTTTCGCGTGCGATTAGACATGCGCGGGTTCGAGTTGTATGGCGACGGGACTGCTGACTATATCGTCGGCGGCGGTCCGGCAAGATGCAGATGGCGGCAGGTTTGGAAATCGAGATCAACCAGGAGAAGGGGCGGCGCGCTGTCAGGGCATGGCTGCTGATTGTGGCTGCGTTCGTGGTGGCAACGCTTGTTGTCGGTGGCGCGACGCGACTGACGGAATCGGGACTTTCCATCGTCGAGTGGAAGCCGGTGACCGGACTGGTGCCGCCGACTACAGAGGCGCAATGGACCGCCGAGTTCGAGAAATACAAGCAGATCCCGCAATACCGTGAGGTCAATCGCGGGATGTCGCTGTCCGACTTCAAGACGATTTTCTGGTGGGAATGGGGGCACCGTGTTCTGGGCCGTACGATCGGCGCGGTGTTTCTGATCCCGTTCCTGTTCTTCCTGTGGCGCGGCTATATCGGACGCGATCTGCGCGCACCGCTCTTCGGCCTGTTTGCGCTAGGCGCGATCCAGGGCGCGGTTGGGTGGTGGATGGTGTCATCCGGCCTGACCGAACGGGTCAGCGTCTCGCAATACCGGCTCGCGTTCCACATGACGCTCGCCTGCGTGATCTACGCCGCGATCATCTGGATCGTTGCCCGCATGAAGGCTCCTGCTCCAGTTGCAGCGCCCGTGCGCTTGCGCGTCATCGCCGGACTTTTCGTCGCGCTCGTCCTGCTGCAGATCTATCTCGGCGCGCTGGTTGCCGGGCTCGATGCCGGACTTGTCTACAACACATGGCCGCATATCGACGGCGCGCTTGTTCCGTCTGCGGATCGGCTGCTGTTCGAAACTCCGCTATGGCGCAATTTCTTCGAGAATGCGCTGACGGTTCAGTTCAATCATCGCATGCTGGCCTATCTCATTCTGCTGCTGGCGCTCTGGTATTGCTTCGATGTCAACCGCACCGTGAAGGATCGGACCGCGCGCGCCTATGCGACGTTGTTCGTGCTGTTGATTGGCATCCAGGCGATGATCGGAATAGTGACGCTGCTTTACGCCGTGCCGATCAGTCTAGCGCTTCTTCACCAGGCAATGGCGATCCTGCTGCTGACGGTTGCCGTGCTGCAGGCCGCAACGCTGATCGCACGCCACGTCCGATCGCCGGCGCTCGCGCAGGTGTGAGCCAGTCGCCGACTATGCAGTGAATTCCGCGCGACACGTCGCGAGATCATGGGCGAGTGGCGCGAAGACGCGAACCAGAACTCCGTCGAGTTTCGGCCCCATCTGCTGCAGGACGTCCAGAGCGTTGGTGGCCGACATGGGTGGCCGGTACGAACGCGGCTCGATAAGCGCGCCAAAAACGTCCGAAATCGTCATCATGCGATTGAGGTCGGAAATGTCTGACCCCTGCAGGCCGTGCGGATAGCCCGACCCGTCCAGATACTCGTGATGATGCAGGATCATGTCGAGAGTATCGTCCGGAAGTCCCGGCGTTTCGCGAAGCATTTCATGTCCGATCACAGGGTGCGTCTGCATGATCATCATTTCGCGCTCGTCGAGTGCGGCCGGCTTCTCGAGGATTTCGACCGAGATCCGCGCTTTGCCGATGTCATGCAGCAACCCGGCAATCGCCATGCGGTGCGTGTCTTTCCGGTTGAAACCGAGATGAAGTCCGAACGAAACCGCCACCGCGGTCACAGTCAGACAGTGGGTGTAGGTGCGGCTGTGATGCGCGCGGATTGCCGCAAGATAGGCGGAGAGCCCGATGTCTCTCAGTCTGTCGACGATACGCGCGCCCGCTTCGGACACGAATTTCATGTTCGGGATCTGTCCGGTCCGTGCAGCTTCGAAAATGTCGCCGATCGTCTTCAGGTCTTCGGCCGGGTCGCTGATCGAAGGTTGCAGAGGCGGGCCGGGGTAACGATCGAGCCTGCACAGCAGCCCGTCGAGTTGCGCGGAGTCGAGCGGGCGCGCGAGGACGGCTGTCGCCCCAATCGCGCGAGCCTGCGTAAGCTGGAGATAGGAGGTGACGTCGTCCACGCAGATGATGACCGGCCCGCGCGACGCGCGGCGTGACAGCCATGTTCGAATCCTCTCAACGTCTTCGGGAAGGCTCAGATCGAGATCGAGGATCGCAGTGTCCTGCGGCGGCGAAAACGGCAGGTCGTGCAGCCGCAGGAAATCCGCGGACACATCGAACGGCAGCATCGCGCGAATGGCCGCGAGCTGATGCGCAGATGCTGCAACGACGCTTATGCCGGACATGAGCACGGACCCGAAGAAGCCGTGCGAGAGGCTAGCGCAAATACTACTAAAAATTGTAAGCGCCGCCGCGCGCGGCGCTTAATTCGCGTTAACGTTTGTGACCGTCTG